>Ga0164294_10000865_pt1 | contig 28766 bp, 29 predicted proteins | sample GEODES005metaG_FD_111479 | JGI IMG/M metagenome (GOLD analysis project Ga0164294, IMG submission 111479) | Oligotrophic lake water microbial communities from Sparkling Lake, Wisconsin, USA - GEODES005 metaG | ecosystem: Environmental > Aquatic > Freshwater > Lake | place: USA: Sparkling Lake...
GGCGCGCTGCACATCGGCGCGGGCAGTTTCCATCTCGACCTTGGCGGGCACCTTGCCGCCCGAGAGCCGGCTGACCTCTTCCATGCGCGCCAGGTTGGCCTGGGCTTGGGCCAGCGTCGCCTGGTTCTGCGCGACCGTGGCGATCGCGGCGTTCAGCGTCGCCTTGCTCTGGGTGATCGCGTCGTCGAGGCGCGAGGTATCGAGCACCGCCAGCGGCTGCCCCTTCACCACCCGGTCATTGACGTCGACCAGCACCTTCTCGACCAGGCCCGAAAGCTCCGAACCCACCTGCACCTGGTTGGTCGGCGCCAGCTTGCCGGTCGCGGAGACCGTCACGGTCAGGTTGCCGCGCTGCGCCTCGTCGGTGGCATAGCGCGTCTCGGTGCTGGTGCCGAAGAAGCGCCAGGCGAGCAGGACCACCAGCAGCGCCCCGAGCGCGATCAGCCCCCATTTGAGCCAGCGCCGCCACCACGGACGCGGCGGCGTGCCCAGGAAGGCGTCGAGGTTCTGGTTGGGATCAGTTGCCATTGGCGGTGCTGCCTGTCGTGGGAACGGTGGGAGTCTTGCTCGCGTCCCAGCCGCCGCCCAGCGCCTGGTAGAGCTGGATCAGCGCCGTCGCCTCGTCCGAGCGGGCGGAGACGAGCCCGTTGCGCGCGGAGATCAGCGAGGACTCGGTCTGGTTGAGCGTAGTGAAATCGGTGAGGCCCGAGCGATATTGCATCCGCGCGAGCAGGGTCTGGTTGTTCGCCGCCTCGAACGCGGTGGTGAATTCCTGCTCGCGGCGCTGCGCGGTCTGCAGCGCGACGATCGCGTTCTCGATATCCTCGAGGCTGGCGAGCACGGTCGACTTGTAGGCGAGGAAGGCGCCGTCCGCCGCCGCCTCGGACGCGCGGACCTGGCTGGCGCGGCGGCCGCCGTCGAAGATCGTCTGGGCGATGTTGGAGAACAGCCGCCCGGTGATCACGTCGAACAGCGAGGACAGCGCGGTGCTGCCCGAATCGATGCTGCCGCCGATCGAGAGCTGCGGATAGAGCTGCGCGGTGGCGACGCCGACATTGGCGGTGGCCGCCGCGAGGTTGCGCTCCGCCGCGCGCACGTCCGGACGCTGGCGCAGCGCATCGGCGGGGATGCCTGCCGCCACGCTCGCCGGCCCCTTGGGGATCGGCTTGACCGCTTCCATCTCCGCCTTGAGCGCGCCGGGCGCCTGGCCGGTAAGCACACCGAGCCGCGAAACGAAGCCGTTGTAATTGGCCTCCAGCGTCGGGATCGAGGCGGCGAGCTGCGCGCGGCTGGCGCGGGCCTGCTCCTGGTCGAGCGAGGAGACGAGCCCCGCCTGGAGGCGCCATCCGGCGATCTGGAGATTCTCGTCGGCGATCCCCAGGCTCTCGCGTGCATTAGCGATCTGCGCCTGTGCCACGCGCGCCAGCACATAGTTACGTGCCGTCTCGGCCTCGACCGAGATCAGCACCGTCGCATAGTCGAAGCCGCTCGCCTCATAGGAGGCACGCGCGCCCTCGACGCCGCGGCGGACGCCGCCGAACAGATCGACCTGGTAACTCGCATCGCCGCCGACCGAGTAGCTGGTGCTGCCGCCCTGCGAGAAGCTGGTCACCGTGCCGTCGGGCAACGTGGTGGTGCGGGTGCCGCCGCGCAGCGATTCGCTGTGCGACACGCCGCCCGATGCGCTGAGCGTGGGAAACAGGCTGGCGCGTTGCTGGACCAGCGACTCGCGCGCCTGGCGCAGACGAACCACCGCCTGCGCAACATCGAGGTTCGTCGCCTGCGCGCGCTGCACCAGGCTGGCCAGCATCGGATCGTCGAACTGGGTCCACCACTGACTCAGGTCTTCCTGCGCCTTCTGCCCCGCGGAGACCGACCAGGCATCGGGCACGCCGAGCTCGGCGGCAGCGCGCGGATGATAATCCGGCCCCACCGAACAGGCGGCGAGCGGCAGGGCGAGCAGGATGCTCCGGGTCAGCGGACGGATGGCCATGGCACTCTAGATGTTTCCGAAGCCGTTTCGGTTCCAGAAGAATATTGTCGCAATATGTAGCGGTCCATGCCGGATCGTGCGCCGGACGGCCCTCGATCTTGCCTAGAAAGATATTCTGCGCTTGGCGCGGCGGCTTCGCTTGGGCAGAGAGGCGCCAAATCAGAACCAGGAGCCAGCGATGAGCGATAGCGTCAGCGTACACCCCGTGCCCGAAAACTGGGCGCGCACCGCTCGGGTGGATGCTGAGGGCTATGAGAAGCTCTATGGCATGAGCCTCGCCGATCCCGGCTCCTTCTGGCTCGAACAGGCCCGCCGCCTCGACTGGATCAAGCGCCCCGAAATCGCCGGCGACTGGTCGTTCGACGAGAGCGACTTCCGCATCAACTGGTTCGCCGACGGCAAGCTCAACGTCGCCGCCAATTGCGTCGATCGCCACCTGGCCAAGCGCGGCGACGCGGTCGCGATCATCTGGGAGCCCGACGCGCCGGAGGAAGAGCCGAAGCGCATCACCTATCGCCAGCTCCACGCCGAAGTCTGCCGCTTCGCCAACGTGCTGAAGGCGCAGGGCGTCCAGAAGGGCGACCGCGTCACCATCTACATGCCGATGATCCCCGAAGCGGCGTTCGCGCTGCTCGCCTGCGCCCGGATCGGCGCGATACACTCGGTGGTGTTCGGCGGCTTCTCGCCCGAGGCGCTGGCCGGCCGCATCACCGATTGCGATTCCAGCGTGGTGATTACCGCCGACGAGGGCCGTCGCGGCGGCAAGAAGGTCCCGCTCAAGACCAATGTCGATGCGGCTGCGGCGCACACCCGCTGCCTTGAAAAGGTGATCGTGGTGAAGGCCACGGGCGGCGACATCCCGATGCAGGAGGGTCGCGACGTCTGGTATCACGAGGCCGCCGCGGACGTGCCGGCCGAGTGCCCGGTCGAGCCGATGGGCGCCGAGGATCCGCTGTTCATCCTCTACACTTCGGGCTCCACCGGAAAGCCCAAGGGCGTGCTGCACTCGTCGGGCGGCTATCTGCTGTGGGCGAGCCTGACGCACGAGCTGGTCTTCGACTATCGCCCCGGCCAGATCTACTGGTGCGCAGCGGACATCGGCTGGGTCACCGGGCACAGCTATATCGTCTATGGCCCGCTGGCGAACGGCGGCACCACGCTGATGTACGAAGGCGTGCCCAACTGGCCCGACGCCAGCCGCATCTGGCAGGTGGTCGACCGCCACCAGGTCGAGATCCTCTACACCGCGCCGACGGCGCTGCGCGCGCTGATGCGCGAGGGCGACAGCTACGTCACCAGCACCTCGCGCAAGTCGCTCAAGCTGCTCGGCTCGGTCGGCGAGCCGATCAATCCCGAGGCGTGGCGCTGGTATTACGACGTTGTCGGCGACGGCCGCTGCCCGATCGTCGACACCTGGTGGCAGACCGAGACCGGCGGCCAGATGATCACCCCGCTGCCGGGCGCGACCGCGCTCAAGCCGGGCTCGGCGACCAAGCCCTTCCCCGGCGTCGATCCGCAGGTGGTCGATGCCGACGGCAAGGTCCTGCACGGCGCGACCGAGGGCAACCTCGTCATCGCCCGCAGCTGGCCGGGCCAGATGCGCACCGTCTGGGGCGATCACGAGCGCTTCTTCCAGACCTATTTCACCACCTATCGCGGCAAGTATTTCACCGGCGACGGCTGCCGCCGCGACGAGGACGGCTATTACTGGATCACCGGCCGCGTCGACGACGTGATCAACGTCTCGGGCCACCGCATGGGCACCGCCGAAGTCGAGAGCGCGCTGGTGCTCCACCCCAAGGTCGCCGAGGCCGCGGTGGTCGGCATGCCGCACGACATCAAGGGGCAGGGCATCTATGCCTATGTCACCCTCAACGCGAACTGCGTGGCCGACGACGCGCTGCGCGCCGAGCTGATCAAATGGGTCCGCACCGAGATCGGCCCGATCGCGACGCCCGACGCGCTCCAGTTCGCGCCGGGCCTGCCCAAGACCCGATCGGGCAAGATCATGCGCCGCATCCTGCGCAAGATCGCCGAGGGCGACGTCTCGTCGCTCGGCGACACCTCGACGCTCGCCGATCCGTCGGTGGTCGACGATCTGGTCAGGAACCGCGTGGGATGAGCGGGGATCGCATCCAGGTCGTCGAGGGGGATATCACCCGGCTGCACGTGGATGCGATCGTCAATGCTGCGAACAATTCGCTGCTCGGCGGCGGCGGCGTGGACGGCGCGATCCACCGCGCCGCCGGGCCCGAGCTGCTCGCCGAGTGCCGCACGCTCGGCGGCTGCGCGACCGGCGATGCCAAGCTTACCCGCGGCTACCGGCTGCCGGCGGGCCATGTCATCCACACCGTCGGCCCGGTCTGGCATGGCGGCGGGCAAGGCGAGCCGGCGCTGCTCGCCAGCTGCTATCGCCGCTGCTTCGAGATCGCCGCGGCGAACGGCTTCAAGACCCTCGCCTTCCCGGCGATCAGCTGCGGTATCTATGGCTATCCGGTCGAGGCCGCGACGCGGATCGCGGTTGCCGAGACGCGCCGGGCGCTGGCCGCGGACCCCGATCTCCAGGTGCTCTTCGCGACCTTCGGCGACGCGATCACCGCCGCGTACAGGCACGAATTGCAACAATGAATCCCGTTGCAGGGGTTACTACCCGGCGTTACACCCGCCTAATACAGTCTTTCGGGGAACCCTAGAAATGAAGATGAGCAATTGGGTGCGTCTCGCCGCCGGCGTGGCGCTTGTCGCGGTTTCGCCGGCGATGGCCCAGACCGCCAAGCCCGCCCCGCGCTATGGCAGCTTCGGCGTCGACCTGACCGCGCAGAAGCCCAGCGTGAAGCCGGGTGACGACTTCTGGATGTACGCCAATGGCGGCTGGAACGACCGCGTCGAGATCGCGGCGGACCGCACGTCGGCAGGCTTCGGTACCCAGCTCTCGGTCGAGGCCGAAGCCAATGTCCGTGCGATCCTCGACGACATGGCGAAGAACCCCTCTGCCTACGGCGCCAGCGGCAAGCAGGTCGGCGACTTCTACGCCAGCTGGATGGACGAGGCGGGCATCGAGAAGGCCGGCACCGCGCCGCTCAAGCCCTATCTCGCCAAGATCGCCGGCGTCAGCAATCTCGACGCGCTGCAGGTGCTGTTCGCCAGCGTCGGCTATGCTTCGCCGGTCGAGCTGGGCGTGATCCCCGACCTCGCCGACCCGACCCGCTACACCGCCGTCACCGGCCAGGGCGGCCTGGGCATGCCGCGCGACTATTACCTGCTCGAAGGCGCCAAGTACGACGCGTTCCGCACCGCCTATCGCGCCTATGTCGTGAAGATCCAGGAGCTGGCCGGCATCCCCAATGCAGCCGCCAAGGCCGATGCGATCATCGCGCTCGAGACCGCGATGGCCAAGGTCCAGTGGTCGCCGGCCGAGAGCCGCGACATCGCCAAGCTCAACGACCCGCAGACGCTCGCGGGCCTCAAGGCCAAGGCGCCCGAGTTCAACTGGGCGCTGATGCTCAAGACCGCCGGCCTCGAGAGCTCGCCCAAGGTGCTGATGACGCAGAACACTGCCGTCACCGCACTCGGCAAGCTGATGGTCGCCACCCCGCTGGCCACCTGGAAGGACTATCTCGCCTATCGCTTCGTCAGCGATCATGCGCAGTTCCTGCCCAAGGCCTTCGACGACACCCGCTTCGGCTTCTATTCGCAGACGCTGTCGGGCGTGAAGGTGCAGCGCGAGCGCTGGAAGCGCGGCGTGCAGATGGTCAACGGCGCGCTGGGCGAGGCCGTGGGCGCGATCTACGTCTCCAAATATTATCCGCCGGCCTCCGAGAAGCAGATGGCCGAACTGATCGAGAACCTGCGCTCGGCCTATCAGGAGCGCATCCAGGCCTCGACCTGGATGGACGCGGACACCAAGAAGGCCGCGCTCGCCAAGCTCGCCGCCTTCGAGCCGCGCATCGGCCACCCGGACAAGTATATCGACTATTCGTCGTTCAAGGTCGTCCGCGGCGACCTGCTCGGCAATGCGATGCGCTCGGGCGAATTCGAGCAGAAGCTTCAGCTCGAACGCTTCCCCAAGCCGGTCGATCGCACGCTGTGGGACATGACCCCGCAGACGGTGAACGCGTATTACAACCCGCTCGCCAACCAGATCACCTTCCCGGCCGCGATCCTGCAGCCGCCCTTCTTCGATCCCAACGCCGATCCGGCGGTGAACTATGGCGCGATCGGCGCGATCATCGGCCACGAAATGGGCCATGGCTTCGACGACCAGGGCAGCATGTTCGGCCCGAGCGGCAAGTTCGAGAACTGGTGGACCGCGGACGCCAAGAAGGCGTTCGGCGAGCGCACCGCGGCGCTGGTCGCCCAGTATAACGGCTATGAAGCCGTTCCCGGCACCAAGGTGCAGGGCCAGCTGACGCTGGGCGAGAATATCGGCGACCTCGGCGGCGTCGAGGCAGCCTATGGCGCGTTCCAGAAGTACCGGGCCGAGCATGGCAAGGCCCCGGTGATCAACGGCCTGACCGGCGATCAGCGCTTCTTCCTCGCCTATGCCCAGGCCTGGCAGACCAAGGTGCGCGAGGACGCCGCCCGTCAATATGCGCTGACCGATCCGCACTCGCCGGCGATGTTCCGCGTCAACGGCATCGTCCGCAATGTCGACGCCTGGTACAAGGCGTTCAACATCCAGCCGGGCGACAAGCTGTACTTGCCGCCCGAGCAGCGCGTGCACATCTGGTAAGCCGTTAGCGGCTTGCCCGAACGAAGCGGCCCGGCAGCGACGCCGGGCCGTTCTCGTTTCAGGCGTTGATCCCGCCATCGACGGTGAGTACCGATCCGGTGATGAAGCGGGCAGGCGGGCTGGCGAGGAACGCCACCGCCGCGCCGATATCCTCCACCGTGCCGTAGCGACCGAGCGCGGTCTGGGCGCGCAGCCCGTCCGAATGCTCGCCATTGGCCGGGTTCATGTCGGTATCGATCGGGCCGGGCTGGACCAGGTTCACCGTGATGTCGCGCGCGCCCAGATCGCGGGCCAGCCCGCGGTTGAAGGCGAGCAGCGCCGACTTGGTCATCGAATAGAGCGTCGATCCCGGCGCGAACACGCGTTCGGCAAGGCACGAGCCGATCGTGATGATCCGGCCGCCGCTGGGCAGATGCGGCATCGCCGCGCCCGAGGCGATCACCGCCGAGCGGACATTGACGTCGAGCAGCGCATTGATGTCCTCAAGGTTGAGGTCGTCGACATTGCTGTAGCGGGCGATGCCAGCATTGTTGACCAGGATGTCGAGCCCGCCCAGCCCGGCCACCGTTTCGGCGACAGAGCGCTTCACGGCTTCGGGGTCGGCGCTGTCCGCCTGGATCGCCAATGCCCGCCGCCCCTTCGCCTCGATCACCTTGACCAGCTCGGCGGCGCGGTCGGCGGAGCGCTCATAAGTGATCGCCACGTCCGCGCCCTTGTCCGCCAGCGCCAGCGCGATTCCAGCGCCGATGCCCCGCGCCGCACCGGTCACCAATGCGCGCTTTCCAAGCAATTCCGTCATGATCCAATCTTTCTGTAGTGATCGTTACAGATATCTGGGAACATTGTATGGCGAGTTCAAGGGAATTATATAGCGATCGATGCAAAATTCTGGAGACACCCCTCAGACCGAGGAAACCGCCACCGCACGCGGTCGCGGTCGGCCGCGCGCCTTCGATCGCGAAGCCGCACTGGCCAAGGCGACCCGGCTGTTCTGGCAGAAGGGCTATGAAGCGACATCGATCGCCGACCTGACCGAGGCGATGGGCATCGGCGCGCCCAGCCTCTACGCCGCGTTCGGATCGAAGGACGCGCTCTATCGCGAGGCGCTGCGCCACTATGGCGACAATTACGATGCGCAGGTGTGGAACGGCTTTCGCACCGCACCCACCGCGCGCGCGGCGGTGCAGGCCTATCTGCTCGATTCCGCCGCGGCGCTGACCGGCGCGCTCGGCGACCAGCCGCTTGGCTGCATGGTCACGCTGTCTTCGGCCGGGTGCGACGGGGCCTCCGACCTTGGCGACACGATGCGCGCGGCGCGCCGGGCGGGGTTCGAGCGGCTCGAGGCGCGACTGCAGCGCGCAGTGGCCGATGGCGAGCTGGCGGAGACGACCGATATCCACGCCCTCGCCCGCTTCGCCCAGACGATGCAGAGCGGCATGTCGATCCGTGCCCGGGACGGCGCCGACAGAACCGAACTGGAGGAGGCGGCGCGGATCGCGATGCAGGGCTGGGACGCGCGCGTCGGAAGCTGACAAAGTCCACACTTGCGTTTCATGCAACCGACCACCGGTGTCATTGCAGTTGCAGAAACCGCAACCTCTCCCCATTTGCGTCTATGTTGCATTGCAGCAAACACGCAATGAGGGTTTCACGATGTTCTCGCTTATCTCGCTCTTCCTCGCCGCTCGCCGCGAAGTCACGCTGCCCGTCGCCGTCCAGGCGCCGCGCGTTGCCGCCAACGAGCAGGTCGAGCTGCGCCTCGCCGCCTGACCGGCGATATCGGGCCGCGCCGCCTGATCTGCCGGCACGGCTGACGCAAAAAGGGGGAGCCTCGCGGCTCCCCCTTTTCGTTTGCGCGGACGCGCAGCACTCACTTCACGCCGTGCATCCAGTGCTTCAGCGGCCAGCTGAGCAGGAGCAGCAGCACGCCGAGGACGATCGCCGCGATCGAGATCGTGGTGAACACCGAGACATATTTCTGCAGGCTGACGGCGAGGTTGGTCACCTGGCCGCCCACCGTATCGACGCTGGCGAACTGCGCGACCACGCCGGCGACATATTGCGCCACCGAGATCGACAGGAACCACACGCCCATCATCAGCCCGACGACGCGCGCGATCGACAGCTTGGTGATCATCGACAGGCCAACCGGCGAGATGCAGAGCTCGGCGAACGAGTGGATGAAGTAGAGGCCGGCCAGCCACCAGATGCCGACCTGGAAGTTGGTATCGGCATATCGCGCGCCCCAGACGAGCAGCAGGAAGCCCGCCGCCACGCCGATCAGCGCGATGCCGAACTTCACCGGGATCGACGGCTCGAGCCCGCGCTTCGCCAATGCGCTCCACATCATCGACATGAACGGCGCGAGCAGCACGATGAAAGCCGCGTTGAAGAACTGGGTCTGGCCCGCGGTGATCGTGAACAGGCCGAAGACCGACAGGTTGGTGTTGCGATCGGCGAACAGGGTGAGCGACGAGCCCGCCTGCTCGAACAGCGTCCAGAACACGACGTTGAAGACGATCAGCACCATCGCGGCGAGCATCATCTGGAACTCGGTCTTGCTGCCCGCGAAGAACGACCAGACCAGGATCGCCGGCACGCCGATCAGGAACGAGCCGAACAGCAGCTTGCCCATCAGCGGGAGCGAGGCGACATAGCCGATGAAGCCCGAGCCCTCGGCCGGCGCGGTCGAGTGCATCAGGTTGACGTAGAGCAGGTAGAAGAGCGGTACGACGCAGAGCGCCACCGCGTAGATGATCCACTGCTTGTTGTTGACGCCGGGCTTGGCCGGCGGCTCGCCATAACCGTCGAGCTTGCCGCCGTTGAACTGGATCAGCGCCCAGGAGATCATCATGCCGATCGCGGCGAGGCCGAAGCCCCAGCTCCAGCCATAGGCGACGGCCAGCCACGGGCAGAGGATCTGCGAGAAGAGCGATCCGGTGTTGATGCCCATGTAGAAGATGGTGAAGCCGCTGTCGCGTCGGGGGTCGCCCTGCTCGTAGAGCTCGCCGACCATGGTGGAGATGTTCGGCTTGAAGAAGCCGTTGCCGACCGAGACCATCGACAGCGCGATCAGCATCACCATCACGTAGAAGCCGCTGCGGTCCGCATCGGATTCGAAGCTGCCCTTGGCGATCTTGCGCTCGGAGACCCCGGCGTTGAGCAGGTCGACGCTGCCGTCGTCATTGCCCTTGATCTGGAGCTTCTTGTCGCCGTCGACGACGTAGCGGACTTCCTTGCCCTCGGCCGACTTGCCGATCGAGACTTCGTAGCGCTGGCCGTCGATCTTGGCATAGGGCTGGGCGGTCGGGCCGCCGAAGCACAGGACCAGATAGCCGAGCGACATGATGATCGCGCCGAACTTCACGGCACGCTTCGAGCCGAGATACTGATCGGCCAGATAGCCGCCGACCAGCGGAGTGAGATACACGAGCGCGGTATAGCCGCCGTACAGGCCGGTCGCCTCGCGATCGCCGAACATGAAGTGCTGCGTCAGATAGAGCGTCAGCAGCGCGCGCATGCCGTAATAGCCGAAGCGCTCCCACATCTCGGTGGTGAACATGCGCGCCAGCTGGCGGGGATGCCCGAACCACGTCCCTTCCCGGGCGGGATTGACGTGGGTGATGTCCGGCTCTGCCGGACTATCGGCGGTTGGAGTGTCGACCATGCGATTATTGCCCTTTGAATATCGGTTCCGGGCATAGACCCGGCGCATGGGCGGCCAAACTAGACGGAATGAAGCCGCTGTAAAGCATGCGCGATTTTGCGCAGCAAAGGCCGCGGGAGACAGCCGGGAGGTTGGCGCGCCACCCTGCGCACCCTAGATGCCCAGTCATGACCCTGAACGACACCTCCAGCCTGCTCGCCCATCTCCGCACCCGCCGCTCGGGCAAGCCGCGCGACATGGCGGGCCCCGGCCCCAGCCCCGAGCAGCTCGAAGCGATGGTCGAGATCGCGGCGCGCACCCCCGATCACGGCAAGCTCTTCCCCTGGCGCTTCGTCACGGTGCCCGACGAAGCCCGCGCCGCGCTGGGCGAGAAGCTCGCCGCGATCCTGCGCAGCGAGAAGGAAGGCTGCACCGAGCGCGACGAGGAAGCCGCGGTCCAGTTCGCTACCCAGGCGCCGGCGCTGGTGGTGGTGCTCTCCGCCCCGGTCGTGCCGCACAAGATCCCGGTCTGGGAGCAGGAGCTGTCGGCCGGCGCGGTCTGCATGAACCTGCTTCACGCCGCGCATGCGATGGGCTTTACCGGCAGCTGGATCACCGGCTGGGCAGCCTATTCGGAGGCGGTGCGCGACCTGTTCGGCGAGGTGCCGCAGAAGATCGCCGGATTCGTCTTCATCGGCACGCCCGCGCTGCCGCTGGAAGAACGCCCCCGGCCGGACCTGTCCCAAATCGCACATAAGTGGAATCCGGGGTATGGACCCAAAGCCTGATTGGTGTATTATAGCAGCATGACAGCGCTAGAGCATGAGGACAGCCCGGTCTACCTCAAGCTGCGCGCCAGCATCGCTGCGGCGATCCTGCGCGGGCAATACCGGGCAGGGGATCAGCTTCCGTCGGTGCGTGCGCTGGCCGCCGAGCATGGCGCCAACCCGCTGACGGTCGCCAAGGCCTATCAGAGCTTCCAGGACGACGGCTATGTCGAGGTCCGTCGCGGCGTCGGCATGTTCGTGCTGCCGGGCGCGGTAGAGAAGCTGCGCATCGCCGAGCGCGACCGTTTCCTCACCGGCTATTGGCCGCGCGTGAAGGAGCATATCGCGCTGCTCGGCCTCGACGCCAGCGAGCTGCTCGACCGCGAAACCGCCTGAGCGGCACGCCCATGCTGATCATCACCGGCACTTTCCGGGTGCCGCTCGCCGGCATGGATGCCGCGCGCACCGCGATGGCGGCAATGGTTGCGGGCAGCCGCGCCGAGACGGGATGCCTCCATTACAGCTATGGCGAGGATGTGCTCGAGCCCGGGCTGATCCACGTCATCGAGCATTGGGCCGACCGCGCCACGCTGGAGGCGCATTGGGCGAGCCCGCACATCCAGACCTGGCGCGCCGCATGGCCGGGGCTCGGCATCGGCGAACGCGACCTTACCCTGTTCGAATCGGATAGCGGCACCGCCTGCTAGGCCGACCAGCCGCCCAGGATTTCCGCCACCGCCCGCAGCACCTGCGGCTTCATCTGCACGAACAAATGGCTGCTGCGCACCTCGACCGCCCGGCACGCGGCCCCCTCGCCTTCCCTGCAGATCAGCCCGTTCACGAACCCGTCGCTGCGGCTCCAGATCGCCGCCGAGGGCACGGGCAGCGGGCGCACCACTTCCTCCAGCCGCTGCGCCACCGCCGGGTCGGTGATCTTCTCGCCGGTGAGCAGCTGGAACGGGCGCCAGACATTGGTGGCGCTTGGCGGGCCGGCAAAGGGCGAGCTGACCGTCAGCACCGCGCGGACCAGATCGGGGCGGCGATGCGCGACGATGCGGCTCATGATCCCGCCGAGCGAGACGCCGATCAGCGTGACGGCCTCGCCGGTCTCGGCATGGATCTCCTCGACGCGCGCGATCAGCTTCTCGCAATCGGGGCCGACGGTGCGCACGCCGAAATTGCGACCGAGCTTCCAGGGATAGGGTCGATAGCCAAGCCGGCGCAGCATGGTGCGCAGCACGAAGTTCGAGCGATCGGTGTTGCCCAGGCCGGGCGAGACCAGCACCGGACGGCCATCGCCGCGCGGCAGGCCGGCCAGCCGGAAGCCGGGGAGCTCGGCCAATGTGATCGCGGCACGCGCGGGCTCGAGCGCGAAGGCAAGGCCGGGCGGCGGTTCGGCGGCGGTCCTCGGGATCATAGCCACAGCATCACTCCCCAGGGCAGCGGCGTCCAGACGCCCATCGGCACGCCCGCCTTGCGCAGGCCCCGGCCGGTCCATTCGTTGCAGGTCCTGAAGGCGCTGTAGCCGCCCTTCGCCGAGTAGAAGGCGTCCCGCGCGCCATAGCCGCGCACCACCGGCCCGGCGGCGAAGGTGCCGCGGACATATTCGACCAGCCGGCGATATTCGTCGGGGCGCAGCAGCAGCGCGCGCACCTTCGTACCTGCACGGGGCTCGGGGACATGCGCGACGTGCAGCACGGTCGATCCCGCGCCGACCAGCGCCTTGGCCACGCGCCACGGATTGACCTCGCTCCAGGTCGCGGTGTGGAGATAGAAGTCGCGGTCGCCCCAGCCGAAGGCGAGATAGGGTTCAACGCCATGGCGTGGGTCGCGCAGGTGCTCGGGCCGGGCAATGTCGCGGAAGGCCGCGGCCGGCAGGATCAGATCGGTATGCACGCCATTGTCGGCGACATAGATGCGCACGCCCTGCGCCGGCGCCTCGCGCCCGCTATTGGTCGCCAGCCCTGCGCCGAGCCCCGCCCCGGCCAGGTAGAGCACCACCACGAGCACCAATGCCCCAAGCACACGTTTGATCGTCCGCAAACCCGCCCCCATTTCGCACCTGCACCACCGCATGCTATGCCACATCCATGGCTCAAGACACGCATGTGCTCGAGCGCCCGCCCGAGGGCGCATCGGCTGACTGGACGATCCCGCAGAACTGGCAGGCCTATACGGCCGAAGAACACGCGACCTGGGACAAGCTCTACGCACGCCAGGCGAAGCTGCTGCCCGGCCGCGCAAGCCAGGCCTATCTCAACGGCCTCGACGCGCTGAAGCTCTCCGAATCGGGCATCCCGAACTTCGAGGAGCTGAGCGAGCGGCTGATGAAGCTGACCGGCTGGCAGGTGGTGGCGGTGCCGGGCTTGGTGCCCGACGACGTGTTCTTCGACCACATGGCCAATCGCCGCTTCGTCGCCGGCAACTTCATCCGCCGGCCCGACCAGCTCGACTATATCCAGGAGCCGGACGTCTTCCACGACGTGTTCGGCCATGTGCCGATGCTCGCCGACCCGATCTTCGCCGATTACCTCGCCGCCTATGGCCGCGGCGGGAACCGCGCGCTCGAGCTGGGCGCATTGAAGCAGCTCGGCCGGCTCTACTGGTACACGGTGGAGTTCGGACTGATCCGCGAAGGCGACGACCTGCGCATCTATGGCGCGGGCATCGTCTCGTCCTCGGCCGAGAGCGTCTTCTCGCTGGAGAGCGACAGCCCCAACCGCATCGGCTTCGACATGAAGCGGGTGATGCAGACCGATTACCGGATCGACGATTTCCAGCAGAACTACTTCGTCATCCCGAGCTTCGAGGAGCTGCTGCGCCAGACGGTCGAAACCGACTTCGCGCCGCTCTATGACGAGATCGTCGGCAAGCCGGACATCCCGATCGCCGAGATCCTGCCGGGGGACGACGTGATCACCCACGGCACCCAGGAATATGCACTCTCCAAGCAGTAACGCCGTCATCCCCGCGAAAGCGGGGACCCATCTCGTGCGCTGTCCGGCTTCACAACCGCTGTGATGCGCGCGGCACGTCCGGGAGATGGGTCCCCGCTTTCGCGGGGATGACGATGGGATTTACCAGCTCCCGAACCCCGGCGCCTCGCCCTTGCCGCGGCTGAGCCGGGTCACGCGTTCGGTGCCGTAGCGCACGCGCTTGGTGAGCGTCAGCGTCGGCCAGTCGCCGCGATCGCTGCGGTCGACCAGGCGCAGCCCCTGGCGGCGATAGGCTTGCGCCACCGCATCGGCCTGGCCCTTGAGCAGCCCGGCGAGGATCAGCGTGCCGCCCTCGGCCAGCACCACGCCGATGCTCGGCGCCAGCTCGATCAGCGGACCGGCCAGGATGTTGGCGATCACCAGGTCATAGGGCGCGCGGCCGATCAGCAGCGGATGCTCGAGGCCCGCCGCCGCGGCCAGCGCCAGCTCGCCCTGCTTGCCGCCGAGCGGGATGCCATTGATCTCGGCATTGTCGCCGGTCACGTCCACCGCGCGCGCATCGATGTCCGAAGCAGTGGCATAGGCGCGCGGCCAGAGGTGCAGCGCGGCAAAGGCGAGCAACCCGGTGCCGGTGCCGACATCGATCACATTCTCGAAGCGCTTGCCCTCGCGCTTCAGCCGGTCGAGCGCGAGCAGGCAGCCCGAGGTGGTCTCGTGCGTGCCGGTGCCGAAGGCGAGCCCGGCATCGATGCGGAAGGGCACCGCGCCCGCCGGCACCTTGCCCTTGTTGGTGTTGGTGTGGACGTAGAAGCGGCCGGCATGAACCGGCTCGATTCCCGCCTGGCTCATCGTCACCCAATCGGCGTCGCGGATCTTCTCGGCAACAGCCTTCACGCCCTTCGAGCTCGGCACCAGCGCCTGCACCGCGGCGAGCGCGGCGCTGTTGGGCTTGGATTCGAAATAGGCCTCGAGCTGCCAGGCGAGCGGATCGTCGGCGATCACTTCGCTGGTGAGCAGCACCGGCGAGGGCTCGATCTCGAACACCACATCGTCATCGGCGTCGATCGCCTCGGCTTCGGCACGGGTACAGGGCAGGGTGAGCTTCCAGCTCGACATCAATCAATCTCCACGGGTCGCGCGACGACCACCTTCAACTGCGGTATCTCGATCGCGCGGTAAAACAGCTTGCGGCCCTGGCGCATCAGCAGGGCGACGCGGGTGGGGCTCTGCATCCAGACCTTGTCGACGCCGTCGATGCCGGTGAGCAGAAAGGCCTGCCTGCCGGTGGCGAGGTCGCCGACCAGCACATCCTGCTTGTCGTCGGCGGCGCGGACGCTGAACACATAATAGGCGAAAGGCGGCTCGGGCTTCTTCGCGCCATCGGCGACAACCTGCGCAGTCTCGTCGGGCACCTCACCGGCGGCACCCGGCAGATATTCGCGATCGAGGATGCGGCGGCTATTGTCGGGCAGCAGCTTGCGGCTGGCTCCGCTTGCCCGGTCGAGCAGGATGACGTTGCGCTCGTCGGTGCCGCCCCCGCCGCTCGAATAGGCTTCGCTCCGCCCGATCGAGCTTTCGGTGGCGATCACGATCTCGTCGAGATTGGTCCCTCGCAGCGCGGTCACGCCGGCGACCGCGAAGGATTGCTTGGGGTCCCTGGCCGCGATCTTGGCCTGCGGCGCGTGCGGCGCCAGCACGAAATTGGCGGTTTCGCCCAGCGCCCACAATATCGCGAGGCCGCCGACCACCGCGAGGAAGCGGACGGCCATCCCACCGAGCCGCCGGCCGAGCGGCGCAGGCGCGGGCGCAGGCGCGACTGCGGGGCTATCGGACATAGCTGGCCCCGTTGATGTCGAGCACCGAGCCGGTCATCGAAGGCGGCGCATTGAGGGCACAGAAGCGGGCGAGCACGGCGACTTCGTCGGTGTCCGCCACCCGGCCGAGCGGGATGTCGGCAAGCAGCTTCTCGCCGCCGCGGCTGGCGAGATAGTCGTCGGCCATGCCGGTCATGGTGAAGCCCGGGCAGATCGCGAAGGCGAGGATTCCGCTGCGCGCGTACCCCCGCGCAATACTCTTGGTCATGCCGACCATGCCGGCCTTGGATGCGGCATAATGCCAGTGCGCCGGGCTGTCGCCGCGATAGGCGGCGCGGCTGGCCATGTTGACGATGCGGCCGGGGCGCCCCTCGGCCTGCCAGTGGCAGATGGCAAGGCGGCAGAGCTCGGCCGAGGCGGTGAGGTTCACCCGCATCGTCCGCTCCCAGTTCGCCACCCAGTCTGCATGATCGATGTCGAGCGGATTGGTCTCGAACACGCCGGCATTGTTGATGAGCACGTCGATGCGGCCATCCAGCGCGTCGAGCGCCTTGTTCCACAGCGCCAGCGGCGCGCGCGGATCGGCGAAGTCGGCGGGGATGCCGCTCTTCGTACCCTGCCCGATCAGCCGGACGCTATCGTTCTTGAAGCTCTCGGCGATCGCGGCACCGATGCCACGGCTGGCGCCGGTGAGGAGGATATGGGTGGCCATGCGCCTGCCTAGCGCGTCCCATATTCCCCGTCATCCCCGCGCAGGCGGGGATCCAGAGTCGTCAGGTGCTGTCCGTGGAACTCTGGATTCCCGCCTTCGCGGGGATGACGAAGAAAAATCAGGCAGCGACGCTGCTGGAGAAGCTGTCCGCCGCGGTGCGCAGCTTGTGCAACCGGTCGTCGACTTCGGCCACGTCCTTCTGGAGCGTGTCGATCTCGTGCGTCACCGACTTGGTGTCCTCGCGGATCGCGCCGATCGTCGCCGACATCGAGTCGGCGGCGAGCGCGGTCTCGTCGACCGCCGCCGTGATCGCGGTCACCGTCTGCGCCTGGACTTCCATCGCGCTGCGGATGCGATTGGCGCTTTCCTGCACTTCGGTCACGGTCGAGCGGATCGAGGCATTGGTTTCCACCGTGCCCTTGGTCGCCGACTGGATCGCCGCGATCTTGGCGGCGATGTCGTCGGTGGCGCGCGCCGTCTGGCTGGCGAGGCTCTTCACTTCCTGCGCGACGACCGCGAAGCCGCGGCCAGCGTCGCCGGCACGGGCGGCCTCGATCGTCGCATTGAGCGCGAGCAGGTTGGTCTGGCCGGCAATGTCGCGGATCAGGCCGAGGATCGACTCGATCGACTTGGCGTGGTCGCTGAGCGCCTCGCTCATGCCGACGGCTTCGCTCGCCTGCGACGAGGCGCGCGTGGCGATGCCCGCGGCCGCTTCGACTTCCATGCGGGCGTCTTCGATCGCGCGGATCAGGCCGGCTGCGGTCTGCGCCGCCTCGCGCATCGCCACGGCCGACTGCTCGGCGGCGGCCGCGACTTCCGAAGCCTTGCCGAGCATGCCGCGCGCCGAGCCCGAAGCGCCCTGCGCCTGCACGCGGATGCGGTTGGCGAGGCCGGTGGCCCCTTCGATCGACTCGGAAATGCTTGCCTTGAACTGCAGCGAACGATCACGGCGCGCCTGATCGGCATAGGCGGCGTCGCGAGCGCCGAGATGGCCGGCCATCAGGTCGGCCTCGGCCATCGCCATGCGCTGGACGACGTCGCAAAGCCGGCCGAGCTTGTCGGCGTCGCCCGGCAGCGCTTCGCGCAGCGCACGCATCGTCTCGCTATGCGCGAAGGAAAAGGCGGCGACGACCGACGGCAGCGGAATGCCGACCGCATAGGTCTGCGCGGCATAGCCGCACACCATCTCGACCCATTCCTCGCTGAACGGCTTCTCGAACTTGATCGCGCCATAGCGCGCGCCGTGCGCGACCTGCGCTTCATAGGCGGCGGGGTCGTCGAAGATCTTCCGCATCGGCTGGCTCGACGGCATCGCCTTGAAATGACGCCAGAAGCCCTCGGCGATCTCGCGCTGGCGGTGGCCGATCAGCGCGACGATCTCGCGGCAGGCGGGCTCGACGGCGCCGTCCCAGTCATATTCGCGGCGGTGGTCTTCCACCGTCCTCGTGCCACCGCTCCAGCGGCCGGGTTCGCGTGTTCCAACCATGTTGTCTCTCCCCCTCAGGCCGCGACCTTGGCGATGAAATCGCTGGCGCTACCCTTCAGACTCCCCAGCTGCCCCTCGAGCGCGGCAAAGCCCTGGCCGACCCGGTCGATTTCGCTCGCAACGGCCTCAGTATCCTCGCGGATCGCACCGATCGTCGCCGACATCGAGTCGGCGGCGAGCGCGGTTTCGTCGACCGCCGCCGTGATCGCGGTCACCGTCTGCGCCTGGACTTCCATCGCGGTGCGGATGCGGTTGGCGCTTTCCTGGACCTCGGTGACCGTCGAACGGATCGAGGCGTTGGTCTCCACCGTGCCCTTGGTCGCCGACTGGATCGCCGCGATCTTGGCGGCGATGTCGTCGGTGGCGCGGGCGGTCTGATTGGCCAGGCTCTTCACTTCCTGGGCAACCACCGCGAAGCCGCGGCCGGCGTCACCGGCACGGGCGGCCTCGATCGTGGCATTGAGCGCGAGCAGGTTGGTCTGGCCGGCGATGTCGCGGATCAGGCCGAGGATCGACTCGATCGACTTGGCATGGTCCGAAAGCGCTTCGCTCATGCCCACCGCTTCGCTCGCCTGCGACGAGGCGCGGGTGGCGATGCCGGCGGCGGCCTCGACTTCGGTACGGGCGTCCTCGATGGCGCGGATCAGGCCGGCGGCAGTCTGCGCGGCTTCGCGCATCGCCACGGCCGACTGCTCGGCGGCGGCCGCAACTTCCGAGGCCTTGCCGAGCATGCCGCGCGCCGAAGCGGAGGTGTGGCTGGCCTGGATGCGGAGCTGCTCGCCTTCGCGCGACGCGCGCTGGACGGTGCCGCCGATCGAGTCGCGGAAATCTTCGGCAAGACGGTCGCGCGCCGCCTGGGCGCTGTGCTCGCGGTACATGTTGTAGATCTCGACGGTGATGTCGCCTTCGAGCGCCGAGAGGCGCATCAGCGTGTCGATCAGCCCGGCGAGTCGCGCGTCTTCGGTGCCGACGCGGCGGATCAGGATCTCCAGCGCGGCGCGGTCGCTCGCGCTGATCATCGAGAGCAGCGCCATCGGCGGCACGCCGGCTGCATAGGCCGCAGCGACCGAACGCTCGATCGATTCGATCCAAGCGCGGCCCTCGGTGTCGAGGAAGCGATTCTTCAGGAAGACCACGCCGACGTCGATCATCTTCTGGGTGTCGTCCGGCGCCCAGATGCGCTCATCGGCGAAGCAGCGCAGCCATTGCTGCCAATAGGCTTCGGACACGGCACGAATCTCCGGCTCCAGCGCTTCCCAGGCGGCGCGCCCCGAGGCGACGAGCGTGCCTTCGACATCGAAGATGCGCAGGCGCGCGCGCACGTCGATTCGGGCAGCCATGGTGCCGGGGTCCGGCAAATCCTGAAGCGAAACGGCGTTGGTCACGAAACAAAGTCCCCTGTGGCGGCGATGGGACGATAAGGCCGCTCGGTTGCCGGATATGCGGGGGAACTGGTTAAGACCGGGTTAGTCAAAGGCTACGGTAACGCATGTGACCTTGCATCCCGCCGCGTCAGGACTAAGGAGACGGCACCGACCGAGGAAGGACAGAAAACTTGGCCAATGTGCGCAACACGGCGCGACCCACGTCGCCGCACCTCAGCATCTGGAAGTGGGGCCCGTCGATGGCGGTCTCCATCACGCACCGCGTCACCGGCAGCGGCATGGCGACCGTGGGGACGATCCTGTTTGTCTGGTGGCTCGTCGCCCTCGCTTCCGGCCAGGCGAGCTATGCTGCGTTCCTCGACCTGTTCACGGTCAAGTCCGGCGCGCTCAACATCGCCGGCTATGTCTTCGGCATCGGCCTGACGCTGTCCTTCTTCCAGCACATGGCATCGGGCGTGCGCCACCTGTTCCTCGATCAGGGCGCGAACTTCGAGCTCAAGGGCAACAAGACCACCGCGCTGCTGACCTATGCCGTGGCGATCATTCTCACCGCGGCCTTCTGGGCCTTCATCATCTGGGGCAAGACCAATGGGTAACGGCACCAGCATCGGCCGCGTCCGCGGTCTCGGCTCCGCCAAGGAAGGCGCGCATCACTGGTGGCACCAGCGGCTCACCGCGGGCTCCAACCTGATCCTGACGCTGTGGTTCGTGCTCAGCATCGCGCTGCTGCCGGCCTACGACTTCGAGACGATCCGCCAGTGGATGGGCCAGACCCAGGTCGCCGTGCCGCTGATCCTGCTCGTCGTCAGCACCTTCTATCACTTCCGCCTCGGCCTGCAGGTCGTGATCGAGGACTATCAGCATGACGAGACGCACATCGTGCTGATGGTCGCGCTCAACTTCTTCACGCTGGCGGCGGGCACGCTCGCCATCTTCTCGATCCTCAAGATCGCCATCCTTGCTGGAGCCGCGCTCTGATGTCCGCGTACAAGATCATCGACCACACCTATGACGCGGTGGTCGTCGGCGCCGGCGGCTCGGGCCTGCGCGCCACCATGGGTTGCGCCGAGGCCGGGCTGAAGACCGCCTGCATCACCAAGGTGTTCCCGACGCGCAGCCATACCGTGGCGGCGCAGGGCGGCATCGCCGCTTCGCTCGGCAACAACACCCCCGATCACTGGTCGTGGCACATGTTCGACACCGTCAAGGGCTCGGACTGGCTCGGCGACCAGGACGCGATCGAGTATATGGTCCGCGAAGCGCCGCAGGCCGTCTACGAGCTCGAGCATGCCGGCGTGCCGTTCAGCCGCAACGACAATGGCACGATCTACCAGCGCCCGTTCGGCGGCCACATGCAGAATATGGGCGAAGGCCCCCCCGTGCAGCGCACCTGCGCCGCGGCGGACCGCACCGGCCACGCTATGCTCCACGCGCTCTACCAGCAGAGCCTGAAGTATGACGCCGACTTCTACGTCGAATATTTCGCGCTCGACCTGATCATGGAAGACGGCCAGTGCCGCGGCGTGATCGCGCTGTGCATGGAAGACGGCTCGATCCACCGCTTCCGCAGCCATGCCGTCGTCCTGGCGACGGGCGGCGGCGGCCGCGTCTACCAGTCGGCGACCTCGGCGCACACCTGCACCGGCGACGGCAACGGCATGGCGCTGCGCGCGGGCATCGCGCTGCAGGACATGGAGTTCGTCCAGTTCCACCCGACCGGCATCTACGGCGCCGGCGTGCTCATCACCGAGGGCGCGCGCGGCGAGGGCGGCTACCTCACCAACTCCGAGGGCGAGCGCTTCATGGAGCGCTATGCGCCGAGCGCGAAGGATCTCGCCAGCCGTGACGTCGTCGCGCGCTCGATGGCGATGGAGATCCGCGAGGGCCGCGGCGTCGGCAAGGAGAAGGACCATATCTTCCTTCACCTCAACCATATCGACCCGAAGATCCTGCACGAGCGGCTGCCCGGCATCACCGAGACCGGCAAGATCTTCGCCGGCGTCGACCTGACCCGCCAGCCGCTGCCGGTGGTCCCGACCGTCCACTATAATATGGGCGGCATCCCGACGAACTATCACGGCGAGGTCGTCCACAATAAGGACGGCAATCCGGACACCGTGATCCCCGGCCTGTTCGCGGTCGGCGAAGCGGCCTGCGTGTCGGTCCACGGCGCCAACCGCCTCGGCTCGAACTCGCTGATCGACCTCGTGGTCTTCGGCCGCGCGACCGGCCTGCGCCTCAAGGAACTGCTCAAGCCCGGCATGAAGCATGCCGAGCTGCCCAAGGGCTCCGAGGACTATGCGCTCAGCCGCCTCGATCACTTCCGCAACGCCAAGGGCGCCAAGCCCACCGCGCAGATCCGCGCCGACATGCAGAAGACGATGCAGCGCCACTGCGCCGTGTTCCGCGACAGCGCGCTGCTGGCGGAAGGCGTTACCCACATGCAGGACGTCTACAAGGGCTTCCAGGACGTCGGCATCGCCGATCGCTCGCTGATCTGGAACACCGATCTGGTCGAGACGCTTGAGCTCGACAACCTGATCGGCCAGGCCGTCGTCACGATCGAGTGCGCCGCCAACCGCAAGGAAAGCCGCGGCGCGCACATGCACGAGGACTTCCCGGATCGCGACGACGCGAACTGGATGAAGCACACCGTCGCCACCTTCGAAGGCTGGGGCGGCAAGGGCGGCAAGGTCGGCATCGATTACCGCCCGGTGCACGACTACACGCTCACCGACGAGATCGAGTACATCAAGCCGAAGAAGCGGGTGTACTGATCCTTCGATAGCCAGTTTCCGAAAGGGCCCGCTCGCCAGGCGCGAGCGGGCCCTTTTCGTTGATCAATGCGGGATCGCCCCCGTCTCCATACCGGTCTTGTCGTGGAGCGCGAAGCGATCGATCAGGTCGGCGCTGGCGCGGTTGTAGCCGACCACTTCCACCTCAGCGCCGTTCCCCCGTAGCCGGGCCACGATGCGGTCGAGCGCGCCCACCGCCGAGATGTCCCAGAAATGCGCCGCCGAGACGTCGATCGTCACGCGCCGCGCCGGCTCCGCATTTCGGAAGGCGGCGGCGAAGCGATCGACCGAGGCGAAGAAGAGCTGGCCGGTCACCCGGTAGGTCGCCACGCCGTCCGCCTCGCTGCGCTCCACCGCGAACATGCGGCGCACCTTGGCGGCGAAGAAGATGCCGGAAAGCAGCACGCCTGCCAGCACGCCCTTGGACAGGTCGCGCGTCGCGACGACGACGACTACCGTCACCAGCATCACGATCGACGAGGTCGGCGGGTGGCGGCGCAGGTTCGGGATCGAGTTCCAGCTGAACGTGCCGATCGAGACCATCACCATCACCGCGACCAGCGCCGGCATCGGGATCCGCCCGACCCAGGGGCCAAGCACCGAAAGCAGGAACAGCAGGAAGGCGCCGGCAGTGAAGGTCGACAGCCGGCTGCGGCCGCCCGAGGAGACGTTGATCACCGTCTGGCCGATCATCGCGCAGCCGCCCATGCCGCCGAACAGCGCCGCGACGATGTTCGCGCCGCCCTGCCCCATGCACTCGCGCCTGCGATCCCCTTCGCTGTCGGTCATGTCGTCGACGATCTGCGCGGTCAGCATCGATTCGAGCAGGCCGACCGCGGCCATGGTCAGCGAATAGGGCAGGATGATCTGCAGCGTCTCCAGCGTCAGCGGCACATTCGGCAGCGCGAAGCTGGGCAGGCCCTCGGGCAGATGGCCCATGTCGGCGACGGTGCGCACCGGCAGCGCCAGCCAGATACTGAGCCCGGCCAGCACCAGGATCGCGACCAGTGGCGAGGGCACCGCCCGGGTCAGGCGCGGGAACAAATAGATGATCGCCAGCCCCGCCGCGACCATCGCATAGGTGTGCCAGCCGACGCCGACGAACTGGGGCAGCTGCGCCATGAAGATCAGGATGGCCAGCGCGTTGACGAAGCCGGTGATCACCGAGCGCGAGACGAACTGCATCAGCAGGTCGAGCCGGACCAGCCCGGCTACGATCTGGAACAGGCCCATCAGCACGGTGGCGGCGAAGAGATAGGCAACGCCGTGATCGCGCACGAGCGGCGTCACCACCACCGCGACTGCGGCGGTGGCGGCGGAGATCATCGCCGGCCGGCCGCCGAGCAGCGCGATCACCATCGCGATCGTCACCGAGGCATAGAGGCCGACGCGCGGATCGACGCCGGCGATGATCGAGAAGCCGATCGCCTCGGGAATCAGCGCCAGCGCCACGACGATGCCGGCGAGGATGTCGCGGCGCGCCTGGACGCGGCCGGGGAACCACTCGGCCCGCAGGGAGGATAGAAATTCGGTCATGGAGTGCCCATCGCGCGCACGACCCCGCCGGATGCGGCGTGGAGGTCAGCTTCGGTCGTGCATTGGGTTGCCCGGCGGATCGGCGGCCGGGATAGCCATCCGGACTTTCACCGGATCCTTGCGAATACCGGCCCTCTAGCGGTCCGCCCCCGATAAAGGCAAGGAGGGAGGGGCAGAGGCACATGGGGGCGCCACGGGGCATGAGCGGGTTCGAGTTCAGTTTTTCGCTGTTCGGGTTGTTGCTCGGCCTCGCACTGGCCGAGGGCCTTGGGGGGCTCTCGCGGGCGCTCAAGGCGCGGCACAAGGTACGGATCGGCTGGGCGACTGCGCTGCTCGGCATCTTCGTCTCGTGCGACGTCGTCACCTTCTGGATGTACGGCTGGGCGCTGCGCGACCTGCTCAAGCTGAGCTGGCCGATGCTGTTCGGCGGCTTCGTTGTCACCGCCAGCTATTATGTCGCCGCCTCGCTGATCTTCCCCAGCGACCTTTCCGAATGGGACGATCTCGACGACTATTTCGACAAGCAGTATCGCAAGGTGCTGGTCGCGGTGCTGCTCTGCAACGTCGCGCTGATGGCGACGACCATGGCGCTACTCGGAACCCAGGGCATGTTCACGTTCCGGATACTGGTGCTGACCTGGTCGTTCTTTCCGGTCTCGCTGCTCGCGATCCTGGTGCGCAGCCGGCCGATCGCAATGGCCTGCCTGGTGTGGCTGATCCTGCTCTATCCGCTCACCGCGGTGTGGAACTGACGCCCCGGGCCAAGTGCCGCAACGGGACGAAAGCGCCCGCGCCCGCTTGCCAAGCGCCTTCGCAGCCGCGAAAGTGGGCCGTTAACTATTTCCGGGGGTTCGGGCTTCCCATGCGTATCGCGTTCGCCATGCTTGCGGCGGCTGCCGCACTCGTCTCCGCGCCGGCTTCGGCCCAGTACAAGGCGCCGGTGCACGAGGCGGGATGGCCGGGCATGGTCTCGGGCCCCGACGGCGCCGAGGGGCTCGATCCCGGCCCCGAGCTGCAGCGCGGGCGCTCGGCCAAGGCGATGCTCGCCGACACGCGCAAGCTCAATGTCGTGCTCAACGGGCTCCAGCCGCAGCGCAAGGCGCTGGTCGATGCCTATGTCGTCTCGGTCGCGCTCGACAGCGATCCGGTGTTCGGGCGCGAGGCGCGCGAGGCCGGCAAGGTGCTGTCGCGCCGCTTCGACGCCGCCGGGCGCACCGTCGTGCTGGCGGGCAGCGCCGGCACGATGCCGAGCGAGCTGCCCAATGGCTCGCTGACCAGCCTTACCCTCGCGCTCGCCCGCGTCGCCGAGGTGATGGACAAGGACCAGGACGTCCTCGTCCTCTACACCACCAGCCACGGCGCCAAGGTGGGCATCGCCTATCACGACGGCGACGAGGGTTACGGCATCCTCAGCCCCAAGCGGCTCGAGGCGCTGCTCGACGAGCTCGGCATCAAGAACCGCGTGCTGATCCTTTCGGCCTGCTATTCGGGCATCTTCGTCGGCCCGCTCTCGAGCCCGGACACCGCGCTGTTCACCGCCGCCTCGTCGGACCGGCCGAGCTTCGGCTGCATGGCCGAGAATGACTGGACCTTCTTCGGCGACGCGCTGATCAACCATGCGCTGCGCAAGAGCCAGCCGCTCGAAAAAGCCTCGGACGAGGCGCGCGGACTGATCGGCGACTGGGAAGGCGCCGCGCGGCTCAACCCGAGCAATCCGCAGGTGAGCATCGGCGCCGATGTCCAGACCTGGCTCGGCCCGCTCGAGGCGCGCATGCCCAAGACCGATACCCCGCCCGTCGGCCGCCCGGCGACCGACGCGCTCAAGTCCGGCGGATGAAATGGCGGAGCAGGAGACCCTTCTGGAACGATTGATCCCGGGCGATCTGGAGCACCAGATTCCCGCGGCGATCCAGAGGGCGCTCCCCGGCGGCTTCCGCAACCGCGCGCTTCAGGTCGGGCTCGGCCTGCTGATCACGCTCGGCTTCGCCTTCATGGTCCGCCGCTGGGTCGAACGGCGCGAGGCGAAGCGGCGCGCGCTTGCCCCGCGCCCCGTCGCCCCCGCCCTTCCCGCGGCGCCGGAACCCGAGCCGCTCCAGTCGGTTACCGCGCCCGTGACCGAGCATTACGAACCGCTTCCCGACGACGGCACCCAGGCGACGCGCTATCCGCTGCTCGCCCAGCCGCACATCACCCTGTCCGGCCCCGTCGACCAGGCGATGTATGCCGGCTTCCGCGAGCAGCTTGCCGCCGCGCCCAAGCAGGGTACCTTGGTGGTGTCGCTCTCCACGCTGGGCGGCGATCCCGAAGTCGCGCGGCTGATGGGCGACGAGATCCGGCTGCTGCGCGAATATTCGGGCCGCGAGATCCTCTTCCTCGGCAAGGTCGCGGTCTATTCGGCCGGCACCACCTTCATGGCCGCCTTCCCCGCCGACAAGCGCTTCCTGACGCACGGCACCCGGCTGATGATCCATGAGCGCCAGATCCATTCGACCGTCGATCTGTCCGGCCCGCTGCGCATGCAGGTCGCCAGCCTGAAGGCCAAGCTGCACGAGATCGAGGAGTCGGTGCGGATCGAGGACGAGGGCTTCCGCAGCATCATCGCCGGCAGCCGTGTGCGCTTCGAGGAGGTGCAGGAACGCGCGCCGGCCAACTGGTATATCGAGGCGGAAGAGGCGCGTTCGCTCGGACTGGTGCTAGATATCATCTGAGAGGTTGAGCCGTGCGGCTCGATTGGCTATCGCGCGCCCAAGCATAAGGATACCCCTCGATGGCCGAATTCCGCCTTCCCAAGAACAGCCGCATCTCCTCCAAGGGCAAGGAGCACAAGGCGGCCCCGGGCGCGAAGAACGTCAAGAAGTTCAAGATCTACCGCTACGACCCCGACTCGGGCGAGAATCCGCGCTACGACAATTTCGAGATCGACCTCGACGAGTGCGGCCCGATGGTCCTCGACGCGCTCATCAAGATCAAGTCGGAGCAGGACAGCTCGCTGACCTTCCGCCGCTCGTGCCGCGAAGGCATTTGCGGCTCGTGCTCGATGAACATGGACGGCCGCAACGGCCTCGCCTGCACTACCGCGATCGAGGACATCAAGGGCGACATCCGCATCACGCCGCTGCCGCACATGGACGTGATCAAGGATCTCGTCCCTGATTTCACCCACTTCTATGCGCAGTACAGCTCGATCACGCCGTGGCTGCAGACCGTGTCGACCACGCCTTCGGGCAAGGAGCGCCTCCAGTCGCCGGAGCAGCGCGAGAAGCTCGACGGCCTGTACGAGTGCATCCTGTGCGCCTGCTGCTCGACCTCGTGCCCGAGCTACTGGTGGAACAGCGACAAGTTCCTCGGCCCGGCGATCCTGCTCCAGGCCTATCGCTGGCTGGCCGACTCGCGCGACGAGATGACCGGCGAGCGCCTCGACAATCTCGAGGATCCGTTCCGCCTCTATCGCTGCCACACGATCATGAACTGCTCGAACGTGTGCCCGAAGGGCCTGAACCCGGGCAAGGCGATCGCCGAGATCAAGAAGATGGAAGCCGAGCGCACGCTCTGATCCTGTGAGTCAGCCAGCGCCCGAGCATTTCTTCTACGAGGACGATCCGGACCTGCCGGGCTGGAAGCGCTGGCAGATTCTGGACCAGGGGCGGTTCAACAGCTTCATCGGTTCGCTTTCGGTGAAGGCGACCGGTGAACGCACCGCGCTGGTGCGCCACCGTTTCGAGCGCCAGCATTCGAACCTGCGCGACCATATCCATGGCGGCGCGCTCGCCGGGTTCATCGACATGGCGCTGTTCGCCACCGCGCGCGGGCTCGGCGTGCTCGCCGGCCCGGCCTCGACCGTCGACATGTCGATCCAGTTCATCGCCGGCGGTGCGATCGGCACCGATACCGAGGCGGAAGTGGAGCTGCTGCGCGAGACCGGCCGCATGCTCTTCCTGCGCGGCGTCGTCCGCCAGGGCGAGGTGACCGTCGCCAGCTTCCTCGGCACCATCCGCAAGAGTTCGGCTCCGCCCAGATCATGACCAGCGTAATCGAGAAATACCGCGCCCTCGTCACCGCGGGCGAGCTTCGCCCCGATCCAGAGCAGGCTGCCGCCGCCGAGCGGCTGCACCAGCTCGCTGGCGAGCTGGAAGCGGTGCCGAGAAAGGGCAGCATCCTGTGGCGCGCGCTGGGCCGCCTGCCCGAGCCGCCGCGCGGGCTCTATATCTGGGGCAGCGTCGGCCGCGGCAAGTCGATGCTGATGGACCTGTTCTACGAGACGGTGAACATCCGCCGGAAGCGCCGCGTCCATTTCCATGAGTTCATGCTCGAGGTGCACGATCGCCTCAACGAGGAGCGCAAGAAGAACACGCGCGATCCCGTCGTCGCGGTCGCCGACGCAATGGCGGAGGATGTCCGCCTGCTCGCGTTCGACGAGATGGTGGTCAACAACCCCGCCGACGCGATGATCCTCTCGCGGCTGTTCACCGAGATGATGGGCCACGGCCTGACCATGGTCGCCACCTCGAACCGCACCCCGCGCGACCTCTACAAGGACGGGCTCAACCGTCAGCTGTTCATCCCCTTCATCGAGCTGATCGAAGCGAAGATGGACGTGCTGACGCTGAACGGGCCGACCGATTATCGGCTCGACCGGCTCGGCCGGATGGACACCTGGCTGGTGCCCAACGGCCCCGAGGCGACGCAGCAGCTCTCCGCCGCCTTCTTCCGCCTGACCGACTTCGCGGTGGAGGACGCGTCGCACGTTCCGACCTGCGAATTGCCGGTGCAGTGCGGCCGCTAGCTGCATGTGCCGCAGTGCCTGAAGTGCGTCGCGGTCTTCTCGTTCAAGCGGCTGTGCGGCGAGGCGCGCGGCGCGGCGGACTATCTCGCCATCGCCCGGCGTTTCCACACCGTGATCCTGGTCGGCATTCCCAGGCTCGGCCCCGAGAACCGCAACGAAGCCGCGCGCTTCGTCACGCTGA
>Ga0164294_10000866_pt1 | contig 28742 bp, 26 predicted proteins | sample GEODES005metaG_FD_111479 | JGI IMG/M metagenome (GOLD analysis project Ga0164294, IMG submission 111479) | Oligotrophic lake water microbial communities from Sparkling Lake, Wisconsin, USA - GEODES005 metaG | ecosystem: Environmental > Aquatic > Freshwater > Lake | place: USA: Sparkling Lake...
AGCACATAGAGGCTGCGAAGAACTCATGGGGGTAGTGGGTCTTGAGCCACGCGGTTTGATAGGCGAGCAATGCGTAGGCGGCGGCATGGCTCTTGTTGAAGCCGTAGCCGGCAAACTTGTCGATCAGGTCGAACAGCTCGTTGGCCTTGGCCGCCTCGATCCCCGAAACCTGTTTGCAGCCATCGACAAAGCGCTGGCGCTGCGCGTCCATCTCGGACTGCACCTTCTTGCCCATCGCACGGCGCAGAAGATCGGCATCGCCGAGCGAATAGCCCGCGAGCAACTGCGCAGCCTGCATCACCTGTTCCTGATAGACGAACACCCCGTATGTCTCAGCCAGAATGACCGAAAGTTTTTCATGAGGGTATTCAATGCCTTCAAGGCCATTCTTGCGACGCCCGAACAGGGGAATATTGTCCATCGGACCCGGCCGGTAAAGCGACACGAGCGCAATAATATCGCCGAAACTGGTCGGCTTCACCGCCGCCAACGTGCGCCGCATGCCTTCGGACTCGAGCTGGAACACCCCGACGGTGTCGCCCGCCTGGAGCAGCTTGTAGACCTGCGGATCATCCCACGCGAGCCGGTCGAGATCGATGGTAATCTCGCGCAACGCAAGGAGATCGATCGCCTTGCGCAGCACCGACAGCGTCTTGAGGCCAAGAAAGTCGAATTTTACGAGGCCCGCTTCCTCGACATATTTCATGTCGAACTGCGTGACCGGCATGTCGGAGCGTGGATCGCGATACAGCGGCACGAGCTGCGCCAGCGGGCGATCGCCGATCACCACGCCCGCCGCGTGTGTCGAGCTGTTGCGCGGCAGGCCTTCGAGCTGCATGGCAAGGTCAATCAGGCGGCGCACCTCGGGGTCGCGGTCATACTCGCGGCGCAATTCCGCCACGCCGTTGAGCGCGCGCGGCAGCGGCCAAGGATCGGTCGGGTGGTTGGGCACCAGCTTGCACAGCCGGTCGACCTGGCCATAGCTCATCTGGAGGATGCGTCCGGTATCACGCAGCACTGCGCGGGCCTTCAGCTTGCCGAAGGTGATGATCTGCGCAACGTGGTCCTCGCCATACTTTTGCTGAACATAGCGGATCACCTCGCCGCGCCGCGTTTCGCAAAAGTCGATATCGAAGTCCGGCATCGAAACGCGTTCGGGATTGAGGAAACGTTCGAACAGCAGGCCAAGCTTGATCGGATCGAGATCGGTAATGGTGAGCGCCCAGGCGACCAGCGAGCCTGCACCCGAACCGCGCCCCGGCCCCACGGGAATGCCCTGCTCCTTGGCCCACTTGATGAAGTCGGCCACAATCAGGAAATAACCGCCGAAGCCCATGCGATTGATGATGCCGATCTCGAATTCGAGACGGTCGCGATAGCCCGTCACTTCATCCCAGATCCCGGCCTCGGCCAGCGCGGGGAACGCAGTGGCTGCGGGCACGGCATCGGGGCCGAGCAGGAAAAGCTCCGCAAGCTCGGCGTGCGCGGTCTCCGCGTAATAGGGCTTGAGGCGCGCGACGAGGCCGTGGCGCGAATCCGCGCCCATCATGCGCGCCTCGCCCTCCTTGTCGCCCGCAAGGCTGGGCAGGATCGGCTTGCGGTAAGGCGGCTTGAAAGCCGTGCGCTGCGCAACGACGAGCGTGTTCGCCAGCGCCTCGGGCACGTCGGCGAAAATCTCTTCCATGAGCGGGCCGCCCTTGATCCACCACTCGTTCGACGAGCGCGGGCGGTCGGTGCTGTCGACGTGGCTGGAGCTGGCGATGCACAGCAGCGCGTCATGCGCGGCGTAAAACGAACGCTCGGCAAAGCAAGCCGGGTTGGTCGCGACGAGCGGAATGTCGTGCGCAAAAGCCAGATCGATCAGGCCCACCTCTGCCGCCATTTCCTCCGCAACGCCGCGCCGCGCGAGTTCGATGTAAAGCCGTTGGGGGAACAACGCCTGCAATTCGGTCAGATAGGCCTCTGCCGCGCCAGTCTGCTCGCCCGCAAGCAATCGCGCGAGCGCACCTTCCCCCGCCGCTGTCAGGCAGAGCAGGCCCTCGGTGCGTCCGGCAAGCTCGGCGAGCGACACATGGGCTTCGAATTCGAGCGGGCGGCCAAGATGCGCGTGGCTGACGAGGTGGCAGAGGTTCTGATACCCCGCCTCATCCTGCGCATAGAGCGCGAGCCAGTCGATCGTCGGCGCGCCAGCCCCGAATCCGGTCGGCGCGGCCCCCTCGCGCGAAGGCCGCGCGACCGCGAGCATCGCGCCGATGATCGGCTGCACCCCCATGTCGAAGCAGGCCTTGGCAAAGGCGACGCTGCCATAGAGCCCATTGCGATCGGTGATCGCTACGGCCGGAAACCCGCGTTCGGCAGCCGTCTTGGCAATCGACTTAGGGTCGATCGCGCCGTCGAGCATCGTGTAGGAGGAGAAGATGCGCAGCGGAACGAAGGGGGTGTGTGACATTTCGGGATGTTAGAGTTTGGGCGGCGATTCTGCGAGGTGCGGGCGCAGCTTTTTCCACTTGGGATTGGGCGAACCACCGCCACGTAACGTGCATGTCGAGCGACGTCGAGAAACCGAGCGCCGTGTAAGGTGTCTCGCCTTAGCTCGACACGAACGGATGTGGGAGGCGCGTAAGCCTAGAGCAGCGCCTCGATATCCGCTTCCAGCTTCTCCGGCTTGTCCGTCGGCCCATAGCGCCGCACGACCTTGCCATCACGGCCGATCAGGAACTTCGTGAAGTTCCATTTGATGCCCTTGGTGCCGAGCACGCCGGGGGCGGCGTTCTTGAGCCACTGGTAGAGCGGATCGGCGTGCGCGCCGTTGACTTCGATCTTGGCCATGAGCGGGAAGCTCACGCCGAAGTTGACCTTGCAGAAGCTCTCGATTTCGTCCGCCGTGCCCGGCTCCTGCCCGCCGAACTGGTTGCAGGGGAAGGCCAGCACCTCGAAACCGCGCGCGCCGTACTTGCGCCACAGCGCCTCCAACCCGTCGTACTGAGGGGTGAAGCCGCATTTGCTGGCGGTATTGACCACGAGCAGAACCTTGCCCGCCTTGTCCGTTAAGCTATGCGCCTCGCCGTTCGGCAGTTTGACGGTGAAATCGGCGATTGTCTGGGGGCTGGTCATGGCTAAATCTCCTGCGCGCAAGCCGAGTATGGAGCTATTTGCCGCTTCCGCCAAGCCCCCCGCCCGGTCCGCTCATTGCTGCCTCACTTCGGGCTGCACAAGCCCCTCATGCAGCCGCAAAACCCGGTCCATGCGCAGCGCCAGCCGCTCGTTGTGCGTTGCGACGATCGCGGCGCTACCCTCCTCGCGCACGAGCTTGAGGAATTCGTCGAGCACACGGTTGGCGGTCGCCTCGTCCAGATTGCCGGTCGGCTCATCCGCCAGCACCAGCGCGGGCCGGTTGGCGAGCGCGCGGGCGACCGCGACGCGCTGTTGCTCACCGCCCGAAAGCTGGCTGGGCCGATGCGTCAGCCGGTGGCCAAGACCGAGCGCGCCCAGCAAGTCCTGCGCCCGCTGTTGCGCGGCAGCGGCGCGTTTGCCCACCACCAGCTGCGGCAACACGACGTTCTCGGTCGCGTTGAAATCGGGCAACAAGTGGTGGAATTGATAGACGAAGCCCAGATGATCGCGCCGCACCGCGGTGCGCTGATCGCCCGAAAGCTGCGCCGTTTCGATCCCGGCGATCTCAATATTGCCCTCAAAGCCGCCTTCCAGCAAGCCGACCGCCTGCAAAAGCGTCGATTTGCCCGAGCCCGAAGGCCCCAGCAACGCCACAATCTCGCCCGGCCGGACATCCAAATCGATCCCGCGCAGCACTTCGATGGTCTCGCCGCCTTGGGTAAAACTGCGCTTGAGGCCGCGCAGCCGCACCACGGGCGGAGCCAAGCCGTCATCACTCATAACGCAGCACCTGCACCGGATCGGTGCTCGCGGCGGTCAACGCGGGATAAAGCGTGGCGAGGAAGCTGAGCACCAGCGCCATGACGCAGATCATCGTGATCTCGAAAGGATCGCTGCGGCTGGGTAGATCGGTGAGAAACCGGATCGAAGGGTCCCAGAGGTTTTGCCCGGTGACAAATTCGACCGCGCGAACAACCGATTGGCGATAGTAAAGGAACACAAGTCCCAACCCTAGACCAACGGCAGTCCCAAGCGCGCCGATCACAAAGCCGATCGTCACGAACACTTTGAGCAAGCTGGTCCGCGTCGCCCCCATGGTGCGCAAGATCGCGATGTCGCGGGTCTTGGCGCGCACCAGCATGATCAGCGACGACAGGATATTGAACACCGCCACGAGAACGATGATTGACAGCACCACGAACATCGCCACCCGCTCCACCGCCAGCGCTTCAAACAGGCTGGCGTTGATCGTGCGCCAATCGGTCACTTGCGCGCGGCCAGCCAGTTCCTGCTTCAAGGGAGCCATGGTGGAAACCACAGTATCGGCATTTACCGTGGTCACTTCGATCATGCCGATGGTGTCGCCGGTCAGCAGCAAGGTCTGCGCGTCCTGAATCGGCATGACGACATAGGCCTGATCGTAATCATAGACGCCGATCTCAAAAATCGCGCCGACCCGGTAGGCGATTTCGCGCGGCACGGTGCCGAAAGGTGTCGAGCGTCCCTGCGGATTGATGATGGTGATGATATCGCCAAGCTGCGCGCCAAGATTTTCGGCCAGACGCGAGCCGATCGCGACGGTGGATGTGCCCGGCTGAAGCGATGCAAAATTGCCCGCCACACGCTTTTCGGCCAGCCGTTTGAGATCGCCGTCCGTGTTGCCGCGCAGCAGAATGGCCTCCACCCGTCCGTTGAAGCTGGCCAGAAGCGGCTGCTCGATAAGCGGCGAGGCGCGCGTGACCCCGGGGGTCTTTTCCACGCGTTTTAGAATATCCTGCCAATCGTCGAGCCGCCCGCCATAGGCCTGAATCACGGCGTGGCCGTTGAGACCAACGATCTTGTCGAGCAGTTCGGCGCGGAAACCGTTCATCACGCTCATCACAATCACCAGCGCGGCGACGCCCAGCATCACTGCTACAAGGCTGATTCCCGCGACCATCGCGATAAAAGCCTCGCCGCGCCCGGGCAGCATATAGCGCTTGGCGATGGTCCATTCGAAGGGCGAGAGGATCAAACGGGGGAACTTTCGCTCGAAGCGCGATAAACGCAAGATTATGGGGCGGGATGTAGGAGCAGTTTCCGGGAGAGGCAAGCTGCTCCACTGCTGGCCAGAGGCCGTTGCCTGCAACATGCTGACTCCCCTTGCGTTATGGCGCAAAGGTCGCCACATGATCGTCGACCAAGACCGGAGCGCCGGCGGCCAAGCGGACCCACGCCAAACTCATGAACTTACTCCATTCAATGGCAGACGCGGGCCCCGACGCAGATGGCGACAAGCTGCGCGAAGAGTGCGGCATTTTCGGCATACTGCGCGCGCGCGATGCCGCCGCGATCGTCGCACTCGGCCTTCACGCGCTGCAGCACCGCGGCCAGGAAGCGGTGGGGATCACCAGCTTCGACGGACAAGAGTTCTACTCGCGACGCGGAATCGGCCACGTTGCGCAGAATTTTTCAAGCGGCCATGCCATCGCCGAACTTCCCGGTGAGATGGCGGCCGGGCACGTGCGCTATTCCACCACCGGCGGATCGGGCTTGCGTAATGTCCAGCCGCTGTTTGCCGATCTCGCCTCGGGCGGATTCGCGATCGCGCACAATGGCAATATTTCCAACGCCATGACGCTCAAGCACGAACTGGTGCGCAAGGGTGCGATTTTCCAATCAACGTCCGACACCGAGGTCATCATCCATCTGGTCGCCACCAGCCGCTATCCGACGCTGCTCGACCGGTTCGTTGATGCGCTGCGGCTGGTCGAGGGTGCCTATTCGCTGATTTGCATGACCAACCAGGGCATGATCGCCTGCCGCGATCCGCTGGGCATTCGCCCGCTGGTGATGGGACGGCTTGGCGATGCGCCGGTTTTCGCGAGTGAGACGGTGGCGCTCGATGTCATTGGCGCGGATTTCGTGCGCGAGATCGAGGCGGGCGAGCTGGTCGAGGTCGATCTTGACGGCACCATCCGCTCGCACCAGCCGTTTGGCGCAACCACCGCCCGACCCTGCATCTTCGAGCATGTCTATTTCAGCCGCCCGGATTCGTTGATGGGCGGAATGTCGGTCTATCAGGTCCGCAAGGCGATTGGTGCCGAACTGGCGATCGAGGCACCATGCGTTGCCGATCTGATCATCCCGGTTCCCGACAGCGGCGTTCCCGCCGCTTTGGGCTATGCCAATCAATCGGGCATTCCGTTTGAACTGGGCATCATCCGCTCGCACTATGTCGGGCGCACCTTCATCCAGCCTTCGGACGGCGCGCGTCATGCCGACGTCAAGCGCAAGCACAACGCGAACCGCGCGCTGGTCGCCGGAAAACGGATCGTGCTGATCGACGATTCGATTGTGCGCGGAACAACCTCGATGAAAATCGTGGAGATGATGCGCGATGCTGGCGCTGCTGAGGTGCACTTTCGCGTCGCCAGCCCGCCTACGGAAAATTCCTGTTACTACGGCGTCGACACGCCCGAACGATCAAAGTTGCTGGCCGCGCGGATGGATGTGGCCGCGATGGCCAAGTTCATTAAGGCTGACAGCCTTGCTTTCGTCTCGATCGCCGGACTTTACCGCGCGGTCGGCGAATCTTCGCGCAATGCGGCACGGCCGCAGTATTGCGATGCCTGCTTCACTGGCGACTACCCCACGCGTCTTACCGATCTAGGCGAACGGGATGGTTCTGATCAGCTCTCGATGCTGGTCGATAAGGTGGCCTGATGGAGACGGGTGTTCGGCCGCTGAGCGGCCAATTGGCACTGGTCACCGGCGCCAGTCGCGGCATCGGCGCGGCGACGGCAAAGGCGCTTGCAGCGACAGGCGCGCACGTTATTCTGGTAGCTCGCTCGGCCAAGGAGCTCGATGTGGTCGAGCAGGAGATTTTCGAGAGCCGCGGGACAGCAACGATCGCGCCGGTCGATCTTGGCGAAGTCGATGGCATCGCCCGGCTTGGGGCAGCGATTGGTGAACGCTGGCAGGCGCTCGACATTCTGGTGATCAATGCGGCCATGCTACCTCCATTGACCCCTGTGTCGCAGATGCCTTCGCAAGATCTGGTCCGCGCTATGACGTTAAACGTCATGGCCACGCAAGCGCTGATCGCGGCGTTCGACGCTATGCTCAAGCGCAGCAGCGACGCGCGCATCATCGGCATGACCAGCAGCGTCGGGCAAAAGCCGCGCGCCTATTGGGGGGCTTACGGCGCGTCGAAGGCCGCATTTGAGAACCTGCTGGAGACTTACGCGCAGGAAGTGGCCGCCATCTCGAATATCAGACTGGCAATCCTCGATCCCGGCGCCACGCGCACAGCGATGCGGGCGAAGGCTTATCCGGGCGAAGATCCCGCCAGCGTTCAGCCGCCCGAGGCCGTGGCAAGCCGGATTGCCGCGCTGCTGACGACAAGTTTCCCCAACCGGCATCGCGAACGAATTAACTAGGTCTGACAACCTGTTACCATAGTTTCGCAGTAACATTTCCGGCGCAATGTTGCATGAGCGTTACGGCGCGCGAAGGTCGTAACGAGCCAGGAAAATGCCGATGATCAAGAGTTGGCCAGCCCGCAGCCTCGACTCGAGAGGTTTCGCACGCTTCCGTTACGATATCGCCGCGCAGGAAGACCGGTGCGCCCTGCGCACAAAGGTCAGCATCGCTGCAACATTGCGCCGATCGACCGTCAAGGGCTTCGGCACCGTGGTCCATGATCTCTCGCTTGCTGGCTTCAGCGCAAGGTCGCCCAACCGCATGCATGTCGGCACGATTTGCTGGCTCACTTTGCCTGGACTGGAATCGCTTCAATCCGAAGTCATCTGGTGGCAAGGCGGCACGGGCGGCTGCGCCTTTGCCAAACTACTCAGCCCGATCATCCATGAACACATTGTCAGCCGCTACCCTCCCGACGAGGAGTAAGGCCGCAGAATATGGCGGATTCGACCAATCTCAAGTTAACTTTAGGTTAACTAGTTTCGCTTGATCACGGTCACCTGGCTCACGGTAATGCCGCCTCCGGCAAAGCCGCCCTCGCAGTACATCAGGTAAAACCGCCAGAGCCGTATGAAGCGCTCATCGAAAGTTGAGGGCATGCGTCCAGCTTCCACGGCTTGATCGAAAGCGCACCGCCAGCCGCCGAGCGTGCGCGCATAATCGGCGCTGAAATCCTCCTGGCCCTGCCATTCAAAACCCCGCGCCTCGGCAAGACGGCGAAATTCGCGCGTACTCAGCAGCATGCCACCAGGGAAAATGTATGTCTGGATGAAGTCAGCGCTGCGCGCGTAGGCTTCAAACAGTTCATCGCGAATGGCGATGTACTGGATCGCGGCCCGCCCGCCAGGGCGCAATGCGCGCGCGATGCAATCGAGATAGGACGGCCAATAGGCCCGCCCGACCGCCTCGACCATCTCAGCGCTGATGACCGCGTCGAACTGCCCCGAGACATCGCGATAATCCTGATAGCGGAATTCGACACCTGGGATCGGATTAGCCGCTTCGCGTGTGTTCGACCATTCGATCTGCTGCTGCGAAAGGCTGATCGCGGTAACCTCTGCGCCATATTGAGCGGCCAGATGCCGCGCTAGATAGCCCCAGCCGCAGCCTATCTCAAGGACGCGGCTACCGGGCGCCAACGCAAGCCGTTCCGCCAGCAAGCGGGCTTTATTGCGCTGCGCATCCTCCAGCGAAGCATCGTCTGCGATGCCATCCCACCGCGCACTGGAATAGCTCATCGTTGGATCGAGCCACTGCGCGTAGAACTCGTTGCCGAGATCATAGTGCGCGGCGATGTTGTGCTTTGCGCCTTTCCGGCTGTTCCGATGCAGAAAGTGGACCAGTTTCGCTGCTAGTCGCCACGGACCCTTGGCGCGCATCGTATCGCCCAAATGAACTGCGTTTCGCATGACGAGCGCAAACAGCGCGGTTGGATCGGGGCTATCCCATTCGCGCGCTTCAAATGATTGATAGAACCCGGTCGAACCGCCCGCCGCAAACCGGCCGATGGCGCGCCAATCATGGATCGTCAGGTCTGCGGCAGGACCATCCTGATGCCCCCCGAGCAGACGCGACCTGCCGCCGGGAAGATGCAGCATAAGCGAGCCGACCTTCAGCCCATGATGCACCCTATCGAGCACGCGTTCTATCCGACCCGCAGAAACACGGGCCAGAAACCCGCTCGAAGCGGCAACAGGCAAAGTGCCCGCACCAAGTTGCCCACCCCTTCCGGGCGCCTGCGCGTTCATGTCGCCGCTATGCCGCCAAGTCTGCCTTAGAGCAACTCCGCCGCGTCAGTTGTCCCGCATCTCGGCAAAGGCGGCGAGCGCGCGGGCGCGGGCTTCAGCATGGGGCACGATCTTTGCGGGATAGCCGCGTGGCGGCAACGGCGGATCGTGGATCGCGTCGTCGCTCAAGTGCGCCAGTTCGGGCACCCAGCGGCGGATATAGTCGGCAGCCTCGAACTTGGGCGACTGGGTTAGCGGCGCCATGATCCGGACAAACATGTTCGAATCGACGCCAGACCCTGCGCTCCACTGCCAGTTCACCGCGTTCGAGCCATAATCGGCATCGACCAGCGTGTCCCAAAACCAGCGTTCGCCCTCGCGCCAGTCGATCAGCAAATGCTTGATCAGGAAACTTGCCGCAATCATGCGCACCCGGTTGTGCATCCAGCCGGTGGCCCAAAGTTCGCGCATCCCGGCATCGACAATCGGATAGCCGGTGCGGCCCTGCTCCCACGCGCGCAATTCATCGGGTGCATCGCGCCAACCAAATCGGGAAAAACCATCGCGGGCAGGCTGGGTGCCATAATCAGGAAATTGCAAGATCACGTTCTGCGCATAATCCCGCCAGCCCAACTCACCCTGAAACGTCCCGACCGAGCCGCCTGCGGTCGCAGTGCCATGCCATGCGGCTGAGGGAGAAATTTCGCCGAAATGCAGATGCGGCGAAAGCTTGGAGGTTCCCGCGTGCGACGGCAAGTTGCGCTGCTCCGCATAGCGCGCCGCGCGCGGCTCAAATGCGTCGAGCCTAGCCCTCGCGCCGGCCTCGCCCGGCGTCCATTCGCCGCGGAAGCCTGCTGCCCAATCAGGGCTGGTCGGCAAAAGCCCCCAGTCGCCGAGCCGCTCGGAAGACGGCCAAAGATCAGGCGACGGGATAATGTCGGGCGCAGGCAAGGGCGCCGGAGGCGGCATATGCTGGCTGAGTGTGCGCCAGAACGGCGTGTAGATCCGGTACGGCGTGCCTGATCCGCTCAACACCGAACCCGCCGGAACCAAAGTAAGCCCTTCATGACAGCGCAGATCGAGCACTTTGCGGACCGCGCGCTCGGCATTGCGCCACCATGGCTCATAATGAGCAAGGCAATGCACAGTTTGCGCGCCCGCTTCTAAGGCGATCGCGCTCAGAACCTCGTCGCTGCGTCCGCGCCTGAGGATCAGCTGCGAACCGCGCACTTTTAGCGCCGCATCAAGGCTGATGAGGCTGTAATGCAACCACCAGCGCGAAGCGGCGCCCATACGCCAATGGCGCGGTGCCTCATCATCGAGCACATAAACGGGGATCACAGGCCCCGCGGCTGCCGCCGCCAGCATCGCTGCCTGATCGGACAGCCGCAGATCACGGCGAAACCACACAATCGTAGGGATGGCAGAGGGCTTAAACGACATAGCTGAAGATCATGCCAGAGTGCCACGGGCGCGGCCATCCCCCCGATGGGCCGTATCGGCATGGTCGAGCATATGCATGGCTATCACGGTGCACGCGGGCTACACCTTTTGGCAGAATCATGGGATGGACAGGAAACCGATGGTCTCGGCTGGTCAATTGGGTTCAAGCGACTTACCGGGTGGGGTGTAACCCGAATCCGGGATATCGAGAGTTTGCACTGTGGAGAGTAAAAATCATGGCTGACAGCGAAACAGGCACGCCTCACTTCGTTCGGCCGGATGTCAAGATGTTCCTTGATTTTCTGGCCACCACCGGCGGCTTGGCGATGAGCCAGATGAGTGCTGCCGATGCACGCCAGGCCTACGTCATGATGGGCGCGGTGGCGGAGCTGCCGCCGTGCGAGCTGGCGGTGATCAAGGATCTGACCTGCCCTGGCCCGGCGGGCGACATCCCGCTGCGGCTCTATGATGCGCGCGAAACTCGTGAGCCCGGCCCAGCGGTCGTGTTCTATCACGGCGGCGGCTTTGTGATCGGCGATCTCGAAAGCCACCACGCGCTATGCACCGAGATCGCCGTCGGGCTTGATCTGCCGGTCATCGCGGTAGACTATCGCCTCGCTCCCGAACATCCCTTCCCCGCTGCCCCTGATGATTGCGAGGCGGCAACGCGGTGGATCGCCGGCAGCCCGGTCGCGCTTGGCCGCGTCATCACTGGGCTGATCCCGATGGGCGATTCGGCCGGCGGCAATCTGGCAATCGTGGTCACGCAAGCTTTGACCCAGCATCCGGCTGCCACGCCGGTCGTGCTGCAAGTACCGATCTATCCGCTGAGCGATGACAAGCCAGATCACCCGTCATCCATCGATTTTGGCGAAGGTTTCCTGCTGACGGCGGACACGATGAACTGGTTTTCAGACGCTTATAACGCAGCACCGGGCGACAAACGCGCTTATCCCATCTATGGCGATCACACGATGACCCCGCCGACCGTTCTGGTGACTGCGGGCCTCGACCCGATCCGCGATAGCGGTCGTGTTTATGGCGCCGAACTCATCCGGGCAGGCGCAGAGGTTGTGTTCTTGGAAATGAAGGGCACGATCCACGGCTTCACGCAAGTGCGCAAGGCCATCCCGAGCGCCCAAGCCGATCTTCATTCGATCTTCGCGGCGGTCAAACTGCTGCTGGAAAGGACCACATGAGCGACGACCACGAGAGCCTGCCTTATCGCCCTTGCGTCGGGGTGATGCTGGTCAATGCCCATGGCCGAGTCTTCGTGGGCAAGCGCATTGACAGCAAGGAAGGCGATGCCTGGCAAATGCCGCAAGGCGGGATTGATGAAGGCGAAGACCTCCACCCGGCAGCCCTGCGCGAATTGTGGGAAGAAACCGGCATTGGCCGTGACCATGTGACGATACTGGCCGAAAGCCGCGAGGAGCATTTTTATGACTTGCCCTCCGATCTGCTGGGCATGCTGTGGAGCGGGCGCTTTCGCGGACAGCGCCAGCGCTGGTTGTTGCTCCGATTCACCGGGGAGGATCATCAGATCAACCTTGCTGCGCATGACCACCCCGAATTTCTCGAGTGGAAATGGGTCGAACCGGAAACGCTGCCAGACCTCATCGTGCCGTTCAAAAAGCGCGTGTACCGGCAAGTCGTCGAGGAATTTCGCGCATTGATATGAAGGCTTGCAGTGAGCGCCAAACCGCAGGTTAGTTGGTCTCGACTTTTGGCGTAGGCTTGATCGCTTCAGCAGTCACCACTTTGGCAATCGGGCCTTTGGCGATCACGCCTGCAAGTTGCTCTGCCTCCGGGCAACTTTTGCCGCACAATCCCTGGAGCCGCACAAGGTTCGCTTTAGCTTTCTCTAGTGCGCCCTTTTGCGCCATTGCGCCGCCCTCACCCGCAATCGCGGCTAGGTTGTTGGGCTCGCGCTCCAGCGCCTCACGATAATAATGGATCGCCTTACCTTGCAGGCCGGCGCGGTGAGCAGCTTGTGCCAGTGCCACGTAAGTAGGCGTGTAGGCTGGATCAACCGTAAGCGCCGCTTCAAAGTTATCGATCGCCCCGTCGATCTCTCCTGCCGAAAGCTGGCCACGCCCCGTTTCCAGCAAGGCCAGCGCGCGCGGATCGACAGCGTCGTTTACTTTGGCGGTCCCCGTGCTGGTCGAAAGCGCAGCAAGGAGGGACAAGGCAAACGCAGCGGGCGAATAACGCATCAGCAACTCCTTCACCCGGCCAAGGGGCTTCGATGTTTGACCGGACTTCATAGCTCAAGAACGTATCACAAGCGTCGCAGAGTTGTGAAGAAAAAGCCGTCGGTTCCATGGCTGTGGGGGGTGAGCCGCAGGCCTGGGCCATGCGCGGTTCCGGCAAGGGCGGCCTCGTTGGCTACCACCCAGTCCCCATTTTCGGACAGGAAGCTACGCACGACGTCTGCACCCTCATCGTCCAGCAGCGAACAAACAACATACGTCAGACGCCCTCCTGACTTTACCAGCTTAGCCCCAAGGCGCAAGACATACGCCTGTGTTGCCGCATAACGGACAATGGCGGGCGGAGAGAGCCGCCAACGCGTTTCCGGGCTGCGCCGCCAAGTGCCGGTGCCCGAACAGGGCGCATCGACCAGCACAGCGTCTGCCGCGCCCGCCCAGTCCGCCAGCGCCTCGGCCTCGCGGCCAGGATCGAGCAACCGGGTTTCTGCCAGCGCGCCGGCGCGCGCGGCGCGCACCGGAAGCCGGGACAACCGCGTCCGATCGACATCGCAGGCTAGCAGTCGGCCATGATTGCCCATGGCGGCGGCAAGTGCGAGCGTTTTGCCCCCTCCTCCCGCGCATAAATCGGCCACCGATTCCCCCGGGTGGACGTCAAGCGCTCGGCAGGCCAACTGGCTGCCGCTGTCCTGAACTTCAAACAAGCCATCGGCAAACGCATCCCACGCCTCGGCATTGGTCCCGGCGGGCAGGCGCAGTCCATCGGGCGCGATAGTGGGCTCCGACGCCACAGGTAGCAGCGCCGCGAGGTCTTCGCGTGTGATCCGCAGGCGGTTGGCGCGGATCTCCAGGGGCGCGCGCGCCAGCAAGGCCGCCTGCTCTTCGGGCACAAGGCCGCTCGCTGCCAATTTAGCTTCGAGCCACACTGGCGCGACCCCAGCCCCTGCGATCCGTTCTCCCGAACCGATCGGCGGCGGCCCGTAGTTCGTTCCGTCGAACAGAGCGGTAAGCGCTGGGTCGCTGGCTGCCAACCGGAGCACGGCAGCACGTCCGCTGACAGGCACCTCGCCGCAAGCCCGGATGGCATCCCATGTCAGATCGCGGACCGCTCGCCGGTCCTTGGAGCCGACGAAGCGACGCGCGCGAAACCACTCCGCCGCGATCCGGTCCGCCGAAGCACCCTGCGTGCGCGCAGCGGCGATCACCGCGTCAAGGATCTCTATCGCGGCCTGCACGCGTGCGGCCGGGGTCATGCGGACTGTACCATTTTCCGCTGAGCCAGGCGGACGGCCCGATCAGCGCGAGGGATAATTCGGCGCCTCACGCGTGATCGAAACATCGTGCACGTGGCTTTCTTGCAGGCCAGCATTGGTGATCCGCACGAACCTGGCGTTCTTTCGCAGATCTTCGATCGTGCGGCTGCCGGTATAGCCCATAGCCGCCTTGATCCCGCCGACGAGCTGATGGACCACGTCCTTGGCCGCACCCTTGAACGGAACCTGACCCTCGATGCCTTCGGGCACAAGCTTCACCGAATCCTTGATGTCTTGCTGAAAATAGCGATCGGCGGAACCGCGCGCCATCGCGCCGACCGACCCCATGCCGCGATAGGCTTTGTACGCCCTGCCCTGATAGAGAAACGTCTCGCCCGGTGCTTCTTCGGTGCCCGCCAGCATCGAGCCGATCATGATCGTGCTGGCGCCAGCCGCCAGTGCCTTGGCCGCGTCGCCCGATGTGCGCAGGCCCCCATCGGCAATCACCGGGATATTGGCTTTCTCGGCCTCCTCGGCGCATTCCATCACCGCGGTCAGTTGCGGCACGCCAACGCCTGCGACAATCCGCGTCGTGCAGATCGAGCCCGGCCCGATGCCGATCTTGATGCCGTCTGCGCCTGCGTCAATGAGAGCCCGGGTTGCCTCTGCGGTAGCGACATTGCCCGCAATCACCTGCACCGTGTTCGACAAGCGCTTCAAGGCTTCGACCGCGCGTGCGACATCGCGGTTATGGCCATGCGCGGTATCGATAATGATCACATCGCATTCGGCTTCGATCAGCGCCTGCGTGCGGGCAAGGCCTTTGTCGCCCACCGTGGTCGCCGCCGCGACCCGCAGACGTCCGGCCGAATCCTTGGTCGCGTTGGGATAAGTAACCGCCTTTTCGATGTCCTTCACCGTGATCAGGCCGATGCAATGAAACTGATCGTCCACCACCAGCAGCTTTTCGATGCGGCGCTGATGAAGCAGGCGGCGCGCCTCGTCGCCGGTGGTGCCCAGCTTGACCGTAGCCAGATTTTCATGCGTCATCAGCTCGCGCACCGGCTGCGCCGGGTTGTCGGCAAAGCGAACATCGCGGTTGGTCAGAATGCCCACGAGCGCGCCGCTGCGCTCGACAACGGGGATGCCGCTGATCCGGTTCACACGCATCAGCGCCTGCGCTTCGCCCAGCGTGGCGTCCGGAGTGATCGTGATGGGATTGACCACCATGCCGCTTTCAAAGCGCTTAACCGCGCGCACGGCCGCGCATTGCTCTTCGACCGACAGATTTCGGTGCAGCACGCCAATGCCACCCACCTGGGCCATGACAATCGCCATGTCAGCCTCCGTAACGGTGTCCATCGCTGAGGAAATCACCGGGATATTCAGGGCGATGGTCTGGGTCAGCCGCGTCCGGGTGTCAGCCTCGGTTGGCAGCATGTCCGACGGGCCGGGACGCAGCAGAACGTCGTCGAAAGTAAGGCCAAGGGGGATTTCCATGCGGGACTGCCACTTCGAGAAACGGAGATTCGTGGCGGCCCATGTAATCAAGCCCCGGCCAAAACGCTAGTGGCTTGGGGGCATTAGGCTCGCAGCGCGGGATGAAGGTGGCGTAGCAGCGCGCGGAAAAGCCTTCGGGTCGGCAAAGTGTCGCACCAGCCCGACCTGAATCTGAACATCATCGGCAAGCCCGCCGTATTCGACCGTCACTGCCTCGTCGTTTGGCCGGTGATAGACATTATCCATGAACTTCTCGAGCCGTTCCGGGTCTGAATAACTTGTGCTGACCATAACCGTTGGCAGGTCATGCTGGATGAATATCCAGCCATCCTGCCGCTTGGCAAAGGCATTCGCGGCGTCACCTGACACAAACTTGCGCTTCATTGCCTTGATGACGCGGGCGATCCCGGCATCGAGTACCGTCGCCCCTTTTCCTACGATGCTGACAGGGAGGCCAGCAGGCACGAGCCCGGTGCTGTCGACATTGAACGCCGCCACAAACCGCTCCATCGGAATCGGCGGATTTTCGGTGAATGCCAGCGCCCCCAGCAAACCAAGCTCCTCACCGGTCGTCGCAAGGAAATAGACATCGCGATCAAGCGGGCGTCCGCTGGAGAGAAGCCGCGCCGTCTCGGTGAGCACGGCGAGTCCGCTGGCGTTATCCACCGCACCGTTGCAAATCAAATCTTCGGCGGGAGGAGCCGCACATTTGCCAAAATGATCCCAGTGCGCGATCATCAAAACCGCGCCCGCATCGCTGCGCCTTCCCTCCAACTTGCCGATCAGGTTGTGCGTCTTGATCCGGGTTTCGCGGCTGGTCGCCTCGAACGTGGCATTCACACCGATCAACTTGGCGGCAAAGTCGGGCGCATCCCCCGCCTGACGCAGCGCGGCCATACTGCCGCCGCCTGGTGCCGCCATCAACACTTCTGCCACTGCAGGCGACACGAAGGCTTCGATGTCGCCGCCCAGTCGCTCGCCCGCCAGCGCATATCCCGCGCGGCGGCGGCGCGCGATGACATCTTCGATCCCGCGATCACCATCAAGGACGGTAAGCACCGCCGCCGCACCGCCATCGAGCAATCGCCCAACCCGGTCGATTTCCTTGTCGCCCACGCGCGCCGGGGCCTGGCTGTCAAAAACGACCGCAATGCGACCGGCAAGCTCGGTCCTCGGCGTGGGTCCGCCATTGCCGCGCCCCACATAGAGCATCGGCGCATTCTCGATCAGGCTGCGTATCCCTGATGTTACCACAAACGCGCCATCTGCCGGAACTGCGACCTCCCGACGTCCACGCAAGAATTTGGCGCGCGATAACAGTGGCTCGCGCTCTACCAGATCAACCGGTGCAAACCAGGCGTTGCCCGGGTCATTGGTGCCCGATTCCAGCCCGATATCGAACCATTGACCGGCCAGATAGCGCAAGGTCTTCGTCTCGGCGTCGGTTCCCGGTTCGCGTCCGCCAAACTCGTCGCTGGCGAGAGTTTCAACATGCTTACGCAGCAAAGCCACCAGCGGAGACTCGCGTTTTGCCTTTGCAGCATCCACTGGCGCCGCGAGCAATGCCAGCGCCAGCGCTGTCAACCCCCTAAGCCGCCCGATGCCCCCACGACTCATCGATTTCCCCAAGCGTTTCATCGCATTCACCGTGCTGACAAATGTTATCGGGCGACGCAAGGTACCAATGGCGTAACCTTGTAATACGTTCACCTGGCGTGACATACATAGCGCCCGTGCCTAATCAGTGAATCAAGGGTGCCGGGCAAGTGAACCAAAGGAACCACCATGCGGCTCGACGATTCCGATAACTCGATCGACGTGGAAGATCAGCGCGGCGGCGGATCGTCCTTTGGCGGAGGCGGCAGCGGCTTGCCCTTTGCGCTGCTGGCGATGATCGGCAGTCGGTTTGGCTTTGGCGGTGTCATCGTGGTTGTCATCGGCATGGCGCTGTTCGGCGGCCTCGGAAATCTCGTCGGCGGCGGCCAGCAGGCGGCGACGAGTCCTCAAGCCGCTGGCCATTCGGTGGCCGAGAGTTGCAGCGTGAATGCCTTCAGCCGCGAAAGCTGCAACGCGCTAGCCTCGCTCAACAAGACATGGGCACCAATCTTTCAGAAATCAGGCGCAGAGTTTTCCAGACCTAAGCTGGTGTTCTATGCCCAGTCCGGCAGTTCAGGCTGCGGCGCGGCGCAAAGCGCGATGGGGCCGTTCTATTGCCCGAGCGACCGCGGCATCTACATCGACACCGATTTCTACGCCGAGACGGACAAACAGATGGACGCGGGCGGCGACTTCGCGCGTGCCTATGTCATCGCGCACGAATATGGTCATCACATCCAAAACCTGACCGGTCTTTCGGAAAAGGTCCAAAGCACCCAGCAACGCGACCCCAGCCGCGCCAACCAGATGTCGGTCAAGCTGGAACTGCAAGCCGATTGCTACGCCGGAGTGTGGGCGGCGCTCAACAAGGACCGCATCGAGCCCGGCGACGTCGAGGAAGGCATGCGCGCCGCGCACCAGATCGGCGATGATACCTTGATGAAGGCGGCCGGGCGCACGCCGGTGGAGCAAGCCTTTACCCACGGCTCCTCCGAACAGCGGATGCAATGGCTGCGCAAGGGCCTGGAAACCGGAGACCCAGGCCAATGCGATACGTTCGCCTAGCAGGAAGCGGAACGGAAGCCAGACTTGCGCGTTGAGCGAAAAACAAGGAGTTTCCCATGATCTTTCGTTCCTATACTGCTCTCGGGCTCGCCGCTGCGCTGGTAACGCCAGCGCTTGCTCAAACCGCTGTTGATCCCGGCAATGTGACTGGCAAAGATGTTGTCACCACGCCGCTGAGTGATATCAATGTGAAGAAGAAAGCAGTGCCCGAACTGCTTCAGGCGGCGATCGAGCGGCCCTATTCGCTGGCAGGCTTGAGAAGCTGCCCACGAATTCAGACCGCGGTGCGCGAGCTTGATGCGGTCTTGGGCGATGATATCGATGCACTTCAAGAAAAAACGCGTGGCGAAAAGCGGGGAAATTCCGCTGGCAACGTGGCAAAATCCATCGTGGGATCACTGATCCCGTTCGAAGGAGTGATCCGCGAAATCTCAGGCGCAAACAACCAAGAACGCCGCTTGCAGATCGCCATCTATGCCGGCTCGGTGCGACGTGCGTTCCTCAAGGGTGTCGGGCTGCAAAAGGGCTGCCGCTACCCGGCGCGGCCAGCGAGTTCGTAACAAGCCGAGAAAAGCACAACCCTGCCCGAAAAGTGAAAGCCATTCTCTCTAAGAATGGCTTTCACTCCATGTCAATAAACCCGCTTCTTCGGCTGGATATATTCGACATCATCAGTGAGCGTGTACTCGTGCACTGGCCGATAATCGATCTTGACCGCGCCGCCTTTGCCGCCCCAGCCGTCGAACCATGCAGCGGTGTGCTTCATCCACTCTGCGTCGTTGCGATCGGGGAAATCCTCGTGCGCATGCGCGCCTCGGCTTTCCTTGCGGTTGTAGGCCGAATGCATCGTCACGACCGATTGGCCGATCAGGTTATCAAGTTCCATCGTCTCGATCAGGTCCGAATTCCAGATCAGCGAGCGGTCCGAAACCTTGATGTCCTGCATCCGCTCATAGGTCGCCGTCAGTTTGGCTTTGCCCTCGGCCATCAGTTCGTCGGTGCGGAACACGGCAGCATGCGCCGACATTGTCCGCTGCATTTCAAGACGCACCGCCGATGTTGGCGAGCCGCCATTCGCATGGCGGAAATGATCGAGCCGGGCGAGCGACATGTCGGCGCTGTCGCTGGGCAGCGAAGCATGCGCCGTACCCGGCTTGATCAGCTCCTTGAGGCGCAGTCCGGTCGCGCGACCGAACACGACAAGATCGATCAGCGAGTTCGAGCCGAGACGATTGGCCCCATGTACCGAAACGCAGGCAGCCTCGCCCACCGCAAACAGGCCAGGAATGATCGTTTCCGGGTTGCCATCGGCCCCGATCGTGACGACTTCGCCATGATAATTGCAGGGAATTCCGCCCATGTTGTAATGCACGGTGGGCACGACGGGCAGTGGTTGCCGGGTCAGATCGACCCCGGCGAAGATCTTCCCGCTCTCTGTGATGCCCGGCAGGCGCTCGCCGAGCACTTTGGCATCGATGTGATCGAGATGCAGGTAGATGTGGTCCTTATTCGGGCCGACACCGCGTCCTTCGCGGATTTCGAGCGCCATCGAGCGTGAGACCACGTCGCGGCTGGCCAGATCTTTGGCCGACGGGGCGTACCGCTCCATGAAGCGCTCGCCCTCGGAGTTGGTCAGATACCCGCCTTCGCCGCGCGCGCCTTCGGTGATCAGCACACCAGCGCCATAGATGCCGGTGGGATGGAACTGCACGAACTCCATGTCCTGCAGCGGCAGGCCAGCGCGCAGCACCATGCCCGCGCCGTCGCCGGTGCAGGTATGCGCAGAGGTCGCAGTAAAATAGGAACGGCCATAACCGCCCGTTGCCAACACGACGGCGTGGCTGCGGAATCGGTGGATCGAGCCATCATCGAGGCACATCGCAATCACGCCGCGGCAGACCGGTACGCCGTCAGCGCCCTTCTCCATGATCAGATCGATGGCGAAGTATTCGATGAAGAAGTCCGCGTCGTACTTCAGGCTCTGCTGATAAAGCGCGTGCAGCATCGCATGGCCGGTGCGGTCGGCGGCGGCGCACGTGCGCTGCACCGGCGGGCCCGCGCCCATATTCTGCATGTGCCCGCCAAACGGGCGCTGATAGATCGTGCCTTCGGGATTGCGGCTGAACGGGACGCCGGCATGCTCCAGCTCGTAAACAGCCGCAGGAGCTTCGCGTACCATATACTCGATCGCGTCCTGATCGCCCAGCCAATCAGACCCTTTGACGGTGTCGTACATATGCCAGGTCCAGTGATCGGGCGTATTGTTGCCTAGACTGGCAGCAATGCCGCCCTGCGCCGCCACCGTGTGGCTGCGGGTAGGGAAAACCTTGGTGATGCAGGCGGTGCGCAGGCCAGCTTGCGCGCTGCCCATTGTCGCGCGCAGGCCGGAGCCGCCCGCACCAACGACGACAGTGTCATAGGTGTGGTCGATGATCTTGTAAGCAGGCTGCGATGAAGCCGATGAAGCCATGATTCAAGCGCTCCCAAGCGCGATACGAACAACCGAAATGATGCCATAAGCAGCACCAGCGAGCGGCAATGTGTTTACAAGCAACCAAGCGGCCACTTTGCCGCTTTCTTCGTGAATATAGTCCTCGAGCATCACCTGCACGCCCAACCGCGCATGATAAAACGTGTTGACCATGATCAGCACCAGCGCGGTCGAAGGAACTGGCTTTGCAGCCCAGGCATGCACAGTCGCAAAATCATGCGCGGGCATCATGGCCAGACTGACCATCAGGAACGGGATGAGAATGAGATTGCCGACCGCGCTGAGACGCGAGGCGAGCCAGTGATGCGTGCCCTGATGGCTCGAACCCAGACCGCGAACGCGGCCGATTGATGTACCGTTACCCATGAAACCCCCAAAGGCCCAAATAGTGTTGCATCATGTCGCGTCGCCGATCAGCGCAGCAGCACAAACGCCCAAAACAATGCGGTGGCGATGCCCGCAAACGCCAATGTGATGACTGACCAGCGCGAATTGGCATCCAGTTCATAGCCAGCGCCGATATCGAGCACGAAATGGCGCAGGCCGGTTGCCATATGCTGAAAAAATGCCCAGCTAAGGCCGACCAGAACGATTTTGCCGAGCAGCGAAGTAAACAGCGCCAAGCCGCCACTTTCACCGGTCCACACCAAGTCCAAAAATGCATTGTACGCGGCAGGACCGCTGGCGAGAGCCCCAATCCACCACAAGAGTAGGCCAAGACCCACAAAGGCCAATCCATTGCCGGTGACCCGGTGGAGGATCGAGACCAGCATTGCCGGGCCCCAGCGCCAAATCTGAAGATGCGGCGAAAGTGGCCGAGTGCTGCGCGCCTGCGCCATCCAAACCTCCATCAAAACTTAAACCAACGCGGGAAAACGCGCTTCGCGGCCCCTATTAGTCGAATTGATCCTTCACGCAACCATGCCGAAGGGCAATTGTGGTCATGCCCGGCATGGCCTGTTAAAGGACCGCCCTATGACCTCACCCAGCATTCTTATCACCGGCTCGACCCGAGGCATTGGCGCGGCCATTGCCGACACCTTGCACCTGCGCGGCGCACACGCAATTCGCCATGGAAGCCGCGCCGCGCCCGGCGTAATCGGCGCTGATCTGTCCGAGCCATCAGCGCCACAACGTCTATGGGAAGAAGCGCTCGATCAGGGCGGCGGCACCATCGATGTGCTGATCAATAATGCGGGATTGTTCGAAGCCAATCCGCTGGACGGATCGGATATCGCCTGGCTCGACGGGTGGGAAGACACACTGCGGATCAATCTCACGTCCACCGCCCAATTGTCCCGCTTTGCGGTGCGGCATTGGCTGGAGCGGGGCGTTTCCGGACGTATCGTCCACATCGCCAGCCGCGCGGCCTATCGCGGCGATTCGCCCGAGCATTGGCACTATGCCGCAGCAAAGGGCGGAATGGTTGCGCTGCACAAGACGATTGCGCGCGGCTATGCAGCGCGCGGCATCCTCAGTTTCGCCATCACCCCGGGCTTTACCGCTACCGCAATGGCCGACGATTATCTCGCCAGCCGAGGCGGCCCTGCCCTGCTCGCCGATATTCCGCTGGGCCGGGTCGCAACACCTCAAGAGATCGCCACCCTCGCCGCCTTCTGCGCGCTCGATGCGCCGCCGAGCATGACCGGCGCGGTGATCGACGCCAATGGAGCGAGCTTTGTCCGATAACATCCAGCGCACAACTATGCTCGCTATCGCGGTGCTAATGGCGCCTTATGCGCATGCTAAAGCAGCCGCACGCGCCGCTGATCCGGCAGCTGGCGCGGCGCTGGCGCGGCAGTGCGCGGGGAAGGAGGACTTCTCCGACCCCGCCCCGCCAGCCCGCATTTTCGGGAATGTCTGGTATGTCGGCACCTGCACGGTCTCCGTCATCCTGTTGACCTCGCCCAAAGGACACATCCTGATCGATGCAGCGACGGAACAAGCAGCCCCTTCGACTCTGGCGAACATCAAAAGTGCCGGGTTTAATCCGCGTGATATCCGCTGGATCGTGACCAGCCACGAGCACTTCGATCACGTTGGCGGGCTAGCAGTTCTCCAACGCGCAACCGGGGCGAAAATCGCGGCTCTCAAAGCAGCGGCCTCCGTGTTGGCAAGCGGCAAGGTCAGCCCTGCTGATCCGCAAGCTCAGGAAATCCAAGGCTTCACCCCGGTGAACGTCGACCGGCTTCTGGCCAGCGGCAATAATGTACGGATCGGACCAATCGTCGTCACGGCGCACGCCACGCCCGGGCATACCGAAGGTTCCACAAGCTGGACCTGGAGAAGCTGCGAACGCGCGAACTGCCAGAAGTTTACTTATCTCGACAGTCTATCGGCCCTTGCTCTGGGCACCTATCGCTTTGCACAGCACCCCGATCGGACGGCGATGTTCAGGAAAACGTTCGCGGCGGTGGAACACTGGCAATGCGGCATCGTTTTAACCCCGCACCCCGGCGTAAGCGCAATGCTGGAACGGATCGCGGGCACGGAACCCCTCTTGCCGCCGCAAGGTTGCGCGCCAATCGTGCAAGCCGCGCGCGAACGCCTCGCCAAGATTGAAAACTGATGAGCTGGAAAATTACTGCTTTTGCGCCCGCAGATGTCGTGCGTGCCGCGCTGATCGCGCATGAGGACGCAGTAGACTGGCCCGCTGACATGGCGCTGGCGGGCAGCGAAATTGCCGAAGACAAGCCCGACGATTGGCAACTGGAAGCCTGGCTGGAAAATCCGCCTACCAAGATCGAACTTGAGGCCATCGCTGCTCTTTTTGACGGGGAAACGCCCGAACTGAACACGGAAGAATTGGCCGACGAGGACTGGGTCACTCTGAGCCAGCAGGGGGTCGAACCGATCCGCGAAGGTCCGTTTTATGTCCACACACCGGAATATCCGGATCACGCCGGCCTCAAAAACTTCACTATTCCAGCCAGTCAGGCTTTCGGCACCGGCCAGCACGCGACCACGGCGGGCTGTCTGGCGATGCTGGCTCACATGCGCACCCGGGGGCTGCGCGTGCGGAATATGGCCGATATCGGCACCGGCACGGGTGTTCTGGCGTTTGCCGCGCTGCATCTGTGGCCACGCACCCGCGCCATCGCCAGCGACATCGACGCGGTCTGCGCGCCGGTGATTGCCGCAAATATAGCGGCAAATGCGATTGCATCAGGGCAAGGCCCGGGACAGCTGACGGTGGTGATTGCACCCGGTATGGCCCACCCCTTGCTGCGGGCTGCTGCGCCCTACGATCTGGTGATCGCCAATATCCTTGCCGGGCCGTTGATCGAACTCGCGCCGGATTTTGCCGTCAGTGTGATGGCGGGCGGCAATCTGCTTCTTGCCGGGCTCTTGGAAACACAAGAAGCAGCGGTGCGAGAAGCCTATCGTCAGGCGGGCTTCCGACTCGCCGCGCGGATGGTGCGCGGCGATTGGTCGATCCTGTGGCTAAGGCGGCGCGCGCGAACACGCGGCTGACCTCGGGGAACCTTTCTCCTGCAATCACGTTTTCCTTGGATGTCGGCAGATATGCTGCCGCGCAGGCCGAAGACACCCTGACGGCGTCACAAGGAAACTCCTATGAAGACCACCATAACGGGCGTGATCGTGCTCGCTCTTTTGAGCAGTTCGGCAGCCATCGCGCAGCCCGACCATCATGGCAATCGTCACGGTCACAAGGCAGGCCGCGACAACTACGGCCGACATGTCGGTTGGGGACGCGAGCGCGGGATGCAGCACCGCTGGAACCGCGGCGAAAGAATGGGTTACAACGATTGGCGCGGCGCTCAGACCGTCGATTATCGCCAATATCGCCTGCGCCAGCCGCCGCGCGGATATGAATGGCGCCGCCAGAACGACCAGTTCATCCTCGGGGCCGTGGCCACCGGTCTGATCGTTTCGATCATTGCCAGCAGCGGCCGATAACAAGGAGCCACACAGATGACACTGAGAACCGCACGCACAACCTTGGTCGCCATACTAGTCGTGGCAGGCCTCAGCCTGGCTTCGTGCCGCGATGACCGCCCCGGCCGTAATCATCCCAGGGACCGCGATCACCAAGGGCACCATGGGAGTTAAGTCGCAAACAATGCCGCTGCATCGCGCGATTTATGAGGTGAGCGTATCGCGCAGCAGCGCCAGCCCAGCAGCGGCAAACGCGGCCATATTGGCGAGGCGGTCTTCACGTCCGGTCTCGACGATGATCGATGCCGACTTGCCAGGCCCCACCACGGCGATGGCGCTGCGCCCCGACGGCACACCATAAGGGTGGACGCCGGGGCCAGCGGCGCCAGATTCGGCGATGCCCCAGTCGGTGCTAAAGCGCGCCCGCACTGCTTCGGCCAGCGAGCGCGCATATTCCTCGGTAACGCCCTTGAAAGCGCGAAAGCTGCCAGGCTCGTGGTTCAGCAGCAGTCGGCGGCCCTTGATCGTGTAGATCACGCCGCCGCCGACGTAATAAGCCGAGGCACCCGGCAGGGCCAAAAGCCCGGCCGAGATAAGCCCGCCGCTTGCACCGTCGGCAACGGCAACGGTTTGCCCGCGCGCTTTGAGCAAGACACCGGCCTCGCCGCCGATGCGGGCAATATCTTCAAGGTTCATGCCCGCGATCCTGCCATGGCCAGTCCAAATGCAACGAATAGTCCGCCGGTAAAGCGGTTGAAAGCGCGGCGCGGCGCAGGGCGGCGAAGAAAAGCAGCCATGCTTTGTCCGCCCAGCGCGTAAACAAAATACCATGCCGTCTCGATCACCGCGAACGAAGCGACCATCACGGCAAATTGCGGAGCCTTCGGAAAAGCCGGATCGATGAATTGCGGCAAGAAAGCAGCGGCGAATAGCAATGCTTTGGGGTTGCTGATTCCGACCGCCAGACCGCCGCGAAAAACCCGCCACGGCGCGATGACGGACCGCGCCGCGCCATTGCCCGCTTCGATCGGCGCTTCGTTGGACGTCCAGGCACGATAACCGAGATAGATGAGATAGGCGGCCCCGGCATAACGCAGCACCGCGAACGCGCCTGGAACCGCTAGCAGCAGCGCGGTGAGCCCCAATGCCGATGCGGAGAGCAGGGTCAGCACCGCGATCAGGCAGCCGGCCATCGCCGCGAGACTGGCCGCCAGCCCAAGTTCAACGCTGCGCGACATGACATGCAGCATGTTTGGGCCCGGTGTCCCTGAAACAAAGAACACGGTCACCACGAAAAGCCACCAAGTGTGAAGCGCCATAGCCATTATCCTGCATTCCGGACGATATCCGCCCACGCCGCCTCGTCGATGACTTCGATACCAAGCGCAGCGGCCTGTTTCAACTTCGAGCCCGCACCGGGCCCCGCCACCACCAGATCGGTCTTGACCGAGACCGAACCTGCCGTCCGTGCGCCGAGCATTTCGGCCTGCGCCTTGGCTTCATCGCGGCTCATGGTTTCCAACTTGCCGGTAAATACCACGGTCTTTCCCGCGACGGCGCTTGCTTTGGTCTCAACCACATAAGGCGGCGGCGTGACTTCGGAGAGCAGATCGTCCCATACGGCGATATTGTGGGGCTCGTGGAAAAAATCGCCCAAGGCCTCCACCACCACCGGCCCAACGCCGTCGATGGAAAGCAATTCGGCGCGCGAGAGTTCCTCTCCGGCATGTGCTTCCTGCGCACATTTGCGCAGCTCGCCGAGACCTGCAAATCGTTTCAACAGATCGCGCGCCGTCACCGCGCCGACATGGCGTATGCCGAGACCGAACAGCAGCCGCGCGGCATCGGGCGTGCGCTTGGCCTCGATTGCAGCCAACAGGTTATCCACAGACTTGTCCTTCCACCCCTCGCGCAGGGCCATTTCGGCGCGGCGGGCGCGCAGCCTGAAAATGTCGGCCGGACTTTCGAGCCAGCCAGCGGCAAAAAACTCGGCGATCGTCTTGTCGCCCAGCCCCTCGATATCGAGCGCGCCGCGGCTAACGAAGTGTTTCAGCCGCTCGGTGCGCTGCGCCGGACAGACCAGCCCGCCACTGCAGCGAACATCGACCTCGCCCTCTTCAGCCACAGCTTCGGAGCCGCACTCGGGGCACTGATCGGGGAACACATAGGCCGTACGTGCTTCCTCGCGAGACAGGTTATCCACAACCTGCGGGATAACGTCGCCCGCGCGTTGCAGCACGATACGATCGCCAACCCGTACCCCGAGCCGCCCGATTTCATCCCGGTTGTGCAACGTTACGTTAGTAACGGTCACCCCACCAACGAGGACTGGCCGCAACCTGCCTACTGGGGTCAGCTTGCCAGTGCGCCCGACCTGAATATCAATCGCCTCGATGATCGTCTCGGCACGCTCGGCCGGAAACTTGTGCGCAATGGCCCAGCGCGGCGCCTTGGCAACAAAGCCCAGCCGCTTCTGCCAATCGAGCCAGTCGACTTTATAGACAACGCCGTCGATATCGTAAGGCAGGTCTTCGCGGGCAGCCTGGATTGCGCGGTAATGCCCGGTCATTGCATCCACCGATGCGCAGCGCACCAGCATCGGCGAGACCGGCACGCCCCAGGCCGCAATGCGCTGCATCATTTCGAATTGTGTTTCCGCCGGAACATCGCTCGCTGCGCCCCAGCCATGGGCGAGGAAACGCAAGGGACGGCTTGCGGTCACACTGGCATCCTTCTGCCGCAGCGATCCGGCGGTCGCATTGCGCGGATTGGCAAACAGCTTCTCGCCCTTCGCGTCCTGCGCGGCATTGAGCGCAAGGAAGTCCGACTTGGCCATGTAAACCTCGCCGCGGATTTCGAAGACAGCGGGCACTTTGCCGCAGAGAGCCTGCGGAATATCGGAAATATGCGCCACGTTGGGCGTTACATCTTCGCCCACCTGCCCGTCGCCGCGGGTGGCTGCGCGCACAAGCAGCCCATTCTCGTAGCGCAGCGAGCAGGACAAGCCATCGATCTTGTCCTCCGCCGTCATCACCACCTCGGCGTCGCTAGCAAGATTGAGAAAGCGGCGCACGCGCGCGGCGAACTCCTCTACCTCTTCGTCGGTGAAGGCATTGTCGAGGCTCATCATCCGCACCTCGTGCGCCACTTTGCCGAGTGGCGAGGCGGCGATCTCGTGGCCAACTTTCTGGCTTGGACTGTCGGGCCGGATCAGATGCGGGAATGCGGCCTCCAGTTCGGCATTGCGCCGGACTAGCGCGTCATAGTCCGCATCGCTGATCTCGGGCGCATCCTGCGCATGATAGAGGTCATTGTGGCGCGCGATGGCGCGGGCCAGCCGCATGAGTTCGTTGGCGGCGTCTGCGTCGTTGATGCCGTTCTCGTCCATGACCTCAAGCCAATCCCAGCACGGTCACCACCATTTCGCGGCGCGCCCGAAAACCAAGTGACTCGTAGAGCCGGATGGCGCCTGCGTTGGCAGCGTAGCTATGCAAGAACGGCGTGTCGCTGCGCGCGAGCATTCCGGCCATCACCTTTCGAATGAGCCGCGCAGCCAGACCTTGACCGCGAAACTCAGGATATGTGCAAACGGCGCTTACTTCTGCCAGCCCCGCTGCCGGACGCATCCGCTCGCCCGCCATGGCGACCAGCCGGCCCTCGCTGCGCACGCCGTAAAACGTGCCGTAACAGTTCGTGGATGGGCCCCAAGGGCCCGGCTGCGTGGCATGGGCCAGCGCGGTCATTTCAGGAGCATCCTCGTCGCTCAGCACAGAAATCTGCGCGTCATCCGCCGCGCCAGTCACCGCTCCATCGGCAATCATCTGCAATAACGCAGCCGTTCGGATCACGCGGGTGCCGAGCGGCGGCGCCATTTTCTCAGTCTGCACGATCCAAACTTCATCCGATGCACCGCTCAGAAGCGCGGCAAGCTCTGCCTCACGACCGGGCGCAACGGCTGCAAACGGACCGTACGCCGGAT
>Ga0164294_10000867_pt1 | contig 28737 bp, 28 predicted proteins | sample GEODES005metaG_FD_111479 | JGI IMG/M metagenome (GOLD analysis project Ga0164294, IMG submission 111479) | Oligotrophic lake water microbial communities from Sparkling Lake, Wisconsin, USA - GEODES005 metaG | ecosystem: Environmental > Aquatic > Freshwater > Lake | place: USA: Sparkling Lake...
GGCCTGGTCCTGCTCTTCCTGGCAATGGACGCGGGCGGCAAGCTGATCGCGCCGGCGATGATGATCGCCAACAGCCCGCCACTCGGCATCCCCGCCGAAGTCGGGCTCTACCGGGAGCTGGGCGCGATCCTGGCGGTGTGCGGGCTGCTCTATGCCTTCCCGCGCACCGCGGTGCTCGGGGCGATCCTGCTCACCGGGTATCTGGGCGGGGCAGTCGCCATGCACTTTCGCGTCGGCAGCCCGTTGTTCAGCCACACTTTGTTCGGCGTCTATCTGGGCGTGATCGCCTGGGGCGGACTGTGGTTCCGCGATCCCCGCGTCCGCGCGCTGATCCCGGTCGCCAACTGAAACCCGGCAGAGTCCAAAGGAGAGGACCAATGGCAGACAAGATCACCACGGTATTGTGGTTCGACCATGTGGCCGAGGAGGCCGCCAATTTCTACGTCTCGCTGCTGCCCGACAGCCATGTCGGCGCGGTGTTCCGCGCGCCGGGCGACAATCCGAGCGGCAAGGAGGGCGCGGCGCTGGTCGTCGAGTTCACCCTGGCCGGGCGCGCCTATGCCGGATTGAACGGCGGGCCGAACTTCAAGCCCAATGAGAGCGTCTCCTTCCAGATCCTCACCGAGGACCAGGAAGGGACCGACCGGCTGTGGAACGCGATCGTCGGCAATGGCGGCGCGGAAAGCATGTGCGGCTGGTGCAAGGACAAATGGGGCTTCAACTGGCAGATCACCCCGCGCCGGCTGATCGAGCTCAACTTCAGCGGCGACGCGGACACCAGGCGCCGCGCTTTCGAAGCGATGATGACGATGAAGAAGATCGACATCGCGACGATCGAAGCCGCGGCGAAGGGCTGAGGAGAGGTGCCATGTCCATCGAGATCACCGGCTTCAATTGGGTGCCCGATTTCGCCCGTGGCTATGTCCGCGACCTCCGGCCACGCTGGGCCTGCGAGGAGATCGGTCTCCCCTATACCACGCGGCTGATCAGCCCGATCCCGCCCAAGCCCGCCAGCTATTTCGAGGAGCAGCCCTGGGGCCAAGTGCCGGTGCTGCACGACGGCGCCATCCAGCTGTTCGAAAGCGGCGCGATCCTGCTGCACCTGGCGGAGAAGGACGAACGGCTACTGCCTAGCGATCCGCAGGCGCGGGCGACGGCGATCGCCTGGCTGTTCGCCGCGCTCAACAGCGTGGAGCCCGGGCTGTTCGAGCTGGGCAACGTCACCCTGTTCTCGAAGGACGAGGAATGGGCGAAGCTGCGCAAGCCGAGCCTGATGGCGGATATCGGCAAGAAGTTCGACCGGCTGGCCGATGCGCTGGACGACCGCGAATGGCTGGGCGAGGACGGGTTCAGCGTGGCCGACATCGCGATGGTCACGGTGCTGCGCAACGCCGACCGCAGCCCGCTGATGACCGAACGGCCGAAGCTTGCCGCCTATGTAGCGCGCGGCATGGCCCGCCCTGCCTTCCAGCGCGCGATGGACGCACAGATGGCCGATTTCCAGCCCGCGCCCGTCGCGGCCTGAACAAACATGAGAGGAGAGAGACGATGACCTATATCGACGGTTTCGTAGCCCCCGCGCGCGATCGCGTGGCCTATCGCGAGATGGCCGCCAAGGCGGCGCCGGTGTTCCTTGAGCATGGCGCGCTGCAGGTGGTGGAGAGCTGGGGCCATGACGTGCCGCGCGGCAAGACCACCGATTTCTACATGGCGGTGAAGGCCGAGGACGGCGAGACGCCGGTATTCTCCTGGATCGTCTGGCCCGACAAGGCGACCCGCGATTCCGGCTGGGAAAAGGTGATGGCCGATGAGCGGATGAAGCCGCCGGCCGAGATGCCCTTTGACGGAAAGCGCATGTTCTGGGGCGGGTTCGAGACAATCGTGGATACAGGAGAAGCTAAGTGAACGCGCATGGAAGCTTCATCTGGTATGAGCTGCTTACCAGCGACGCCGCCAAGGCCAAGGCGTTCTACGACGCAGTCTGCGGCTGGAACATCGATGCCCAGCCGGCGCCCGGCGGCATGGACTATCGCATGATCAACGCCGAGGACGGCCAGGCGGGCGGCGTCATGCAGCTCAATGCCGACATGATTGCCGGCGGCGCGCAGGCGACCTGGCTCGGCTATCTCGGCGTCGATGACGTCGATGCTTCGGTCGCCGCGGTGGTCGAGGCCGGCGGGCAGGTCCACCTCCCCGCCTTCGACATTCCGAATGTCGGGCGGCTGGCGATGGTCACCGATCCGCAGGGCGTGCCCTTCTATGTGATGCGCGGCGCCTCGCCCGAGAGCAGCACCGCCTATCAGCGGATGGGCTTTGGCCATGTCAGCTGGAACGAGCTGCGCACCACGGACGATGCCGCCGCGCTTGCCTTTTACGAGAAGCTGTTCGCCATCACCAAGGTCGGCGCCATGCCGATGGGCGAGATGGGCGAGTACAGCTTCATCGCCAATGGCGACAGCAAAGGCGATGCGGTCGGCGCGGTTATGCCGACCCAGCCCGGCACCCCGCCCGGCTGGAGCTTCTATTTCCGCGTGCCCGACATCACCGAGGCGCAGGCGAAGGTGGAAGCCGGCGGCGGCAAGGTGGTCTGGGGGCCGCACCAGGTGCCCGGCGGCGAATGGGTGATCAACATCACCGATCCCGAGGGCGTGTCCTGCGGCATCGTCTCGCCGAACAAGCACTGAGGAGAGTGACGATGCGCAAGCTTACCGGCGCGGTGTTCGCTTCGCTCGACGGCGTGATGCAGGCCCCCGGCGGCCCCAGTGAGGACTGGACCGGCGGGTTCAAGTTCGGCGGCTGGATGGCGCCGCTCGCCGACGAAGCCGTGGGCAGCAAGATCGGGGCGCTGTTCGACAGCGACTTCGACCTGCTGCTCGGCCGCGAGACCTATGAGATCTTCGCCGGCTACTGGCCCTTCGCCGATGCCGACCACCCGATCCGCATCGCCTTCGACAAGGCGGGCAAATATGTCGTCACGCACAGCGACGACGGGCTCGACTGGGTGAACAGCCACCGGGTGGCGAGCATCGACGGCGTCGCCGAGGTCAAGCGCAGCGCCGGGCCCGACCTGGTGATCCAGGGCAGCTCGACGCTCTACCCGCAGCTGCTCGCCGCGGGGCTGATCGACCGGCTGGTGGTGATGACCTTCCCGGTCGTGCTCGGCGGCGGCAAGAAGCTGTTCGGCGCGGGCACTCCACCCCTCACGCTCAAGATGACCGATCATCTGGTGAGCAGTGGCGGCGTGGTGATCGCAACCTATGAGCCCATAGGCGAAGTCGAGACCGGCAGCTTCGCCGGCCCCGACATGAGCGAACGCGAAAAGGCCCGCCAGGAACGGATGCAGCGCGCCGGCTGAACTAGGCGAAGGCCGGCGAGGTGCGGAGGTGCTGGTACGCCTCGATCACGCGCTGCAGCCGGCCTTCGTGCGAACGGTCGCCGCCATTGCGATCGGGGTGGAACTTGCGGACCAGCTCCGAATAGCGCTTGCGCAGCGCGCTGCGGTCGGCGTCGATCTCCAGGTCGAGGATCTTGAGCGATTCCCGATCCTGCCCCGATAGCGGCTTGCCGTCCTTGCGCTCGCCGCGGTCCTTCATCTTGTCGCGGAAGCGCGCGCCAAGCGCGTCGAGCGGGTCGGCGAAATCGGCCCAGCGCGGCGGGCGGTCGGCGCCGCCATTGCCGGTGAAGGCGCGGGTCTCGCGCTCCCAGCCGGCATAGGGCCGCTGGGCGTCGTGGATCTCGTCGGGGCTCATCCCCTGGAAGAAGTTGTAGCCCGAATTGAACGCGCGGACGTGATCGAGGCACAGCCAGCGATATTCGCCGGGGCCATCGAAAGTCGCACGACGTTCCCCCGCCGGCGCGCGGAATTCACCGGGCTCGTTGCAGCCCGGTTCCGAGCATAATCTTCCCTGCGCCTCGACCCGGCCATGGAACCGGGCATTGGGCCTGTCTTTCCTGGGCTGGCCGTCGGCCAACGCTACCTCCCTCGAACAAACCGCCTATATAGGCGCGATGACCGACACTGCCACCGGCGGACTCGCCGACATCATCACCGCCCGCCTGATCGCCGCGCTCGCCCCGGCGCATCTCGAGGTGATCAACGACAGCCATCACCATTCGGGCCATCTCGGCGACGACGGCACCGGCGAGTCGCACTGGACAGTCGTGGTGGAAAGCGAAGCCTTTCGCGGCCAGTCGCGCGTCAATCGCCAGCGGATGATCAACACCGCCCTCGCCGACCTGCTCGTCAGCCGCATCCACGCGCTCGCGATCAAGGCCCGCGCACCGGGCGAATAGCCGCGACCCGAAAGGGTGGGTTTCCAAACTGTGGCTGTCCGTCCCACATGTCGCCGGCTATGAATCCGGGGACGAGAGGGCTCCCATGACCGACGAACTTTTCACCCAGATCATCACCCCGACCACCCACGACCTGGGCGGCTTCAAGGTGCATCGCACCCTGCCGTCCAAGCCGCGCACGATGGTGGGGCCGTTCATCTTCTTCGACCAGATGGGCCCGGCCCGGCTGACCGTAGGCACCGGCATCGACGTGCGCCCGCACCCGCATATCAACCTCGCCACGGTCACCTACCTCTACGAAGGCGCGATCGACCATCGCGACTCGCTCGGCACCTTCGCCACGATCGAGCCGGGCGCGGTGAACCTGATGACCGCCGGCCATGGCATCGTCCATTCGGAGCGCTCGCCGAGCGCCGAGCGCGACAAGGGCCCGGCCCTCTCGGGCATCCAGACCTGGCTCGCGCTGCCCGAGGCGCAGGAGGAGATCGACCCGGCCTTCGAGCATGTCAGCGCCGCCGACCTGCCGATCATCGAAGCGCCGGGCGCACGCTGCCGCGTCATCATGGGCGAGCTGTGGGGCGCGAAGGCGCCGACCACCACCTATGCCCACACCATCTATGCCGACATCGCGCTCGACGAAGGCGGCGCGGTGCCGATCGATCCCTCGGCGACCGAGCGGGCAATCTATCTCGCGTACGGCGATGCCAGCATCGACGGGATCGAGATGGAAGTGGCGACGCTCTACATCCTCCGCCCCGGCATCACCGCGATCCTGCGCTCGAGCGGCGGCGGCCGAATTGCCCTGTGCGGCGGCGAGGACTTCGCCACCCCGCGCCACGTCTGGTGGAACTTCGTCTCGTCCAGCCGCGACCGGATCAACCAGGCCAAGGAAGACTGGAAGGCCGGCAACTTCCCCAAGGTGCCGGGCGACGACAAGGAATTCATCCCGATCCCCGAAGTGCCCAAGACGGTGAGCTATCCCTAGTACCCGCCTGAGCGTCTGCCAGCGCAAGGTCCGCTATCCGTCGCGGGAGGACGCGCTGGCGGCGATCGCGAAGAGCGGCTGGGAGCTGCGCCCCTATCGCTGCGACCGCTGCTTCCAGTTCCATCTGACCAGCCGGACCAAGGGCAAGCGGCCGCCTAGCCCCCGATGATCTTCGCGCGCACCAGCGGCATCAGCTTGTCGATAGTGGCGCGCGCCGTCGCGGCATCGTTGGCGACCGAGCGGATCGTCAGCAGGTCGCCGCCGCGGATCAGGATCGCGGTCGCCCCCTTGCTGCTGCCGAGCGTATAGCTGCTGACCCAGCCCACCGCCGGGCCGGCATCGAGCGCCTCGAGCGTGCATTCGGGGCTGCGTGCCTGGCACTGCTTCTCGAGATCCTCGATCTTGGTCTCGCCCGAGCGGACGCGGCCTTCGGTGCCATCGACCTGGCGCCCGAACTCGATGCCGAGGATCGGCTCGTTGGCGCAGGCCGAGCAGCTATAGGCGAGCTTACCGGGCCGTGGCGCGCTGATGAAGCCGGGACCGAGCAGCGCCAGCACCTCGCCGTCGAGGCTGTTGATGTTCTTCGTCACGAACCCGTCAGCCGGCAGGGCAAATCCGAGCATCAACGGCAGCAGTGCGAGCATGTCCTTCTCCTCCGGTTCCGCGCCTCAACGCCCGACCCGTGGATCGGGTTCTTGCAGGCCGTCGCAGCATCGCTAGGCTCTGCCGAAAATGGAGAGGCGACATGGCGGATTTCGAGACCCGGCGCATCGCGCTGCCCACCGGCGTAGAGCTGAACGTCGCGATCGCGGGCGATCCCGCCAATCCGCCGGTGATCCTGCTCCACGGCTTTCCCGAATCGCACCGCACCTGGCGCCACCAGATCGCGGCGCTGGCGCGCGACCATTATGTCGTCGCGCCCGACCAGCGCGGCTTCGGCCATAGCGCGCGACCCGAAGGCGTCGATGCCTATACCCCCGACAAGCCGGTGGCGGACCTGCTCGCACTCGCCGAGCATCTCGGCATCGGGCCGTTCACGCTGGTGGGGCATGACTGGGGCGGCGCGATCGCCTGGATGGCGGCGCTGCAGAACCCGCAGCGGATCGCCCGGCTGATCATCGTCAACGCGCCGCACCCGCTGCTCTTCCAGCGCAGCCTGTTCGACGATGCCGACCAGCGCGCCGCGAGCCAGTACATCACCGCGTTCCGCAACCCGGACTTCGAGAAGTTCGTCGACCGGATCGGGATCGAGGCCTTTTTCGACCAGAGCTTCGCCAAATATACCGATTCCGCGCTGCTCGAGCCCGAGAAGCCGGCATATCTCGCCGAGTGGAGCCAGCCCGGCGCGATGACCAGCATGCTCAACTGGTATCGCGGCAGCGCGGTGCTGGTGCCCGCCCCCGGCGAGACGCCAGAGCGGCCGGTATGGCTCGACGCCCCCTTCCCGCCCGTCACCCAGCCGACGCTGGTGATCTGGGCGATGAAGGACACGGCGCTGCTACCCGTGCAGCTCGAAGGGCTGGAACGCTATGTGCCCGATCTCACCGTGGTGAAGATCGCCAATGCCGGCCATTTCGTCCCTTGGGAGAAACCCGAGCTGGTGACCGAAGCCATTCTGGAGTGGCTGGCGTGATTGCGACAGATCCTCTCCCTCCGGGAGAGGATTTTAGATCCCGCTAACGCGCCCGGCGCATCCCCGGCGTCTTGGCTACTGCCGGGTCCTCCAGCAGCTGGCGATACGCCGCGCTCTCCATGCCGAGCAGCGCGATCCGCCCTTCGCCATCGTGATGCACACCCCAGCCGAACTGCTTCACCAGCGGCGAGGCGCGCAGGCACGCCTGGGGCTTGGCGAAGAATTCGTCGCGCCCCTTGTCGCCACCGCGCTCGCGGTACGATGCGTAGAGCAGGTCGTCGCTGGTCATCTTGTAGGGCTCGGCGAGCAGCGCGTGCTGCACCGCCGCGACCGTGCCGGGCTTTTCAGGGATCGTCCCGGCGGACACCGGACTGTCCGGAGACGCGGTGATCAGCGTGTCGGTATAGTTGGTCGACTTCACAAGCGCACCTCGGCAGCGGCATCTAGGAGAATGCCCTGTTCGGCGCTGCGTTCCTCGCCCGGGCGGACCCAGGCGGCATGGGCATGCGCCGTCGCCACCACCACGCGCGGCCCGCCATCGGGCCAGGTCCGCACGCTCACCACCTGCTCGCCGAGCGCACGATCGGGCTCCATCGCCACCCAGGCGAGCGGACGCTCGGCCGTCGCCGCAGCGCCCGCCGCTTCCATTGCGGTGCGGATGCGGGCGGTGCTGGCATCGGGGACATATTGCCAGACGACCGAATGCATCAGCACCCGGGTGACGCCCGCTTCCTGCGGTTCGGCCAGCCGCGCTTCGACCCAGTCGGCGGCATCGGCGCGATCGAGGCGGACGCCCTTCTCGCGCATCATCGCGATCGCCCTTTTCAGCCGCTCCAGCCGCATCGGGGTCTCGGCCCAGACATAGGCGGAGAGCCGCGCCTCGACCGCCGGATCGGTGACGTCGAGCGGCTGCACGTCACAACCTCGCGTCGAGACGATCTCCAGCGGCGGCAGTTCGGGCGGATCGCCCAGCCAGGCCGGGGTGATCGTGACGGGCGAATCCGCCGGGCCGAGCAGCGCCCCGCCCAGATCGAAGCGATAGCGGTCGATCAGCAGGTTCAGCCCGCCGCTCGATCCGATCTCGAGAATTTCCAGCTTCGGCCCAAGTCGCCGCGCGACTTCGAGCAGCCCGACGATCAGCGCACCCGAGCGGCCCGGCTCATTGGTCTGGGGCGGCCCGTCGAGCCAGGGAAGCAGCGCCGCGTCGTTGCGGGCGAGCACACGGTTGATCGCCGCCGCCGAGACCTGGCCCGCGAAGACCTGCGCCAGTTCCTCGTCCGCGCCCGCCAGTACCAGCGCATGCAGCCCGCCGATCAGCCGCAGCGGCAGCGCATCGCGGGTCGGCTCACCGGTCCAGTCGAGTATCTTGCGCCCGGTCTCGCTGCCGCGATCGAGCCCGTCGGCGATCGCCGCACAGATATCGGCGTAGATCGGCGCATCCATCTTGCGGCAGTAGAATTCCTGGATCCGGAACGCGCCGCGGTTCGTCTCTTCACTGGCCACAAGAATTCCCTTCGCGGTGGCTCTGTTGCGCCTGCGGGGTGCCCCGAGTAAAGCCCCGGCTTCGATGACCGAACCGCTGATCCTTGCCGTCCCCAAGGGGCGTATCCTCGACGAGGCGCTGCCGCTGCTCGCCCGCGTCGGCATCATTCCCGAACCGGACTTTTCGGACGAGCGCTCGCGCGCGCTCCGCTTCAAGACCAACACGCCCGCGATCGACCTGATCCGCGTGCGCGCGTTCGACGTGGCGACCTTCGTCGCGCATGGCGCCGCGCAGCTGGGCATCGTCGGGTCAGACGTGCTGGCCGAGTTCGACTATTCGGAGCTGTACGCCCCGGTGGACCTCGGCATCGGCCATTGCCGCATCTCGGTCGCCGAGCCGGCGGACCTCGCCGAGAAGGATGATCCGCGCGGCTGGAGCCATGTCCGCGTCGCGACCAAATATCCGCACATCACCCGCGCCCATTTCGAAGCGCGCGGCGTGCAGGCGGAGTGCATCAAGCTCAACGGCGCGATGGAGCTCGCCCCGGTGCTGGATCTCGCGCCGCGCATCGTCGACCTCGTGTCCTCCGGCCGCACGCTCAAGGAGAACGGCCTGGTCGAAGTCGAAGTGATCGCCGAAGTGAGCAGCCGGCTGGTGGTCAACCGCGCGGCGTTCAAGACGCGCGCGACCCAGGTCGTCCCGCTGGTCGACAAGTTCCGCAAGGCAGTCGCCGAATGATCCGGCTGAACGCCAGCGACGCGGATTTCGCCCAGGCGTTCACCGATCTGGTCAACGCCCGCCGCGAAGCCGATGCGGATGTCGCGCGCGACGTGACCGCGATGATCGCGCGGGTGCGGACCGAAGGCGATGCCGCGGTCAAGGAGCTGACCCAGCGCTTCGACAAGTTCGACCTCGACACCCAGGGCTGGAAGCTCGACCGCGCCGATTGCCTCGCCGCCTGGCAGGGACTGGAGCCCGAGCTGCGCGACGCGCTCGAGCTCGCCGCAGAGCGGATCGCCACCTATCACGCCAAGCAGAAGCCCGAGGATCGCGACGAGATCGACGCACAGGGCATCCGGCTTGGCGCGCGCTGGCGGGCCGTGGATGCCGCCGGCGTGTACGTGCCCGGCGGGCGCGCGGCCTATCCCAGCTCGGTGCTGATGAACGCGCTGCCGGCCAAGGCCGCCGGCGTCGGCCGGCTGGTGATGGTCACGCCCACGCCGAACGGCGAAGTGAACCCGCTGGTGCTGGCCGCCGCGCATCTCGCCGGGGTCGACGAGATCTGGCGTGTCGGCGGAGCGCAGGCGATCGCCGCGCTTGCCTATGGCACCGAGAAGATCGCCCCGGTCGACGTGATCACCGGCCCCGGCAATGCCTGGGTGGCCGAGGCCAAGCGCCAGCTCTACGGCGTGGTCGGCATCGACATGGTCGCCGGCCCGAGCGAAATCGTGGTTGTTTGCGATAGCAAAAACGAACCAGATTGGATCGCCGCCGACCTACTCAGCCAGGCCGAGCACGACCCGACCAGCCAGTCGATCCTGTTCACCGACGATGCCGGCTTCGCCGACCAGGTCGCCGAAGCCGTCGAGCGTGCGCTGGTGAAGCTCGCCACCGAGCAGACCGCGCGGGCGAGCTGGGAAGCGAACGGCGCGATCATCGTCGTGCCCGATCTGGTCAGCGCGATGCCGCTGGTCGACCGGCTGGCGCCCGAGCATCTCGAGCTGGCCTGCGACCAGGCCGAAGGCTTGTTCGAGCTGGTCCGCCATGCCGGATCGGTGTTTATCGGCCGCTACACGCCCGAGGCAGTGGGCGATTACGTCGCCGGGCCGAACCACGTCCTCCCCACCGGTCGCCGGGCGCGTTTCGCCTCGGGCCTGTCGGTGCTCGATTTCATGAAGCGCACCAGCTTCCTGTCGCTCGACCAGGAAGGACTGGCCGCGATCGGGCCGGCCGCGGTAGCCTTGGCGAAGGCGGAAGGCCTGCCTGCGCATGCCGAGTCGGTCGCGATCCGCCTGAGGAGCAACTGATGCGCACGCCCGATCTCGACGAGGACGGCTGGTACCTGGCCAGCGCCACCGATTATCACGCGCTCGACTCCGAAACCTTCGAGATCCCCGATGAAGGCGCGCGCACCGGCCTGAAGCAGGGCGACTTCGCCAAGCTGATCTTCGTCATCGCCGTCGAGGAAGACGAGGAGCCGATCGTCGACCGGATGTGGGTCGTGGTGCGTGAGGCTGCGGACGGCGGCTATTTCGGGCTGCTCGATAACGAGCCCGACATCGACGAGAATGACGAGTTCTGGCTCGGCACCGAAGTCCCGTTCGCCCCGGAGCATGTGATCGAGGTGCAGGCCGGCAACGACGAGAGCCGCGACTATGCCGCGCGCGAGCCGCTGAAGGTCTGGCCGCGGGATTGATGTTGTCCGTCATCCCGGCCTTGAGCCGGGATCCCGCTTGTTCCTGCGTAGGGAAGCACAGCGGGGCCCCGGCTCAAGGCCGGGGTGACGAAAAGGAAAGAGCGGTACCTTCGGTCCGATTCCGAACGCCTTTGCCTTTACCGGCGCGCGCGACTATCTGCCCACCATGCCAAGCCCTACCGCAAAGTCCCGTTCCAAGGCCCGCGCCGCCGCGCGCCTCGCCGCCGTGCAGGCGCTGTACCAGCATGAGATGGAAGCCGTCTCGATTCCGGCGCTGCTCCACGAGTTCCACCAGCACCGCCTCGGCGCGACGATCGAAGACGTCGAGTATGCCGAAGCCGACATCGCGTTTTTCGACGATATCGTCGTCGGGGTACATGAGCGCCGCGAAGAGATCGACCGGATGATCGCCTCCAAGCTCGCCGCCGACTGGAGCCTCGACCGCCTCGACAAGCCGATGCGCCAGATCCTGCGCGCCGGCACCTATGAGCTGATGGCGCGCAAGGACGTGCCGGTCGGCGCCGCGATCAGCGAGTATCTCGACGTCACCGACGCCTTCTACGACCGCCGCGAGAAGGGCTTCGTCAACGGCATCCTCGATGCCGTCGCCAAGGAAGTCCGCGCCTGAACGAGGCCGAGTTCATCGCCGCATTGCGCACCCTGCCGCTCCACCCCGGGGCGGAGGGGCTGCGCGACGACACGGCGATGCTCGCGATCGGCGACGCACGGCTGATCCTCACCCATGACGCAATTGCCGAGGGCGTGCACTACCGCCCCGGCACCGATCCGTTCGACATCGCCTGGAAGCTGGTCGCGGTGAACCTGTCGGACCTCGCCGCCAAGGGCGCCGAGCCGATCGGCGTGCTAATCGGCGCCGTGCTGGTCGAGCGTGCCGAGCGCTTCGTCGAAGGGCTGCGCGCGATCCTCACCGAGTACGGTGTGCCGCTGCTCGGCGGCGACACCATCTCCGTCAGCCCCGCCACCTTTGGCTGCACCGCGATCGGGCGCGCCGGCGCGAACGTGCCGCGCCGCGACGGCGGCCAGCCCGGCGATGCGCTGTGGGTGACCGGCACGATCGGCGCGGCGATGCTCGGGTTCGAGGCGGGCAACGGCGCCGCCTATCTGCGCCCGCGTCCGCGGCTGACCGAGGGGCGTGCGCTCGCCGGCCATGTCCATGCGATGATGGACGTGTCGGACGGGTTGCTGCTCGATGCATCGCGCCTGGCCGAAGCGAGCGGGTGCACCGCCGAGATCGCACTGGCCGAGGTGCCGGTCGCGCCGGGCGCCGACCCGCTCAGGGCGATAAGCTGGGGCGACGATTATGAGCTGCTCTTCGCCGCTCCTGCCGATTTCGTGCCGGCCGTACCGGCGACCCGGATCGGCCGGCTGAGCGCTGCCGGTTCCGCCGCGCTGCTGCTCGACGGGCAAGTGCCCGGAATTCCCCTTGGATACCAACATCGCTGAGCGGCTTGCGCTGAACGCAACCCGTCGATAGCCTCCCCGATACCGGGCCTTTCAACTCCGGCGACACAGACCGGCGCGGCTCGCTATCCAAATAGGGGAAGGGCTTGAACGCATGACGATTGTGTACATCGCCATAGCCTGCGGCGTGCTCGCAGTGCTCTATGGCTTGTTGACCAGCCAGCAGGTGCTGAACGCGCCGGCGGGCAACGAGAAGATGCAGAGCATCGCCGCTGCCATCCAGGAAGGCGCCAAGGCCTATCTCGGCCGGCAATATATGACGATCGCCATCGTGGGCCTGATCGTTGCCGTGATCATGTTCTTCACGCTGGGCCTGCTCTCGACGGCGGGCTTCGTCGTCGGCGCGGTGCTTTCGGGCGTCGCCGGCTTCGTCGGCATGAACATCTCGGTGCGCGCGAACGTCCGCACGGCAGAGGCCGCGCGCGGCTCCCTGCAGGGCGGCCTCACGCTTGCGTTCCGCTCGGGCGCGATCACCGGCATGCTGGTGGCGGGCCTGGGCCTGCTCGCGATCGCCGTGCTGTTCTGGTACCTGGTCGATGTGGCCGGCGAAGCGCCGAACAGCCGCAAGGTGATCGAGGTGCTGACCGCCCTCGCCTTCGGCGCCTCGCTGATCTCGATCTTCGCGCGTCTCGGCGGCGGCATCTTCACCAAGGCCGCTGACGTCGGCGCCGACCTGGTCGGCAAGGTCGAGGCCGGCATCCCCGAGGACGATCCCCGCAACCCGGCCGTGATCGCCGATAACGTCGGCGACAATGTCGGCGACTGCGCCGGCATGGCCGCCGATCTGTTCGAGACCTATGTCGTCACGATCGGCCTCACCATGGTCACGCTCGCGCTGCTGGTGAAGAACCTCGCGGCCGACAAGCTGCTCGCGCTGATGGCGCTGCCGCTGATCATCGGCGGCGTGTGCATCATCACCTCGATCATCGGCACCTACATGGTCCGCCTCGGCAAGAGCCAGTCGATCATGGGCGCGCTCTACAAGGGCTTCTGGACCACGGTGATCCTCTCGGTCCCGGCAATCTACTTCGCCACCCAGTACACGCTGGGCGACATGAACGCCGAGCTCGGCGGCATGAACGGCGACGCGACTGCGCTGATCGAGAGCAGCGGCCTGACCACCGAAGCGGTGCAGGGCCTGGTCGCCGGCCCGCAGTTCACCGGCATGAGCCTGTTCATCTGCATGATGATCGGCCTTGCGGTGACCGGCCTGCTGGTGTGGATCACCGAATATTACACCGGCACCAACTATCGCCCGGTCAAGTCGATCGCCAAGGCGTCGGTGACCGGCCATGGCACCAACGTGATCCAGGGTCTCGCGATCTCGCTGGAATCGACTGCGCTGCCGACGCTCGTCATCGTCGTCGCGGTTATCGCGGCGTTCCAGATCGCGGGCATCATCGGCGTCGCCTTCGCCGCGACTTCGCTGCTGGCGCTGGCCGGCATGGTCGTCGCATTGGACGCCTATGGCCCGGTGACCGACAATGCCGGCGGCATCGCCGAGATGGCCGGGCTTGAGGACGAAGTCCGCCACAAGACCGACGCGCTCGACGCGGTGGGCAACACCACCAAGGCCGTGACCAAGGGCTATGCCATCGGCTCGGCCGCGCTCGCCGCGCTCGTGCTGTTCGGCGCCTACACCACCGACCTGAAGGAATTCTTCCCCAGCGTCGTGGTCGACTTCAGCCTGAGCAATCCGTACGTGATCGTCGGCCTGCTGCTCGGTGCCCTGCTGCCCTATCTGTTCGGCGCCTTCGGCATGACCGCCGTCGGCCGCGCCGCAGGTTCGGTGGTCGAGGACGTCCGCGCGCAGTTCCGGGACGATCCGGGCATCATGGCCGGCACCAGCCGTCCCAACTATGCCCGCACGGTGGACATCGTCACCAAGGCGGCGATCAAGGAAATGATCGTGCCGTCGCTGCTGCCGGTGCTGTCGCCCATCGCGATCTACTTCATCATCACCGGCGTTGCCGGCCAGGCCCAGGGCTTCGCCGCCGTGGGCGCGATGCTGCTCGGCGTGATCGTCTCCGGCCTGTTCGTCGCCATCTCAATGACGTCGGGCGGCGGCGCCTGGGACAATGCCAAGAAGTATATCGAGGACGGCAATTTCGGCGGCAAGGGATCGGAAGCCCACAAGGCTGCCGTGACCGGCGACACCGTGGGCGATCCCTACAAGGACACCGCGGGCCCGGCCGTGAACCCGATGATCAAGATCACCAACATCGTGGCGCTGCTGCTGCTCGCCGCCTTGGCCGGCCACGCCGCCGGCTGATCCCGATCCGCGAACAAGGGGAAGGCCGCCGGAGCGATCCGGCGGCCTTTTCCGTGCCCGCCCGCGCCACCGAAACGGTGCGGTAAGTAACCGGGATGCTGGACAATTCCCCGCAAAGCTGTTGGATTTCCCCTCGGGGGGCAGGTTGGCCCTCCTCTCGGGGGAGAATATTCGTGTCGGGTCATCGTTTCGTCTCGCTGTTCGCCATTGCCGCGGCAGCGTTCGCCACCGCGCCGCAGCCGGCGAGCGCACAGGCCAGCAAGCCTTCCGCCGATTGGGAGGGCAAGACGATCCCGCTCGAGGTCTTCGGCCAGTTCCCGACGATGACGGGCCCCCGCCTTTCGCCCGGCGGCAACAAGGTCGCGGCCAAGGTGCGTGCCGGGGGCGTGCAGGCACTGGCGATCATCCCGATCGGCGATCCCACCGCCAAGCCGTTCATCGTCGCCAAGGACGCGGACTTCGCGACCAACGAGATCGGCGACCGCCAGATCTCCAGCTATAGCTGGATCGACGACCAGAACCTGCTGATCGGGCTGCGCAGCCGCGACAATCAGGAAGGCCAGTGGTTCGATGTCACGCGCATCGCCGCCTACAACATCACCACCCGCAAGGTGACGCCGCTGGCCTGGGATGGCGCCGCCGGCCAGGCCGGGTCGGTGCTGTGGCGCTCGGTGCCCGGCACCCCCAAGCCGCATCTGCTGCTCCAGCGCCAGTCGAACAATTACGGCACCGAAAAGTGGTTCAACCCGGAAGTCGTCGATGTCGACGTGACCACGGGCAAGTTCACCGTGGTGCAGCGCCCCAACCCGATCGTGCGCAGCTGGAGCGTCGAGGGGGCCGGCGTGATCCGCATGGGCGCATCGAGCGACCCCGACACCGGCAAGCTGCGCGTGCTCTATCGCCCCGACGGCAATTCGCAGTTCCGCACCATCCTCAACAACACCCAGGGGATGCATGACGACCTGGAGATGCCCGACGAGATCCTGGCGGGCAGCAACACCGCTTATGCGACCAGCAACCGCGACGGCTTCCGCTCGCTCTACGAATATGACCTCGACAAGATGGCGCTGGGCAAGAAGCTGTTCAGCGTGCCCGGCTACGACATCGACGGCATCACCCTGACCCCGGACGGCACCGCGCTGCAGGCCGTCTATTACACCGACCAGCGCGGGCGGGCGGTGTATTTCGAGCCGCGGCTCAAAGAGATCAAGGCGATGCTCGACGAGCAATATGGCGCCGGCAACGTCGCCATCGTCTCGACCGACCTGAAGCGCACCAGGATCCTGTTCGCGGTCTCGAAGCTCGGCCAGGTACCCGCCTATTTCCTGTTCGACACCTCGAACGGCCAGGTCTCGCTGCTGTCGTTCAGCAACGACCGGCTGAAGAACGCGATCCTCAACCCGGTGGAGACGGTTCGCTACCAGGCATCGGACGGCAAATCGATCGAAGCGATCGTCACCCGCCCGCGCCACAAGCTCGGCCAGAAGAACCTGCCGCTGATCATCATGCCGCATGGCGGCCCCTGGGTGCGCGACGACGCGGACTGGGACGCCTATCAATGGGCGCAGGCGCTGGCCGAATATGGCTATGTCGTCGTTCAGCCCAATTATCGCGGCTCGACCGGCTATGGGAAAGAGTTCGGAAAGGCGGTGGACGGCGGCTGGGGCATCCGCATGCAGGATGACCTGAACGACGCGATCACCTGGTTCGCCAAGGACGGCACGATCGATCCCAAGCGCGTCTGCATGGTCGGCTGGTCCTATGGCGGCTATGCCGCGAGCCGGGCGGCGCAGCGCGACGGCGACAAATATCGCTGCACGGTCAGCGGCGCCGGCGTCCACGACCTTCCCGCCATGGTCAATTACGACAAGGGCTATCTCGGCGCGTACGGCGCGAAGACCGCGATCGGCGCGGCGGGCGACCTCAAGGCGATCTCGCCCTCGCTCCACGCCGAGGGCTATTCCACCCCGATCCTGATCGTCCACGGCGCCAAGGACCAGCGCGTGCCGGTCTCGCAGTCGCGAACACTGGTCGCGCGGCTCAAGGCGGCGGGGAAGAAGGAAGGCAAGGACTTCGTCTATATCGAGCAGCCGCTCAACACGCACAATCTGCTGCGCGAGGAGGACCGGGTGCAGTTCCTCCAGGAAGTGAAGAAGTTCCTCGACGCGCATAATCCCGCCTGATCCGGGCTGGTCGGCGGCGCACAAATGCCTATATGGGGGGCGAAGCGGGCATGACTCGCTTCGCCTTCCCTTTTTGCTTCCCGCGCTGTAAAGGCACCGCCACTTTAGGCGTGCGCTGACCCACGAGGTATTTTTTGGCCAAAGAAGAACTGCTTGAAATGCGCGGACAGGTCGTTGAGCTTTTGCCCAACGCCATGTTCCGCGTTCGGCTCGAGAATGATCACGAGATCCTCGGCCACACCGCCGGCAAGATGCGCAAGAACCGCATCCGCGTGCTGGTCGGCGACGAAGTGCTCGTCGAGCTCACGCCCTACGACCTGACCAAGGGCCGCATCACCTACCGCTTCAAATAAGCGGTCCGCCCATGCGGCTCGTACTTGCCTCCACATCGCCGCGTCGGCTCGATCTGCTCCAGCGGATCGGGGCCGAGCCCGCGCGCGTCGCCGCGCCCGACGTGGACGAGGATGCCCGCCCCGGCGAGAGCCCGCGTGCCTATGTCCAGCGCGTCGCGATCGACAAGGCACATGCGGTGGAGCGCGCCGCGGACGAGATCGTCCTCGCCGGCGACACCACGATCGCCGTCGGCAAGCGCATCCTCGCCAAGCCCGCGGACGAAGCCGATCTGCGCCGCATGCTCGGCCTGCTCTCGGGCCGCCGCCACCACTGCCTGTCCGCGGTCTGCCTGATCGGGCTGGACGGCAAGGCGCGCACCCGGCTTTCCGATACGATCGTCACCTTCAAGCGGCTGACCGATGCCGAGATCGACTGGTACGTCGCCAGCGGCGAAGGCATGGGCAAGGCAGGCGGCTATGCCATCCAGGGCAAGGCAGAGGCCTTTGTCCGCGCGCTTGCCGGCAGCCATTCGGGCGTGGTCGGCCTGCCCGTGTTCGAGACGCGCGCGCTTCTGGTGAGCGCCGGCTACCAGCTTGGCTGAGTGGCTCTACGAAGCCGGGATCGGCGAGAACCGCGCCGCGCTCGTCTCGCGCGGCAGCATCTGGAAGGCACGGATCGAGCTCGAGGACACCGGCCCGCGCGTTGACGCGGTGCTCGAGGCCCGGCTGATCGACAAGGCGGCCAAGCTGATCGCGCTCGACGGCGGCGGCGAGGCGCTGTGCGACCATATCCCGAAGACGATCACCCAGGGCGCGAAGCTGCGCGTGAAGATCGTCCGCGAGGAGATACCCGAGCCCGGCCGCGCCAAGCTGTCCAAGGCGGTGCCGAGCGACGAGCCGCTTAGCGACGGCCCCACCCTGCTCGACCGCATCACCGCCACCGGGCTGCCCGTCCGCACGCTGCGCGCGCACGAGCCCGACGCGCTGGAAGAGGCCGGCTGGTCCGAAGTGCTCGACGAGGCGATCACCGGCGAGATCGTCTTTGCCGGCGGCGCGCTGCGGCTCTCTCCTACCCCGGCGATGGCATTGTTCGACGTCGACGGCAGCGGTTCGCTCGAAGCGCTCTCCGTCGCCGCGGCGCATGCGGTCGCGCGGGCGATCGAGCGGCTGGGCATCGCCGGCTCGATCGGCATCGACTTCCCCACGCTCGCCGGCAAGGGCGCGCGCAACGCCGTGGCCGAGGCGATCGATGCCGCCCTGCCCCAGCCGTTCGAGCGCACCGCGGTCAACGGCTTCGGCTTTCTCCAGATCGTCCGCCGGCGCACCCGCCCCTCGCTGCCCGAGCTGCTGCGCGCGGACCTGATCGGCGCCGAGACGCGCGCGGCACTGCGCCAGATCGAGCGGCTTCCCCCGCCGCCCCCGACTACCCATACGGTGACCAGGAACATCGCCCGCCGCCTGGCCCAGCAACCCGGCTGGACCGCGGAGCTGGCGCGGCGAATCGGCGGCGTGACTGCGTTCACGTCGGCAAAGGACTAGAAATGGCGAAGAATAGTGGCTGCCCGGTTTGCGGGCAGGCGATCGATCCCGAGCACAAGCCCTTCTGCAGCCGCGGCTGCAAGGACCGCGACCTGCTGCAGTGGCTGGGCGAAGGCTATCGCATTCCCGGCGAGCGCGCCGACCCCAATGCAGATTCAGGGGTGGACAGCCCCGATTCGCGATACTAAGAGGCCCGCTCCCCGGCACTCGCCGGGCGTGCCCGGGTAGCTCAGTTGGTAGAGCATGCGACTGAAAATCGCAGTGTCGGCGGTTCGACTCCGTCCCCGGGCACCACTTCTTCCCTGATCGGATCAATCTCTCGCCGCTTCGGATAGGAAGCCTGCGCGTATCGCGGTAGCTTGCCCCGGAAGGGGGAATGGATCGTGGCCGAACCGTGGGAAGTGCGCCTGAGGAATCTGCCAATCACGGCGCGCGCGGGCGCACCGCCCGACGCGGAAATGATCGTCCTGCCGACAGACCGCTCCGGCACCCCAGGCACGCTCAACGGCATGATCCTCGAGCAACTCGGCTATCCCGGCGCGCTCCCCCGCCGGGAACAGCTCGAGCGTGGCTATCATGTCGCCCGGCATGGCGAGATCCAGATCTGCTTCGTCGTCACGGTGGGCGAAGGCGAGACGCGCGAGAACCTCCAGCGCAATCTGCACCGCGCGCTGGGCGATCCCGTGCTGCACAAGGTAGCTTCGCTGTGGATCCCGCTGATGGGCACCGGCGCAGGCGGCCTGTCGCAGATGGAGAGCATGAAGATCACGCTCGATGCGCTGGCGACGAACGCGCAAATCATGATCGGCGCGATGGCGGTCACGATCTCGATGCCCCCCGAGCTGGATCCCGACATCGGCAAGCAGTTGCTGGCGCTCGTCACCAAGAGTCTGCTCTCCAGCGTCGCCACCGCGCTGGGCATCACCCCTCCCGGCCCATCCCCTGAAGATCCGCTGGCCTTCGAGCGCACCCCCGCGCTGGACGCCGCGCTCGATTTCAGTGCCCGGCTCTTCAAGAGCGCGACTGACTCGCGCCGGGGTACCATCTCCAGCACCTGCCTCTTCATCGCGCTGGCGGAGAGCCGGTTGGCGTTCGTGCCCTACCCGCTGCGCGCAGACCTCTCGACCTCTTGCTTCAGCGCGGTGGTCCACAACGATATCGGCGCGCCATATGCGCGGGTTCGCGATACCTATCTGGGAAGCGATGGCCCGCTGACCGGCCGGGCGGCGGTACCTCGCACCCAGTTCAGCGACAATGCGAAGGCGATCCTGGCCCAGGCTCGTGCAGCCGCCGGCGATGCCATCGTCACCACCGATCACCTGATCATCGCGCTTCTCGGCTTCGAAGGCGGCAAGGCGCGCGAGCGGCTCGCCCAAGCGGGCGTCGATTTCGCCGCGTTGCTCGGGCAATATCGCAGCGCCCGCATCGGCCGCGTTGCGATGCGCTTCAGCAACGACCTGCCGACGAACAAGGACAGGCTCGGCTATGAGGTCTATGCCCGGGCGATCTGCGACTTCCTGACGCATGCTGACACCCCGCCGCCGCTGAGCATCAGCATCCAGGCGCCCTGGGGCGGCGGCAAGTCGACGCTGATGAAACTGGTCCGCGACACGCTCGATCCGCCCGATGTGCGCGACCGGTATAAGCCGAAGATCGGCGATGCGTGGAGTTCCTCGCGGCTGCTGCTCAAGTCGGCGCTCGATCTGCTCGACAAGCGGAGCCGGGGCGAAGGCGCGCCGGCCAGCACGCCTGCGGAGAAGGGACGGCGATGGACCATGTGGTTCAACGCCTGGAAGTACGACACCACCGAGCAGGTTTGGGCGGGGCTGGTCGACGCCATCGTCTCGCAGGTCGCCGATCGGCTCGAGCCGATCCAACGCGAGAAATTCCTGTTCCAGCTCCAGCTGGCGCGCATCGACGACGGCAAGATCCGCAAGCGCATCCACGACCGGGTACTGTCCAGCTGGATCGCCAGGGTCTGGCCCTGGACTTGCGCCGGCATCGCCGCGCTGGTGGGACTGTGCAGCCTTGGCTTCGTCGATCGGCTGCTGCTGATGGTGCCGGGTCTTGGCGTGATCGTGGGACCGGCATTGCTGCTTAACAGCTATTTCAAGTCGCGCGAAAAGACCAAGGCGGAGCCTGCGGCGCTGAGCCTGGGCGACTATATCCGCGTGCCCGATTATGAGAAGCACGTCGGCGAGCTGCACCAGATCCATGCCGATCTCCGGCGGGTGCTGGCGGTCGTCCCGCGCACCTCCGCGTCAGCGGAGAAACCGCAGGCCGAGGATGATCACACGCCGCTGGTCATCTTCATCGACGATCTCGACCGCTGCTCGCCATCCAAGGTCGCCGCGGTGGTGGAAGGGGTGAGCATGCTGCTCGCCAGCGATACCTATCGCTGCATGTTCGTGATCGGCATGGACCCGCAGATCGTCGCCGCCGCACTCGAAAAGGCGCATGAGGACATGCGCAAGCAGCTGCCGCCCTATGAGCGCGCGGTGCCGATCGGCTGGCGCTTCATGGACAAGTTCGTCCAGCTGCCCTTCACCGTGCCGCCCGCCGCCGGGGACAAGCTGCAGGACTATGTCGAGTGGCTCGCCGACCCCGAAGGCAAGCAGCGTGTGCGCAGGGCAAAGGCAGCCCCGGCGAGCCTGCCCAAACCAGCGCCCACTCCCGCGCCGGATGCCTCGAATGTCACGCCAGAGGATACGCCAGCGCCTGCCGCGCCCGCACCTCCGCCAGTCGATCCCAGGATCCCGGCCGTCGCGACGACGCGCGACTATGAGGACAGCCTAGCGCTCGGCACGCTGCTCGACGCGCTGCTACCGCATGCCGCCGGCACTCCGCGTGAGATGAAGCGGATGATCAACGTGGCGCGCTTCTATCTTGCGCTGCGGGCGGCACGGATCGAGGTCGACCCAAGCTGGTCGCCCCCCAGCCCAGCCCAATATGCACGCTGGATCGTCCTAACCCTGCGCTGGCCGGATATGATGCGCTGGCTGCAATGGGGCGCCGACGAGGCGCATTGGGACGAGAAGCACCAGGCCGAGACACTAACTTGCCGCCGGCTGAAGGTGCTCGAAGCGAAGCGCCCCAAGATCAAGAGCGCTGAGGAATGGCGCAATGCGATCGAGAAGGAACTCAAGACCAGACCCGCCCCGAAGGAGGGCGAGCCGGCTGCGGACGGTCCCCATTGGGCGACCTGGGCCGGGGATCCCAAGCTCTTCCAGTTCTTCCAGGTCGAAGCCGCACTGCCGAAGGACGAGCGCCTGTCCGACGCGAGCCGTCAAGGCTTCTGGTAGAGATCAGCTGCCCCCGCCTGACCGGATCAGCACGCGCGATGTGTTGTCGGTCGCCTCGCCCTGCTTCATCTCGCTGTAATGACTGAGGTTGAGGCCGACGAAGATCGCCACCACCAGCGCCAGTACGACGATGACGACGACGACGAGCCCGGTGCGCTTGCGGGGCGTCAGGGGCGGCGAGTCTTCAGGATCCTGCATGCAGGCTGATACCAGCCGCAGGTGCCGCTGGTTCCCGCCTAGCGGGCGAGCAGTGCCATCCAGTCGATCGGACGGCGCTTGCTGCGCTCGGCAAGATTCGCAGCGAAGTCGCGATAGCCGGGGTTGAGCAGCGCGGCGAGCGCATAGGTGTTCACGGCATTGCCCGGGTCCCAGGCATGCGGCGCATATTCCTTCTGCCCCGCCGCCGCACGGTCGCGGTCGAACTGGATCTGCGAATTGACGAACTCGATGTGCGTCTTCTCGCCGGTGGCATAGGGCTCCAGCCATTTGAGCGCGCCGGCCAGGCTCGATCCGGTCGGGCTCTTCCAGTTGAGCCAGTCCTCGCCATGCGCCCGGGCGGCCAGTGCCGCCATCAGCATCGGATCGAGATTGTAGGTGACATAGTGGAGCGCATCGCGCTCATGGAAGTCGAACACCGATCCGTCGGGGCGGATATTGCCGCTCACCTGCTTGCGGAACGCCGCGCGGGCCCGGGCGATCAGCTTGGGATCGCCGAACTGATAGGCGGCCATGGTCGCAAGCTTGATGCGGTGGCTCTGCCAGTTGGTGTGGGAATTCTTCGGGCTGCCATCCATCGCATCGAGATAGCCGACCGCCATTTTGCGCCAGAACAGCGCCAGCTTTATCGCATTGTCGCCCTTCATGTCCCGCTGGCTGAGGTCGGTGGCCAGCATCAGCGTGTCGAAGCCGGTCTCGTCGATCGGGTTGAACGACATCTGATACACGTCCGCCCAGTTGCGCAGATAGCGGGTGGTCTGCTCAAGATAGCGCGGGTCCCCCGTCAGCCGCCAGGCGAGCGCCAGCGCGATGACGATGCCCTGGTCCTCCTTGGCCTTGAGGCTGATCTCGCGGATGCCCTTGCCGGGAAGCGTGCCCTCGGTGTGGAGCTGCGGGATCGCGCCTGGCGGGCGCTCCAGCGCGGAATCCGCGCGCGCCAGGATGCGACGCACGACCGGATCGTCCTTCGGCACCTGCTTCGCGAATTGCGGGCCCAGGATCGAGAATTGCGGCTTGCCGACTTGCTGTGCCGCCGCCGGCAGCGCGCTGGAAAGAAGGAGGAGCACGGCGGTGCTGCGGAGGACGAGCTTCATGCGTGTACTCACCGAAAGGGTGCGGAGCGGCCGGAAGATAGCCGCTCCGCCGAGGGGAAGGCTAGAAGCTGCTGCGCACCGTCAGCGTGTAGGTCCGCCCGTCATAGTCGATGCGGCGGGGCAGCATCGGGTCATTCTCATATTCCGACCTTGTCGCGTTGGTGAGGTTGTACGCGTCGAGCGAGAGCGAGAAGTTCTTGGTGATGTTGAGCGAGGCCGAGGCGTCGAGCTGGCTGCGTGCCTTCACCGTCCGCGCATCGCCGACGAAGCTGTTGCCGGCGGCCAGGTCGTATTTGCCGCGATGGTTGAACACCATGCGCAGCCCGAACAGCTTGGTCTCGTAATAGCCGATCAGGTTGATGTTGTGCTTGGCGACGCTGGGCAGCGTGATCGGGTTGCCCGCCGTGTCCTTCCCGTCGATCTGGGTATAGGTGTAGTTCGCCGCGCCGCCGAGATACTTCAGGAAGCCCGGCAGGAAATCGAGGTTCTGCTGGACCGAGACCTCGACGCCGCGCACCCGCATCGGCTGCTGGTTGGTCAGGCCGCTGGCCCGCACCACGGCATTCACCAGCGTGCCGCCGGCACCGATGAACTGGTTCGAGCTGACGCAGTTCGGCCCGACGATGCTCAGCGTGCCCAGCCCGTAATCGACGCCGTTGATCCGGCCATCGGCGGGGCAGAGGATGTTCTGGTCGGTGATCGGGCCGATATAGCCCTTGATGTTCTTCTGGTAGACCGCGATCGCGAAGGCACCGCCGGGCCGGTTATACCATTCGAGCGAAAGGTCGAACGAGTCCGCGGTGTAGGGCTTGATGCTGGTCGCGCCGATCGTGACCGAATAGACCGGGTCGACCGCCGGCGTGAGCACTTCGGGCACCTGCACGAACGAGATCGGCACGGTGTCGCGCGGCTGCGGGCGGACATAGGTCTTGTAATAGGCGCCGCGCAGCAGGAGGTTCTTCGCGATGTCCGCCGCGAACATCGCCGAGGGTAGCCAATAGTCGTAATGGTCCTTGTAGACCCGGTTCGACATCGTGTGGTTCACCGGCCCGGCCAGCGTCGAGAGCGCGCTGGCGCAGTTGCGGCAGTCGAGCGCGTCGATCCGCTGGTCGGTCGTCTCGTAGCGGACCCCGGCATTGCCGCGCACGCGCATGCCGAGGATCTCGGTGTCGAACCGGCCCATCACATAGGCCGACATCACCTTCTTGGTGTTGGTGAAGTTGTTGTTCCAGTAATTGGCGTCCCAGTAATTGTTCACCAGCCCATAGGGGGTGAGGAACACGCCGCCGCTGCCATAGACGAACTGGCCCGGCAGGCCGTTGGGATTGGCGGTGGTGCGCGGACCGGTGTTCACAGGCGTGATCGCGCCCAACACCTGCTCGATGTTCATGTCGCGCCAGTTGCTGGTGTAGCCGCCCGCGGTGCCGCCGAAGAAGTCGCCGATATAGGGATTGGCCAGCGACATCGCCGGGGTGACGTTGCCGGTATTGGCGCCGAGCGAGGTGTTGCGCGAGCCGGTCGAGGTATAGCTGTTATATTCGTAGCGCATGCCCGCCTGCACGGCGGAGAGGAACCCGTCGAACTTGCGCTCGAGATCGAGCTGGACCGCGTCGAGCGTGTTCCACGACTGGCCGTTGGTGCCGGTGACGCCGAAGCGGTCGCCCTGGGTGCCCGCCACCTGCCCCGGCATCTGCGCGCCGGCCTGGGTCGCCTGGTTGGCGGCCGAGGGAAGGCCATAGCCGCCGGTCGGGATGTGCGAGGCATTGGGCGTGTTGAGGATGAACCTGGCATCCTGCAGGCTGGTGCCGCCGGTGAAGATCGACGCGGTGATCCCGTTCAGCCCCGCCGAACCCAGGTTGCGATAGGGGTTCTGGATGATGTCGAGCTCGATCTGGTTGGCGAGCACCTGCGCGCGCGAGATCGTGCCCTGCGCGGTCACCCGCCAGTCATCGTCTTTGAACTCGATCGTCGGGTTGATCGCCCAGGTCTTCTGCTTGGCCGGCTCGGAGCGGATCGAGTCATAGGTCTGCAGATTCTCGGCGGTGAACTGGTTGATATAGGCGCGCGGCCCGCTCGAGGTCTGGACGACATAGGGCGTGCCCAGGCTGGTGAAGTGCGCCACCGCCGAGGTCGCGGCCAGCGCGGTGTTGGTGTTGTTGCCCGCCGACGTGTCGATGTAGAGCAGGTGGTTGGTGCCCTGGTCGAGATTGCGCTCGGTATAGAAGGCAGTCGCGCCGAACTTCAGCGTGTCGGTCGCCTGCCATTCATAGCCGCCCGCGCCGGTGAGCAGATGCCCCTTGTTGAGGCGGACGAACTGGCGGACCTGGGTGGGATAATAGACCCCGCCCGGATATTGCGCGACCAGCGCCTGATAGGTCGGGTTGTTGGCCGCGGCCAGCTGGTTGCCGACCTGGATCGCGCCCAGGCGATTGGCCCAGCTGTTGACCGAGATCGAGTCACGGCGGAATTTCTCGTCCTTCCAGGCGACGACGCCGAACACCGCGAAATTGTCGGTGATGTGCGCATTGTAGCCGGCCGAGATCGCCGGGCTGCCGAGGTCGCCCAGATCGTTATATTCGTAGGACGCCTTGGCCCAGCCGCCCTGCTTGCGGCCGAGCGCCGGCGCGATGCGCAGGTCGACATTGCCCGAAAGGCCGCCGGCGAGGTTGTTGGCGGACGGCGACTTGATCACCGAGATCGCCGTGAAGATGTCCGAATTGAACGCGCCGAGCGGCGTCGACGAGGTGTTGGTCGCGCTGCCCAGGATCGGGTCGGCGAAACCGCCGCCGTTCAGCGTGGTGCGCGCGAACGAGCCCGGCAGACCGCGCAGCGAGATCGTCGCGTTGCGCGAATCCGCCTCGCGGTTGATCTGCACGCCCGGGATGCGCTGCACTGCCTCGCCGACGTTCAGGTCCGGGAAGCGGCCCAAGCCGTCGGACGAGATCGAGTCGGTGATCTGGTCGGAGTCGCGCTTGATGTTGAGCGCGTCGGCATAGGCGCGGCGAAAGCCCGTGACCACGATCTGCTCGCCAGGCGCGGCGGCGGTTTCCTCGGCTTGCGGCGTGCTGTTCGGAGTGTTGGCGTCGGTGTTCTGCGCAAGCGCAGGCGTCGTCAGGACGGCGCAAAGCGCCGTGCCGGCATAAAGAGCAGTTCGCATGCCCCTCTCTCCCCATCTGTTTGTACCCGGCTTGTTATATTGCCAGTCGAGCTGGCACCGGTGTCAGGCCAATAGGGCCGATATCTGCGCAACTGTCAATAGAATGGTCAGGCCACATTGCATTATTGGTCGGACGCGCACTGTACGCATGCGGGCGAGCCGTCCCGCTCCGCGCTCGCGGTACAGGTGCCAAGGCCCAAGGTGGCCTGTCCAGCTACACTTTCGGGTAGTCGCGCCCTGCCGGTGGCGCAGAATCAACCGCGCCCCGCGCGCCGGATGGCACGCGGGGTCGCGGGGGCGGAGGGCGGGCTATCAACCCTGGGGTGGCTGCTGCCAGCCCCCGCCAAGCGCGAGGAACAGAGTGACCGTCGCATCCGAGAAGCTCGATTCGGCCTGGGCGAGCAGCAGCTCGTTGCTGGCCTCGGAGCGTTCTGCATCGAGCACGGTCTGGAAGCCTTCGGCGCCCGAGCGGTAGCGCAGGCGCGCGATCCGGCCGGCTTCGCGGCTGGCGTCGCGCGCACGGCGCAACGCCTCGACCTGCTGGCCTGCCGCGACATAGGCGGCCAGCGCCGTCTCGGTATCGCGCAGCGCGGTGAGCCAGGCCCCGTCGAAGCTCGCCAGCGCCGCGTCCGCCCCGGCCTTGGCCTGGGCGATGCGCGCACGGGCGACCGTCATGTTCGGGAAGCTGAACGACAGCAGCGGCCCGATGCTGAAGCGCGTGCTCGAGCTCTTGAACAGATCGCCGGGATCGAGCGCGGTCGAGCCGATCGAGCCGGCGATCGAGATGCTCGGATAGAGATCCGCCGTCGCCACGCCGATCCGCGCAGTGGCGGCGGCAAGCTTGCGCTCGGCGGCGCGCACATCGGCGCGGCGGGCGAGCAGGGTCGCGCCGTTGCCGACCGGGATCGCCTGCTTGACCACGGGCACCGTCACGCAGCTCGCGGCATCGGCCGGAGCCTCCGCCGGCGGCTTGCCGGTGAGCACGGCGAGGCGGAACAGTGCCGCCTTGCGCTGCGCGTCATAGACCGGAACGGTCGCGCGGGTCTGCTCGAGCAGCGCCTGGCCCTGGCTGGTCTCCAGCCCGGTGCCGCGCCCGCCCGCTTCGAGGCGGCGGGTCAGGTCGAATGTGTCTTCCTGCAGCTTCAGCGTCTGCGAGGCGACCGCGAGCTGCTGGCCGGCGGCGCAGGCATCCGAATAGGCGCGGATCGTCTCGGCGACGACGGTGACGCGCGCCAGGTCATAGGCGGCCTGGCTGGCATCGACATCCGCCCGGCCCGCTTCGATCCCGCGCGCGATCTTGCCGAACAGGTCGACCTGGTAGCTGGCATCGAAGCCCACGTCATAGGTCTCGCCTTCGAACGAGGCATTGGGGATGCCCATCGCCGCGCCCGGCTGGCGCACATGCGTCGCCTTGCCGCTGACATTGGTCGTCGGCAGCACCTGCGAGCGCGTCTCGCGCAGCACCGCTCGGGCCTGGCGCAGGTTCGCCGCGGCGACACGCAGGTCGGTGTTGGCGGCCAGCGCCTCGCCGACCAGCCGCTCGATCACCGGCGAGTCGTACAGCTTCCACCAGTCCGCCGGCGGCTCGTCGGGCACGAAGCCCGGCGCGTTCGCCTGGCTGAGGTCGCCCTGCGCCGGCGCCTTGGGCGCGGGCGAAACATAGTTGGGGCCTACCGCGCAGCCCGACAGGGTCAGGCCGGCGGCGAGCAGGGCTAGGCTACGCTTCACTGCGCTTCTCCCGTCGCGGTTGCGGGGGTCTCGGTGGGTTCCGCCGGGGCTTCCTTACTGACCTTGCCGCCGCCCCATTTGCGCATCAGCACATAGAAGATCGGGGTGAAGATCAGGCCGAAGATGGTGACGCCGATCATGCCGAACACCACCGCGGTGCCGAGCGATTGGCGCATCTCCTGGCCCGGACCGCTGGCGATCGCGAGCGGCACCACGCCGAAGATGAAGGCGAACGAAGTCATCAGGATCGGGCGGAGACGCGAACGGGCCGCGTGGATCGCCGCATCGAACCGGTTCATGCCCTCTTCCTCGCCCTGCTTGGCGAACTCGACGATCAGGATCGCGTTCTTCGCAGCCAGCGCGATCAGCACGACGAGGCCGACCTGGGTGAGGATGTTGTTGTCCATCCCGCGCAGGTTCACGCCGAGCAGCGCCGCAAGGATACACATCGGCACGATCAGGATCACCGCGAGCGGCAGCGTCAGCGCTTCATATTGCGCCGCCAGCACAAGGAACACGAACACCACGGCGAGGACGAAGATCAGCGCCGAGGAGCTGCCTGCCGCCTTCTGCTGATAGGCAAGGCCAGTCCATTCATAGCCATAGCCCTGCGGCAGCACCA
>Ga0164294_10000868_pt1 | contig 28721 bp, 22 predicted proteins | sample GEODES005metaG_FD_111479 | JGI IMG/M metagenome (GOLD analysis project Ga0164294, IMG submission 111479) | Oligotrophic lake water microbial communities from Sparkling Lake, Wisconsin, USA - GEODES005 metaG | ecosystem: Environmental > Aquatic > Freshwater > Lake | place: USA: Sparkling Lake...
GCATGGAAGGTCTGGTGTGTGGGCAGTTGCACCAACTTGCTAGCCATCGTGTCCAAATGCTCGCGCGGCACCACGCGATCCACCATGCCGATTCGCAGTGCTTGCGAGGCCTTGACCAACTTGCCCGACAGAATCAAATCTAGCGCCTTGGGAAGGCCGATCAGGCGTGGCAAGCGAGTGCTGCCGCCCCATGCAGGAATCAGTCCCAGCTGTGTCTCCGGCAGGCCGATGCGCGTGGCGTCATCATCACTGGCTACGCGGGCATTGCAGGCCAGCGCTAGCTCAAAGCCTCCACCGACACACGCTCCATGAATAGCAGCGACTTTCGGTATCGGCAGAGCAGCGAGTCGGCTGAAGACGGCCTGGCCTAGCTCGATCATCGCCCTCACACCGCTCGGCGGTAGGTTGCGAATGGCCTTCAAATCGGCACCTGCGACGAAGACTTTCTCTTTGGCGCTGCGGATGACCAGCGCATGAATCGTGGGGTCGAGTTCTAGCGCGTCGAGATGATCATCCAGTTCGCGCAGCGTGTCCTCGTTCAGCACGTTCACGGAACTGCCGGGCTGGTCGAAGGTGAGCCACGCGATGCCTTGCAGATCCACCTCCAGCTTGAACGCTGCCGGGGTGTGAAGGGCCTTGTGCAAGTGGGGCACACGGTCTTGGTCGGGGGCCTGAGTCGGGTCGAGAACCAGTGCATTCATAGTGAAGCCTCCTTTGGAGATTACTCCTTTCGACACGGGTCGGATGCGCGGTGTTGCATCTGCCGAGCAAACAGTTGCGTGCCCCGGTGCTCATGCTTGGATGCCGGCACTGATGAAGCTGTCCAAGAAAACGGAGTATGCCCTGCGCGCCCTGGTGGTCATGGCGCGCGACACAGCGGGCCGCACGTTTTCGATTCAGGAGATCGCGACGGCCGAGCGCATCCCGCTCAAGTTTCTGGAGCAGATTTTGCTGGTGCTCAAAAACGGCGGCATCCTGCGCAGCAAGCGCGGGGTGGGCGGTGGCTATCAGATCGCGAAACCGGCCAAGCGCATCAGCATTGGCGAGGTGCTGGAGTTGATCGACGGCCCGTCCGAGCCGGTGGCTTGCGCGGCCACGGCGCACAAGCAGGCGGCCTGCGAATGCGGCATCATGGGAAGTTGCGCGCTGGGGCAAACGCTCGCCGAACTGCGTGACCAGGTGAACGCCTGGCTGCAAAAGACCACCATCGCCGACGTGATCGAGCGTGAACAGGCTCGCACCGGGGCCTCGTTTGATATCTAGGCCAGGCCGGGAGCCTTTTGTTCCAGCACCTGGAACAGGCGCTTCTGGAAAGCGGCAGCCTTCGCGTCCTCGCCCAGCGAACCCAGCAAACCAATGTAATCCTCGCCCGTGGCGGCGTAGCTGGCGGCTTTCTCCGGCAGATGCTGCTCCAGAATGCCGAGGGCGGTCTCGAAACTTTTTTGGGCGGCCGCGTCGTTGCCGAGTTCGTGCTGCACTGCGGCCATGTTGCTGTGCGACTGGGCGACATCTGGATGGTTCTCCCCCAGCAATTGCTGCCGAAGTTTCAGGGCAGACTCGAAGACTTCCCCGGCCTGGTCAGAAAACCCGGCGGCGTAGTATAGGCTGCCCAGGTTGTTGTAGAGCGAGGCGTATTCGACCGTCTCGTTGCCGGTGGTTTTTTCCAGCGCCTCGACCGCACGCAGGTAATGCTGCTCGGCCAGCGCAAACTTGCCCTGGCGCTTGTAGGTCAGCGCCACGTTGTTGCGCAGCTGCCCGGCGGTCTCCAGGTTCGGCGGCTCCAGGGCTTCCAGTTCTTCGATGGCCTTTTCGTAGACCGGCAGCGCCTCGGCCTCCTGGTCGTTGAAATCCAGCAAGGTCGCGAGGGCCACGCGCAGTGGTGCCCGGCGCTCACCACTCAAACCAGCGTCCCGGGCCAGGTCGATGGCCTCGCGGTAGGTCGCGGCGGCGGCTGTCACATCCTGGCCCGCTTGCTGCATTTCCGCCAGCTGCTGCAAGGCCTCCACCAGCAGCGGTTGGAAGCGGGCGTCCTCGCCTGCGACCTGACGCGCGCTGCTGACGGCTTCAGCCGCTGCTTTCAAGGCGTCGTCAAGCCTGCCCTCCGCGAGCAAGGTGGCGGCACGGTTGTCCAGCAGGATGGCAGGGTTGGAGTCGGAGGCAGGCATGTCGGTTGGATTCGCTGACGCTGCATACCATCGCGCCCAGCCCTGGCAGCCAGCAAGGAAAAAAGCAGTGACATTGTGAACACGATGAGGTGTGGTTTGCCGACGCAAGGCGATGCTTGCAACTTTCCCCGGAGTCTGCCTGTAATGAAACATCCTCGAATGAACACCGTCGCCCGCTTCCTTGCCTTTCTGCTCCTCGGCTGCCTCCCGGCCCACGCCCAGACCGCTGCCTTCAAAGAAGAACTCGTCGATGACAAGGTGGAGATCGGCTACGGCACAGCGCTGGCGGATGTGAATGGCGATGGCAAGACCGACATCCTGCTGGCGGACAAGCGGCTGATCGTTTGGTATGAGAACCCGTCATGGAAAAAGCACGTCATGGCCGAGGCGCTGACGCCCAAGGACCATGTGTGCATCGCCGCCCGCGACATCGACGGCGATGGCAAGTGCGAGTTCGCGGTGGGGGCTGAGTGGAACCCCGGCGATACGGAGAACAGCGGCTCGGTGCATTACTTGATCCCGCCTGCGGATCGCACGCAGAAGTGGGAAGCGGTCACGCTGCATCGCGAGCCGACCGTGCATCGCATGAAATGGGTGCGGGGGCTGGACGGCAGATATTCACTCATCGTCGCTCCCTTGCATGGTCGGGGAAATAAGAACGGTGAGGGCGCAGGTGTTCGGGTGCTGGCCTATCACAAGCCTCAGGATCCCAGGGCGGAATGGAAGACCAGCGTGGTGAACGATGCCATGCACTTGACGCACAATTTCGATGTGGTGCCCGCCGCGCCGAGCGAGCCGGAGAACATCATTCTTGGCGGTCGTGAGGGCGTGGTGCGCTTGTCGCCCACGACCGAGGGCTGGCAGCAGCAGTGGATCACGCGACACCCGGCGGATTCCAAAGAACTGCTCGGGGCAGGGGAGGTGCGCTGGGGTGTGCTCGGGGGCGGACGTCCCTACGTTGCCACCATTGAGCCGATGCATGGCACGCAGCTTTGCCTTTACCTGCCGCCTGCGGATGGCCCGAAGGACCAGGAGTGGCAACGCATCGTGCTGGACGACACCTTGAACGATGGTCACGCGCTGGCCTGTCATGATTTGCTTGGCCTTGGCAACCGCCAGATCGTCGTTGGCTGGCGCGCGCAGAACAAGATCGGAGCCAAGGTCGGCGTGAAGCTGTTCCAGACCACCAAAGAAGACGGCAGTGGCTGGCAGCAGACCTTGATCGATGACAATGGCATGGCTTGCGAAGATGTGGCGACCGCTGATCTCGACGGCGACAAGGACCATGACATCGTGGCAGCGGGTCGGCGCACAAAGAACTTGAAGGTGTATTGGAACCTGCGGCAGTAGGGCGACGCCTTGATGGACTGGGAATCACCAAAACTGCTGCTGCTCGCGATCCCGTTGATCGCGCTGCTCTTGTGGATCGAGAGCCAGTCCTCGCATCCGATGGAAGGCCTGCGCAAGCGTCTGCTGCTGGTCGTGCGGGCGGTGCTCATCTTGCTTGCGCTGCTGGCTTTGGCGGGTCCGAATCAGGTGCGGCCTAGCTCGGAGCGCGCGGTCGTTTTGGTGCTGGATCATTCGCAAAGCATGGGCGAGGAAGGATTGCAGGAGGTCTTCAAGCGGGCGTCGGAGGTGAAAGCTTCGCTCGGTGCGGAGGTGCAAACCTTCGCCGTGGCCTTGGGCGATGAGCCTGCGCTGCTGCCGGATTTGAGATTCAGCCCCGAGCGTGTGCAGTGGCAGCAGAAGCACGGTGGTCAGACGCAGATGCAGAGCGCGGTGGAGTTCGCGCAGGCGCTCTTCCCGGCAGGCACCAGCCGCCACATCGTTCTAATCGGCGATGGTCATGAGACACGAGGCAGCTTGCTGGAGGCGGCACGCGAGGCAGCGGTGTCGGGCATCACGCTTCATGCTGTGCCTGTGCAAGGGCTGCGCAGGCCAGATGTGCGGGTCGTGGAGTTGGTGCCGAATCGCTCACGCTTGCATGAGGGCGCGACCTTGAAGCTGACGGCTCGGGTGGAGAGCACGCAGGATAGCAGTGGCATCTTGAAGCTGTTCGAGAACGGGCTGGAGGTGGAGCGCCGGTCGCTGACGCTGAAGACGGGTGAGTCGCGCGAGGAGGTCTTCACCCGTTCGCCAGACGTGCGGAACATCTACAAGTATCGCGCCGTGCTGGAGAGCTTTCCTGGAGACACACTTCCGGCTAACAACGATGCGCTGACACTGGTCGATGTGCGGGGCCGTCTGCGTTTGCTCATGTGCGAGGGCGAACCTGCCGAAGCGGCTTACCTTGCTCAAGCAATGGAGAAGGAAGGTATCCAGCTCGACGTGCGTGGCCCTGGCAGTGTGCCGCAGACCTTGGAAGCGCTGGCAGGCTACGATGGCATCATCCTCAGCGACATCTCGGCACGACAGGTCGGTGAGAGCGCGATGAGCGCCATGCACGACTATGTGGATCGGCTGGGCGGTGGCCTGATCATGCTGGGTGGCCCGAACAGTTTCGGTGTGGGCGGTTACTACCGCACGCCGATTGAGGATTTGCTGCCCGTGCGCTTGAAGAGTCCTGACGAGGAGGAAAAGCAAAGCAGCGCGCTCGCCATCGTCATGGATCGCAGCGGCTCGATGGCCGGTGAAAAGCTGGAGACGGCCAAGAGCGCGGCCGTCGCGGCTGCGGAGGTGCTTGGGCGCAATGACAGCATCGGCGTCTATGCCTTTGATTCCGAGGCGCATGTGGTGACACCGATGACGCGTGTCACTTCCGTGGCGGCGATTGCGGGGCAGATTGCCTCATTGGCCAGCGGTGGTGGCACCAACTTGGAACCCGCGTTCAAGCTCGCGCGCGAGCAACTCCAGCGCGTGAAGGCCAAGATCAAACACATGATCGTGCTGACCGATGGGCAGACCAGCGGCAGTGGCTATGAATCGCTGGCCTCGCAATGCCGCGCCGAGGGCATCACCATTTCCACCGTGGCCATCGGTGAAGGCTCGCATGTCGGTCTGCTGCAAGCCATTGCGTCCTCCGGCGGCGGCCAGTCCTACACCACGAACGACGTGGCCAGCATCACGCGCATCTTCACGCAGGACACGCTGATGCACACCGGGCGCATGATTCGTGAGGAGCCGTTCGAGGCGCTGATGGTGGAAAAGCACTCGATGCTCGCGGGCTTCGATGATTTGAAGGCCGCGCCTTCGCTGCTCGGCTACGTGCGCACCATTCGCAAGGCCACGGCGCAGGTGCCGCTGACCACGGACACAGGCGATCCACTGCTCGCGCACTGGCGCTATGGCCTGGGCAAAGTCACGGCGTTTTCGAGTGATGCGAAAAGCCGCTGGGCCTCCCTCTGGATCAGTCGCTGGTCAGGCTACAGCCGCTTCTGGAGCCAGGTGCTGCGCGAGACCGCCCGCCCGCCGCAAGGCCAGCGCATGGACCTGCGCACGGCCATCCAAGGCGAGGAAGCTTTGATCGAAGTCGATCTATTGGAAGACGCAGGCAGCCGCGTGAACAACGCGGCAGTGACTGCTGAGGTGCTGTTCGTCGCCGCGGATTCGCTGGGTTCCGCGTTGAAACCGGTGGCTTCCCTGCCGCTGTCGCAGAGTGGTCCCGGCCTTTATGCGGGTCGCTTCCGCCCGGATCAACCCGGTGTCTATTTGGTGCGTGCGCAGTCGGGTTCCGACATGGTGTCCGCAGGCCTCGTGCATCAGTTCTCCGGCGAAGCCAGCCTCGGCACCGTCAACGAACGTCTCCTCACTGAAGCCGTAAAGATCACGGGTGGCCAGATGCTCGCCACGGCGCAGGTGCCGGATTTGAAAGTGACTCAGGCCATGCAGTTCACCGAGCTGTGGCCACCGATCGTGGTCGCCTTGCTGCTGCTGTTCCTCGTCGATGTCGGCATCCGTCGCTGGGAGCACGTGACCGGCTTGTGGGAGCGAGTGACGGGGCGGTGATGGCCCTCTGGAGGATGGGCCTCCTGGCCCGTCGATGGCTTGTGGGCTTTCCAGCCCGCAGGTCTGTGCGCTTTAGGCTGGAAAGCCTCAAGCCGTTGACAGGCGTGGACGCCTATCCTCCGGGCGTTACGGCACGCCGAGCACCGCGCGACCGCTGAGCTTGGGCGAGGTCGCGACTGTCTCCGGTGGCACGGGCACCTTCGGCAGCAGGAAGTAGCCGTAGCCTTCGGTCGTCGCGCCGATCTTGACGATTTGGCCAACGAAAGGCGCGGGGAGATTCAGCTCGGCGGTCGCGCCATTGATCGTGAAGCTGCCGCTGAACGTGCCTTTCTTGGAATCCAACGCCGTTAGCTTGGTGCTGTTGTTGAGGGGAGGCAGCAGACCGAAGAGGCTGACGCTGTCTTGCGGTGTCTTGGTGAAGAACCGCAGTGGCTGGTGGAAGCTGTTCAGCGTGGCGATGCCGCCCTCGCTGAAGCTCATCTTGGCGTTGCTTTGATTGCTGGGCACCACCGGCAGGCCCATCACCAAGTTGCCTGCGGTCGGTGCGACATACACGCTACCCTGGGCAGTCACGTTCAGCGGGCCGAAGCCAGCTTTGTAAACAGTGTCCGTGCTCTTTGGCAAGGGTGCGGGTTTGAGCCAACTGCTGGTGCCTGTGAGTGTGTTGTTAGTCACAGGCGTAGCCTTGGCGATGTCGAACCTGCCCACATGCGAGCCGCGATTACCATGCAGCAGGTTGAAGAGCATCACTTGGCCATCGGGGCCAACGTGGGTGCCGCCGGTCACGGCGCTGCCATCGGGAAGCTTGCCTGCGAGCGTCAGTGTGCCTGCGGTGCTGATGGTGAAGCTGGTGTAGCCGTAGCCGTCGGGCGAGACGGTGCCGCCCTGCCCGGCATCCAGCCGCGCGGTGTAGTAGGCTGCGTAGTCGGTGGCGGGCTTGTTGAGCGCCACGGTCTTGCTGAGCAGCCAAGGTTTGCGCCAGGCGGTGCCTTGCAGCGTGCGGCCATCGGGATGCACAAGGGTTAGCACTGCAGTTTGATCCGCAGCGAAGACTTCGACATAGGCGGTGAGGGGAGTCTTATACTGCATGGTAAAGCCGGGGATGTTGCCGCGCAGAATGATGTCGCCCTCGCCTGAGCTGAGCAGGAGCTGGTTCTTGAAGGCAAGCTTGCGGGCACCAAGCTGCACGCTGCCGGTGAAGGTGCCGGTGCTTGTGGTGGTTAGGTCGAAGCGACCGCCGAGGTTGTCGTTCAAGCTCGCGCGCAGCATCGGTCCAGCAAAGTTGCCCACCACTGTCGGTGGCACGACGTTGACGATCAGCGTGGCGGTTACGCCCAGGCTGCTGCCTTTGCTGTTGACGCCTTTTAGCGTCAAGGGATAGCCGGTGGGCTTACTCGTGGTGGGGCGACCGCTGAAGACGCCCGTCTTTGGATTGAAGGTGATGCCTTTGGGCAGCGTGCCTGTGAGGGCGAAGCTGGTGGCGCGGCTGCCAGCGGGGCCTTCGGCTAGGACTTGATAAAAGTAGCTCTGCCCGATGGTGGCTGGTGGTGGGATGAATTCGTCAAGCTCGGCGATAGCGTCGGTGACGGTGAGGTAGGTGTTGTAGCCGTTGGTGATGGTGTTGCCATAGGCGGAGACGGCGCAGGTGTATTGGCCGGAGTCCCCTGCGGCGACAGCGGTGATGGTGAATTTGCTCGCCGTTTGGCCGATGGTGTTGCCACCGTTCTTTGCCCAGACAAAGCTGAGGCCGTTGCCTGCGGCGACGACACTGGGGGTGAAGGGGACTCCGGCCTTGAGATTGAGGATGCGTGCGGTGGTATCGACGACACCGATCTCGGCGCTGGCGCTGGCCACGGGGGGTAGAAGGGTGCCGGATTTCACCAAACAGCTGTAGGCTCCAACGTTGGCGAGGCTGGCTTTGGCAAAGGTGAGGCTGGGCTTGGTGGCTCCGCTTATTTTGACTCCGTTGCGCAGCCATTGGTAGGTCAAGGCGGGGGTCGTGGGTCCCACGGCGACAACGCTAAGGGTGTGGGCGCTGCCGAGCGCTGCTGGGGCTGCGCTGGATCGTCACTGTTGCGCCATCGACGACCAAGCTTGCAGGTTGGCTGGTGGCGGCGAAGGCAGCGAGCCAGCAGTTGGATTGCGACACGTTGCCAGGTGGCATGTCTTGGCTGAGGCGCACGTCATAGACCGCTTCATCGGCTTCCTGCACGTTGGTGAGCGCGAGCGCGGCGGCGGTTTGGCCAGGGATGTCGATGCCGTTCTTGCGCCACTGGTAGGCCACGCCGCCGCTGAGGTTGGTCACGGTGATGGTGAAGTTTGCGTCGGCTCCGCTGATCACGCTCAAAGGCAGCGGCTGTGAGGTGATGCTGGGCGCATATTTGATCGTGATGCCGCCGGGATTGAGCGAACCATTGAGCGTGCAGTTGCGCTGCGGGTTCAGCGGACCCTTGGTCAGCGTGAGCGTGTTCGTCGTGGTGCTGTTAAAGACGGCGCGGTCGAAGACGATGGTGCCACCGGTTTCCACATCGCGGATGGCCTCGCGCAGGGAAACGCCAGCGCCGGGGGAGCCGGGGGCGTCGAGTTCATCGGCGGGGGTTGTCACGATGATGACGCTGCCTTCCACCGCGCCGAGGTCAGGCCGCAGGCCGATGGGGCGGGGTTGGCCGCGTTGATCGGTGGTAAGCGCGGGATTGCGCACGGTGGCCTGATCAAGCGCCGGACTGCCCGGCAGCGGCGGCATCGTCTGCGTGGGGCCGCCGTAGTTGCCCAGGGGGGCGAGCAGCGGGTCGATGGAGCTTGTGAGACTGGCTCCTGATTGCGTGATGGTGCCGTTGAAGTTGACCACTTCCGGGCCGCTGGTGCTGCCGAGGTTGTTCAAGGCGACGATGCAGTGCTCCAGGACTAGTGGGTTCAAGTAATTGTAAATCGCCCCGTTGGGGCTGGTGGAGTTGCCGGAAACCGTGCAGTGGCTGAGGCGCATGGTGCCGCGATTGAAGATGGCACCGCCGCCGCCACCACCGGTGTTCCCGCTCAGGGTGCACTGGTTCAGCGTGACGGTGCCTTGATAGTTTGCCAGGGCGCCACCGCCGGAACCGGCCGCATTGCCTGCGAGGGTGCAGCGTTCAACGGTGAGTGTGCCTTGATAGCAGAAAACCGCCCCGCCATATCCGGGAAACGCCGCCCCACTGCCATTGCCACCAGTGAGGGTGAGGCAGCGTAGCGTGGCATTCGTCCCAGCGCTGATGGTCATGAGGCGGCTCGTGCCGCCGCCGGAGATGGTGAAGCCATTGCTCAACCCGCTCGCGTCGATGGTCACACCGCCGCTATCGTTCACTACCAGTTCGCTGGTGAGGGTGAGTGTCTGGGTGCTGGTCAGCGTGATCGTATCCGGGCCGGGATGGGCGGCGGCGTTGGCCAGGGCCTGGCGCAGGGAGAAGGCACCGCTGTCGTTGGCATTGCCCACGCTGAGGTCCAGCACGGTTTGGTTGATCGTGTTCGAGGTGCTGGCCAGCAGGAGGGCATCGCCGCTGTAGGTGGCGGTGATGGCGGGCGTGCCTGCGGCCAGGGTGCTGGTGGTGAGGGTGGCGATACCGCTGGCGTTCAGGGTCACGGGGCTGCCGAGATCGTTGCCATCGGCTCTGAAGGTGACGGTGCCAGTGGGCGTGATCGTCTGCGGGTCCAATTCATTCACCGTGGCGGTGAAGGTGATGCTGGTGCCGGTGGTGGAGGGATTGTCCGAGCTGGTGAGCGTGACCGTGCTGCCCTGCGACTCATACGCGCCGATGTCTGCCGTGCCGACGATGGGGAAGCCGCGCTGGTCGGTGGTGGCGGTGCTGCCACTCGCGGCTCCCAGCGCGGGGCTGCCGGGCAGCAGGGCCATCGTCTCCGTGGGGCCGCCGTTGCTGGCGAGGGCGGCGAGCTGAGGGGTAGCGTTGAGGATGTCGCCCGCGACGCTGAAATCCCCGGTGGCATTGCCGGTGCCGATGAGGTTGCCGCCGAGGCTGGTGAAGGGGTTGGTGCCACTGCCCGCGATGTGGTCCACGTCGCTGCCGTTGTTCCCAGATATGATGGAATTCACCACAACGATTTCGATGGTGGGGTTGTTGGCATAGCAGGCCACGCCGCTACCCCAGTTGGCAGCGGCGGTATTGCCGCTCACCGTGCAGTGCGTCAGCGTCGTGCGGCCACTGTTATTGTGGATGCCGCCGCCCCTGCCTGATGTGGCGGTATTGCCCGCGAGGGTGCAGTGGGTCAGCCAGGTGCTGGCGGTGTTGAAAATGCCGCCGCCGCCGAAGGCGTTGTCCGCATGATTGCCGGAGAGAGTGCACTGAGTCATCGTCAGCTTGCCTTGGCTTAAGATACCGCCGCCGCCGCTGTTACTGTTATCCGCATGATTGCCGGAGAGGATGCACTGGGTCATCGTCAGCGCGCCGACGTTGAGAATGCCGCCACCGCTGGCGTTGTCCGCATGATTGCCGGAGAGGATGCACTGGGTCAGCGTTAGCGTGCCGACGTTAAGAATGCCGCCGCCGCCCCTGTCGTCCCCATTGCCATGCTGGAGGGTGAGACCATGGAGGCCAACGGTTCTGCCGGAATAGATCTGGAAGATGCTGGTGTCCTCAGTGCTATCGGGGCCGTCGTTGTCGGAGTCGCCGCTGAGGGTGACGCCGGAGGGGAGGTTGCGGGCATCCACGGAGAGGCTGCGGGCGATGCGGATTTGCTGTCGAAAGTCGCTGGCCACGGTGAGGCGGATGACATCGGCGGGCTGGCCATCGAAGACGGCGGGGTCGAAGCGGATGATGTCGGCATGGCCGGACCGGTCGGCGATGGCTTCGCGCAGGGAGGTGCCGGTGCCTGTGGCGGGGTTGGTGGTGCCGTTGTCCTCATCGGTGGCGGTGGTGACGAGGGTAACCTGGGCCTCCGCCGCGCCGATGTCGGCCAGCACGCTGCCATTGGCATCGCCATCCTGGGCGGAGAAGCCGCGCTGGTCGGTGACGGTGGATGCGCTGGTGGCATCAATGGCCGGGCTGCCCGGCCATGGGCGGCATGGTCGGCGTGGGTCCGCCGTAGTTGCCCAGCGGGGCGAGGCTGGCCGGTCCGTTCTGCGCAGTGGTGAGGGGGCTGCTGCTGGCGCTGAGGCCGGAGCCAGCGGTGTCGCCGATGAAGTTTCGCCCGGTGGTGCTGATGGGTGTGCCAGTGTTGTAAACATCCGGGCCGCTGCCGCCAGTGGCGGTGTTCCCGGCGATGATGCTGTTGGTGAGGGTGATGCTGTCGTTGCTTTTCGCGCTGTAAATGCCGCCGCCGCCGAAGTTGGAGTTGTCTGCATGATTGCCGGAGAGGGTGCTCTGGTTCAGCGTCAGCGTGCCGTTGTTGCGAATGCCGCCACCGCCACTGCCTCCGGGGCCGTTGTCCGCATGATTGCCGGAGAGGGTGCTCTGGTTCAGCGTCAGTGTGCCGTCGTTGAAAATGCCGCCGCCGCCGACCGGGGAGTTGTCCGCATGATTGCCAGAGAGGATGCACTGGGTCAGCGTCAGCGTGCCTTGGTTCGAAATGCCGCCGCCGTCGCCGCCGCCCGCGTTGCCATCCTGCAGTGTGAGGCGCGTGAGGGCGACGGTTATCCCTAAGTTCAGCCAGAAGATCCGATGGCTGTTGGTGCCGCTGATGATGGGGGCGATGGCGAGACCAGTGCCATCGATCGTGAGGTTCTTGTCGAGGGTGATCTCGCTGGCGGGGGAGATCGTCGCGCCGCTGAGGGCGGAGGCGAAGGTGATGGTGCCGCCCGTGGGCACAGCGCTGATGGTGTCCACCAGAGAGCCGAGGCCGGAGTCGGCGTTGTTCACCACCACGGCGCTGAGGGCGGCGGCGGTGGCGGAATACTCCACGGCACCGATGTCTGCGATGCCGCCAACCACGCGGGGCTGGCCACGCTGGTCGGTGGCGAAGCTGCTGCTGCTGTCCCCGCCGCTGGGATCAATGGCCGGGCTGCCCGCCAGCGGTGGGATGGTGGCCGTGCCGCCGCCGTAGTAGGCGAGGCCGGCGAGCTGGGGGGCGCGAGTGTCGATGCTGCCACTGCCTGAGTTGGTGCCGGTGAGGTTTGGGATGATGTTTTTGCCCTGGCAGATGAGGGTGCCGGTGTGGATGCGCACGTCGCCTCCCGTGTTCCCGGCGACGATGGTGTTGGTGAGGGTGCCATCCAGATTCATGATGCCGCCGTCGTTGACCGCCCCGGCAGCGGAGGTGTTCCCCACGATGGTGCAGTGGGTGAGGCTCATGGTGTTCTGGTAGTTGAAGATGGCTCCGCCGTCCCCGCTGGCGAGGACGCTGTTCCCCGCGAAGGTGCATTGGCGCAGGGTGACATTGCCACTGGTGCCTGCGGTGAAGATGGCCCCGCCGCCGTCCCCCGTATTGCCACTGAAGGTGCAGCGCTCGATGGTGAGCACGGAATCAATGGCCTGGATGGCACCACCGGAGGTATTGCCAACGTCCGTGAATCCAGCGTCACGGAAAGTGAGGCCGCGCAGGGTGACGGTGCTGCCGGTCATCCACAGCAGGCGATAGTTGGAGTTGCCGTTGTCGCTGAGGCTGAGTCCACCGGGCAGAGCGGTGGCATCGATGGTGACGCTGCCAGTGTCGTTGGTGATGACGAGGGCGCTGTTGTTGTTGGCCTGGCTGTTGTGGTTGGTGAAGGAGGTGAGGTTGATGGTCTTGCCGGAGAGCGCAGGATCAAAGGTGATGAGGTCCGGTCCGGCGGCGCTGGCGGCGGCGGCGAGGGCTTCACGCAGGGAGCCGGTGCCAGTGTCGTCGGTGTTGGTGACGACGCGTTCAGTGACGCTGGTGACGCTGAAGAGCTGGGTGCGGGTGCCTGTCTGGAAGGTCCAGGAGGTGCCCGCCAGATTGCTCCCGGCACGGGTATCGGCCATGCTGGCCCCGCTATCTGAGGTGGTGGCTGCGGAGGAGGTGGCGTTTTTCCAATAAAGAGTGCCGCCGCCGGTGACATAAGCCACGGAGACCCAGTAGCGTGCGCCTGCATCGAGCTGCGGTGCCAAGGTGGAGGTGAAGGTCCAGTCCGTGTCGCCACTGATGGGGATGCTGAGAGTGCCGAGGTCTTCCACCAAGTCGGTAGGCACACTGCTGCTGGTGGCGCTGGACCACAACTGCACGCGGGCGTTGTTGGCGGCGGTGATGCTGCGCAGTTTCACCGTGATGCTGCCCAACTTCCCCGGCGCACTGCCCGTGGTGAACGCCGTGGCGAAGTGCGGGGAACTCAGGTCCAGCGGGCGTTCGTTGCTGGCCGCATTGGGCAAGGTGTTGATGACATTGCCCGCGCGCAACGCCGGAGCGATGAGCAAGACAGCAGCGGCGAGGAGGAACGGGAAGCGATTCATAACTGGAAGCAGGCTTCTACATTGACTTCATCCAGGGCAGGTCCCCAGACACTCTGGCGTCGGTATCTATACCATGTCAGCGGTCGTATAGGGGAAAATGTTTCGCGCTTTTTATGCAGGGCGTGGGATGGCGCTCAGGGTATCCCGGACGCGTGGGTATAGGGAAGATGGTGGAAGGATGGGTCTCCTTGCCCGTAAGTGGCCTGGGGCTTTCTAGCCCAAGGGTCGGATCACTTAGGCTGGAAAGCTTCAAGCTAATGACAGGCGTGGACGCCTATCCTCCTGATAAGCGGCAGGGTTGTGGTTCGTTTGATAAGCCTGCCCATGCATCCGCTCATCGAACACACCCGCCGCGAGTTCTTGACCACGACCGCGAATGGCCTGGGCATGATGGCGCTGGGGTCGATGCTGACACAGGACGGGGTGCTGCGCGCGGCGGATGTGACTTCGTCCGATCCGTTGATGCCGAAGCAGCCACATTTCTCGGCCAAGGCGAAGAATTGCATCTTCATCTTCATGGAGGGCGCGCCGAGCCAGATGGATCTCTTCGACCCGAAGCCGAAGCTCAACGAATTGAACGGCCAGCTGCTGCCGGACAGCATGACCAAGAACGTGCGCTTCGCCTTCATCAAGAAGGAGACGGCCAAGCTGATGGGCAGCCCGCGCACCTTCGCCCAGCATGGGCAGAGCGGCATGGTCTTCAGCGATCTGCTGCCGCACATGGCGAAGACGGCGGACGAGTGGCTGATGGTGCGCTCCATGCACACGGAGCAGTTCAATCATCACCCTGGGCAGCTCGTGTTGCACAGTGGTCGCGCGGCCTTTGGGCTGCCGACGATGGGTTCGTGGCTGACGTATGGACTGGGCAGTGAGTCGCGCAATCTGCCGGGCTATGTGGTGCTGAGCGCGGGGCGGGGGACCAGTGGTGGGGCCTCGCTTTGGCAGAGCGGTTTCCTGCCCAGCGTGTATGCGGGTGTGTTGTTCCGCAACAAGGGCGAGCCGGTGCTGAACTTGCAGAATCCGGCGGGCCTGCCAGCGCACTTGCAACGTCGCGGGCTGGACACGCTGCTGGAACTGAACAGCGCGCGCTACGATCAGTTCAAGGACCCGGAGATCGCCAGCCGTATCGCTTCCTACGAGCTGGCGTTCCGCATGCAGACGGCGGCCCCGGAGTTGATCGACCTGAGCCAGGAGGACTCGAAGACGCTGGAGATGTATGGCGTGGATCGCAAGGACCTGGATGTGAAGGCCACGCGCGGCGGCGGACCGGGGCAATACAAGAGCTTCGCCTCGAACTGCCTGCTGGCGCGTCGCTTGGTCGAGCGCGGCGTGCGCTTCGTCAGCATCATGCACGCGAGCTGGGATCATCATTCGAACCTGAACAACGAACTCGCCTTCAACGCGGGCATGGCTGACCAACCCATCGCGGCGCTGATCAAGGATTTGAAGCAACGCGGCCTGCTCGATAGCACGATGGTCGTGTGGGGCAGCGAGTTCGGTCGCACGCCGCTGGGTGAGAATCGTGGCGGCAATCCGAACGCGACGGGCCGCGATCATCATCCGTTTGCCTTCACCATGCTGATGGCCGGTGGTGGCATCAAGGGCGGTCACACCTATGGCGAGACCGACGAGATCGGCTGGAGCATCGTGAAGGACCCGGTGCACATCAATGACTTCCACGCGACGATGCTGAACCAGTTCGGCTTTGATCACCTGAAGCTGACGCATCGTTTCCAGGGCCGCGATTTCAGGCTGACGGATGTGGCGGGGAAGGTGATCCAGGAGTGGATCGCGTGAGTTTTATGCTCCTGTGATCCTTGTCGCGTAGCGACCTTCGAGGCCATTGCTTCAGCGACGTTCCAGGCGCTCGAACAACTGCTTGCGCTGCACGGGCAAGGCTTGATGCACGGCCATCTGGAGTGCGATGGAGGCTTTGCCGTGCGGCGAGGCGACGCCGAGCTCCTCGGCCAGGCGCGTTTCAAAACGTTCGATCAGCGCGCGACTCGGCTCATGGGTGTTCAGGTAGTCCAGCGCCTTCATCAAGAGGTCATGGACGACGGGCAGGGGGGTCTCGCGCTCGACCATCAGCTCGATGAGCTTCACTAGGTAGGTCGCGGCGAGCACGCGCAGGTAGCTCTCGCGCAGGTGCAGACGGGGCTCGATCCATTCGGCCTCGGACAGCGTGTGCAGGTCGCTGGTCTTGCTGTGCGTGAACCGAATCTCAGCCGACACGAACAGGTCCAGCTTGCCAGCGAACGATGACTTCGGCCGCAGGGCACCCTTGGCTACCGTCTTGAACAAGCCCAGCTCCGCCGAGCACCAGTGCACGATCAAGCTCGTCTCCGTGAGCTTGTAGCGACCGATGAGGATGGCGTTGGTTTTGTCCATGGGGGAATGCCAGTGATGAGTGCTTAGTGTGAAGTGATGGGTTCACAACTGGTGAGTGGACTGCCAAACCAATCACCCATCACTAAACACGGGAAACTAAACACACGGAACTTGCAGAATGAACCGCGCCCCCTACTCTCCCACCCCCATGTCCACGAACAAGAATGTTCTCACCGATCTGTCATCCTATGACACCGAGGCTCTGAAGGCGCGCTTGAGCGCTCTTCGGAGGTATCTTTGACGTTCCGACCCTGAAATCGGAACTCGACGCGCTGGATCACCAGCTCAGCCACCCGGACTTCTGGAACGACCAGGAACGGGCGCGGAAAACCATCGACCGCAGCAACGTGATCAAACGCAAGGTGCTTCCGCTAGAGCAGCTCGAAGCACGGGCGGATGATTTTGAAGTGCTGATCGAGATCGCCAAGGAGCAGGGCGATGTGGAAAGCCTGCACGAGGTCGCGAATGAATATGCGGACTTCACCAAAAAGCTCGCTGCGTTTGAGCTGGAACTGCTGCTGGCCGGGCCGCTGGACGGCGGCAATGCCTTCATCACCATTCACTCCGGCGCCGGTGGCACCGAGGCGTGCGACTGGGCGGACATGCTGCTGCGCATGTATACTCGCTGGTGCGAGCGCAAGGGCTACAAGGTGGACACCATCGACTTCCAAGCTGGGGATGACGTCGGCGTGCGCAGTGTGACGCTGGAAGTGAAAGGCGAGAACGCCTTCGGCTTCCTCCAGTGTGAGCGCGGTGTGCATCGCTTGGTGCGCATTTCGCCTTTTGATGCGGCCAAGAAGCGCCACACGTCTTTTGCTTCCGTTGATGTCACGCCCGATAGCGAGGAAGACATCAACATCCAGGTGCGTGATGAAGATATCAAGCTGGACACCTACCGCGCCGGTGGCAAGGGCGGTCAGAACGTGAACAAAGTGGAGACGGCGGTGCGGCTGACCCACATCCCCAGCGGCGTCATCGTTGCCTGCCAGGTGGAGCGTTCACAGCTCAAGAACCGCGAAAAAGCCATGTCCATGCTGAAAGCCAAGCTTTACCAGATCGAGGAGGACAAACGCGCCGCCGAGCTGAACAAGCAGTATGGCGAGAAGTCCGACATCGGCTGGGGCAGCCAGATTCGCAGCTATGTTTTCCAGCCCTACCAGATGGTGAAGGACCTGCGCACGGGCTACAAGACGTCCGACATTCAAGGTGTCATGGACGGTGATCTGGACCCTTACATTGAAGCCAAGCTGCGCGGCCAGAAGGCTGGGGAAGGCGATGCGGATGAGGATGTGTAGCGCATTCGCTGAATGGCGAATGACAGAATGACCAATGTCGAATAAAGGGGGCAATCCGTGAGGAGCTAGCCAGCGTTCTGACATTGGTCGTTTGGGCTTCTTTCGTCATTGATCATTTCGCACTCGTCATTTTTTATGCGCTACATCAACCTCCTTTTCCGCTACGGCACTATCGCACTGGCGCTCCTGGGCTTCTTCCTGATGACCCGGGTGATGCAGCAGATTCACGCCAGTGAGACGCCGGTCATTCCGCCGCCGCCCGTGGCTCCGCCGGTCAAGCCCTTCGACGATCCGATCGCGGGCACCGGCATTCTGGAGGCGTTGAGCGAGAACGTGGCCATCGGCGTGCCGGTGCCGGGTCTGGTAGCCGAGGTCATGGTCAAGGTTTCGGACGTGGTGAAGCAAGGCCAGCCGATCATGAAGATCGATGACCGCGAACTGATGGCCCAGCTCATTACGCAGCGGGCCAACGTTGCCGTGTCGAAGGCAACCGTGGAGCTGAAACAAGCGAACCTCGCCAAGGTGCAGGACATGCTCGATCGCATGAACAGCATCGACGACAAGCGCGCGATCAGCATGGACGACCTCAAGAACCGCACCAACGACGTGCTGGTGGCCAAGGCCGATGTCGAAGCTGCCAGGGCGCAGCATTTGGCCGCCGAAGCCGCTGTGAAAAGCACGGAGACCCTGCTGGAGCGCATGACCATTCGTGCGCCGCGTGATGGCAGCATCTTGCAGGTGAACATCCGTGCGGGCGAATATGCCAGCACCCAGCCAAAGGCCGCCCCCATCGTGCTGGGCGATTTGGAGAAGCTGCAAGTGCGCTGCGACATCGACGAGCAGAACGCCGTCAAGGTGCGTGGTGGCATGTCCGCCGTCGCCTTCATCAAGGGCAACAGTGAGCGTGCCATCGAGCTGACCTTCGTGCGCATCGAACCCTACGTCATCCCCAAGGTCAGCCTCACCGGCTCCAGCACGGAGCGCGTGGACACTCGAGTTTTGCAAGTCATCTACAGTCTCAAGCGGCCCGAAGACCAGCCGCTGTATGTCGGTCAGCAGGTGGATGTGTTCATCAATCGGCCGTCATTGCCTTGATCATAGCCTCGTTGCCCCCGGGTTGATCGGCTTCACCCAGCACGGTGAGCTTGCTTTTGTCGGTCAGGCTGAGCAGTCCCGGCAGGTCGCCATATTTCACGGCTCCTGGAACGAACTGCGCATCCTGCACATCCTTCAGGCTGGCGAAGCGGAAGCCCTGGGTGTCGATGATGCTGCGTTCGATCAGATCGCCCGCCATGGCAGAAGCCAGCACGCCCACGGCACCCATGCCATCGCTGGCGGCGAGGATGAGCTTCTTGGGCTGGCGCTCATGGTTCTTGATCATGACCAGCAGGGTCAGCGCATCATGCACGCGCTGCACCAGCAGGGGATGATTGTAACCGTAGGTGTAGCAGGCGGACCAGGACCACTCGTTGTGCTTGTCATCCTTGCTCTTCACGGGATTCCACGGGTTCTTCGTCTCGCCGGGCAGGTAGAGTTCAGGCAGGGCGATCGCGTAGCCCTTCTTGACCAGCTCCTTCATCGACGCATCAGGCTCGGTGGGCACTTGCGACATCAGCCAGATCAGCACCGAGCCGTTCCAGTTCTCACTTGGGGGCATGAAGTAGGTGGCCTTGACCTCTTCATTGGCCGCCGTGTTGCGCGTGGTGCTGCGGGCAATGATGATCCCGTCTGCGGTCTCGAGCTTCTCCGGTTCATCGACACTGATGTCTGTGGCCGCGGGCAGGCTTCGGCCAACGATCAATTCCCATGCCGTGCGCTTCACTTCCGGGCTGGCTTTGATCAAGGCATCGCTGTCCTCGCTCCAGTGCTTGAGGATCGCTTTCTCATGCGCGCCACCCGTCTTGTCACCACTGGGTTGCGGGTGCTCCTGGGTCCACACGGTCAGCTCATCCTTGCTGCTCACGATGAACTCACGCTCCAGCACGGGTTCTTTGAAGCCCAGGGCAAAGTGCTGGTTCATGAAACCATACATGGTGGTGCGGCTCACGTGGTTGTAGTTGTGCTTCCAGTGCGTGTTGAAGGTGGCCATCACGTTGTCCGGCTTGCCCAACTGTTTCCACAGCGCCTTCAGGTCCGGGAAGCCCTTGGCCTCCAGCTCCTTGGTCCAGTCATCAGCGGCGGTCATGCCCATAGGCTTCGGGGCGAAGGCAGCGGCGATGTCGATGTTCCCCTGGTTGATGCGCAGATAACACGCATTCTCGCAAGTGCAGCCACCCTGCATCGCGGTGCTAACCATCACGCAGGGAAAGGCAGTGGCCAGACGATCGTCAATGGCTCCGAGGATCATCGTCTGCGTGCCGCCGCCGCTGGCACCGGTGCAACTGATGCGCTTCTCGTCGATGCCCGGCAGGCTCAGGATGAAGTCCAGTGCACGCAGGCCATTCCAGGTTTGGAGGCCGAAGTTCGACTGCAAGCGCAGGTCCGCCGCCGCGCTGTAAAGTCCATACGTGCCGGGCTCGCTGCCATTCAAATCCTCGCGCCGGCCGCTGCGATGGTCCGCGATTTGCAGGCTGTCCGCATAGCCCAGCATGTCATAGAAAAACACGGCGCAGCCCATACGCGCGAGTTGCACGCAGCGCGCTTGCAAAGGCGAGCGCGCGCCGCTTTCCCAGCGCTCGGCACCGATGGCGAGCTGCTCATTGGTGGCTGGCGTATCTTTGCCCAAATCCATGAAGCGACCGTTAGGCCAGTGGCCGTGCGGACAAAGAATGCCGGGCATCTTGCCATCCTTCGGCTTCTGCTTTGGCAGGTAGAGATTGCCGGTGACAAAGTGTCCTGGGAAGCTTTCGAAGAACACGCGGTCAATAGTGTAGTCGTCGCGTTCGACACGGCCATGAATCACGGCATTGAGCGGCGTCTTCGTCGGCAGTGGCAGCAGTCCGCAGGCGAGCAGGATGCGGTTGCGAATGTCCTGCCGCCGTTGCTCCCAGCCCACGGATGCGGCTTGCTGGTTGAAGGGGAACTCACTGCTGTAAAGCTCGCGCAAGGGACGTGGCAGCGGCGTTTGCGCGCTGGTCATCAGAGTGGAGGCAAGCAGCAGGATCGGGAGGATGAGTTTCATGACAGGATGAATTCAATCGGTTTCATGCGCGCAAGTCTAGCGTGGAAATGACGGTCCGGCTTGTTGCTCCCTGAGGAGCGGAGATGAAGCCGCGCTTGCATGAGTCTTCGCGAAAAAAGAGATGGCCGGGAATAATCGTCGGGACAGCCGCTCTCAAAGGGGTGGTGGCCAACCGCCGCCTTTCTTATCACCCGCGCAATGACTCACCCCATGAACAAACGTCCCTCCCTCCGCCCGTGTCTAGCCATGATCACCAGCCTGCTGTTAACCGTGCCCGCTGTCACGCAGGCGCAAGCTCCCGGCACAAGTAACCCGGCCGCCTACAACCTGCCAGCCAGCAAGCTGGCGCTTCAGGGCTACGACCCGGTGGCTTACTTCACGCTTGGCAAGGCGGTGAAGGGCAGCGCGGCTCATCAAGTCATGCATGATGGGGTTACCTATCATTTTTCATCGGACGAGACATTGAAGGCCTTCCAGGCGGAGCCGGTCAAATACCTGCCGACTTACGGTGGCTGGTGTGCCACGGCGATGGCCAAAGGCGAGAAGGTCGAGATTGACCCCGCCAACTTCAAGGTCACCAACGGACGTCTGTTCCTCTTCTTCAACGCTTGGTATGCGGATGCGAAGAAGGCCTGGGTCAAGGACGAGGCTGCACAAGAGAAGCTCGCCGACGCGAACTGGCGCAAGCTTTCCGGCGAATAATTTCACCACCTCCACGACCATGCTTTCCTCATCACAATCCCGCGTCGCCTGGGTGCTGCAAATCATTGCCGCCATCATCATGGGCCAGACCTTGTTCTTTAAATTCACTGGCGCTCCTGAGCCGGTTTACATCTTCACCACGCTGGGGGTCGAGCCCTTTGGCCGACTGTTCGCAGGCTTCTCGGAGCTGGTGGCGGTGGTGCTGTTGCTCATTCCTTCCACTGCCGGGCTGGGGGCGCTGTTCAGCATCGGCGTGATGAGCGGGGCCATCCTCGCGCATCTGACCAAGCTGGGCATCGTGGTGCTGGATGATGGCGGCCTGCTCTTCGGCATGGGCGTCATCGTGTGGATCGCCTGCGCGGTGGTGGTGTGGCTTCGCCGGAGCGAATTGATCCGCCAAGCTCAGGCGCTGCGCCAGAAGTTCCTGCCGTTCTAATCCCAGCCGCTGCGCGCCGATGTGTTCCATGACCTGGCATCGTCATCCGGGAGGCTATGAAGTGTTCTTCAACCGCGATGAAAAAAAGACCCGCCAACGCGCCACGCCACCCGCCTTGCAGGTGCTCAACGGCGTGCGTTTTCTGTCACCCCGTGATGGCGATGCGGGCGGCACCTGGCTGCTGGCCAACGAGCATGGCGTGACGCTGGCCCTGCTCAATCTGTGGGGCGCGGCGTTTGAGCCCCGTCCGGCAAGGCCCAGCCGTGGACGGCTGCTGAGCGATCTGCTGCCCGATGCGCGGGATGCCGAGGAAGCGATGAACCGTGTGCAATCTCGTGCGCTCGCCGACTACCCAGGCTTCACGCTGGCGACCTTCGATGTGACTCAGACAGGCGCGCCGTTGGGGCTGCGCTGGGACGGGCAGCGGCTGCACAGCCTGGCCCTTCAGATGCCGGTGTGCTCCTCCAGTTTCGACCCCGAAGCGGTGGAGTCCTTCCGCGCCCGTCATTACCAGCAGAGCATGCCTCAGACGCTGGAAGAGCTGTGGCGCTGGCACAGCCATGAAGAGCAGCCCAGCGCCTGCACGGTGCGCATGAACCGGCCGGATGCGCAGACCTGGAGCATCAGCCACGTGCAGGTGGGGCCAGGCAGGGTTCGCTGGCGCTATCGTGAAGAGATGCCTGACCTCGCCTCCGCCCCTGTGGAGCACTACCTCGACCTGAACCGATGATGCAGGATTTTTTAACTCTACCGGTGGAAGCCTCGGCCACCACGCTCATGGCATGGCTGGTGGTTGGCACGCTGGTCAGCGAAGACCTGACCTGTGTTTCGGCAGGACTGCTGGCCGCCGCTGGAAAGCTGCCCTTGGCGGCAGGCATGGCTGCTTGCGCCGCCGGCATTTGGTTGGGCGACATGCTGTTGTTTGTCATCGGCTGGCTCGCTCGATCTGGACTGCTGCGCTGGCAGTGGGCCGCCCGACAAGTATCAAGTGAACGGCTCCAGATTGGTGAAGGATTCCTGACGCGCCATGGCTGGCAGGTGCTGCTCGCCACGCGCTTCCTGCCGGGATCTCGGTTGCCGATGTATCTCGCCGCTGGCGCACTGCGGTATCCGCCGGCCAAGTTCATGCTCATCCTGGCCGTTGGTGCCGCGTTGTGGACCCCGCCGCTCTGCTGGCTGGCGATGAACGCGGGGCAGGCCGTGCTGCCGTGGCTGCATGACTGGCGGCTATGGCTGCTGGTGCCCTTGGCCTGGTTCCTGGCGGTGGTGTTCGGAAGACTGGTGTCCAGCGTGGTGTCATGGCGCGGGCGGCGGCTGTGGGTGGCGCGCTGGAAGCGGTTCACGCAGTGGGAGTTCTGGCCCGCCTGGGCTTTCTACACGCCGATTCTTCCCTGGCTGGGCTGGCTTGTGCTGCGGCATCGCTCGCTGACCGTCCCTCTGCTTTGCAACCCGGGCATCCGTCTTGGCGGCCTCGTCATGGAGTCGAAGAGCGCCATTCTCTCCGCCCTCATGCAAAACAATCCGCGCCGCGAAGCCATCGCTGCGTGGGCACTCCTGCCTGCCGGAACGCTGGACTCACGGATGCAGAACTTGCGCGACTTCATGTCGGCTCATGGGCTCACCTTTCCCGTCGTGCTCAAGCCCGACATCGGGGAGCGTGGCCAAGGCGTGGCCGTGGTGCAGGATGAAGCCGAGGCTAACGCTTATTTGCGATCATGCGCGCATGAGGTGATCGCGCAGCGCTACGTGGCCGGTCTCGAGTTCGGCGTCTTTTACTGCCGCCAGCCCGGCGAGGCTCGGGGGCGCATCCTTTCGCTGGCGGGCAAGCATCCGCTGTCACTGCAAGGCGATGGTCAGCGGACGTTGGAGCAGTTGATTCTCTCGCATCCGCGCGCCGTGGCGATGGCTCCTTATTTCTTGAAGAAGTTTGCCACGAGTCTGGCCACAGTGCCAGGCGCGGGCGAGGAGGTGAAGCTGGCGACCCTAGGCACGCACTGCCGGGGCGCGATCTTCACCGATGAGCGTGCGCATCTAACCGAGGCCTTGCTCCAGGCCATCGACGAGCTGACGCAGCCCTTCACCGGCTTTCACTATGGGCGCTACGATCTTCGCGTGCCTTCGCTGCCTGACTTGCACGCTGGTCGGCATCTGCAAGTGCTCGAACTCAACGGCGTGCTGGCCGAGCCCGTTCACATTTACCAGCCTGGCTACTCGCTGCTGCGCGCGTGGCGGGACGTCTGCGAAGCCTGGAGCGAAGCCTTTGCCGCAGGCGCTGCACTGCGTGCCGAGGGGCTGGAGCCCCCGCAATTAGCCGACATCTGGCAGCAGCTCCGAATCCATCGCCAGCACGCCTGGTTCGAGGCCGACCACCTCCTCTCCCGCCCCCTTGCCCCATGAACGAACTCATCGAAGCCAACGTCCTTTTGCTGAACCAAGCCGCTGCGCTGCTCACCGATCTGCCTGCCCAGACGTATGTGAAGACCTCGCCTCTGTTTTTAAACGCGGCCATCGGCGGCCATATGCGCCACTGCCTGGAGCATTATCACAGCCTGTTGCGTGACCTGCCCGAGGGCGCGGTGGACTACGACCGGCGCGCGCGTGACCTCGTCCTTGAAACGGATGTGGACATGGCGAGGGCTCGTCTGCAAACGATTTGCGAAGGACTGGCGGCCTTGCACGCCGTGCCTGCCAGCACTGGGCTTCGAGTGCGCATGGACCATGGTGGCCCGGAGGCGGAGAGCTGCTGGCAGGCCAGCACGCTGGGGCGCGAGCTTCAGTTCCTTATCAGCCACACGGTTCATCATTTCGCCCTCATCGCCGGTCTTTGTCACTCGCAAGGGCAGGAAGTGGCCAAGGATTTTGGCTACGCGCCCTCGACCCTGCGGCACCGGCAGCAGTTGAAGCCGGCTTGAGATGAGAAGCCTTGCATGAGTCGGGTCTGTGCTTTCGTTTAGCCCAGCCTCATGACCTCTCGCCGCCAATTCCTGACCACTGCCGCCGCCACCGCCGCGTCCCTTTCGTTCCCATCGCTGAACGCGCAAGCCGCCGCGCTGCCCAAGAACAAGCTCTGCGGCTTCACCAAGCATCTGCAAGGACTGAGCTACGACCAGATTGCCGACCTCGCCGCCGAGGCTGGCTTGGATGGGATCGAGGCCCCGATCCGCCCGAAAGGTCACATCGAGCCGGAAGCGGTGGCCGACGAACTGCCGAAGCTGCATGAGGCGCTGAAGAAGCGCGGGCTGGAGATCAGCATCATGACCAGCGGCATCAACGAGGTGAGCAAGGAGCAGAACACCGAGCAGGTGCTGCGCACGGCGAAGGCCCTGGGCATCCAGCGTTACCGCATGTGGTTCCTGAAGTATGATCTGAAGCAGCCCATCGCGCCGCAGGTGGAGAACTGGAAGGCGCAGATCAAGGACCTCGTGGCGCTGAGCAGCGAGATCGGCATTCAGCCGCTGATCCAGAATCACAGCGGCAAGGATTATTTCGGCGGGCCGATTTGGGATGCCTACTCCATCGTGAAGGATTACAAGCCTGAGCAGATCGGCTTCGCCTTTGACTCCATGCACAGCACCGTGGAAGGCGGCATGAGCTGGCCGCTGGAGATGAACCTGGCCTACGACTATGTCGGCGCGTTCTACTTCAAGGATTTCAAGTGGGAGAACAAGAAGGCCGAGACCTGCCCACTGGGCGAGGGCCAGGTGAGCCCGGACTTCGCCAAGGCCATCGTCAAGCGCGGTTTCAGCGGCGTGATCTCCCTGCACACCGAATACATGAAGGGCGACACCAAGGACCCGGCGTTCGTGAAAGCCAGCCTGGAAGCCTTCAAGCGCGACATCGGCGTGCTGAAGGGCTGGATGGCGTGAGTCTCACCCCAGCACCGCGAGCACGTCACTCTCGGGCGTGCCGCGCAGGGTGAAGACACGCTTGATCGTGTCTTCGATCAAGTTGTTAGGACAGGAAGCTCCCGCCGTGATGCCGACGACGATGGCTTCTTTGCCCGCGAGCTTTTGCGAGTAGCTCTGGGTCTCCGTCTTGGAGTGCAAATCGAAGTGCACGATCTGCTCCAGCGATTGCAGGCACTCGGCGTTGCGGATGAAAAAGGTGGGCAGCTGCTGCTCGCCGATCTCGACAAGGTGGGTGGTGTTGCTGCTGTTGTAGCCGCCGACCACGAGCAGCACGTCCATGGGCTGCTTGAGCATGTCGAAGAGGGCGTCCTGCCGCTCCTGCGTGGCTCCGCAGATGGTGTCGAAGACCTGGTAATTGTCTTTGGCAAGCTCTTCGCCATCGCGATCGACCACGGCCTGACGCACGCGACGCTGCACTTCCTCGGTCTCGCTCTTGAGCATGGTGGTCTGGTTCGCCACGCCGACACGCTGCAAGTGAATGTCGGGATCGAATCCCACGGAGTGCGCATCTTTGTTGAAGCGCTTCAAGAAGGCTTCCTTGTCGCCGCCGTGGCGGATGTAGCCGCAGACGAAGTCGATGTCGTCCAGGGTCAGCACGATGAGGAAATGCCCGGTGCCCTTGTCGCCCATCGCACGGGAGGCAGTGGCGCGGGTCTCCTCATGCACGGCCTTGCCATGGATGATGCTGGTCACGCCCTGGGTTGCATAGCCGCGCACGCGTTTCCACACGCTCATGACGTCGCCACAGGTGGTATCCACGATGGAGCAGCCACGTGACTTGATGATATTCATGAGCTTCGTCTCCGCGCCAAACGCCGGGACAATGACCACGTCGTCGCTGCTCAGCGTGGCGACCATTTCCTCCTGCTGCCCGAGCGGGATGCTGATGATGCCCATCTCTAGGAGTTGGCGGTTGACCTCGGGGTTGTGAATGATCTCGCCGAGCAGGTAAACCTTCTTTTCATCGAAGACCTTGCGGGCCGCATAGGCGAGGTCGATGGCGCGCTCAACGCCGTAGCAAAACCCAAAGTCCTTGGCGAGTCGCAGCGTGGTATTGCCCACGGTCAAGGTGCCGCCACGAGCTTTGATCTTTTCCACCAGCGGGCTGCGATAGTGGCTCTCCACCTGAGCCTGCACGCGCTCCATGACCTCCGGGGTGCGGACGTTGACGCGGGCGGCAGGCTTGGCGGGGGCGGGAGTCATGGAGAGGTAATGAGTGATGAGTGTTTAGTGATGAGTTTCGTTACCAAATACTAAACACCACATACTGTCATCGTTGGTCGCAAGGCTAGTAAGTGTAGAGCTTGCCTTTCGCGGCGTCGGCAAAGAACTGGCTGCTCAGCATGTAGCTGTTCGGCGGGTCAGGCATGGTGGTGTCGTCCAGCACCGGCAGAGCCTTGGCTTCCGGGGACTCGTCCTCAGGCTGGCTGGTGGCAATGCTCAAGGGTGTGCCAGTGCGCACCAGGTTGAAGATTTTGGGCGCGGCCTTCACCGGCAGACGCACGCAGCCGTGGGTGCAAGGGTAAGGCTTCACGAAGCCCCAGTGCATGCCGTAGGCAGTCTTGAACTCCATCCAGTAGGCCATCGGGTAGCCTGCGCCGGGGCTGCTGACGCGGCGGCGGTTGGCCTGCTTGCTGTAGATGGTGAAGTTGCCTTTCGGCGTGGGGCTGCTGGCGGTGCCCACGCTGCATGGGCTGGCGAGCAGGATCTTTGAGCCTTCCACCACATACACCTTCTGGGCGCTGGTGCTCAGCTTGACCTTCACATTGGCAGGATTGGTCGGCTGGATGACCACTGGGTCAAACGTGGTGGACCAGTTGTTCTTCTTGAGGGGAACAGTGCAACTGCTGGCACCAAGGGCCAGCGCGACGACGGCAAGGAGACGGAAGGGGGTGTTCATGACGCCGCTTGGCTTAGCACATCATGCGCGCCGTGCCAGTGGGGAAATCATGTTGTGACGGTTGCTTTAATACAGCATCGCGTTGTCCGGTGCGGTGGTCTCTTTGATGTCCTTGGCTTGAATGACTGGCACCAGCTGCCCGCCTTCCTGCTTGTAACCCATGATGCCGACGACCTTCACCCAGGTCATGTCCTTGAAGGTCGGGGCCTTCTCGGTGAATTCGACCGGCACGCTGTAAGGGCGCGCATCCGCCGCGCAGCACTGCACCAACATGCGCAAGATACGCAAACGCTTGCCATCCTCGTTGTTGACCTTTTCGGGCATCACTTGCGCCGTGGTTTCCACCGACTGCCCGGCCAGCACGCCCTGCACTTCCTTGTCGCCGGCGGTGTAGTAAAGCTCGGGCACTTCCAGGATGAAATTGCCTTCCTTGCTCATCGGCACCTGGGCCTTCAAGTCGTCGAGCGTGAAGCTTCCATAGCTCTTCGCTTCGGCCTTGCCAGCGGGCTTGCTGGCGTCCTTGGCCATCATGTCGGCGACTTTCTCCTCCGAGGGCGGCTTGCCCACGGGAGCACTGCTGCTGGTGGCCACGCTGGCGGTGGCAGGCGCGGCGCTGCCAGGCACGCGGGCTCCATCCGCAGGCATGGTGACCGGCGGCGCGGGTGGGGCATCGGCCACTATCGCAGGCGGCAGGGCAGGCGAGACAGGCTTGGCCGCGCCCGGCTTGCGCAGGGTGAACTGGTCGGCATTGGCCGTGGAGGCATAGTTCTGGTTGTAAAGGCCCTTGTTCACCACGGCGGCGGCGCTGTAGCGGTCTGGCGTCATCGTGGCCGCCAGAACCAGTGGCACGCTCAGGATCAAGATCGCGGCGGTGCGGCCCAGCGGACCTGATTCATCCAGGATGCCATGGGCGTGATCGTGGGCTTCGTGGGCGTGGTCATGATCGTGACTGTGATCATGCCCGCAGCCGCCGGCTCCATGGTCGTGTGCGTGATCATGGCTGTGGTCATGGCCGCAGCCTTCGTGGCTGTGCGCGTGATCGTGATCATGATCGTGCCCGCAACCGTGGCCTTCGCAGCCGGAGTCTTCCGCGCCCATGGTGGCCAGATTGAAGATGCCCAGGATCATCAAGCCGATGCCGGACGCCAGGACCATGGGACGGAAAATGCCATCCGGCGGCAGGTAGGCTGTGACACGGCCCGAGACATAGAAGTAAAGCATCACACCGCCCCAGAGAAGCAGCAGGGCAACGCCCACCAGATGAGTAACCACGCGTGTTGTGCTCATAACAGATTATTTCTTGGCCAGGTGTTCGATCATCGCGGCCCAGGGCTCGACCAGCAGGCCGACCAGCAGCAGCAGTCCCAGGAACAGCGCCACCACCATGCGGCGCTTGAAGACAGAGGAATACATGAACAGCAGCTTGATGTCCATCATCGGCCCGAAGACCAGGAAGGCGAGCTTGGCCGCGAA
>Ga0164294_10000871_pt1 | contig 28630 bp, 13 predicted proteins | sample GEODES005metaG_FD_111479 | JGI IMG/M metagenome (GOLD analysis project Ga0164294, IMG submission 111479) | Oligotrophic lake water microbial communities from Sparkling Lake, Wisconsin, USA - GEODES005 metaG | ecosystem: Environmental > Aquatic > Freshwater > Lake | place: USA: Sparkling Lake...
ACATACAAACCCGTCTCGGTACCAACCGCGGCGGGTTTTTCTTTGACCAAAACACACCGCAACCCCCGCCAGGACACACCCCGCGGGGCTTCCTGCGTCCACCAACTTGTCCACCGGATACCGTTGCGGACGGTCGTCGCTCGTAGCGCTTGATCGCTCGCGACAAGCTGACCAGCCTGACAACGGGCAGCGGGCATGGTGGCGCCTAGCTCGAGACGCAGTTCGCGATCGCGCACTGGAAGCTCCGGCCCGGTTTCGGCTATCGCGAAGTGGTGTGTTCACCGATCCCGAGCTGGCGGGGACGTCGGTGATACGCGGCGCCCATCACAGGACGGCGCCGCCGGCATCTGGTTCTGGGTGTATCCCGAAAACGACCTGGCGTTCGTCGGGCGGGGCCAGCGGCTATCCGATGCCGCGCGCCGCTTCAGGAAGCGACGCAGAGCCCGATGGGGCAGGCGTTGATGCTCAGTTGAGCAGGGCAGTGACCACGCTCTTGCCCTGGACCTCGCTCGACATGCCGAGGAACAGCTCGAACGCGCCCTTGGTCGCGTGCGAAAGCTGATAGGTCTTGCCCCCGGCCGGCGCCTGGCCTGCCGTCATCTGGAAGCTCGCATAGAAGGGCTGGTGCCGCCCCAGCGTCGACGGTCGCGAGGCATCGGCGATCCGCTCGAGGCTGGCCAGCGTGGCCGAGACCTTGCTGCCCGAATCGGTGGTGATCGTGAAGGCGCTGCCGACGAACTTGTCCCATTCGCTGGGCTCGGCGGCGGTGAGGACGGGGCCGCTCGCGGTCGGTGTCGGGGTGGCGGTCGCGGTTGGCGATGCCACGCTGCCCGAGCCTCCGCTGCAACCGGCGACTCCGGCGCCCGAGATGATTACCATTCCCCCGACGAAGCTGCGACGCGAGCTGTAAGTCATTGTTTTCCGCTTCAATTGCGGTCAGGTCGACGTCCGACGAATGCGACGACCTTTCCCCCGAAAGATTTCCCTACCATTTCGGTGCGATCACTGCACCCGGGAATCGCGGGGCTGCGCCCCATCGCGGGATTGGCGTGGAAGGCGCGGCCAGCCTATAGCGGGCGGGGAGTGCCGTTCCGCACCGCTTGGGAGGCTGAGAGATGACCGCAGATACCGAAAGCGCAGCGCTGACGCTGGGCGATTTCGAGGGGCTGGTCGGCACGATCTTCGCCATCGAGGCTGGTGCCGGACCCTATCCGCTCGAGCTTCTCTCGGTGCGGGCGCTGCCGCATTCGCCACGGGCCGAAGGCGGCTTCCGCCTCGAATTTGCCGGCCCCGAGCAGACGCAGATCTTCCAGTCGATCTATCCTTTTCCGCTGCGTGACACCCTGTACGACGTCTTCCTGGTGCCGAACGGCCCGGGCCCGGATCGGCGTCCGCGCTATGAAGCAGTCTTCTTCTAGGCCGATTCGGCCAGGCGCGGCGTGCCCAGCTCCATCAGGTCATAGATGCCCTTGTCCTCGGTGACGGCGAAGCCGAGCCGCAGATAGAGGCTGCGGGCAGGGTTGTGTTTCTCGACATGGATGGAGACGCCCTTGCCCATGTCCCTGGCCCATTCGATCACGTCGCGAAGGATTGCCTCGCCGATCCCCTGGCCGCGTGCCTCGGGCATCAGGGAGATATCGACGATGCGCAGTTCGTGCGTCCAGGCGTCGACATAGAGCCGGCCGATCGCAACCTCGCCGCGTTCGATGATCAGCCATTCGGCGTCGGGATAATGGGCCTGGTAATGCCGGTGCTGCGCGTCGTGCTGCTGCGCCAGGAACGCAGCTTTTTGCGCCTCCGGCCAGCCGCTTAGCGCCAGTTCCTCATCGCGCGTGGAAAAGTACAGCGCTTCGGTGAAGCGGAAGTCCTCTTCCGCGAGCGGCCGGTAACGAAGGCCGAAGCGCGCGGCGGCGTGGAGCGGTGGCGGCATGGCGTGCGGCGCGGATCAGTTCCGCGCCGGAAACACGCCCTGCAGCGCGATGCAGAAATAGAAGGTGAGATAGGGCTGCATGTTGTTGTGCGGCACGCTGCCGCCCGCCGGAGAGAGCGCGGAGGTCGACATGCTCACCAGATTGGTGTTCGTCGTATTCTGGTACATCGAGCCGCCGACCGAAGTGGAGATCGTAACGCCGTTGGACAGCGTCCCCTGCGTGGCGTCTTCGACGGAGCTGCGAAGCGTGTGGTTGTGATTGGGAATCTCGCTCTCGAGCAGCGTGACCGTATCGGATCCCCCTGTCTCGCCGAGGTCATGGAGCGACAGGCCGGGTCCCTGGCGGGGATGCATCGGCGCGCGGCCCTGCATGTCGGGCAGCTGGAAGTTGCTCTTGCCGTTGCCGCCATAGGTGGTGCCCAGCAGCGAGAAGAGCGCGGTGTTCTGCGAGAGCGGCAGCAGCTGCCCGTCACACCACGCCCAGCCTCTGGGAGCGAAGTTGAAGGGGAAGATGCGGATCTCGGCGACGAAGGGATCGGCCATGCTGTGTTCCTGTCAGTTCTGGCTCGGGAAGATGCCGAACAGGGAAATGATATAGTTCACGCAGAGATAGGGCTGGAAATTGGTGTGCGGCAGGTTGCCGCCGATCGCAGTGATCGACGTCGCCGCCATCGCCGTATCCGGCGCCTCGCCCGAATAGAGCTTCACCAGCGTCGAGCTGGCGAGGACATTGTTCTTCGGATTGGCCTGCGCGCCGTTGCCCGACGCGCCCAGCATCGGGTGCGAATGGCTCGGGATCTGGCTGATCGACAGCGTCACTTCCTCGGCGCCGCCGGTTTGCGCGAGCGTATAGCTGACGCCGCCACCGGTGCCCTGATGGATCGGCACGCGACCGCGCAGATCGGGCAGGGCGAAGGTCGACTGGCCGTCGCCACCATAGGTGGTGCCGATCAGCTGGAAGAGCGTCTCGTTCTCCGAGATCGGCATGAGCTGCCCCTCGCAGAACTGCCAGCCGGCCGGGGCGAAGTTTCCGGCGAAGATACGAAGTTCGCCGACATAAGGCTGTGCCATGGCGCTTTCCTCAGTTCGGGGACGGGAAGATGCCCGAAAGGGCGATGCAATAGCTGAGCGTCAGGAACGGCTGCCTGTTCTCATGCCCCTGGCTGCCGCCATTGGCCTGCACCGTGCCGGCATTGAGCGCCACTGCGCTCGGCGTGAAGCCGGCCGCATAGGGATTGCCGGGCTCCGACGCGAGCATGAAGCCGGTGCCGCCGAAATTGGGGTTCACCTGATTGCCGGCGGCGTTCGACGCCTGCAGCATGTGGACGTGCGTCGGGATCTCGCTGATGCTCAACGTATGGGCCGCTTCGCCGCCCTGCTGCCCCAGGAAATAGCCGTTGCCGACATGGATCGGCACACGGCCGCGCAGGTCGGGCAGGGCGAAGGTCGTCTGGCCGTTGCCACCGAAGGTGGTGCCGAGCAGCGAGAACAGCGCCTGGTTCTGGTTGATCGGCAGGAACTGGCCATTGCACAACGCCCAGTTCTTGGGCGCGAACACGAACGACATGAGCCGTATTTCGCCCATAAATGGTTCAGCCATGCCCGTCTCCCCCGAAATTTGACTGCACGCCTAACCCAAACAACGGATGCTGGCCATAGGGTTAACCAGACTGCTGCCCCGCTTTGGGCCGAATGCATCCGTTATTGTACCTATGAGTCTCCTTGAGGTGGCGCCTTTGCAGTGGTAGCCGTCCATTTAGGGGTAATCCGTCGTCGAACCTTGGCAAAACTGCCAACAGGATCGCCCCGCTATCGGGGGAGATTGTCCGTGAAGAAGCTCAATCGCGGCCAGTTGCTGCTGTCGACGTGCCTGACGGGCATCGCTCTGGCTACGGCAACCGGCGCTCAGGCACAGGACAAGGACCCCAACTGGAAGCCGCGCGCGGAAGTCGATGCGCGCGCCTCCGATGGCAGCAGCCAGGTTTCGTTCGAGCTGTTCGCGCCGGTTGCGCAGAACGACTCGAACCTGATGTTCGTGGCGGGGCGGATCGGCACCGACGAACGCTATGACCGCAACGGCTCGGTCACGATCGGCGGTCGCGGCAAGATCGGCGAAGACGTCGCGATCGGCGTCAATGCCGGCATCGACTTCTACAAGTCCGATCTCTCCAAGCGCGACCAGACCGCCGTCTCCTTCGGTCTTGAAGGCTTCACCTCGGTTTTCGACGTCCGGGTGAACTATCGTCTTCCGGTCACCAATCGCTACACGATCGGCTATCTCGACCCCAATGCCAGCCCGGTGGGCGTGCTCTCGGTCGAGAATAACCGGCTGATCGAGCGCAAGAGCGGCTGGCGACTCGAAGATGTGCCGTTGGGCGGTGCCAATGCCGAAGTCGGCGCGACCGTGCCGCTGGGCAAGACGCTGAGCCTGCGCGCGTCGGGGGCGGGCTTCGACTATCACGACGAGCATGCCAGCAAGGCATATCGCGGCGTCCGCGGCGGGCTGGAGCTTGGCGTCGAGGATCCGCTGGGCACCGGCGGCCGCTTCTCGCTGGGCGCCGAGCTTCAGAACGACAATCGCTGGGGCACCCAGGCGCGCGGCACCGTCCGCCTGTCGATCCCGCTCGGTCGCGGTTCGAAGGATCGCAGCGCGGGGACTTCCGGCCTTGACCGCCAGATGGGCGACCGGGTCCGCCGCGACTATGTGACGCCGTCGGGCACGCGCTACACCGATCTCACGAGCACCAGCTTCGCGATCGACAACCGTACCGGCGTGGCGTTCGGCGGCGTCTACTTCACCAGCGGCTCGGGCGTCGCGGGTGCGGCGGGCACCAGCACCGCCACGACCACGCTGGGCGATGCGGTCACCCGCGCCGGCGCGAACGGCATCGTCGTCGCGCTCGGCAATGCCGGCAACATCGCCAGCGGCGGCGTGACGCTCGCCACCAACCAGTATCTGGTCGGCGGCGCGAGCAGCGTCGACGTGCGCCATGCCAATGGCAGCGTCACCGCGTTCAGCTTCGGTGGTACCAACGGCACGATCGTCGGCAGCAATGCCGGCGGCGCGGCGGTCACGCTCGGCCAGGGCTCGGTCGTGCGCGACGTCACGGTGCGCGGCGCCGGCTCGGGCATACTCGCCAATGGCGTCGGCGGCTTCGCGCTCGAGCGCGTGATCATCGAGAATACCGGCGCGGCCGGCCTTACCCTGACCAACACCACCGGCGCGGTGGTGATCGACGGCATCACGATCCGCGGCGGCGCGGGTGCGGGCGTCGTCGTCAACGGCGGCAGCAACGTCACGCTGCGCAACTCGACCATCGGCGGCGGCGCGGGCGCGATCGACATCAACGACGCCGGCGGCAACCTCACCACCACGCTGTCGAGCCTGACCCTTTCGGCAACCGGCGGCACCGTGCTCGACATCGACGGCTCGGGCGCCGGCACGGTCACCGTGGCCGGCCTGTCCGGCATCAACATCCTCGGCGGCAATGGCGAGACCGGCGGCTTCGCCGCGCGCTTCGTCACCTTCGATTCGAGCACCGCGGCGGGCATCCAGACGGTCAATGCCGGCACGATGCAGGTTGGTACGGCCGCGGCCCGCGTCGGCGGTGCCGGCGTGACGCTGACCGAAGTCGATGGCGCGCTGACCTTCGGCACGCTCAACGTCTTCAACAATGGCGGCACCGGCCTGACGGTGAACAACACCAAGAGCGGCACCTTCACGCTCACCAACACCACCGGCACGGTCAACACCACCGCCGGCACCGCGCTCAACCTCGATCCGCTGCTGATCGACCTCAACTTCACCGCGGTCAGCTCGACCGGCGCGACCGGCGCGGGCATCGTGCTCAGCCACGTCCAGGGCGCGGGCACCGGCGGCAACGCGCTGACCATCGGCACGCTGACGATCACCAACAGTGGCCAGCAGGGCCTGTTCATCACCGGCGGCTCGACCGGCCTGGTGACGATCGGCGGCGGCACGATCACCAACAGCGGCGGCGCCTCGGTGCAGGTCGGCGAGTCCGGCGTGGCCGGCAGCGGCGGCACCATCGGGCTGAATTTCGGCGCGGCGATCACCGATACCGGCGCCGGCCCGCTCGTATCCATCTTCAACATCGGCGGCGCGATCCGCTTCACCGGCGCGATCAGCGGCGCCGGACCGATCACCATCGGCAACACGCTTGCCGGATCGAGCGTGACCTTCACCGGTACGACCACGATCACCGGCTCGACCTCGCCGGCGATCTCGCTCAACAATCTGGCGGGCAGCACGACCTTCTCGGGCCTCGTCACCATCGCCAATCCGCTGGGCACGGGCATCGTGATCGGCACGGTGCCGGGCGGCGTCACCTTCGGCGATGTCGACATCACCGGCCTGGGCGCCGCGACCGGCGTCAACTTCACCGGCACGCAGGGCAACGTCACGTTCGCCACGCTCGACATCTCGGGCACCGGCGCGGCCGGATCGACCGGCATCGACCTGACCGGCGCGACCAATGCCGGCGCGATCACGATCACCAATCCGAGCACGATCCAGGGCGTCGATATCGGCGTGAACCTGACCAATGCGAATATCTCGGGCAGCTTCCGCTATGGCGACGCCAATGCCGCCAACGGCCTGCAGAGCCGGATCACCGCCAACACGGTGATCGTCGTCGCGGGGATGAACGCGACCCAGGGCACCTATAATTTCGCCGACGTCGTGCTCGACGGCAACACCAACAACATCACCGGCGGCAGCTTCACCGCCTATTACGTCCTCGCCGGCGCGACCGGCGCGGGCACCGCGAACGATCCCGGCAGCATCGCAGGCGCCGCGGCCTCGGGCGCGCAGTACATCGTGCTGCTCAACAACCCGAATGGCGGCCAGGACGTGATCGACACGACCGGCCTGGTGGGCGGGGCGCTGAGCCTGACCGCCGGCCAGTCGCTGGTCAGCTTCCTCAACACCGATTTCTTTGCAGTGACCGGCGCGACCGTGCCGGCCAACCTGATCGTGACGAACCTCGGCCCGACTGGCATCGTCAACACCTATGCCGGCTCGGGCGCCGCGATCCTGACCAGCAGCACGGGCGGATCGACGCTCAACCTGGCGAATGACACCCGCGTCGACGGCGTGATCATCCACAACGATGCCGCGGGCGTCGGCGTCGTCGGCACGGGCGTGTCCAACGCGATCATCCGCAACTCGACCATCTCCGGCAATGGCGGCGCGGTCAGCATCCTCGCCGGCGGCGGCGCGGCCTCGGTCACGCTCAGCAACCTCAACCTGTCCTCCTCGGGCGGCACCACGCTGCTGCTCGACGGCAGCGGCGCGGGCACGGTCAACGCATCGGGCACCGGGATCACCATCGCGGCCACCGGTTCGGCACAGGGCCTGGCGATCAACGACGTCGCGGTCGGCACGATCGACATCGCGGCGGTCAGCACCGGCAATGCGGCGGGCCTCGCCGCCGTGCAGGTCACCAATGCCACGGGCGGCACGGTGAATATCGGCAGCGTCAGCGTCGGCGGCGCGACCACCGGCGTCGGCCTTGGCGTGGCGAACAACTCGGCGACGGTGAATGTCGGCGCGGTCACCGCGACGAACACCGCCGGCATCGGCGTCGTCGTCTCGGGCAACACCGGCAATGTCACGCTCGGCGCGGTTTCGGTGACCAATACCGGCTCCGATGGCGTGCGCCTCGCCAACAACAGCGGCACCGTCTCGGTCGGCGCAGTGACGTCAGTCAATGCGGGTGGTTCGGGTATCCGCGTCTCCAACGCGACCGGCAACACCAGCATCGCCAGCGCATCGGTCACCGTGCCGCCGACGGCATCCAGGTCTCGAACGTCTCGGGCGGGCTCACCGTCGGCGCGACCAGCATCGCGAACAGCACCGGTGTCGGCATCCTGATCAACGGGGTGGGCGGTACCGTCAACTTCGGCGCCACCAGCATCGCCAACAGCACGGGCATCGAGCTCGGCGCGGGCAGCACCGGCACGATCAGCTTCGGCGATACCGACATCACCGGCCTTGGCGCGAACATGACCGGCGTCGATGCGCGCGCCAGCGGCGGCACCGTCACCTTCGCGACGCTCGACATCATCGGCAGCTCGACCACGGGCACGCGCGGCATCGACCTGACTGGCGCGACGTTCGCCGGCAGCCTTACGATCAGCGACAGCAGCACGATCACCGGCGTCGGCACCGGCGTCGACCTCACCAACGCTGCGATCACCGGAAGCTTCCGCTTCGGCGACGGTTCGAACACCGATGCCGACGGCGCGCACTCGGTCATCAACGCGGTCACTCCGATCCAGATCGCCGGGTTCAACCAGACCGTGGGCGGCTACAACTTCTCCGACGTCAGCCTGGTCGGCGACACGACCAACCTGGCGATCAATCCGGTCACCGTCTTCTTCGTCGAGCAGGGCCGCACCGGCGCCGGCACCAAGGTCGATCCGGGCAGCCTGGCAGCTGCCCAGGCATCGGGCGCCAACTATATCGTGCTGCTCAACAACCCCACGGGCGGGCAGGACGTGCTCGACGTGCTGGGCCTCGGCACGCTGACCCTGGGTGCCAACCAGCACCTGATCGGCTTCCTCAACGGCGATACGCAGACGGTCGGCGGCGGCACGCCGGCGAACCTGTTCCTCTACGGCATCACCCCGGGCATCGTGACCAACCCCTATGCGGGTTCTGGTTCAGCGCTGCTGACCAACAGCGGCGCGGGCGCGACCGTCACCCTGTCGAACGGTTCGTCGATCGATGGCCTGCGCATCGGTGGCACCGGGATCGGCGTTTCGGGCATCGGCGCCTCGAACGTGTCGATCACCAACTCGATCATCTCGGGCGGCACCGGCGCGATCCTGCTGCGCGACGGCGGCGCTGCGGCTTCGGCGACGCTGACCAACCTGGCGCTGTCCGGCACCGGCGGCACGGTGCTGAACCTGCTCGGCACCAACGGTGGCACGCTCACGCTCAGCGGCTCGGGCCTGTCGATCGCGGCGACGGGCAATGCCCGCGGCCTGGCGATGGACAGCGTCACTATCGGTAGCGGCAACCTGGCCTTCACCACGGTTTCGACGCTGACCTCGGCAGGCTCAGGCGTCTCGCTTGCCAACACTGTCGGCACCGGCGGCATCAGCTTCACCAGTATCAATGTCGGCGGCACCTCGAGCCTGTCCGGCGTCCGCGTGGTGGGCAACAGCGCTGCGGTGAACCTCGGCAATGTGATCGTGGGCGGCACGACCGGTGCAGGCAGCTACGGTATCGAGATCGGCAACAACCCGGGCAACGTCACGCTCGGGACCTTCAATATCAGCAACACCGGCGCTGGCGGCCTGCTGGTGTTCGGCATGCCCGGCACCTTCACCGCGGCCGGCGGCACCGTCACCAACAGCGGCACGATGGGCATCGGTATCGGCGATGTCGACGGATCGGTGACCTTCACCGGCGCCGTGACGATCACCAATCCGGGCACGGCGGGCATCGCCTTCAACACCGGCAGCACCGGCACGATCAGCTTCGCGGACGTCGATGTCCTTGGTCTCGCCTCGGGCAAGACCGGTGTCGACGCGCGTCTCGCCTCGGGCGCGATCACCTTCAACACGCTCGACATCACCGGCGCCTCGGCCACCGGCACGCGCGGCATCGACCTGACCGGCGCGACCTTCGCGGGCAGCCTGATCGTCAGCAACAGCAGCTCGATCACCGGCGTCGGCACCGGCGTCGACCTGACCAACGCGGCGATCACCGGCAGCTTCCGCTATGGCGACGGCTCGAACACCGACGCGAACGGCGCGGCGTCGACGATCAGCGCCGCGACTCCGATCGCGATCGGCGGCATGAACGCCGCGATCGGCACCTATAATTTCGCCGATGTGAACCTGGTGGGCGACACCAGCACGCTTTCGACTTCGGCCACGGTCTATTGGGTTGTGGAGAACGGCACCGGCGACGGCTCGCGCAACAACCCGGGCAGCCTGCAGGGCGCGTTGAACGCGAACCGCGACGTCATCATCCTGCTCAACAACCCGACCGGTGGCAACGACGTCATCGACGCGGTCGGCGTGACCAAGGGTGCGTATACGGGCACGGTCGTCCTAAACGCCAACCAGCAGCTGCTCGGCTTCCTCAACGGCGACACGATCTCGCTGCCGGGCGGGGCGCCGGCGAACGTCGTGCTCTACAACATCGCCCAGGGCTATGTGACCAATCCCTTCACGGGATCGGGCGCGCCGACGCTGACCACGACCCAGGGGGGTGGCGCCGATACGGTGCGCGTCACCGGCAACAACCTGATCGACGGGGTCCGGATCACCGGCGCGGGCACCGGCATCTATGGTGCCGCCGCGCCGAACGTCACGATCCGCAACAGCATCATCTCCGGTGGCGACAGCGCGATCGAGCTGGCCGCCGGCGGCGGCACTGCCAGCGCGGCGCTGAGCAACCTCGTGCTGACCACCACCGGCAATTCGATTCCGCTGGCGCTGTACGCCGTGGGCGGCGGCAGCATGACCGTTACCCAGCTTTCGAACATCACGATCACCCAGGGTGTCGGGTCGCAGGGCGCCTATCTACAGGGCGCGACCTTCGACGCCGATCTCGCCACGGCGGGCTATCAGACCGTCGACGCATCGCTGTTCATCGGCAGTGCCGGCCAGCGGCTCACCGGCAATGCCGTCAATCTCTCGGGCGCGCTGGGCGCACTCAACTTCACCGATCTGGTGATCTACAATCAGAGCGGCACCGGTATTCTCACGACGGCCCCCGGCCTGACGCTGACGAGCGCGACCGGCACGATCGACACGCTCAACGGCGTAGGAATCTCGCTGAGCGGCACGAGCGCCGATCTGGTGCTCGCCGGCGTGACGCATGCGGGCACCGGCAACGGCATCACCGTCACCGATGTGACCGGCACCGGCACCGGCGGTCGCGCGATGGATGTTGCCAACCTCACCGTCACCGGCGCGGCCAACGGCATTGCCATTGGCGGCACGACGACCGGCAGCTTCTCCTTCGGTGCCGCTTCGAGCATCAGCGGCACGAGTGGCGCGGCGATCGCGCTCGGCACGACCGCCGGCCCGCTAAACTTCACCTATGCCGGCAGCGTCAGCGTCACGGGTGCGTCTGCGCTGCTCGCCGTTAACGGCCATGCCGCGGGTACGGTGACCTTCACCAGCACCAGCAACCTCAGCGCCACCAATGGCACGGGCCTGCAGTTCAGCAACGCCGACGGCACCTATGCCTTCAACGGCACCACGACGCTGAACGGCGGCGACGCCGGGATCGATATCCTGGGCGGCTCGGCCGGCAGCTTCACCTTCGGTGCCGGCACCACGATCACCAACCCGACGGGTGCCGCGATCAACGTCGCCAGCTCGACGGCGGGCGTGACCTATCTCGGCACGATCAGCCAGTCGCTCGGCGCGGCGCTGGCCGTCTCGGCGCATTCGGCCGGCACGCTGGACTTCAGCGGCGCCACGCTCAACGTCACCGGCGGCGACGGCATCCTGTTCGACGATGCCGACGGCACGTACAGCTTCAACAACGCGACGCTGACCGGTGGCGCGCAGATCGGGATCACCAACGGTTCGGCCGGCACCTTCACCTTCGGGGCGGGCACCAGCATCACCGACGCGGCCGGGGCAGATCTGTTCGTCGCCAACTCGACCGCGAACGTCACCTATGCGGGCCAGATCAATCAGTCGCAGGCGCTTCTCGCCGCGCTCGACATCGGCACGCATTCGGGCGGGACGATCGACTTCACCGGTGCCACGTTCAACATCACCGGCGGCACCGGCCTGTCCTTCTTCGATGCGGACGGCACCTACAGCTTCGGCGATGTCGCCCTTTCGGGCGGTGCGCGCCTCGCGATCCTCGGCGGTTCGGCCGGCACCTTCACCTTCGGCAATGTCGATATCACCGGGCTGGCGGCGAACACCACTGCGGCGAACCTGACCGGCGCGACCGGCAACGTCACCTTCGCGACGCTCGACATCGCTGGCGCCTCGGCGACCGGCACGCGCGGCATCGACATGACCGGCAGCACCACGGCCGGCAACGTGATCATCAGCGGCAGCAGCCAGATCACCGGCGTCGGCATCGGCGTCGACCTGACCAATGCGGCGATCACCGGCAACTTCCGCTATGGCGATGGTTCGAACGTCGACGGCAACGGCGCCGCGTCGAACATCACCGCGGTCACGCCGCTGGTGATCGCCGGCCTCAATGGCGGCACCGGCACCTACAACTTCGCCGACGTCAATCTGAACGGCGACACCACGAATCTGTCGGTATCGGCCTATTTCGTGCTCGAGGGCGCGACCGGCAGCGGCACGCGCAGCGATCCGGGCACGCTTGCCGGCGCCGAGGCGTCGGGCGCGACCTATATCGTGCTGCTCAACAACCCGAACGGCGGCAACGACATCCTCGATGCGACGGCGAGCGCCGGCGGTTCGCTCGATCTCGCGGGTGGCCAGTCGCTGTTCAGCTTCCGCGACACCGACAGCTTCACCGTTGGCGGCGGCGCGCCGGCCAATGTGCTGCTGTTCAACGTCCAGACCGGCGTGATTTCGAATCCCTTCGCAGGCTCCGGCGCACCGACCCTCACGGCAAGCGGCGCCAACGCGACCGTGACGCTGGGCGGCGGCAACACGATCGACGGCGTCGTCATCGCCAATTCGGGCACCGGCGCGGGCGTGCTCGGCAATGGCGCGGCTGCGCCGATCATCATCCGCAACAGCACCATCTCGGGCGGTGCGGCGGGCGCCATCCGAATCTATGACAACGCCGCGAACGTCACGCTGGCGCTCAACAACCTCACGCTTGCCGCGAATGGCGGCAACATCCTGAACCTTGACGGTTCGGGCGCGGGCAGCTTCATCCTGTCGCAGCTGTCGAACCTGACTGTCGTCCACACGACCGAGACCGGCGGCTTCGTCTTCAACGACCTGACCTTCGATTCCGACACCGTAACCGCCGGCATCCAGGCCGTGAACGCCGGCAACCTCACGCTGGGCACCACGGGTTCGCGCATCACGGGTAACGGCCTCAGCCTGACCAACGTCGTCGGCACGCTGAACTTCGGCAACCTCAACATCGCCAACAATGCCGGTACCGGTCTGATCGTCGCCAATTCGAAGGCGAACAACTTCGTCCTCGGCACCACTGGCGGCGCGATCGACACGACCAACGGCACCGCGATCAACCTCGATCCGCTGACGATCCACATGGTGCTCGGCTCGGTCAACTCGACCGGCGGTGCCTATGGCATCCTGCTCGACCAGGTGGAGGGCGACTTCACCGTCACCGGCGCGGTCAACGTGACCGGCGCGACCAACACCGCGATCGCGATCCGCAACAACAACGGCCAGACCGATGCGATGGACGCGCACTTCCAGGGCGCGGTGACGATCAACAACACCACCGGCGCCGGCGTCTCGCTGACCAACAACACCGGTGCGACCGTCGATTTCACGGGCGGTCTCGGCATCACCACCACGACTGGGACCGGCTTCGCCACCAGCGGCGGCGGCACGCTGTCCGTCAGCGGCGGCACCAATACGATCACCACCGGTAGCGGCGACGCACTGACGCTGAACGGCGGCACGGTGGGCGCGGCGGGCCTGAACTTCAATCAGATCACCGCGGCATCGACCTTCAATGGGATCGTCGCCGTCAATCTGAATCTGGTCGGCGCGTTCAACATTGGCGGGCTCGATATCGATTCCGCCAACACCGCGGTTGTCTTCAACAACCTGACCGGCACCGGCGGCGTCAACCTCACCGGTACGCTCGACATCGACAGCGGCATCGGGTTCACCTTCGCGGGCACGCTCGGGACGATCAATATTGCCAACACGGCGGGCTCGTCGCTGACGATCGACGGCGGCCAGAACGCGATCCGCTTCGTCAACGTCACCGGCGGCACCGTGAATATCGCGAGCACCGCCGGCAGCGCCGCCTTCAACGGCTCGACCGGGGCGGCTATCGACATCGGCAACAGCACCGGTGCCACGCTGAACTATGGCGGCACGATCGGTGTGACCACGGGCTCGGTCCTGTGGGTAGCCAACAGCAGCATGCTGGCGACCCTCGCGGGGGCGATCACCTCGACCACGAGCAGCACGGCGTTCAACTTCGCTAGCGCGGGCGGCATCTACACCATCTCCGGCGCCGTGAGCCACACGGGCGGCGCGGGCGTGGTCGTCGATGCGGCCAGCACCGGCAATGTCAGCTTCCTGAACGCGAGCAAGGCGTTCAACACCGGCGCCAGCACCGCGATCAGCATGGCCGGCAGCGGCACGCTTAGCTTCCTCGGCGGCGGGCTCGACATCGATACGACCAGCGGCACCGGCCTCAGCGCGAGCGCGGGCACGCTGGCGGTCCTTGGCACGGGCAACACGATCACCACTGCCACCGGCCAGATCCTCGGCCTGACCGGCGTGACCAGCGGCTCGGGCGGCATCACCTTCGATTCGCTCACCGCGACCGGTACCGTGGCCAACAACGGCATCCTGCTGGGCAATCTCAGCGGCGCGGCCTTCAACGGCGGCACCGTCAACATCGGCGGCACCAGCGGTGCGGCCAATGACGGCATCAAGGTGACGACCGGCACCGCGGCGATCACCTTCGGCGCGACCACGATCGGCACCGCCGGCAGCAACGCCATCGAACTGCTCAACAGCGGTTCGGCGGTGACCTTCGGCACGATGAACCTTTCGGGTGCGGGCGGCAGCACTGTCGTTATCGCCGGCTCGACCGGCCCGGTCACGCTGGGCACCGGCACGATCACCGCCACCGGCGCGGCCAATTATGCGGTTTCGCTCACCGGCGGCACCGGCGATGTCACCATCGGCTCGACGCTTGGCGGCACCAACATGGTCCAGATCGTCGATCACGAGACCGGTACCGTCACGTTCAGCGGCAACATGGCGTCGACCGTGGGCGGTATCTCGGTCACCAACGTCAATTCGGGCCTGATCACCTTCACCGGCCAGACGCTCGCGCTGAACGCCACCGGCGCCGGTGTCGTGCTGGCCGGCAACAGCGGCGGCACGATCGACTTCAACATGGCGGCGGGCGGCAACGGCCTCGACATCGTCAGCACCGGGACAGGCTTCAGCGCCGGCTCCGGCGGCACGGTCATCGTGCGCGGCACCGGCAACTCGATCAGCACGACGGGCACCGGCACGGCGCTCAGCCTGCAGAATGTGACCATCGGCGCCAACGGCTTCACCTTCGACAGCGTGAGCGCCAATGGCGCGACGACCGGCATCCTGCTCAACGGCGTCGGCACCGTGGCGCCGGCGATCGGCCTTGGCACGGTCAACCTGCAGGGCATCACCTCGCGCGGCATCAACGTGACCGGCATCCTTGGGGCCGGCCTGTCGATCAGCGATCTCGACATCGGCCTGAACAGCAACAGCGCCGTGGCGCTCAACCTCAACGGCACGACGATCAACGCCCCGGTCATCATCGGCGACTTCGACGTCACCAACTCGGGCGGTGCGGGCAGCAGCATCGGTGTCGACCTGCGCGGTACGCTCGGCGGCGCCAGCATCCTGCTCGGCGGCCAGCTCGGTGCCTCCAGCACGATCTCGGGCGTCGGCACGGGCATCTATCTTAACGCCTCGACCAACGCGCTGCTCACCTATGGCGACGGCGAGTCGGGCATCGACACGGGTTCGACCATTTCGGCGACCACCGCGATCGACGCGAGCGCCGCGCCGACCGTCGGCACCTATGACTTCCGTGACGTTGCCTTCTCGGGCAGCCCGGGCGCCGGCTTCGGTCTCAACAAGATCTACTTCGTCGACTCCGACGGCGCGACCGGCGGCGGTAATGGCAGCGGCACCGACGGCATCAACCCGATGACGCTGGCGGCGGCCGAACTGGCCGCTGTGGCCGAGGACATCATCGTCCTGGTCAACAACGGCAATGCGATCAGCGCCGCCGGCTCGAACGGCAATAACTCGCTCGTCCTCGCCTCGAACGTCCAGGTCCGCGGCTTCGGCGATGGGGTAGGCGGCGGTGCGGGCACCGGCAGCGCGCCGATCGTCATCGCACTCACCGTGCCGTCGACGATCCTGCTCTCGGGCGGCGGCTCGGTCAGCATTGCCGATCCCACCGGCAACGGCGCGGCGACGCTTACCAGCGCGGCGGGCGCGAACCTGATCACGCTGGGCGCGAGCGGCAACCACCTGTCGGGCTTCATCCTCGATGGCGGCGGCGCCGTGTCGCGCGGTATCAAGGACAATGGGGCGGGCGCGACCAATACGCTGCTCGACTATCTGACCGTCCGTAACTTCGGCACGATGGGCATCGAGATCACCCCGTCGACCAGCACGACGATCGACCATGTCTCCTTCTCGGGCAATCCGGGCGGCGACGTGCTGCTCAACGCGGCGAACTCGGTGCTGACCAATATCGTCAGCAACGGTGGCGGCATCACGCTCAACAATGCCACTGGCACGACGACGCTGACCAACGTGAACCTGACCGGCGGCGCCGGCCTGGTCTTCACCAACGCCGCAGGCACGATCAACGCGACCAATGTCGACATGACCAACCCGCTGGTCGCCGGCCTTACGATCTCCGGTGGCACGGCAGCGTTCAACTTCGATTCGACCAGCTCGGTCACCAAGAGCTCGGCCGGCGCGTCGCTGAGCATCGGTGGCGGTCACAACACCGGCATTTTCGCCTATGCCGGCACGCTCAACATCACCGGCGGCACGGGCCTGCAGTTCGACAATGCCGACGGCACCTACAACTTCACCGGCACGACGACGCTGGCCGGCGGTGATGCGGGTATCGATATCCTCAACGGCTCGGGCGGTACCTTCAGCTTCGGCACGAACACCGCGATCACCAGCCCGTCGGGCACGGCGTTCAACGTCTCGGGCAGCACCGCCGCGATCACCTATAGCGGCAACATCACCCAGGCGAACAACGCGGCGCTGGTCTCGTTCCTCAACCATTCGGGCGGCACGGTCACCTTCCAGACCGGCACGCTGGGCGCCACCAACGGCACCGGCCTGCAGTTCGACAATGCCGATGCGACCTACAACTTCAACGGCACGACGACGCTGAATGGTGGCGATGCCGGGGTCGACATCCTCAACGGCTCGGGCGGCACCTTCAACTTCGGCAGCGGCACGTCGATCACCAGCCCGACGGGCACGGCGTTCAACGTCTCGGGCAGCACCGCCGCCGTCACCTACAACGGCAACATCACCCAGTCGAACAACGCCGCGCTGGTCAACGTCCTCAACCATTCGAGCGGGACGATCACCTTCCAGAACGGTTTGCTGAACGCGGGCAACGGCACGGGCCTGCAGTTCAACAATGCCGACGGCACCTATGTCTTCAACAGCGCTACGGCGCTGAACGGCGGCGATGCCGGCGTCGATATCGTCAATGGCTCGGACGGCACGTTCACCTTCGGCTCGGGCTTGATGATCATCCATGGCGCGGCGGGCGACGCATTCGTCCTCACCGACAGCAATGCCAACCTGACCTATTCGGGCGATATCACCGACAATAACGGCTATGCCGTCCGCATCGACAACCACGATGCCGGCACGGTGACCTTCCAGACCGGCTCGATCAATTCGAGCGGCGCCAACGCGCTCGGCCTGAGCGTGACCAACAGCAATGGCGGGTCGGTCGCCTTCAACGGCACGACGACGCTGTCGACCCAGGCCAACAACGCCGTCACGCTGAGCGCGAATGCGGGCGGCACGGTCGCGTTCAGCTCGGTCGGCACCGCGCTGGGCATCACCACGACCAGCGGCACCGCCTTCACCATCTCCGGCGGCGGCACGATCAACGCGATCGGACCGAACAACACGATCACCACCGGCTCGGGCACGATCTTCGACATCAGCAACGCCTCGGCGGTGACGACGAATCTGGGCATGACCTTCGCGAGCGCCAGCAACACGCTGGGCACCAACGGCATCCTGATCAGCCGGACGGCGGGCACGCTCACCGGTAGTGTCACTGTCAACGCCGGCACGATCACCGCGACCAGCCGCGGCATCGATGTCGATGGCGGCACGCTGTCGCTCTCCTATGCCGGCAGTGTCGCCACCAGCGGCACCACCGGCCGCTCGGTCGAGGTGACCAACATCACCGGCGGCGCCATCACGGTGTCGGGCAACCTCACCGACAATGCGCTGGGCATCAACGTCGCCAACAACACCGGCGGCTCGATCAACTTCTACGGCCAGAGCATCACGCTCAACACCGTGGCCAACGTCAATGCAGTCACGCTGGCCAGCAACACCGGTGCGAATATCACCTTCTCGTCGGCGGCGGGCGGCAACGGCGTCGACATCACCGCCTCGGGCACCGGCAACGGCATCGACTTCACCGGCGGCGGCACCCTGACCGTCTACAGCACCGGCAACTCGGTCCAGACCGCCACCGGCCAGATCCTCAACCTGGTCAACGGCAATGTCGGCTCGCTCGGTCTGGTCTTCGACTCTTTGACCAGCACCGGCTCGACCAACGGCAGCGCGATCAACATCAGCAACGTCGACGGCACCGGCACGCTGAGCGCCACCGCTGTCTCGATCGCCGGCACCACCGGCGCGACGGCGGACGGCATCTTCTACGGCGGCGGATCGACGATGAACGTCAATCTCGGCACCGTGACGATCGCCAATACCGGCGACGAAGGCATCGAGATCAACGGCGCGGGCAATGGCACCTTCACCGCCGGCAGCGTCACGATCAACAACACCGCCGGCAATGGCGTGGAGATCAACGGCTCCACCAACACCGTGAACCTGGCGGCCGGCGCGATCGGCGCCTCCAACGATCCGACCGGCTTCGGCGTCTATGTCCTGAACGGCACCGGCGCGGTGACCATCGCGTCGTCGATCACCAAGACCACCGGCAACAACGTGGTGTTCGTCGACAACCACGAGACCAACAACGTCACTTTCTCGGGCGCCATCAGCGCCACGGGCGGCTTCAACAACGGTATCGTCGTCCAGAACGTCAATTCGGGCACGATCAGCTTCAGCGGCAACACGACGCTGAGCACCGGCGCTAACACGGCGGTGAACCTGCTGAACAACACCGGCGGCACGATCAGCTTCCCGAATGGCGGTCTGGCGATCACCACCAACAGCGGCACTGGCTTCAACGCCACGGGTGGCGGCACCGTCGGCACGGCGGGCACCGGCAACACGATCAGCTCGACCACGGGCACCGCGCTCAACGTCGTCAACACCGCGATCGGTCCGTCGGGCCTGCGCTTCCAGAGCATCTCGTCGAACGGCGCCGCGAGCGGCATCGTCCTGAACAACACCGGTACCTTTGGCGGCATCAACGTCACCGGCACCGGCGCTGCAGGTTCGGGCGGCACGATCCAGAACTCGGTTGGCGACGGCATCAGCCTGACCAGCACCGAGAATGTCCGTCTCGCCTATATGAACGTCACCAATAATCTGGGTAACGGCATCGGCGGCTCGAACATCAATGGCTTCCTGATCGACAACATGCTGATCAGCGGCAACGGCAACGATACCGCCACCGATGAATCGGGCATCAACATCACCAACCTGAGCGGCACCGCGTCGAACGGCGCGCGGCCGACCGGCATCTTCAACTCGACGATCCAGAACAATTACGAGTTCGAAGTGCAGATCACCAATTCGACCGGCACGTTGACCAACTTCCAGGTGGTGAACAGCACCTTGTTGTATACCGGTGCCAACGCCGCCAGCGCGCATGGCAACCTGTTCAACTTCCTGGGCACCGGCACGTCGGCCATGGGGATCAGCGTCTCGGGCAGCAACTTCACCGGCAACTGGAACGCGGCCAGCCCGCCGACCCTGGTGACCGGCAGCGGACTGTTCGCCGACAGCTCGGGGACCAGCATGACTGTTCAGGTCAACGGCTCCACCTTCACCAACAACAATAACGGCATCAACGTCTCGACCGGACCGGGCTCGACGACGCTGACCTACAATATCGACAACAACAATTTCGTCGGTACGCGCTCGACCGCGATCAACGACTTCCAGAACGGCAACGCGCCGTTCACGCGGACGGTCAATGGCCGGATCACCAACAACATCATCGGCAACAACGCCGTCACCAATTCGGGCTCGAATGTCGGTGCTGGCATCAGCATCGCGAACGAAGGCGGGGTGAACGCGAACTATCTGATCAGCGGCAACACGATCCAGCAGATCCAGACCTCGCAGGGTATCGTGGTCAATGTCGGCCTGGTCGGTCAGGCGACGGGCAACCTCACCACCAACGTCACGATCCTCAACAACACGATCCGCAACATCAACGGCAGCCGCGGGCTCGTGATCAACAACAACCAGAATACCGGTGGCTTCCCGACGGTGAACGTCAGCATCTCGGGCAACAGCTTCTCGGGCATCGCCGGCCAGGCGGGCAACGGCCAGTATCTGCGCCTCTCCGCCAGCGGCGGCGGCACGATCAACGTCACCCAGGGCCAGGCCACGGCCGGCGCGATCGCCAGCGAACTCGACGACGCCAACGGCTTCAACGACACGACCAAGATCAGCATCGGCACCGGTACGTTCAACTACGGCCAGCCGGCGCCGACCCAGCCGCCGGCCTCGGTGCCGCTGCCCTGATCTGCCGGTCCGCATAACCGGAAATGAGAAGGCCCGGCCCCCACGATGGCGGGGGCCGGGCCTTCTCGCTTTTGCAGTGACTTCGGCTAGATCTCTATGAACCCCCGTCGCGCCGCGACGATCACCGCATGGGTGCGATCGGCGACGTCGAGCTTGGCGAAGATGTTCTTCAGATGCGCCTTCACCGTATCGGTGGAGAGCGACAGGCGCCAGGCGATCTGCTTGTTGGGATGGCCTTCCGCCACCAGCCGCAGGATGTCGGTTTCGCGCTCGCTCAGCCGGTCGTCTAACGCGTGGAGCGCGATCTCCTGCGCGACATCGGCAGCGATCGCGCGGCGGCCGGAATGGACGGCGCGGATCGTGTCGAGCAGGTCCTTGCGGATACAGCTCTTGAGCAGATAGCCGGTCGCGCCGGCCCGCAGCGCCCGCAGCGCATGGGTGTCGCCGGGATAGGTGGTGAGCACCACAAAGCTGGCGGCGGGAAACTCGCCGCGGATCGCCTCGATCGCCTCGACGCCGTCCATGCCCGGCATCTGGATGTCCATCAGCGTCACGTCGGGTTGAAGCGTGCGGTAGAGTTCCACCGCTTCGCTGCCGTCGCGCGCCTCGCCGACGATCTCCATGTCGGCCTGGCGCTCGACCACGGCGACGATGCCTTCGCGCAGCATGGGATGGTCGTCGACCACCATCACGCGCACGGTTCGGGTTGCCAACGCTGCTTCAGCCAATTCTGCCTCCGGTGACCAGGCTGCGCCATTTGCTGCGCCGCGCGGTGGAATAGGCGATCGCCGACGGGACGATCAGGTTTACTTCGGTGCCGCCGCCGGGCGCACGCTGTATCACCAGCCGTGACTGGATCTTGGCCGCACGTTCCCGCATTCCGGGCACGCCGAAATGCCCCTCGCGCCGGCCCTTTCGCAAAACCTCCTCGGCAATGCCCACGCCGTCATCGCGGAAGCGGACCGAGAAGCCATCGGGCTGGAAGCCGATGCGGATCCCGATCTGCCGTGCCTGGGCATGGCGCCAGATATTGAACAGCGCCTCATTGGCGATGCGCGCGACTTCATCCCACACCAGCGGGTCGAGTGGGCGGGGCACGCCCTCGGTGATGACGTCGATCTGGGTGACGGGGGAGAAGACCTGCTTGCGCGCGATCTCGAGGATCATGTGCTCGATATCGTCCGACCCGCCGATCATGCGCAGGTCCCGCACCCGGTCACGCCCCTCGGCCAGCACATTGTCGGCGCGGTCCAGCGCTTCCTCCAGCGCACGGCGGGAGGGGTCTTCGGGCGCGATGTCGTCGGCGACGAGCTGGAAGCGCAGGACCAGCGCCTGGACGCCTTGGAGCAGTGTATCGTGCAGCTCCCTGGCGATCCGCTCGCGCTCGGCCAGCCGCTCGCGCATCCGCACCCGCATCTGCCCGGCCATGGCGCGGACCTTCACCTGGTAGAGCAGCAGGAACAGCGCCGCGAGGCCCACCGCGAGCAGCAGCGCGAACCAGGGGCTCTGGAGGAAGGTAGGCGGGATGGTGAACTCCAGCGTCGCCGGATTGGGGTTCCACACCCCGTCATTGTTCGAGGCCATAACCCGGAAGCGATAGGTACCGGGATCGAGGTTGGTGTAGAACGCCTGGCGGCGGGTGCCGGGATCGACCCAGCCCTTGTCGACACCCTCCAGCATGTAGCGGAAGCGCACCCGGCTCGGCACCGAGAAGCTGAGCCCGGTATATTCGATCGAGAGGTTGGTCTTGCCGGCCGGCAGGGTGATCCGGGTGGGGTCGACATGGCGCTGGCCGTCGAGGTTGAGCGAACGGATCGCGACCGGTGGCACTACGGCGTTGCGTGCCAGCCGCGCCGGATTGATCCGCATCACGCTCTGCCGGGTGAGGAACCACAGGCGCCCATCGCCGCCCGCATCGATCTGCAGGCCGTCAGCACGCTGGGTGCGGCTCGACAGGCCGTCCTGCTCGTCGAACAGGTCGTGCGGGATCGGATCGCGAGGCCGGGCAAAGGCATGGTCGAGATCGACGGTCTTGAGCTTGAACAGGCCGGTATTGTTGACCATCCAGGTCTCGCCTGAGGCTGTCTGCACCACGCCGCGCACGCCGCGCAGCCAGGGATGGTCGGCGATCAGCAGCCGCTCGAACCTGCCGCCATTCCAGCGCACCAGCCCGCCGCCGCCCGCCACCAGCAGGCCGCTTCGCCCGCCATAGACCGAGGTGAGACCGGAAACCCCGATCTGGGCATTGGTCCAGCCCCGTGCCGTGCTGCCGACGACGCGGACGATCGACTTGCGGTCGAGTATGATCACCGGATTGCCGTCCCGATCGATCACGATGTCCTGCGGCCGGCCGGACAGCGGAAGCTTCGCCTCGTGCCAGCCATTGCCGCGGCGGACGAGGACGCCGCGCTGGAAGCGGGCGACCCAGAGGCGGCCGAGCCGGTCCTCGGCGCAGCCATAGGTCTCGCCGACGCCGGGCAAATCCAGCGTCTCGGCGACCCGGTCGCCACGCAGGCGGATCATGTGCTCGGCGGTGCTCAGCCAGACCGAGCCGTTGCCGCCGCGGCAAAGCGCCTGGATTTCCTTGGGATAGGTGGCGAACAGCCGCGGTTGCTGGCCGGGCATGGCGCGGTAGACCGAGGTGCCGCTGGCCAGCCAGACGGTGCCCGCGTCATCGGCGGCGACGAAATAGCCCTCGGCCGCGCTCTCGGCGGGCGGCTCGATGCGGAACAGATTGGCGGGCCGAAACTGGTCGAGGCCGAGCTCGGTGCCTACCCAGATGTTCCCTTCACGATCCTCGAGCAGCGAGACCGCCTGGTTCGAAGTGAGCCCGTCCCCGGTGCGATAGACCGAGACATTGCCCTGGGCGACGGGCTGCTCGGCGGCGTGATCGATCTGGAAGATGCCGCTGGTGAAGCTTGATCCCCAGAGATTGCCGTCATGGTCGAACAGGATGGCGGTGCGGCGGACCGGGCCGGAGAAGGGGAAGACCACGTCGCTGCGCGCCTGGCGGGCGCCGGCGGCATAGTCGGGCAGCATCCGAGTGCCGTTCGAGTCCGACAGCCACATATTGCCTTCGGGATCGAGCGCCAGATTGGCGCCGAAGCCGAGTTTGAGGCCGGCCGGCGCGAAGCGCTCCGTGCCGCGGCGCATCAGGAAGAGTTGCCGGTCGGTGGCGATCCAAACCGATCCGTCGCGCCCCACGGCGAGGCTGGAGACATAGTCGCGGTCGGGCACGCCCTGGCGCTCACCGATCGCTTCCCAGCGGCCGCCCCGGTAGCGCTTGAGCGCCTTGTGGGTGCGCCCGCCCACGGCCCAGATCGCGCCACTCTGGTCCTGGCGCAGCTCTGTGATCTCGCCGGCCGCCTCGGTCATGCCGGTGCGGACCATGCGGCCGCCGCGATAGACCTCGACGCCGCCGCCGCCGGCATAGGCAGCCCAGAGCTCGCCTTCGCGGCTCACCATCAGCGCGCTGATCGGGATCGATCCGGCCGGATGCCCAGGTGCGGGCGGCACATATTCGAAGGTGACGCCGTCGAATCTGTAGAGTCCGTTGCCGGTGCCCACCCAGATATAGCCATCCGGTCCCTGCGCCAGCGCCTGGACCATGGCGGGCACGCCGTCCTTGCTGGTCCAGGTGGCGTGGAGGAAGCGCGAAATGCCCTGGCCGGGCGCCTGTGCCGTGGCCGCGCCGGTGCAGCACAGCGCGAAGGCAGCAGCGATGAGCAAGGCAAGTCGCAAGACGATCCCCCTCACGCGACACTCGGCAAAGCGCGAACCTTAGCATGAAAGCCCGCGGGTCTGGAGTAGCCCGAAAGGGTAGGCCCTGGCTACCGGCGCGGGATTTCCCGGAAAGCGTGCCCATGGGAAGGGGACATGGTAGATTTGGCGGGAGAATCGAAATGGACAAGCGCCTGGAAACGACGCGCCGCGAGTTCGTGGCGGCGGCGGCCGCAATCACTGCGGTCTCGGCATTGCCCATTCCCTTCTCGGCCAGTGCATCCCCCTACGCAGGAGAAAAGATCATGGGCGTTTTCAAAGTCGCAGACGGCACCGAGCTGTTCTACAAGGATTGGGGCCCCAAGGACGGGCAGGTGATCTGGTTCCACCACGGCTGGCCGCTCACCTCGGACGACTGGGATGCCCAGATGATGTTCTTCCTCCTGAAGGGCTTCCGCGTCATTGCGCATGACCGCCGCGGCCATGGCCGCTCGACCCAGACCGACACCGGCAACGAGATGGACACCTATGCCGCCGACGTCGCGGCGCTGGTCGAGCATCTCGACGTCAAGGGCGCGACGCATGTCGGCCACTCGACCGGCGGCGGCGAAGTCGCCCACTATGTCGCCCGCGCCAAGCCGGGCCGCGTCGCCAAGATGGTGCTGATCGGCGCGGTGCCGCCGGTGATGCTCAAGAGCGACAAGAACCCCGGCGGCCTGCCGATCGAAGTGTTCGACGGCATCCGCGCCGGCGTGCTCGCCAATCGCGCCCAGCTCTATGTCGATTTCCCGACCGGCCCGTTCTACGGCTTCAACCGTCCCGGCGCGCAGATCAGCCAGGGCACCATCGACAACTGGTATCGCCAGGGCATGATGGGGGGGATCAAGGCCCATTACGACTGCATCAAGGCCTTCTCCGAGACCGACTTTACCGAGGATCTGAAGAAGATCGAAGTGCCGTCGCTGGTGATGCACGGCGAGGACGACCAGGTCGTGCCCTATGCGGACTCGGGCCCGCTCTCGGCCAAGCTGCTCAAGAACGGCACGCTCAAGAGCTATCCGGGCTATCCGCACGGCATGGCGACCACCCATCACGACGTGATTAACCCGGACCTGCTCGCCTTCATCAAGGGCTGATCGGACCTATCGAATGGCCGACACGGTCATGCTCATCCACGGTGCCTGGCTGACGCCAAGCGCGTGGGACCGCTTCCGACAGCGTTTCGAAGCGGCGGGCATGACCGTGGTGGCACCGCCCTGGCCCTGGCTCGATCGCCCGGTGGACGAACTCCGCCGGGCGCCCGATCCGCGGCTGGGCAAGCTCGGCTTGCGCGAGATTACCGACCACTATGCGGCGCTGATCGCGGCGATGCCGCATCCGCCGATCCTGATCGGACACAGCTTTGGCGGGCTGATCGTTCAGCTGCTCGCCGATCGCGGGCTGGGTGCCGCCGCGGTGGCGATCGACGCGACACCGCCCTTCGGCGTGCCGGCGCATCCGCTGGCGGTGTGGACCTCGCTTGGGGTTTTCACGGCGTTCAGCGGCTGGAACCGGGTGCTGCGGATGCGCGAGCGCGGCTTTGCCACCGGCTTCGCCCAGACGCTGCCCGAGGCGGAGAAGCCCTATACCTATGACAAGTTCATCGGCCCCACGCCGGGGCGGATCTTCTTCCAGGCGGTGCTCGGCATCGGCGCCAAGGTGCGCTGGGACAATCCCGATCGCCCGCCGCTGCTGCTGATCGCCGGCGAGAAGGACCGCACCGTGCCGCCATCGATGGTGGAGGGCACCTATCGCCGCCACCTGCGCTCGCCGGTGGAGACGGTGTTCCACCTGTTTCCCGGGCGCTCGCACTGGCTGTGCAACGAGGGCGGCTGGGAGGAAGTGGCGGACCGGGCGCTGGGCTGGGCACGGACGGCGGCGGAGCGCCGATCCTAGTCCCCGGGCCCCTCCAACATCGGTCGCCGCCCGCTGCGTGAGCAGCCGAAATCCTGCATTGCGAGCGGCGCCTCAGGCGTATTCGGGCATCCCGGCGAGCAGCTTGTCGAGCGTCACCGGATAGTCGCGCACGCGCACGCCGGTGGCGTTGTAGATCGCATTGGCCACCGCCGCGCCGACACCGCAGATGCCGAGCTCGCCCACGCCCTTGGCCTTCATCGGCGAGGTGGTGGGATCGGTCTCCTCGAGGAAGATCACTTCCTGGTGCGGGATGTCGGCATGGACGGGGACCTCATAGCCGGCGAGGTCGTGATTGACGAAGAAGCCGAAGCGCTTGTCGACCGCCAGCTCCTCCATCAGCGCGGCGCCGGCGCCCATCGTCATCGCCCCGATCACCTGGCTGCGCGCCGAGACCGGATTGAGGATCCGGCCGGCGGCGCAGACTGCCAGCATGCGGCGGATGCGGATTTCGGCGGTGGCTGCGTCGACGCCGACCTCCACGAAGTGCGCACCGAAGGTCGATTGCTGGACCTCCTTCGCCAGGTCGCCATATTCCATCGCGTCCTCGGCGACGATCTCGCCGGCCTTTGCCGCTTCGGCCAGCGGCACGGCGCGCTTGCCGCTCCTGACCTTGCCGCCGGTGAACGCCGCATCGGCCGAGTTGAAGCCGAGCTTCTGCGCGACCGCCTCGCGCAGCTTGACGCAGGCGGCATAGACGCCGGCGGTCGCGCTGTTCGCGCCCCATTGTCCGCCCGATCCGGCGGAGACCGGGAAGCTGGAGTCGCCGAGCTTCACCACCACCTTGTCGAGCGGCACGCCCATCATCTCGGCCGCGGTCTGCGCGATGATCGTATAGGTGCCAGTGCCGATATCGGTCATGTCGGTCTCGACCGTGACCGTGCCCCGCGCATCGAGCCGGACGCGGGCGGCCGACTTCATGTTGATGTTGTTGCGGAACGCCGCTGCGACGCCGATGCCGACCAGCCAGCGCCCATCACGCACCAGGCCCGGCTTCGCGCTGCGCTTCGCCCAGCCGAACTTGTCCGCACCCCTGCGCAGGCAGTCGTTGAGCTGGCGCTGCGAGAAGGGCCGCTCGGGCTTCATCGGATCGACCTGGGTATCGTTGATCACCCGGAACTCGATCGGATCGATACCAAGCTTCTCGGCCATCTCGTCGATCGCGATCTCGAGCGCCATCAGGCCCGGTGCTTCGCCCGGCGCACGCATCGCATTGCCTTCGGGCAGGTCAAGCTCGGCGAGGCGCAGGCCGGTCATCCGGTTGGCGCCGGCATAGAGCAGCACGGTCTGCGCCGTTGCGCCCTCGGGGCCGCCGCCCGGCAGGTCGCCGGACCAGCTCTCATGTCCGATCGCGGTCAGCTTGCCGTCGCGGGTCGCGCCAAGGCGGATGCGCTGGATCGTCGCCGGCCGGTGCGTGGTGTTGTTGAACATCAGGGGGCGGGGCAGGGCGACCTTGACCGCGCGACCCGCCGCCTTCGCGCCCAGCGCGGCGAGCAGCACATCGGCGCGGATGAAGAGCTTGCCGCCGAAGCCGCCGCCGATGAAGGGCGAGCGCATCCGGATCTTGTCCTTGGGGATGCCCAGCGTCTTCGCCATGTCGCCCACCGACCAGGCGACCATCTGGTTGGAGGTCCACAGATCGAGCTGATCGCCGTTCCATGCGGCGGTGGTCGCATGCGGCTCCATCATCGCATGGGCGTGATCGGGCGTGGTGTAGGTCGCGTCGAGCTGGACGGGGGCCGCCGCGAAGGCGCCGGGGAAGTCGCCCCGGGTGCCCGGCGGGCCGCGATCCTGCGGCTTCGGCTCGGGCGCCGTGTCGCGCGCGGCGGCGAGATCATAGCTGCCCTTGTCGCGGGCATAATCGACGCGGATCAGCGATGCGGCGGCGCGCGCCTGCTCGAAGGTCTCGGCGACGACGATCGCGATCGCCTGATGGTAATGCTCGATATCGGGGCCGCCGAGCAGCTTCGCGGTGTTGAAATTGCCCTTGCCGAGCTTGCCGGCATTCTCCGCGGTGACGATGGCGAGCACGCCGGGAGCGGCCTTGGCATCGCCCAGCGCCATGCCGGTGATCCGCCCCTTGGCGATCGCCGAGCCCAGGATATAGCCATAGGCCGGGTTGGGCACATCGTGATGCTCATAGGCATAGGGCGCCTTGCCGCTGGTCTTGAGCGGTCCGTCGATGCGCGGGGTGGGCTTGCCGACGAGGCGGCCCTGGTCGATCGGATTGGTGCCGGCGGGCTCGGTGAACTTCATGGCTCAGGCCCTCGCTTCGGCAATGGCGGCGGCGAGCGTGCGCTCGGCCAGCACCAGCTTGAACTTGCTCTGCTCGGTCGGCCTGGCACCGGCGAAGGCGAGGGCGGTTGCCGCCTTCGCGCCCTGCGCGAGCGCCGCCTCCGCAGCTTCGACGCG
>Ga0164294_10000872_pt1 | contig 28617 bp, 33 predicted proteins | sample GEODES005metaG_FD_111479 | JGI IMG/M metagenome (GOLD analysis project Ga0164294, IMG submission 111479) | Oligotrophic lake water microbial communities from Sparkling Lake, Wisconsin, USA - GEODES005 metaG | ecosystem: Environmental > Aquatic > Freshwater > Lake | place: USA: Sparkling Lake...
ATTAAATCAAACGTGAAAAAAACCATTACCCATGCCAGCTTACGATAGCGATCACTGCCGCGCGACACATACACCAAGGTCGCGGGCACTAAAGCCACGAACAAACCTTTAAGGGCTAAGGCTATCCACATGGCATTAACCTATGCTGGAAGCTTTAAGCAGTCGAGAGATATCTTTTTTGATTTTGTTAGCATCGGGATCTTTAGGAAAACGCATCATCAAGTTACCTAGTGGATCAATCATGTAAAGATGATCACTAGCTTTAGTGCCTTGCGCTACCGGCAGCCAAGCAGCCAATTTTTGGGCATCAACGCGTAAAAACTGTGTGCCATCGTATTCTTTCATTTGCGCGATATCGAGCGGCGCATCATCGGTAATTAACCACACACGCTCGATGCGATCCATCCCTTTACCTTGCGTTAAACGCAGCTGACGCATGTAATATAATTTTTGCGTACAAGCCTTCTGGCAATCTGCTGAATCTATCTGCAGCAATATCCATTTACCTTTAAATTGCTCCAAATTCGCAGGTTTGCCATCGAGTGATGCGCCGCCTAAATCAGGAATTGGATAGTTGCGCGGATCAATTATTTCACCGTAGTTGGTGCGACCCTCTGGCTTGATCACGTAATACGTTAGATACGAAAAAATCATCGGCGCAGCGCAAATCGCCAAGACAAGAAAAAACATCTTGCGACCTCGGCTGGGCGCCTTAGTTTGAGTGACTTCAGTTGCTTGCACGTTTAAATCCCGTCAATAGAAAAAAAACAGCGGCAACCAGCGCCAAGCTATACCACTGGAATGCATAGCCTTTGTGTTTGTCGATACCGACCGATGGTATGGGCCAGTCGCGCACTAAACCATCCGCTGCGTCGTTAGTTTGCTCAATTATAAAAGTTTGTAACGATAGTTTGCTGGCGCGGGCAAACTCTTCGACATCGACATTCTGTGCAATAGATCCAGGCTGTAGTGCGGCGGCTTCGCCCAGTTGCATCACTTTACCGGTTGAAGCCCGCACACGACCCTCAAGGTGAGTCACGCCCTCGGGCACTGTAATCGTTGGAATATGTTCGCGATTAATGGCATCGCGTGGAAACCACCCGCGCATAACCAGTACCGACTGCTCACTTCCCGCCAACTTGAAAGGCATTAAAAGATAGAAGCCGGCCCTACCTTGATAAGGACGGTTGTCTAAATATACTGCCCAAGAAGCAATGAATTCACCCTTGGCCATAACACGACGAAATTCTTCTGGGGTCTGTTCTGGCGTAAGCGCATTCGAGTTAACCGGTGCGAATTCAGCCCGCATCAACATTTGCTCCTGTAGAGCCAGTTTTTGTTCTGCACGCCTAAGCTGCCAATTGCCGAGCGATATGCCAACGGCCACCACTAATGCAGCAGCCAAAAAAGGGGCCCATCGGAAACGAAAGCTTAATCGCATTAGAATGTAGGTAAAAGTAAGGTACTAATTATCTACTGAAGTTGACCTCTGCGCTGCGGCGCTATTCAATGCGCCTCCCCTTATGAAAATTCTTGTTGCTCTCGGCTTTATCTTAATCATCGCCAGTCTGGGATCCGCACTTTTTTTTCTGATGCGCGACAAAGGAAAAAGTAATCGCACCGTGTACGCGCTAGCCTTGCGAGTAGGATTTTCAATTCTGGTGTTTTTACTTTTGCTGATAGCTCATCACTTAGGCTACATACAACCCACAGGCATCATGTATTAAAAGCAGGTCGCACCAGTAAAAAAGCCGCACCGAAGTGCGGCTTTTTTTATGCCTTGTTTCTTACAGCCAGTACACCACAACGTACAAGCCAAGCCAGACCACGTCAACGAAGTGCCAGTACCACGCAGCACCTTCAAACGCAAAATGGTGGTCCGCTGTGAAGTGACCTTTCATCACACGGTACAAAACAACCGACAACATAATCGCACCCATGGTCACGTGGAAACCGTGAAAACCAGTCAGCATGAAAAAGGTTGAACCGTAAATACCCGATGTCAGTTTCAGATTAAGTTCGGAATAGGCGTGGTGATATTCATAGGCTTGAAAGCCCATAAAAATCGCGCCCAGCAATATCGTCGTCGCCAGCCAGATAGCCGTCTTGCTGCGATCACCCACGCGCAATGCATGATGAGAGATGGTTAATGTCACACCCGACGCCAGCAGCAACGCTGTGTTGATGGTTGGGATAGGGAATGGGCCCATCGTTTCGAATTTTTCGATGGTGCCAGCGGGACCCGTGTTACCCCAGTTAGCCGCAAAATCAGGCCATAAAAATTTATGATCAAGGTCAGCTAACCAAGGCATCGAAATCGAACGCGCATAAAACAGGGCGCCAAAAAACGCCCCGAAGAACATGACTTCGGAAAAAATAAACCAGCTCATACTCCAACGATACGACGTATCGATGCGAGTGTTGTACAGGCCACCTTCAGATTCGGCGATTGCATCCCCAAACCAGAAATACAACACGGTGAGCGCTGCCAAAATACCAATAAGATTCAAAGGCATACCAAAGCTATAGCCATTGACCCAGCCCGATGCACCGGCCATCGTCACTAGCAGTGCGGTGCCCATCAGTACTGGCCATTTGGAAGGACCCGGAACGAAGTAATACGGCGCTTGGCCTTGTTGAGTGCTCATCGACTTCCCCTGATTACAGTGTTCAAAAATTTACTCTTGTTGCAGAAATGGCTTATTAATTTTTTCGAGCTACTTTGCCACTACTATTTTTACTAGCGTTAGCAGCGCGAACACAAACAATACTGCCGCAATCACACCGACAATAATGACGTGCAGCGGATTCAAGTTTTGCGTGTCTTCTTCAAAACCACTTTTCTTGCGCACACCAAAGAATGACCACAGTACCGCTTTCACTGTTGCGCCAAATGACATCTTGCGCTGCGTTGCTTGCTTCAAATCGTCCACTACTATCGCCTCTCAGCTCGCCTTACCCTTGGCCCCAACCTCGAAGAAGGTATACGACAAAGTAATCGTCTTTACATTCTTCGGTAACGCGGGGTCAATATAAAAACTGACCGGCATTTGCCTAAGCTCATTCGGTGCCAGCGTTTGCTGCTTAAAGCAAAAACATTCCAGCTTACGAAAATGCGCCGCGGCTTCTTGCGGAGCATAGCTAGGAATCGCCTGCGCTTCCATCGCTCTGTTCTGCGTGTTCACCACTTCATACACCACCTGAGCCATCTCACCGGGGTGTACTTGAATACTGCTCACCATAGGCTTAAACCGCCAAGGCCCGGTGGTATTCGCATCGAATTCCACCGTGATTGTTCTGCTAGTGTCTACCTGCGTATTCGCAGGCTTCACATTCACTGTTTCCTGCACAGCAAGCACATTAATACCTGTTAGCTCGCATATCTTTTTGTACAAGGGCACCAGCGAGTAACCAAAACCAAACATCAGTAGAACCACGACTGCCAGCTTGCCCAACATGCGCACATTGCGTCGTTGGCGACGCTGGCCAGGCGCCTCTTCAATTGCCGTCATAAATTAGCGCAGCAGCGAATGTTTGATAATCACGCCAAGAAAAAAAACAACTGCCACTGATAACAGGATCAACGCTGTGCGCAGGTTACGTGAATTACCTGAACTACTTGAATTACTTTGCTCAGACATATAAATCCTTGCGGCTGATACAACTCAAAAGCGACACCGGCAGCACAGGCTGCCGGAATCGATAGTTACTTGAACGTCGGTGGTGTTTCAAACGTATGGAATGGTGCAGGACTAGGAACAGTCCACTCCAAACCTTCAGCGCCATCCCATGGCTTGTCCGCCGCTTTCTCACCACCACGAATCGATGGCAACACCACGAAGAACAAGAAGTACACCTGCGACAGACCAAATCCAAATGCGCCTATGGAAGCAATCATATTGAAGTCAGTGAACTGAGCAGCGTAATCAGCGTAACGACGTGGCATACCCGCTAAGCCCAGGAAGTGCATAGGGAAGAAGGTCACGTTAAAGGTCGCCAACGACGCCCAGAAATGGATCTTGCCGCGCGTTTCGTTGTACATGAAACCTGTCCACTTTGGACCCCAGTAATAGAAACCGGCGAACAGTGCAAACAAGGAACCTGCAACCAACACATAGTGGAAATGAGCCACGACGTAGTACGTATCTTGCAGCTGAATATCGACTGGAGTAATCGCGAGGATCAACCCTGTAAAACCGCCCATCGTGAAGACAAAAATAAAACCAACGGCCCACAGCATTGGCGTTTCAAAGGTCATTGAACCTTGCCACATAGTCGCGATCCAGTTAAACACTTTCACGCCTGTTGGCACAGCAATCAGCATGGTTGCGTACATAAAGAACAGCTGACTTGTCACTGGCATACCCGTTGCAAACATGTGGTGCGCCCACACGATGAACGACAAAATCGCGATTGAGGATGTAGCGTAAACCATCGATTCGTAACCAAACAGTGGCTTACGAGCGAACGCTGGAATAATCTGAGAAACGATGCCGAACGCCGGCAAAATCATGATGTACACCTCAGGGTGACCGAAGAACCAGAAAATATGCTGGTACATCACAGGGTCACCACCACCGGCGGCATTGAAGAACGAGGTACCGAAGTGACGATCTGTCAGCGTCATCGTGATCGCGCCAGCCAACACCGGCATTACCGCGATCAACAGATACGCAGTGATCAACCATGTCCACGCAAACATAGGCATCTTCATCAGCGTCATACCAGGAGCGCGCATATTCAAAACCGTCGTAACGATATTGATCGAACCCATGATAGAAGAAGCGCCCATGATGTGCATGGCGAAAATACCCATGTCCATGCCGATGCCCATCTGCGTGCTCAACGGCGCATACAGAGTCCAGCCCGCTGCCGTCGCGCCGCCTGGCACCAAGAAAGAAGTTACCAACAAAATAGCTGCAGGTGGCAACAGCCAGAACGAAAAATTATTCATCCGAGCAAAGGCCATATCAGCTGCGCCGATCTGGAGTGGAATCATCCAGTTAGCAAAGCCAACGAAAGCCGGCATGATCGCGCCAAATACCATAATCAGGCCGTGCATGGTGGTCAACTGATTGAAAAACTCAGGCTGAAACAACTGCAGACCTGGCATAAACAACTCAGCACGAATGCCGAGGGCCAGCACACCACCTGTTAGCAGCATGGCGAAAGAAAACCATAAATACAGCGTACCGATATCTTTGTGATTGGTAGCGTACAACCAGCGACGCCATCCATGAGGATGATGATAGTCGTGCGCGTGATCGTCAGCGTGACCGTGGGCGTGATCCATTGTGCTCATCTGTTTCTCCTGATTTCTCGATTACTTACGCGCAGCTAGCACTTCGGCCGGCTGAACAATATTGTCGGATGCTTTGTTATTCCAGCTATTCCGTGTGTAGGTAATAACAGCCGCAATCTCAGTGTCGGACAAAGTCGCTTTCCATGCAGGCATAGCATTTTTTCCGTTCAACATAATCGCGATCTGTCCGTCTTGCATACCATTGACAACTTGTGATCCATCCAGTGCCGGGAAGGCACCTGGCACACCTTTACCGGTGGCCTGATGGCAAGCAACGCAATTCGCTGCATACACTTTTTCACCGCGCGCGGCTAAATCAGCCACTGCCCAGGTCTTATTCGGATCGTCTGAGCTGGAAGCCATAGCTGTCTTTTGCTGAACTACCCATGTTGCGTAGTCTTGCTCGCTTACCACCTTAACAACGATAGGCATAAATGCATGCTCTTTGCCACACAACTCATAGCAATTACCGCGATAGGTGCCGATTTTTTCTGCTTTAAACCAGGTGTCACGCACAAAACCAGGGATCGCATCTTGTTTCACGCCGAATGCCGGCACGCCCCAAGCGTGAATCACATCATTGGCAGTGGTGACTATACGGATTTTTTTGTTGACCGGAACAACTAGAGGATGATCAACTTCCAGCAAATAATTCTCGCCTTTGGCCGCTTCACCGCGAACCTGCTCACGAGGAGTCGCTAGCGCAGAAAGAAATGCAACCCCTTCACCTTCACCTTTTAGGTAATCGTAGCCCCACTTCCACTGCATCCCAGTCGCTTTGATCGTGATGTCAGCGTTGGATGTGTCCTTCATTGCCACCACAGTTTTTGTCGCTGGCAAGGCCATCAAAATAACAATAATGAACGGCACCACTGTCCAAGCAATCTCTACCGTCGTACTTTCGTGGAAATTAGCCGCCTTGTGACCAACAGATTTGCGGTGCTTAAGAATGGAATAAAACATCACTCCAAACACAGCAACAAAAATCACTCCGCAAATAACCATCATCCAAACATGAAGCTCATAGATGTCGGCTGCAATAGCAGTGACCGGTGATTGGAAATTCAGCTGATGCACTGCCGGCCCACCAGTCATGTCGTTCACTGCCAACGAGGAACCAGACATCAAAAGTCCAGTAGCCATTAATAGCGAGGAGAGTAGGTGCTTCGCGTGTTTCATAAGGTCCTCAAAAGCCTGATTGAAATTCTGTTTTGTAAATTAGTTCAAACTGCTGCGGTAGCGGATCGGTAATCCATCAACCCACTGCGTAATTCTTGTGCAAACTGATGTCGCTTGCGCTCGGTCAAAAATCGACCCACTTCAATCCGATCACCATTCGCTTCTAATGCAATCAAACGATGTCGCAGAGCCGGTATCTCGATTCGGGTTCGCCGCGGATCCATGCGAACTTGGTGAACGCGTTCCGCTTCAACCAATTCGACCACTAATCCATCATCACCGAGAACGACGGACTCTTTGTCTCCCGCATGACGGCCGAAATACACAAATGCACAACCCACCGCCAACATCTCCAGCACTGCAAACAACATAATTACCCAAGCGCCGTAGACCATAAAATACAACGCAACCAGAAATGATGCTGAACACAAGGCCAAATACGCTTTGAACAGCTGCTTCGGAGCAATCGAGCAATTTTTCTTAGAAATCCACTCTCGCGTAGGCATGTCAGTGCACCAGACCAGTAAATACTTGAAATAAGGGGCAAATAAAGCCCGAGGAGTATAAGGCAAAAGCATAAATGCAGCCAAGTAATATACCCAGCATTTCAAGCCTCAACTCTTTAGTCTTCTTTCAAACTGTCGGTTTAAATCTTCCTATCTTTGAATTCAATGATGGACTCTCCGGCACGAGTCTTTTTGGGCCTTGGTAAAAACGCATGGCCGTAAATCACTTCAACCGTAAGTGAAATTTGCTCATCTGAGCTCTTTTGCTGATTTAGCGCGTTACTCAAGGCATTCCAGCGCTGTCGCCCAAACAATCCATTTGGGCGCTCTGGCATTGGATTCCCGCCGAAAGCTCTCACATCGGAAAGTAATTTATCGGCTGATGAATACGTGATATTCAGCTTTTCCATATCCATGACCGGATCTGCGAAGCCAGCCTCAACCAACATGTCGCCATAGTCATGCAAATCAACAAATGGCAACACCGGCGGGCGAATACTCAGGCTGGAATACGCCTCTCTCAGCTGCAAAAATGTATCTGGCCCGAAAGCACTGAACATCAGCAAACCGTCGACGCGCATCACGCGCGCCCATTCCCTAATGACTTTATGCGGCTGGGGATGCCAGTGCAACGCCAGATTCGACCACAACAAATTCGCGCTAGCCGCCGCCAAAGGTAGCTCACTGAATTCGGCGCAAGTCAGAGTGATGGGCGAGCGCTGAAAAGCATTTAATTTCCAGCGACTAAGTAACTTGCGCATCAGTGAATACGATTGCACGCTGCGATCACGCGCTGTCTGCAGCATGTTGGGTGAAATATCGATACCCAGCAGATCCGCCGCGGGGAAAGCCTGCGCCAGCGCCATCAAATCATCGCCTTCACCGCAGCCTGCATCGAGCACACGCTCGGGTTGAATTTTTATCAGCGATAGCCGCTCAAACATGCGGCCGGAAATTTCTCTGCGAAGAAATTGCGATGGCTCGCAACGCAGCGGCTGTGCAAAAAGCCGCTGCACGCGCGCCACAGAAATCGGTGCACTGAATTGATTGTCGCGAGATTTATCCGGCATGGAATGCATCAAAGTAAAAACATCAGATGCGAAAGAAGTAAGGTGCCAGTGTACCGCAGGGCCTATTTCTTCACAGACCCCATCGTCAACATCAATTATGCAAATTACTAAAGCTTCGCCGAACTCGATACTGCGCCTGCGACAACTCGCACTACGAATGCTGGATGAACTTATGCCTAGCGCCTGCACTTTATGCGGCGGTAAAAGCCACGATGCAATTTGCCCTCGCTGCTGTAAGCAATACGCTAACAGCTACGCTGCACGCTGCACTTGTTGTGCGATTCGATTACCCGAATGTAGCCAATCTACGGAGTGCGGTAGCTGCTTAGCCCGCCCCCCGGCATTTGATTTAACCTTCGCAGCTAGCGACTATGCGCCACCGATAGATCAGTTACTGCAGGCTTTAAAATTCCACGCAAAATTACCACTGGCTAAAGCATTCGGTCGTCTCTTGAGCGAGCTACCTGTACCACGCCACACCGCTGATCTCATCATCGCCGTACCGCTTTCGCTAGACCGATTGGCTGAGCGTGGATTCAATCAGTCGCTTGAAATTGCACGCGCCTTAGCGCAGCACTGGAAACTGCCGCTGGCGACTAATGTTTGTCTGCGTGTTAGACATACTCAAACACAGGCCTCCCTACCTGTGCATCAAAGGCGGGTTAACATGCGCAACGCATTCGCAGTACAAAACAGTCAACTCATTGTCGGCAAGCGTATCCTGCTTGTTGATGATGTGATGACCACTGGTCATACACTAAATGAATTAGCTGATTGCCTCAAACGTCACGGCGCCGCACACGTGACGAATTTTGTCGTTGCAAGAACACCCATACGTTGAGTTTTTTAGCGGAGAACACTGTGTTTCATGTCGTATTAGTTGAACCGGAAATCCCTCCCAACACCGGCAATATCATTCGCTTGTGCGCCAACACAGGAACGGTACTACACCTAATCGAACCCTTAGGCTTTCCTTTGGACGATGCAAAAATGCGCCGCGCCGGTTTGGATTATCACGAGTACGCTGACATGCAAGTCCACGCAAATTGGTCCGCTTTTATGGCAGCCACCCAACCGGATCCCTTGCGCATTTTTATTCTGACTACCCACGGCTCAGCGCTCTTTTCTAGCACCCACTTTCAACCTGGCGATGTGTTTGTATTTGGCTCTGAAACGCGCGGCCTGAATCCAGAATTACGCGACTCCTTCCCCTCTGCACAACGCATACGATTACCCATGCGACCTGATAATCGCAGCCTTAATCTCTCCAATTCGGTTGCTATCACGGTCTATGAAGCGTGGCGCCAAAATGATTTCGCGGGTGGTGGCTGAATTAACCTCGAACCTAAATGCCAGCAGACTTATAATTTTGCTTTCCCAACGTTACTCACACTAGGAATTCACCATGCTTAAACACGTCGTTGTAGGATTTTTTTTTCTGCTGTTGATAGCCAGTACTCAAGCCCAAGTTGTCAAGGCAGGTGATCTCGTGATTGAACATGCGCATGCTCGCGCCACCAAGGGCAACATGCCCAACAGTGCGTCCTTTCTGCAGATCGCCAACAAAGGTAAAGCAGATGATGCTTTATTATCGGCGAGTGCAGCGATCGCTGAGCGTGTTGAGCTTCATACGATGAGCATGGAAGGCGATGTGATGAAGATGCGTGCGGTCGACAGCATCGATCTAAAAGCAGAAAACACGATTAGCATGAAACCCGGTCAAGGCCCTCACGTGATGCTATTTGGACTGAAAAAACCCTTAAAGGCGGGCGACAAATTTCCGCTGACGCTGAATTTTCGTAAAGCGGGTGCTATTGAAGTGTCAGTCGACGTGATGGACATTGCCGCTCACGGCAAGCATGGCTCTGGCCATGGTCACGAAGAACACAAACACTAAGCAATTAGACCGCTGGGCTGGCTTGCGGTACCAGCCTAGCATTAGCCTCTTTTCGGTAGCGATTCAAATCCTGAACCGACTCAAACGAGCGCTCAAACAACAGTGACAGATTGTGCAGTATGCGATCGATCACTTTCTTTTCCCACTCGCCATCAAACTGTATTTGCTTATCAAGCCATCCCTCTAACCAATCAGGATCCGGCAATCGACTCTGTATCGTATCGTTAGGATACAGCGCTTGATTCACATGCAAATTCGTAGGATGCAGGGGCTTATCAGTACGACGCGCAGACGCCATCAATACGCCAATTTTAGAAAACGCCGCACGTGCGCTATCGCCTGATTCTTGCAGCGCTTTTTTCATATAGCGCAGATAAGCGCCACCATGACGCGCCTCATCTTGGCTAATGATTTTGTAAATTTGTTTAATGACGGGCTCGGTGTGCCAATCCGCTGCGCAGCGATACCAGTGATTCAATCGCACTTCGCCGCAAAAATGCAGCATCAGCGTCTCTAATGGGGGGGCTGGGTCAAATTCAAAACGCACGTTGTGTAATTCTTCTTCGGTCGGGACCAACTCAGGACGAAAACGTCGCAAGTACTCCATCAATACCAATGAATGTTTTTGCTCTTCGAAAAACCAAACGGACATGAACGCGGAAAAATCACTGTCATGTCGGTTATCGCGTAAAAACATTTCGGTTGCTGGCAAGGCCGCCCACTCGGTGATTGCATTCATCCGTATGGTTTGTGCCTGCTCATCCGATAATTGACTGGCATCGAACTGATCCCATGGAATATCTTTTTCCATGTTCCAGCGTACTTGTTCCAGCGAGCGAAAGAGTTCGGGATACAGCATAGGTGATGGCCAGATTTGTTGAATGTAAGAATTTTACCAACAAAGAGTGACAGTACGATTGCGAATATGGCTTAAAAATATTGAGCAATCAAGTAAGCAAGCACTGACTTTGATGATAAATGACTATTTTGATAATGATCTTTGCGCAAAACAGCATGGGGCTACAAAGTGTCGATCGTATCCAATATCTGCTGGGCATGCAGTTTCACCCGCTCTCGCTCCTTAGCATCTAACTTTTGTAAATTCTTCGTCATCAAGGCGGTACGTGGATTTGATGACAGGGTCGCTTCATGGTGATCAATAAAATTCCAGTACAGCGTGTTGTAAGGGCAGGCGTTTTCACCCGCACGCACCTTGGGATCATATTTACACGAGCCGCAGTAATTACTCTGGCGGCCAATGTAAGCGCCACTCGCTACATACGGCTTACTGGTAAATCGACTACCGCAGGCATGCAAAGCCATACCCGCCGTGTTGGGTAATTCAACCCATTCAATCGCATCGACATAAATCGCTAAAAACCAGTCGCCTACTTGTTGCGGCGATAGCTGAGCCAGTGTCGCAAAATTTCCAATCACCATCAGTCGTTGTATGTGATGGGCATAGCCCCACTCCAAGGTTTGTTTCAAGCTATCGCGCATACAGGCCATATCCGTTTCACCGGTCCAAAACCACGCCGGTAAATCGTGCTCAGCTTGGTAGTGATTCGCCTCTTTCATACGCGGCATATCTAACCAATACACACCATGAATAAATTCGCGCCAACCCAGCACCTGACGAATAAATCCCTCAGCACTTTCCAAACTCACCTTGCCCTGCTGATAGGCCTGCTCCACCGCCTCAATCACTTCGCGCGGATTCAGCAAATGCAGGTTCAATGCTGCCGATAGCAGTGAATGCCAACCCAGCGGCGTATTGGTCCACATCGCATCTTGATACTGACCAAACGAGGTCAACCGCGTATCGACAAATACGTCTAGCGCATGCAATGCCTGCTCACGAGTCACTGGCCAGGCGAATTTTTTAAGTTGACCTGGGTGATCAGGGAATATTTTTTCGACTAACTGAATCACTTCCTCGGTGACTGCATCAGGCTCGAAAAACGCAGGTTCCGGTATCGCACCCGGCCCGGTGCGTTTTGGATAAGCGCTGCGATTGTCTGCATCAAAATTCCATTGACCGCCGACGGGTTCATCGCCCGCCATCAAGACATTAAATCGCTTGCGCATCACGCGATAAAAAAACTCTAAGCGCAGCTCTTTTTTACCCTTACCCCACTGAGCAAATTCGGTTCTACTGCAGAGAAATTGCGTGTCATCCAGCATGCGCAGTGTTACGCTTTCTGCACTACACACCGCCACTATCATTTCTTGCATTCGCCACTCACCTGGCTCAACCACACGCAGCGCTTGCGGTTGATGGCGCTGCAAAGCGATGGTCAATCGCTCCGCAAAACCGGGTGGGTAAGGATCATCTAATTGAATGTAATCAAACGGCCAGCCACGCGCGGCCACTTGATTGGCAAAATGACGCATAGCCGATAGGAACAGCGCAATACGCGCCTTGTGCGACCAGACATACTTAGCTTCACCCACCGCCTCTATTAACAACAGACTATCCTGAGCCGGATCGAAATTTTCTAAAGCAGGACTATCGAAATTTAGCTGGTCGCCTAGGACCAAAATGAGGTTGCGCATGAATCTCTTAAATTAACTATTGCTGTTACACGAACTTTTAACCGTGACCGATGCCAAAAGCGCAGAAAATTTCAAAAATAAAAACGGTTACTTGGCTTGCAGATGCCTTGCACCCAATATTTAGGAATACGCTAGAATGACTCACCAGTTTAAGTTAAAACCTTCGGGTATAGATCAAACATGACTAAATTACTAGCGAAACCGCAAGCTAAGACTATTCTCTTAATGTTGGCCGCTGCCTGCACACTGGCACCCACGGCCAATGCAGCGGAAGAGTGTCCGACACTGCTGAATCACAAATTCAATCGCTTGCAAGACGATTCCCTCCAAAACCTGTGTCAGTACACTGGGAAAGTCACGCTTGTGGTAAACACAGCCAGCTATTGCGGCTTTACCTCGCAATACGAGGGTTTAGAAAAACTGTACGCGAATTACAAGGATAAAGGCTTGGTTGTGCTTGGCTTCCCATCGAACGATTTCAGCCAAGAACCAGGCAATAGTAAAGAAATTGCCGATTTTTGTTACAACACCTATGGTGTGAAATTCCCTATGTTCGCGAAGTCCTCCGTCAAAGGTAAAGAAGCGAATGCTTTGTTTGCTGCCTTGGTAAAAGCTGGCGCAAAGACACCTTCATGGAATTTCAATAAATATTTAATTGATCGTGACGGCAAATTGGTCGGCAGTTACGGCAGCACCACGCGCCCCGATGAAAAAGCCTTTGTAAGCGCACTGGAAAAGGCGCTGGCTAGCCAATAGTCTCGCAAAGCGCATTGCACTCGATGCGCAAGTCATACCCCGTTTTAGCTGCGACGCCTCCCGATACGTTCGGTGGCCACGTGAGGGCGATCTTCCCCCATTTGTATTTCTCCCTGACTGGCGTCGCTGCTTTTTTATTTTCCGATAGACTCAAGCTAGGCACTGTGTGTTTGCATCCTTAGCAAAAACCAGTTCGAGTAGTCTTTTATCTCCCACCGTTTGGATTACGCATGAAAGTCGCCGTTATAGGTTCAGGTATTTCGGGGCTGTCAGCTGCATGGCGGCTATCGCGCGACGGCCATGAAGTTTCTTTATTTGAAGCAGGCTCTTATTTTGGTGGGCACACCAATACCGTAGCCGTCACTCTCGATGGGATCACGCATGGTGTAGACACGGGCTTTTTAGTCTTTAATCAGCGCACCTATCCCAATTTGATTCAGCTGTTTAATGAATTGAAGGTCGAAACAGCAGCCAGTGACATGTCATTCGCCGTAAAAATTCCACTGCCCGATGGCAGCACGCTGGAGTGGGCCGGCGCAGATCTCGATACCGTCTTTGCTCAGCGGCGCAACTTGTTCAATCTGCCATTTTTGCGAATGCTGAAAGATATCGTTCGCTTCAATCGACAGACCACCGCGATGGCCAAGATCGACGGCAAGCTCGAGTCAATTTCCGTCGGCGAATTTCTTGATCGCCACCATTACAGTAATGAGTTTAGGCACTGGTACTTACTGCCCATGGCCGGTTGTATCTGGTCCTGCCCTACGGAACAAATGTTAGCTTTCCCTTTAGCTACCTTTGTGCGGTTTTGTAGCAATCATGGCTTAATACAAATTACCAATCGCCCGCAATGGCGCACCGTCACCGGCGGAGCAAAACACTACGTACAAAAAATACTGCCAACTATTGCACACACATTTTTAAATACGCCGGTTCGTTCAGTAACGCGGATTGGCGTGGGAACACCAGAAATACGAATAGAAACTGCCACCGGAACGAAAATATTTGAACACGTCGTTTTGGCAGCCCACAGCGACCAGACATTGTCGATACTTACTGATGCCAGCGCGGATGAAAAACGTATTCTTTCATCCGTCCGCTATCAACCTAATCGCGCTATTTTGCACACCGATACACGCTGCCTGCCCACGCTTGAAAAAGCGTGGTCGGCATGGAATTATGAAACAGCAGGTACGCCCGAGCCTCGCGTTTGTGTCCATTATTTGATCAACAAATTACAACCACTACCCTTTCAACAATCCGTTATCGTTACGCTTAATCCCGTATCGCGCATTGAGCCTGAAAAAATCATCGCAGAATTTAATTATGCGCATCCTATTTTCGATGGAGAGGCTATCGCAGCACAGCACGCATTACCCTCTATTCAAGGAAAGCGAAACACCTGGTTTGCGGGCGCGTGGACTGGCTATGGGTTTCATGAAGATGGTCATAAGTCAGGTCTGCAGGTAGCGCGCGCTATCTCCGAGCGCTCGCTCATTGCGTGATATGCAAATGCTGACTCATCAACCACTCATTAGCTCAGGTCTGGTCCGACACAGTCGCTTACGGCCCGCTGGCAACACGTTTAGTTATAGCGTGTTCACACTGATGCTTCCCATCCGAACTTTGGGCAATACCGCTTTTTCGAATGGCGTATGTTCTCGCAATCGCTTTAACTTGCTGTCATTTCATGACCGTGATCACGGCGATGGAGCGACACCATTGTTGACATGGATAGATCAGGTTTTGAAGTCAGAAAACATTCACGATGCGGATGGAGAAATCTGGCTGCAGGCTTTTCCTCGTGTGCTCGGCTATGTATTTAATCCCGTCTCGTTCTGGTTTTGTCATCGCACTGACGGCGCATTGCGCGCGATTGTTTGCGAAGTGAACAATACGTTTGGCGAGCGCCACTTCTATCTGCTCGACACCGGATCCGTTATGCCGTGGGGCTTACAACTCACATCGAAAAAAGTCTTTCATGTGTCGCCCTTCTGCGCAGTCGAAGGCAGCTACCGCTTTCGCTTTATGCGCACCATGAAAAAAGTTAACAATATAGACAGGGAATGTGTCGTCGCGCGTATTGATTATCACGATGATCAAGGCCCGCTGCTACTGACTAGCATCTCAGGACGTTTAGAACCACTTACTACGCGCAGCGCGGCAAACGCTTTTTTTCGTCATCCATTGATGACTATAGGGGTAATTGCCCGGATTCACTGGCAAGCGCTTAAACTATTTACTAAACGCGTACCGTTTTTTCGCAAACCAGTTCCACCACCCACACCGCTGAGCCGATGAACAAGCCCTCCTCAACATCCTTCTCGCTCAAGGAAGCCAATTCAGAAAATCTTGCTATAAATAGCAAGGTGCCCGCGCAAGTTCAATTTTTGCTGCGTATGTTGTCGCGACTTGAGCATGGCAGCTTGAAGCTGGAATGCCCCGATGGAAAGCTACTGAAATTCGGTAATGAAGATCCAGCAGTTACTCTGTCGCTTAGTAGTTGGGAACCCTTTCTGGCCGCTATACGTTCTGGCGATATTGGATTTGCTGAAAGCTATTTGCAAGGCGAGTGGCAAACTGACAATCTCGCAAAATTGATTGAGCTGTTCATTCACAATCGCAACGCACTTGAATCAGCGATCTACGGCAGTTGGTGGGGTAGCCTGCTATATCGAATCAAACATCTTTTTAATCGCAATTCGCGTGCGGGCAGTCGTCGTAATATTCATGCGCATTACGATATCGGAAATAGCTTTTATACCTTGTGGCTTGATCCCTCCATGACGTATTCCAGCGCCTTATTCGCGCAACCCGAATTCACTCTGCAACAAGCACAGTACGCAAAGTATGAGCGCATATTTTCTGAAATTAATGGGGGTGCCGATAGTCGCATTCTTGAGATTGGTTGTGGCTGGGGTGGCTTTGCCGAACTCGCTGCCAAAAAAGGGGCGCGCATCACTGGGCTGACCCTATCCACCGAACAGCTAGACTTTGCACAAAAACGTTTAAACGATGCCGGTGTCAGTGAACGAACAGAATTACGACTGCAAGACTATCGCGATACCGATGGTGAATACGATGGTATCGCCTCGATTGAAATGTTTGAAGCCGTCGGTGAAGAATACTGGGATAGCTACTTTGCCTGCATCGCAAAAAATCTCAAAACAGGTGGTCGTGCCTGCATACAAACAATTACGATAGCCGATGATTTATTTGAGCGCTATCGCAAAGGAACAGATTTTATTCAGCAGTATATTTTTCCCGGCGGGATGTTGCCCTCACCATCCATTTTTAGAGCGCATGCGCAACGTCATGGCTTAAGCGTGGTGAATGAATTAGCCTTTGGCTTGGACTATGCCCGCACCTTACGTTTATGGGACCACGCATTTGAGGAAGCTTTACCCGCCGTTCAAGCGCAAGGGTTTGATGAGCGATTCATACGAACTTGGAAGTTCTATCTTGCCTACTGTGAAGCAGGTTTTCGTGCAGGCAGCATCGATCTGTTTCAATTCACTTTACAAAAAAATTAAGCATCCATATGACGCATGACACCCGCGTCAATCACACTCAGGCGCCTGACCTTTCAGGCAAAGCACTGGTGAGTTATGGCTTGTTTGGCCTACCCCTCGCCATGGTGGCTATGCCCGTGTACGTACAAGCACCGGCACTGTATGCGGGCAGCTTTGGTTTATCGCTCACCTTAGTCGGTACGATTTTATTAGTCGCGCGGTTGTTGGATGCATTTTCAGATCCGTTACTTGGATATTGGATGGACCGATCTTCTGCAACGCGCGGTTATGCCGGTTTTGTGCTGATGTCATTGCCCTTACTTGTCACGGGCTACCTTGCGCTATTTCATCCACCCGCTACTATCGCTAATGATATTGCTACGTTGAGTGCGTGGTTTGCTGGCAGCTTGGGTTTGGTATATCTGGGATTTAGCTTAGCCACAATCGCTCACAATAGCTGGGGCGCAAGCCTGACTCAGCTGCGTGGCGAACGCGCGCGTCTGACTGTATTTCGCGAGGGCTTTGGTTTAGTGGGCGTAATGATCGCCGCTGCTGTACCTACGCTCGCGGGTATGAATGCGTTATCAATGACTTTTGTTATCGCACTCTCCATCACCGCCTGGGTACTTATTCGATACGCGCCACGCATGCACACAAGCTCAACGGTCAATGAGAATTGGCGCGCCCTTATTGTGCCGTTGCAAAGTACAAAATTTCGTTGGCTGCTTGGCGTGTTTGCGATTAGCGGCATTGCTGCTGCCATACCCGCTACCTTATTTTTATTTTTTGCGACTGACCGTCTGCTGCTCGCACAATATGCCGGCGTGTTTTTGGTTATTTATTTCGCTGCCGCCGCCCTCGCTCTACCTCTGTGGGCGATGTTAAGTAAACGCATAGGTGAAGCGCGCGCATGGCTAGTATCCATGCTGCTGTCGGTGATTGTCTTTGTATGGGCATGGCAGCTTGCCGCAGGTGCCTTGTATTCGTTTGCAGTCATTTGTATTTTTTCCGGAGCAGCTTTGGGAGCGGACCTCGCTTTGCCACCGGCCTTGTTGGCGGGCGTGATTAATTCTGCTGGACATAGCGGACAGCGCGAAGGGGCCTATTTCGGTCTGTGGAACTGGATGACAAAAATGAATCTTGCGCTTGCTGCAGGTATCGCCTTGCCATTGCTTGATTATCTAGGGTATACACCGGGGCGCGCGACCGAGCCGGGCTTAACAGCACTTGGCATCACCTATGCATTACTGCCCTGCGCATTAAAATTGACTGCTGCCGCACTTTTATGGCGTGCACCATTAAGAGAAGTGTAATGAGTATGAAATACCACCTTGAGAGGATGAATGCGCATGATCAACCTTTGGATGCGAACAGTATTTCTCTGTATCGCGGCACTACTAACTAGTTGCGGAACCACTATGACGCCTTCGGAATACGCTTCAGAAAACCCTAAGCTTGATCTACAGACCTATTTCAATGGAACCGTTGATGCTTGGGGCATGTTTCAAGATCGATCGGGCAAAGTGATCAAACGTTTTAAGGTGGTGATTCATTGCAGTTGGCAAGGTGATACCGGCACATTGGATGAAGACTTCACTTATTCCGACGGCACAACCCAAAAACGCGTTTGGACTTTGAAGAAAATGGCCGATGGCAAATATATCGGCACCGCTGATGATGTGGTCGGTGAAGCCAATGGACAAGTAGGCGGCAATGCATTGAACTGGAAATATGTTTTAGCGTTGCCAGTTGATGGAAAAGTTTACAACGTGAATTTTGATGACTGGATGTATTTGATGGATGATCAAGTCATGCTCAATCGTGCCGTGATGAGCAAATTTGGATTTCGCTTAGGTGAAGTGACCCTATCCTTTCACAAGAGGCCGCAGTAATGACGCAAAGAGCGCCGACCTCGCCCTTTGTTGATAGCGGCGGCGCGATGAATCCGCGCATACGTAGTTGGAAAGGTATGCGCGTCTGGTTAATCGGCGCTTCTACGGGCATCGGTGCTGCAACAGCTAGCCTGCTACTTAGTAAAGGGGCGCAGCTTGCTTTATCGGCTCGCAATGCCTCGGCATTGCAAGCGCTGGCTGACAATAATTCACAATCACTGGTGCTGCCTTTAGATATTACCCAACATGCAGATGTACAAAAAGCCCATGACCATCTGCTCTCAGCATGGGGCAGTATAGATATCGTGCTCATCGTAGCTGGCGTCTACAATGAAATGCGGGCAGATTCTATCGACATGGCGGTTGTTAATCAGGTGCTAGACATCAATTTACGCGGCACATTTAATTGTATCGATGTCGTGCTTCCAACGCTGCTCAAACAAAATTACGGCGGCATCGGTATGGTTTCATCCGTCGCTGGATTTTCAGGTTTGCCGAAAGCACTGGTATACGGCCCCACCAAGGCGGCATTAATCAATCTTTGCGAGTCGCTGTATTTTGATTTGAATCGACGCGGTAATGCGGTCTATCTGATCAATCCTGGCTTTGTAAAAACACCCGCCACCGCGAATAACGACTTTGCTATGCCCGCTCTGATTAGCGCGGAAGAAGCGGCGAAAGAAATTCTGACAGGCATAGAACAAGGACAGTTTCATATTCACTTTCCTAAGCGCTTCACCAACTGGCTACGTTTCGCGCGCCTGCTGCCCTATCGCTGGTATTTTTATCTCATACACAAAGTGACTGGCTTATGAATTACCAAGCACACCTTAAGGCATTGATAGAATTTTTTGATCACATCGCTCTTGAACGCGTCCACCAGCTCGCTGAATTTTATACTGCCGATGCGTATTTCAAAGACCCATTTAACGAAGTCCATGGCATCGAAAAAATTACCCACATATTCACTCATATGTTCGCCCAGGTCGATGGGCCGCGATTTATAGTGACTGGAAGTGTGCTTCAGGATGAGCACGCATTTTTAACGTGGGATTTTTTGTTTCGCATGAAGCGATTTTCCGCTGAAGAACAATGCATACGGGGTGCTACCCACATACGATTTGCCAATGATGGACGGGTCGAATTTCATCGCGACTACTGGGATGCTGCAGAAGAGTTGTACGAAAAACTCCCCGTACTGGGCGCGCTCATGCGCGGCCTAAAGCGCATGGCACGCAACTAAAAATCCGACTTAATTCTTAGTCGGTGCTTTGCGCTTTCTAGGCGCACTTTTTTTGGCTGCTGTAGGAGTATTGTCCGCAGCCTTATGCTCTGGCGCCATCGCTTGATTCACTGCCTGAGAAAAATTTTGCTGGACTGTATTCCACCAAGCGGTGGGATTAGCCATATGAGCTGCAAAGTCAGACGAGCTAGGCATTTTATCGAAGGCCTCATTATTGCTCGCCGGTTCAGTTTTTGATGCAGGCTTGGCTGCATTAGGATCAGCCGCTGAAGGGCTGGTCGCTTTAGCAAAACTCTCACTCATAGACTGCAGCGCCGTCAGCGTGGCGCTTTGTACTTCCAGCGTTTGTATCGTGCCACGCAACATATTCATGTTCATCTGCAACCATGATTCGACGGCCTTGAGATCCGCGATCTGTTTATTCAAATCGTCGGGCGACATGGAGGGCATGGTCATGCCGGGAACTTTCATCGAACCCCAGAAATTCCGCACAAACTCCAAGGTATCATTCATCGTACCGGCGCCTGTTGTACCAAATTTATTGTCTGACATGAGCTCTCCCGACTTAATTGGTTATCAGCCTAACCAGACGAGGAGTCGGCTGCACTATTCAGAGAGTAGCAGATTGGTGACTTCAGGCACCTCAAATTCTTCAGCGATAAGATGCACCTCAAAGACAAGCAGCGCGCACTGCATAATGTTTAAAAATGTTACCAACCCTAAGCGACTAGCCGTGATCGCATTACACTAGCGGGATGAGAATGCGCTCTGCACTGTTGGCACTCTGGCCACCAAATCGAAAACTCTGGCTGCCACTAGCGGTCATAGCGATGATTTTGATGGCCCATCTTTTACTTATACAGTGGGCGCAAGATAGCTTGGAATTTATGCGGCTACTCGATGCGGATAATGAACCCGTAGAAATCGTACTGCGCGCTCCGACGCCGTCCGTTCCTGCACAAACTAAGCCTGCAGCACCCAAAAAAATTCCTCCTGCCGACCCAACACCGGTTATTCCTGCCCCAGCAGCCGTGCAGGAAGTCAATCCCGCCCCGACTGCTCCGCGCGTCGATACGGCGAGCGAAACCAATAACGTTCCCAACAGCGAATCTACAGCTCAGATGCACGCGGAGGGAAATGCCACATCCACAGCATCGGTGAGCCCCAATGTGTCGAATGACGTGCCAGAGAAAAAATCTGAACCTGAAGCAGCGACAGCACTCAAAGCCAATGCACCACCCTTTTTATTTGAACACGTCAGCTTTCCGCCATCGGCCGAATTACGTTACAACGCCTTAGCTGCTCAGGGAGCTCGTAGCCTTTCAGGTACTGGCAACATCGTATGGCAACACGATGGACAAAGTTACACCCTCAAAGGCGAAGCTAGTGCATTACTACTGTCGCTACTTAGCTACCAAAGTAGCGGACAACTGGGCAAAACTGGCATACTGCCCGACCTCTACTACGAAAAACGCATTGGTAAGTCGGCTACGCAAACGCATTTTGTACGAGAGCGTAAAACCATTAGTTTTTCTGCTTCGACAGCCACCTATGAAATACAAGGCGGCGAACAAGATCGTGGCAGCGTGATTTGGCAGCTGGTGGGAATCGCACGCGGCGATCCCACTAAACTGGAACCGGGTCTGATGTTTGAAACCGTGATTGCAGGCAGCAAGGCTGCCGATCGTTGGCGCGTACAAGTGAGCAGCAAAGAAAGCCTGACGCTGACGGATGGAGCTATCACTGCCTGGCATTTTTCATTAACACCCGCAGTCAGTAGCTTTGATTATCAAATCGATTTATGGCTCTCACCAGAAAAAGAATGGTACCCAGTCAAAATCATGTATGCCAATCGCGCCGGTGCGAATCTCACCATGACACTAGAAAAAATTCAACAGAAGTAGCGCTTACATGAAGAAAAAAATTTTACTATCCACCCTAGTGGGTTTCCTATTTTTGGGGTTCACCGCCCTCCCTCATGCTCAAGAAAAAATTAACCCACCACCATCGGCTAAATTAGATTACCTTATTCTTGCCGACCTCCACGGTTTATCACTTGAAGGTAATGGCACCATAGACTGGCAATTCAATTCGCCTAAATATCGACTCCAATTTGATACTCGCAGCCCATTGATTGGATTACTACTTTCAGAGCGAAGCGAGGGCAGCATTGAGCGCCGCAACTTACTTCCTACAAGTTTTTATTCCAAGCGCTTTCGCAAAGATCCAACGACGGTGAATTTCGATCGTCAGTCAGGCAGCATAATTTTTCCGGGTGATACGGCGGCGCTAAAGCTCGAAGGCGGAGAGCAAGATCGCATCAGCGTGCTATGGCAGCTAATCTCCATGGTGAGAGCGGCGCCTGCGAAATTCAATGAAGGTTCACCTTGGAAATTTTTCGTCATTGGACATCGTGGCGGCGAAAACTGGACCTTTACCGTCGATGGCAAACAACGTTTAAGCACTGCGCTGGGCGAAGTCGATAGTCTTCATCTAGTACATTTACCTGCTGAGAATACCAACGCACCCAAAATTGACATCTGGCTGGCACAAAGTATGGATTGGCTGCCCGTTCGCATACGCTTCTCCGAAGCGAACGGCGATACGATAGAGCAGAATTTAGAAAGGATACAAAAAAAGTGAGTAACTCTGCGCTAGTACTTTTTTCAGGTGGACAAGACTCGACCACCTGCCTTGCGTGGGCGCTCTCGCATTATGAACATGTAGAAACTATAGGTTTTAACTACGGACAACGACATCATGTCGAACTCGAACGCAGACCTATCCTTAGTAGCTCACTCAGGCAACTCAACCCTGACTGGGATGCTCGACTGAGGATGGATCACTTGCTCGATTTGAGTGTATTGAGCGAAATCTCCGATACAGCCTTAACCAGCGATACAAAAATCGCTATGCAAGACAATGGTTTGCCTAATACCTTTGTGCCTGGTCGAAATTTATTATTTTTAACGGTGGCCGCCGCACTCGCTTATCGACGTGGCATCACCACATTGGTGGGCGGTATGTGCGAAACAGATTATTCGGGATACCCCGACTGTCGTAACGACACCTTACGTGCCCTTGAAAATGCTTTGCAACTGGGAATGCAGTCGACTATACGTCTCGAAACACCCTTGATGTGGCTTGATAAATCGGCCACCTGGTCACTCGCTGATAAATTAGGTGGCACAGACCTCATTGAATTAATACGCACAGAGACGCACACTTGCTATCTGGGCGAGCGCGGCACCTTGCATGCGTGGGGCTATGGCTGTGGAGACTGTCCTGCGTGTGAACTGCGCGCACGAGGGTATGAAAAATTTATGACTGAATCACAATCTTGATTCTCGTTCTTGATTCACCCCCAAAACTCAATAAAAAAGGGCGGATGTTCATCCGCCCTTTCGTTTTCCAGATCACCAACATCAAATCACTGTATCGCGCGCATCTCGTATAGGAATGGTTGCGTACTTAACTGAGTTAGCGTCATTCCTGTAAATCAACGGTTTTTCTTGTGCGGCTGCAGTGCGCGCATGTAGCACGATTTTTTTCACATCATCATGATGCGGTGATTTGCCACAAACAGGATCAGCGGCTTCAGCATCACCCAATAACGCATACGCCTGACAACGGCAGCCACCAAAATCTTTTTCTTTGTCGGCGCAACTACGGCAAGGCTCTTTCATCCACTCAAAGCCACGATAACGATTAAATGCGTCGCTGCGGTACCAAATATCTTCTAATTTTTCTTCAGCGACATTCGGAAATGTCAGGCCTGGTAAAGTTTTTGCAGCATGACACGGCAAAGCCGAACCATCTGCCGCCACCGCTAAAAATACCGAGCCCCAGCCATTCATGCAGGCCTTAGGTTTATCTTCAAAATAATCGGGAACGACAAACAACAGGCGCAACTTATTACCCAATTTAGCGCGGTATTCATTTACAACCGCTTCGGCACGCTCTAACTGTTCGCGCGATGGCATCAACTGATCGCGGTTAACATGCGCCCAAGCGTAATACTGAGTATTGGCTAACTCGAGATATTCCACGCCCATCTCTACCGCCATCTCGATGATACGACCGATATGATCCAGATTGTATCGATGCAGAACAACGTTCAGCACCATAGGGTAATCGTATTTTTTAATGAGCTTAGCGACACGATTTTTCAGATCAAAGGTTTTTGTACTGGAGAGAAAATCATTCATCTCCTTGGTGGAATCTTGAAATGAAAGTTGAATATGATCTAATCCCAACGACTTCATTTTTGAAATACGTTCTTCAGTTAACCCCACACCTGATGTAATCAAATTGGTGTAGTAGCCCAGCTGATGTGCCTCACCGATCAACTCTTCTAGATCATCACGCACCAAAGGCTCGCCGCCAGAAAAACCTAATTGCGCCGCTCCCATTTTGCGGGCCTGACGCAGCACGTCTTTCCATTGATCCGTCGTGAGTTCTTTTTTATCTTCCGCATAGTTCAACGGGTTGTAGCAGAACACACAATGGAGCGGGCAACGATAGGTTATCTCCGCCAGCAACCATAAGGGCGGTGGTATTTGTTTAGTTTCAGATAAATCAGACAATCCAACCTCGCTCGGTAGCAATTTCAAGAAATCCAGTCACATCTTTTTCTAAACCTGTGGCATTGAATGACTGCTCAATATCAGCGATGATGGCGTGCACATCGCGCTCACCATCGCAACGCTTCAAAATTTCAGAGGCGCTTTGATTTAGTTTCACCATGCCTTCAGGATATAGCAGTACATATCCTTGCTGCGCTTCTTCGTACTGCATGCGAAACAGTCTTGCCAGTTTAGGTTTTGCGGTTAAATCAGTCATGTTTATTTTCTGGATAATTCAGGGGTAGGCTTTCTCAATCGCATCGGAGATTTGCCACAGCACGTCAAGCTTGAACTGCAAAATTTCCAACGCTCGCTCTTGCTGCTCACGCGTTGTGAAGTAATCCAGCGTCACTTGCAAACCATGTTCCACATCCCGCTCAGCAAGAATCACGCGGCTACGAAAGTAAGCCAAGCCCTCTTCTTTAACCCAAGGGTAATGCGTAGGCCAATTCGCCAGACGATCTTTATGAATTTTTGGCGCAAACATCTCTGTTAACGAAGAACAGACCGCTTCTTGCCACGGCTTGCTACGCGCAAAATTAACATAAGCATCAACAGCAAATTTCACACCCGGCTGTACTTTTTTCAGTGACCATAATTCATCACGCGACAAACCGGTTGCTTCACCTAAGCGCGTCCATGCTTCAATACCGCCCGGTTTATCGCCGTAGCCATCATGATCATGAATGCGATCTATCCATTTACGGCGCACTTCACGATCAGGACAATTCGAGACGATCGCTGCGTCTTTTATCGGAATCATCACTTGGTAGTAAAAACGATTAATCACCCAGCCGCGAAGCTGATCAGGCGTTAATGTGCCTTCATTCATACGCACATTGAAAGGGTGATTGATATGATAATTTTTACCTTTTGCACGCAGCTGAGCTTCAAACTCTTCGCGGCTCCAAGGCATATTTTCTTTCATCGTGACGGGTGCGTTCATAGCGTGATCTCCATACCATCGTAAGCGACTTCGATATTGTGATTCGCCAGCTGCGCGCGCTGTGGCGAGTCTTCATTCAAAATAGGGTTGGTATTGTTGATGTGGATAAGTATTTTTCTTCGAGTACCTACACCATCCAATACTTCTATCATGCCACCTGGCCCTGAAAGCTGCAGATGCCCCATATCAGCGGCAGTTTTTTGCGTCAGACCCAGAGTAATCATTTCATCACCGGTCCAGACTGTGCCATCCACTAAAACACAATCTGCTTTTTTCATCGCTTCAAGTACATGCGGCTCGATCTCTCCTAAACCTGGTGCATAGAATAAGGTTTTACCGGTCTCAGTATTTTCAATCAACAAACCATTGTTGTCGCCCGGTTGCGGATTAGCACGATGCGGCGAATACGGCGGCGCTTTACTTTTTAATGGCATGGGATGAAAACGAATTCCTGCTACTGCAGGTATCTCGATCGCATCAAAACGAGTTTTATCTGCCGACAAGCCTTTTATCTCGTGATGTTCAACACCACAGTAATGCGAAAGTACTTTCGCTAAAGGCAGGCCGTGATTCAGATCATCCCATACTGAATCTGTGCAATACAGATTCATTTTCTTCTTACCTTCGCGCAGCATGAGTAAGCCCGTGATGTGATCAATTTGTGCATCCATCACCATTACTGCAGCAATACCTGAATCGCGTATCGCTCGCGCTGGCTGCAGCGCTGGATTGGATCGCAGTTGATAAAGAATATCCGGCGAGGCATTAATTAACACCCAGTCCGTACCGTTAGCAGACACGGCGATCGATGACTGAGTACGTGACTTTGCGTTGATCGTACCGTTACGCACGCCCGCACAATTGGCGCAATTGCAATTCCATTGCGGGAAACCGCCACCCGCCGCAGAACCAAGGACAAGAATTTTCATGATTTTCAGGAGGATTAAATAAAAACTTACTTACTCAGTACTGCAAAAACTCAGCATGAAGCGCGAGGGGAAATCGCGCCATCAACAAGCTTAAACGAATCGGTTATAGCCATAATGGCGGCACTAAATATACTGATGGAAGGCGTTGCAGGCATAATTGTCTCCTCTTGCTTGCTCTGAAAACGGTGAATTTCCGTCATTCAGCACTGTTTTTTAAGAGTTCAGGATGCTCTCGCCACTGAGCTCTTATATTTTTAATTGAAGCCATTCTAGCCTGAACACTGCACAAAAAAATATGCCGCCCAGCGCCTTCGATCAGCAGTATCTTCCCACCGGTGATGGCCACAGCCTCTACCTAGCGCAGTTTGGCAAACCCGATGCCCCCGCGGCAGTGGTGCTACATGGCGGCCCAGGTAGCGGCACACAACCGTCGGTGCTTGATTGGTTCGATCTTGATCATCAACGAGTCGTGCTATTTGATCAACGCGGCGCAGGGCAATCGACACCCCACGGCGAACTCCAACATAACGATAGCCAACAGCTCGTGGCTGATATTGAATTGATACGCACTCATCTGGGTATTGATCAATGGATGGTGGTCGGTGGCTCGTGGGGAGCGACCCTCGCCTTGTTATACGCAGGTGCGCATGCCTCACGCGTGCATTCACTCATAGTGCGCGGTAGTTTTTTAACCAGTCCGCGCGAGATGACGTGGTTTTTTCAATCGCTGTGCGCCATGGTGCCGCAAGCATGGGCCGATCTCACGCAGGGATGGACAGACAACGAGCAAAAGAATGTATTGGTAACGCTGTCGCAGAAATTACTTCATGAATCACAGCAAAGTGCTGACGATGCGGCAGCACGCTGGAGTCGTTATGAAGACGCGGTCATGCAAGCGATGTCCGGCAAACTTTCTTCCAAACCGAAAGATAACGATTCATCGCCCGTGCCTACCCGCACTTTGGCCAAGTACCGATTACAAGCTCACTACTTGTCGAATGGCTGCTTTACCAGCGAGGCCGAACTACTCACCCTCGCAAAAACACTGAGCAGTATTCCTACTGTGCTAATCCATGGAACGCATGATTTGATCTGCCCACCAGAAAATGCCCTACGTCTGGCAAAAGAAATGCCACATGCACAGCTGCGCTGGGTAGAGCGCGGCGGACATACGCCGGCTGATTCAGCGATTGCAAGCGCTTTAAAACAAGCAATAAGTGAATTACGTCAAAAACCATAAGCATCAAACCATAGCTATTTCAGCTCTAGCCCTACTCGTAACGAGCAGTAAAAAAGCTGCGTAACCGCAGCCTTTTTTGAATGAATCAACTCGTCTTACATTGATTAGAAGTGATATCGCAGGTTTGCTGACCACATACTCATTTTTAAATCTAAGTATTCACCGAAATAAACGTACTCAACTCCAGCTGACCATTCTTTAGTAAATTTGTAGCCCAGACCCGCACCAATCAGTGGACGAAGTTTAGTATGCTTGTCACCAGCATCATCGTAACGGTTCACAGTGGCGCCTAATTTGCCGTATGCCGAAACTGCCTCACTTACAGGATAGGTACCCACACCCGCCAAGTAAAAAGACTGTGCATCAAATTTGAATCCCGATGGCTTGACATTCCCGAAACGCACATAACCCACTTCATAGCCCACCATATCCGTCACTGACTGACCATAAGCAATACCAACACCCGTGGCGCTATCTTCGCCACCTGCATAATCGTACTTTGATTTCCCAGCACTGACCGATACATAACTACCTTCAGCTTGAGCAAACAGGGGAGTTGCCAACACACATCCCAGCAATGCAGTCAACAGTGATTTTTTCATGCTCAGTTCCTCTTTAAAAGTAAATCAAATCAATAAAGCTTGTGCAAAGATCGTTTTCAGAAATTCTCATTAGCAAAATCATTCATGCTTTTATGAAGCTCTCTAATTACTGGCGCGATTCTACGAAGGCATTGCACTAGAAATCAAATCAAGGTTGCTTAAATAAGACGTAATCTGCTTAACAATTTTGTTTTACTTAGATAGACAGATTGTGACGAAAGCAAATTCACAAAAAAGGCTAATGCTGTCGCCACTTTGCTCATGAATATAGGGTTCGCGATTTGATATCACCAACACTTCATCGCCGGTTAATTCATCATGTAAGAGTGAACGCAATTTCTCTGCAGTCCATGCTTGAGGCG
>Ga0164294_10000873_pt1 | contig 28615 bp, 32 predicted proteins | sample GEODES005metaG_FD_111479 | JGI IMG/M metagenome (GOLD analysis project Ga0164294, IMG submission 111479) | Oligotrophic lake water microbial communities from Sparkling Lake, Wisconsin, USA - GEODES005 metaG | ecosystem: Environmental > Aquatic > Freshwater > Lake | place: USA: Sparkling Lake...
ATAATAAAGATAATAAAGATAATAAAGATAATAAAGATAATAAAGATAATAAAGATAATAAAGATAATAAAGATAATAAAGATAATAAAGATAATAAAGATAATAAAGATAATAAAGATAAAGCAGAACAAATTGTTTAAGATAAATATTATTTAACAAATATAATTTGTATTCTCTGTTTTTTTACATTTATTTCTCATATAATTATAACAAATAAAAAGGTGTACATGGTAAAGTAAATGCTATTTTAGGTCCAACAGAATTGATAATTTGATCATTATAAGACATTATAATATTAATGTTTGTGCTATTTATTTTTTTTTATAATTTTTATTTTCAATTTTTATTTATATGAATATAGGTTATGATTTTGATGGCGTTATAACAAAAAATGTTACAGATATTAATATACTTGGTGAAAGACACGCTGATCTAACAACTGATATTAATGCAAATTATAAAATAATTGATAAAATTAAAAAACAATTAAGAGCAAATAATAATTTATTTATTGTTAGTAAAAATGATAAAGATAATATTAAATATAAATTAAAAAAAAAATTATTTTTAGAATATTTATTTAATCCTGATAATATTTATGCAAATCTTGATTCAAAAGTTTATACTATTGAGAAATTAAATATCAGACAATTTTATGATGATTCGATAGATAATATTCACGAGATTAATACAAAATTAAGAAAACAAAAAAAATATGACATAGACTTATTTTTAGTGAAACCAGAATCAGATAAAATTATTGAAATTGTAAATGATAATATTAGAGTTTTAACTTGGAATACTAATTGGAAAAATATGTTCGGTAAAGCTGATGCACCAAATAAACTATGTAGAAAATCTACTATTTGTTCAGAAAATGTTGTAAATTTAATTCAACAGCAATTACCACTTGATTTTATATTCATTCAAGAAGCAATAACTGATGACTTTGATATATTAAAAATAGATTTTAATGTAATTATTACACAATCCGGTCCTGAAAATATTCATACATATATTAATAAATCTTATCCTTTACCTAGTAGTGATAAAGTTTTAGCAGGAGAATTTGAAAAGGGTCGTCCATTTCATATCATAATATTGAATGATAATTTATGTTTAATTAATGTTCATTTTGGACATCAAAAAATATTAGAAGATGAATTAAAAATTATTAAAAAAACATTTGAAGCAAAATATTCAAAAGATGTGATAAAAAAATTAAGAATAATTATGGCTGGTGATTTCAATATGTCAATCAAAGATGAACCAATATTTTTTGGAAAAAAATTTAAAAAAACTAAAACTAAAGGTACATGTTGTATAGGGCAACAATTTAATTTTGTAGATCGATCTGTTATTAGAAATACATATAATTTAAAAAATATTGATTATATTTTTGATTCTAATAATGAAATAGTTTATTCTATTACTTTATTTCCGTTTGATTCAACCGGACATATTCAACCTGCATCTGATCATTTAGCTGTATTTGCCGAATTAAAAAAATAAATTAAGATTTATAAATTCTGAAAACTATTTTAGTAATTTTATTTATATCTAGACAAGCAAAATCCTGATAATAATCAGGATAGAATTTATTTTGTATTTCAGCTATACAATAATAATTTTTGAATTCAATTGTTTCATAATTCCAATCAAATATTTCTTCCATTTTTCCTGATCCTGGATCATAAATTTCAAATTCCATTTGAAATAATAAAAAACTACAAATAATTTGAAAAAATTTACCTCTTTCAATACGTCCACAAAATTCTTCAGGCATTCTGTATTCTATCAATGTAATTTTATCAATACACTTTTCTTCAATATATGTTGTAAAATGTTTAATAATCTCTTGCTCTGTAACAGCTTCAATTATTGCTTTTGTAGATTCAAGAGGAACTCCACAATATTTATTGATAAAATCCTTATCCATTAAATGGTTTATTGATGTTAAAACACTAATCCCTTTATCTTTTTTATCATTTTCTAGACCGGTTAAAGGATACATATTTATTTTATTTTTATTATTTCATTTAATTTCATTCCATTTAATTTTATTATTTCAATTTTTTAATTCATTTTTAATAATGGATTATTAAATCTTTAGCAATATATTTCTTAACTAATTCTGTATAATATATTTTTAATTCATCTGTTAATTCAATATTAAATTCATCATCTTTTGTATATAAATCAAATTGATTAAATTCTTGTACATATTTTTTATATTTTTTATCCTTGTCAGATTCTAATTCAGTGTATTCATTTTCTCTATGCCATGTATATAATGAATGATATTTAATCATATACATCGCTTCTTCCGGTAATGTTGACTTATTCGCTTTCAATAATCTATACATATATTCATCATGACCAAAACTAATTGAACATTCATCTAATCCACAATTCTGTATGTATAGATTAATTCCATTTTTATGATCCATATTTAATACATTAAGAGTTGGATATACCATTGAATCAGGAAGTGCATAGCCTGTAATAAATGTATCACCAACCAATGCCCATTGTGTATTAAGGCTCGTACCATCTTTATCCTCACCTTTTAGATATAAAATTTTACCAAAATCATGGATTAAACCTGTCAACTGAAACCAATCAGGCAACCCCTTCTTTCTTATAGCTTCCGCCGTTTGTAATGCATGCAATATATTAGGTTTTGATGTATCTGGATCAGATAAATCTGTAATAACATTTAATTTTCCAAATAGATCCCAAAAATCAGCTTTTAAGTTGAATGTACAATATTTATCAATTAAGTATTCATTAAATAAAAAATTAATATTTGATCTTTGTTGTTTATATGTTTCATAAATAATTCTGTTTTTTTCCGTATTACTTGAATAATCTCTAAACATTATAATATGTATATAATAATATTTATTTTTAAGTTTTTTATGATTTTTTTTATGAATTAACTTCTGAATTTACTTCTAAACAATGATTAATAAATTCTTCATCTTTTTTAGTTTCTTTTTCAGCAAACTTGTTCTCAAATAATAATGACATAATAGTTTCTATCTCATAATCTTTGTATATCATTTCTCTACATTCTCCTGTTCTAATATTTAATAACATAAATTTCTTTAAAGGTTGATCAATTCCAAGTGTTTTTTTCCATAACCATGCATATCCAACTAATTGTAATTCATGTTCAATTTGTAATTTTGATGTACATTTAAATTCAAATAAATTTTCAGAATCAATTGCATCAGCTCTACTACTAATTTTTATAATACCGAATTTATTGGTAACGTGACTATAAAAACATTTACCATTATTATTAACTTTATCAAATAATCCTACTTCAAATTCAACATCTGGTAGTACATATCGTTCTAAATTCTTAAAACAAATATCTAGATCAGAATTTTGTAACCAATCATATTTTAATGTTTGTTTTAATTTCGAATGAATTTTTTCTTCAAATGCTATATATATATTTCCCATTAACAATGATGCTGAGATTTTCAAATTATTCTTAATCATATGTCTAACTTCATTTAATTTGTCAATAATTAATTTAATAGTAGTATCATGTATATCCATATTTTCATTTATATATTTATTTAAAAAATTTGTGCCCTTTATTTTTTCTTCATATAATTGAGGAATAACTAAACCATTTAAACTTGATACATCTTCAGTTAATCCATTATCCATCTTTACTGATAATATAACATCTGCCGTATTTTTTGATTTAGGTTTGTCAATTTCTTTAAAAACGTCTTCAACCAACGGAATCAAATATTTCATAGTGTTCTCTGATATATATTTAATCAATTCTGTTATACTTATCCAATGTACATTTTCAAGTGTACTATTTGATTCTTGAACAATAATATTATTTGATCGAGGAAGACCAATAAAATTTATATAGGGATGTTTTTTCATTTCATTATAATTTAATTTAAGAAATGGTAATGGATTTTTACTTTCATTATCAATTAAGATTAAAATTTCTTTCGCTCTTGTGACAGCAACATATAATTCTGATGGACATATATTTGGATCAGCATTTTTTTTGAAAAAATCCATATATGAAGAATCAAAGCCATATATAATTACAATTTTTCTCTCTCTACCTTTTGATTGGTGAAATGTTGTAAATGTTACTTTATTCTTAATAATTTCCTCATCCAATCCATCATCATCTGATCTAGAATAATATACTGGTATATTTACATTTACAAGTTCATTTTCTAAACGTTTAATCGGATTATTATCTGTACCCTTAATAGTTGGTGCTAAAATAAAGATATCATCTGGTTTATATCCTTTGGATAATAATTCTTTTATCCAGTTTACCATCCTACAATGAATTGAAAAGATATTTAGTTTACAATAATAAACTTTTAAATCCATATCTTTATTGGATAGAATTCTATCATATCCTAACATAACATTATTTACAAATGTGGCAATATTTTTAGTTACACGATATGATTCTTTTAATGGTAGATTAATAAATTTACCAGTATAAATTTTTTCAGCTAAACTTAAAAATCGTGTATCAGCATTTTTAAAATTATAAATTCCTTGATATCTATCTCCCATAATAATTAATCCAGAATCACTAAAATTAATATCTCTTAAAAATTTTTGTATTAACTCATAAAAAAGTGGCGTCATATCTTGTGCCTCATCAACTACAATAATATCATATGAATCTTTTTTTCTAATCTTCATATTTTCTTTTATTAATTTTATAATACCTTGATCTACATTAGCTTTATCATTATAATATCTAACTGCTAAGGAATGATAGGTATGAATCTTTAAATTATCATTAACTCGTTCTTTTATAGTACGATCTCTAACTTCCAATTTTAATTGTTTGTTGTACGTAATTTGGAGAATTTTCTTTTGCGGAAATGCTTTTGCAATAAATATTAATGTTGTTGTTTTACCAGAACCTGCAACAGCATCCACAATAATATTGGTATTTAAATTTATAGCATCGATAATTACTTTCTGTTCATCAGATGGAACTAATTGAATTTTAGAATATAATAAATCTTTCTTTATTGTAAGTTTTGATTTAAGATTTAGTGTATATTCTTTCAATTGTTTTAATATTGGATAAATTTTTTCATAATTTAGTTTATTAATTGTGTCAAATAGATTTTTGAATTCTTCTAAAATATTTATGTCTGACATTTGTATTTATATTGAATATATTGACAATATAAAATTCTAATTTACTTCATTTATTTATCAATTTTTATGAATTTTTATGAATTTTTATCTTGTTAGTATATAGATTATGTCAAAAGTCGGAGCTGGATTTATCAAATTTTATTTTTCATTACAATTAAATTTAAAATTATATCATTGGATGACATTAAAACATCCAAGGCATGTAGCTTCAGATAATTTATTCTCTGAATTAGCTGAATTAGTTGATAAATTTATAGAAGTTTATATTGGAAAATATGGAAGACCAAAAATAGATGAATTTGATATAAAAGTTCTAAATCTTAATGATAAAACAATTATTGATTTTCTAAAAAAATGTATAGAAAAAATTTCTATTAATTGGGTAGATACTATAGATCTAACACGTGATACTGATTTATTAAATATTCGTGATGAAATAATTGGTTCGATAAATAGAACTTTATATTTATTTACATTGGAATAACTTCTAATAATAATTCTTTAATGGCATTTTCAAAAAAAGCACTATCTTCTTCAAAATCTTTATAGGCTTTCTCAGTCATATTTTTACGTTCATCAATATTCATGTTAATAACATTTACAACAGCTTTATAAATCTCCTCTGGATCGATAAAGCATAAATCAGTACCATTCTTTTTTTTTCTTATATCACTACATTTAATTAAATAACCGGTATCCTTTGTTATTAATTCATTCATTGGTGCTAAATCTGATGTTATTACAAAAGATTTAACTTTACGTGCTTCATTTATATAATGCCCAAATCCTTCAACTACACTTGGACATAAATGTATACCAATTTTATTTTTAATTTCAACAAATTTTTCAAATGGTAATAGATATGAATATAATAATATATTTTTTGTATTTTTATTTAATAAATTACTTATACTCCTATAACATTGTTCTGTACATGTTATTGTTATCAAAGGTAATTCTGGATGTGCATTCCAACATTTTATTATTGCATCAGTTTGTTTCCAATGATGTTCACCAGCTGAATGTAAAAATAAATTCCAAATTTTTTGTATTGGAATTATTTTGAATCTTGATGTAAATTTTATTAATTTAATTTTATAATTTAAATTATATTTATTCTTAATGTGTAATGCCCACTCATAACCCATTTTATTTCGAGCTAATACATAATCTAATTGTGATAAAATTTTTAAATCTTCTTCTTTTTGCATAAATAATTCATGATTAATCATAAACATTTTTATTTTTGCTTTTTTTAATATATACTCATTACGTGATGAAACATTTGATATGTATATATGTATTAAATCATTTTCATCATCTTGTTTTATTTCATCCTGATTTGAAATTTTTATAATATTATTTGTAAATTTTTTTATTGTTTCATAAAATATATTTGCATCAGCGTCTAATCCTTTAGTTCTATATGGTTTAATTATTCTTATCATAAATAATATATTAAACCAAATAAAATATCAAAATAAATTAATATCATGTATTTAATGGATAATTTATGTGCATACACATTGTAACTTATAAGCTATATTCGATACATCATCTACCTTTTTATTTTTATCTGTATTATTACAAGTATTTTTATTTCCTTGTAATTTTAAATATTTTGCTGTTTTTCTATCATAATATACGCCATCAATCAATATTGCTCCTAAAACTTCAGGATTAACTTTCTCCATTTATAATTAATATAAATGATTTTTATTTTTAAATATTTATTTTACATTATTTATACATTATTTAATTTCTATTTCATATTATAAATGTCGATGGATTTTTATCCTAATTACAAATTACTTAATGATTATTTCATTAAAAATTTTAATGATTATGAATTATTTTTAAATTCATTATCACACTTAAAATTATCCGATGATACATATATTTATGATTTAAAACAAAATAAATTTATTTCTATACATGATAATTATTTAGGAAACATATATTTTGAAAACGATCATTTAATTATTGATTCATATCTTAATGTATTGCATAAGAAATTAAATCTATTTATCATCAATACATATATTAATTTTCCACCATATATACTTTATTTATTAAATTATCAAAGTAATATAGAATCAAGATTCATAGGCGAATTGATTATTGAATTAAAAAAAGAATTTATAACTGAATTTGGTAGTGAATTAAATAATAATCAACGTAATTTAATTATTGATTGGATTGATAAATTAAAATTAAATGATAATGTAAAATTTGCGCATTCATTATTAAACCTAACAAAATTTATTATATTTAATACTAGAGATACAGAGATAGAAGATGATATTGAAGATACAATTTATTTAAAAAATAGATTAAAAGAAACTAAATTTACTATTGATGATTTAAAGAATGAAATAGAAATAAAAAATAAAAAAATTATAGATCAATTAGAATTAATTAACCATATAAAATTAAAAAATAGAAAACTAAATTTTAAATTAATAGAAAATGATGATTTATTTGGTAAATTGGATAATGATATCAGAGAACTAAATGAAAAAATAATTTCATTAGAATATGAGGGAACAAGTAAAGAAAATAAAATTAAAGATCAGGAAAATAAAATTAAAGATCAGGAAAATAAAATTAAAGATCAGGAAAATAAAATTAAAGATCAGGAAGCTAAAATTAAAGAGATGGAAAATACATTCATATATAGATGTAATAATAATTTACAAAATATGATGGATGGATTAAATATACTTTTCAATAGATTTCATTTTTAGAATCTAAAAATAAATTTTTAGATTATCTTTATGAAATTTTTGTATATTTTTAATAAATTCTGGCAGCTGTAGTCTTTTTGCTCTTTGTTGAGATATAATATCTATTATTTTTTGTGAGGCTAAAAATAATGTATTTATTACTTTAATATATATATTTTTATAACGTGATAATTCACCATCTGAATCAATATTTAAGTCTAGATTAACAATTAATTCTTCAAATAAATATGAATTATTTTTATTATTAATTTTAATATTATATGTGTTTTCGACAAATTCAATAAACTCGTCATATTCATAATTATCTCCAGTTTCTGGATTTATCGGTTGAATTTTATCATAAAAATTTTTGAAATCAAAATTATCAGTTTTTTTTATTTCAATTATTTTATTGAAATATTCAATATCTTTTTTATATGATTTACTTTTATAGTTTTTATTGAAATATAACATTTTACTTAATTCATAACAATCATTATTTGCAGCACATATAAATTCTATTATTGAATAAATTGTATCAATCATGAATTCTTCCATATTATTATTATTCTCATTATAAACATAATATGCATCTGAAAATAAATTTGTTGAAATTCTTTTATCTTCATCATTAAATTTATTATGAACTCGTTCAAAATATTCTAATACAAATTCATATGTTTTATCATCATCTTCTTCATTTAATGTTTTTGGTTTTAATTCAATAATTACATCATGTTTATATGTTGCTTTTGCAATTTTTATTTTTTTATCTATTGTTGTTGGTTTTTCAAATTTAATTTGAATATCAGTATTTGAAAAATATTTTGTTAATTTTTTAACTATTGTATTACAATTTAATTTGAAAATATTTTCTTGTCTAATATTTTTTTTTCCTAGTAGCAACCCATATGTAATATAATCAAATTCATATTTTCCTGCTATTGTAATCCTATGTATATTATATTCTTTTTTAATATCTAAAAATGATTGTAAAATATCTAAACTTTCGACATCAGATATTTTAAATTTTATTTCATTCCAATGAGAAATAAATTTACGCGATATGGAATTTTTATGTTTAATTTTAAGATCATTAAAATATTTTTTTATCAATTTTAGATGATTTTTATCTTCAATTGATAATTGTTTCGATTCAATAATTTCAATAAGATTTGATAATGTTGACATTTCTTTTGTATTTAATTTTATGATTAGATTAATAAATAAATAATTATTTTTTCATTTTTTTTATCTTTTTATCTTTTTATCTTTTAATTATAAACATAATGAAATTTAAGTTGTGGTTTTTTCTTTTCATTCATTTTTATTACTCGCATAGTAATTCCTTCTATGGTAAAAATATATCCAACTTTGAAATTCTTATTGTTCTTATCATAATATGTATGAAATCCATATAAAGATGGACAAAGTGACCATGAATTATAGATTGTATCGTGACGTCCACCGTGCAGATATCGATAGTAAATGTTTACCATTTTATATTTGTAATAAGCCTCATTTAATCATATAATTAAGAATATTATAAATTTCAATTTTTATATTTTAATTATCTAATATATAAATTATTTATTATGGATAAAAATGATAAATTAAATAAAATAATAAATGAAATTAAAGATGTATTAACACCATCAATGACACATTTATTTGTTGGTGGTGATTTAGTTGCTTCTGAAAAGACATTAAAATTAATAAAAGATAACGTTAAAAAAAATTATGATCCACCTAAAAAAAATATAAAAGCATATACAATTAGAATAAAAATTAACAAATCTGATGATAATATTATAAATATTAATTGTGGTCAATTAACAATTACACCTAAATTATTTATTGGACCAACTGATGATGATGGATCACAATTATTTATATATACTAGAAATGATTTATTAAAAAATGGTTATAAAATGTCCCATATTAAAAAAATAATTAAAGCAATTAAAACAGATTCAATTTCTTATGACAAAAATTATATATCAATATCCGAATTATTAAATAAATGAATTAAATAAATGAATTAAACAAATAATATTTCCTTCATAAATTCAAATACTGTCAAACTTATTGTCATATTTATAAATGCCATTGAGGCTCGTATATTTGCTCCTCTAAAATAATCTCTAAATTTTAACTTCTTAATATCATTTTTGTTATTTGTCTGTATCAGTGTTTTAATTGTATCAAATGGATGTGATATATATGAGCCAATAATACCACCCGAAGCTCCATATATTGCCTGAACCATTATTGAATCATATTTTTTCTTTGCATATTCTTTTAGATTAAATACAGGCAACATAAAAATAATGTTCCTTATTACATGTGGACCAAAACCAGAATAAAACTTGTAATATGTCAATTTGAATATTCCTTTCATTTTTAAATTTTCAATTGGTGTATCTATTAATGTTTGGGCAAAACCAGATATACCAGGTATCAATAATTTATTTTTTAATTTATTTGGATCGAAATCAGCCTTTAGTAAATCTTGTGTAAATAAGAATGTTGTTCTTGATGGAATATTACCTAATGCTCTAGGAATAAATCCACTATACAGTGTTGATAAATTATAGGTAAGTTTTATTTTTGTTTGTCTATATGTTTTTGCTACATCTAATGGTTGTGTAATAGTAACTTCAATCAATGAACTAAATAAAGATGGCAATAAAATTTTATGTGACATTATATAGTATATTGCATGATATAATTATAAATTTAATATAAATTCACTTCAATTTTTTATCTATACACAAATATTATATATCCTAAAATGCACAATATTGTTTATGTTATGTTAGCTATAATAATGATATTAGTTTCTTTATCATATATAATAAAGGAAAATTTATGGTTTAATATTATTTTCAAAAAGCAGAATTTGGATATTTTATTAGAATCACAAATTATTTTATGTTTACTATATTTTAGTATAGCATATATATATTTGAATGAAGGTTATTTCGGTTATATCACATATATCTATGATGATACACATAATACTGAAGAAGAAAAAAAGAAAAAAAAGTTATTAGCCTATCGTTTAATCTTAACATATATTGTATTAGTTGTTGTTATTTATTTTATACTAAAAAAAATAATGAATAAATATTCCAATTAAAAAATTGAATATAAATGTGTTAAATTTTAATTATTTATTTAATTGAATTTATTAATTAAATAAATGGAAGAACAAACGACAATTGATAATTTCACAGAATTAACTCACTTTTTTAATGATCGGCATATTACTACATATGAAAAAGACACGTCAATTATTGATATTATCAAAGACACATTGGAAAAATCACATTTGGATACTGGATTTTTTATTGTTGATTTATCTATTGTTATTGCTCAATATAAAAAATGGACAGAGCAATTACCAAAAGTAAAACCATTCTATGCTATTAAATGCAATCCTGATCAATTAGTCATAAAAACATTAGCAATGTTAGGTGTAAATTTTGATTGTGCTAGTAAGAATGAAATTATATTAGCATTAGATGCAACTAATGGTGATGCATCAAGAATTATCTTTGCTAATCCTGCAAAAGCTGATTCTCATTTAAGATATGCACGCGGTGTTGATGTAGATTTAATGACTTTTGATAATATGTATGAATTATTTAAAATTGTTAACTTTCATCCAAATGCTGATTTGGTAATAAGAATTAAAGTAGATGATTCTTACTCTATTTGTAGATTTAATTCTAAATTTGGCACAGATCTTGATGATGTAGATGGATTAATGAAGTTAGCAAAAACAATTGGTTTAAATATTGTTGGTGTATCTTTTCACGTTGGTTCGGGATGTAAAAATGTTGATGCATATAGAATTGCAATTGAACGATCACGTAAAGTTTTTGATATTGGTAAACAAAATGGGTATAAACTTAAAATATTAGATATTGGTGGTGGTTTTCCAGGAACAGATGATTCAATAATAAAATTTGAAGATATTGCTTCAACTATTAATTCAGCAATTGATAGATATTTTTCAGATGAAGATTTTCCTGAAAATTATGGATTACAAATTATTGCAGAACCTGGTAGATATTTAGCTTCAGCATCGCATACTCTCGTATTGAATGTTATTGCAAAAAATAAATATATTGATAAAGAAACTAAAGAAGTTAAATTTAAATATACTTTAAATGATGGTGTATATGGATCTTTTAATTGTATTATGTTTGATCATGCTAAACCGATAATTAAACCATTTAATGAAAGAGATGGTAAAGTTTATGATTGTACAGTATATGGACCGACATGTGATTCAATGGATACAATAGCGGAATCTTGTAAATTACCTGATCTAGCTATTGGTGAATCAGTTTATATAGAAGATTCTGGAGCATATACCACAGCTGCAGCATCAAATTTTAATGGTTTTCAACGTACACCTTGTGAATATATCATGAGATACTAATCTATGCATTCGAAATATAATGTGATGCTGGTGGTGCAACATTACGGTGTAAATTTAATGGCGATGATGGGACTAATGCTGGTGGTGCTGATGGTACTACACTAGATGATAAGTTTGGATAAACTGGATAATATTGACTATTTTGTGGATATGAGTATGAGTATGAGTATGAATATTCCGGTGTTGGCAATGATTGTATATTCATTGGTGGTGATTGTGACAATTGTTTTTTTGGTGTTTGTGGTGAATTTGTAGAATAACAATTTTTAAATATATTTTCTATTAGATCATTTTCTATTTTTTCTAATAATTCTATAGCCTGATATGGTTCAAAATCTAATTCAGTTTTTGATTCCACTAAATCATAAAATAATTTATAACCCTTCTCGATTAGTTTTTGTACAGCAAATGTTTGTAAACGAACATTTTTATAAATATTACGTTGTTTATATTTTAAATATCGTTCATAATTATTTGGTTCACGTGGCGGTTCTGGGGGTTTATCAATCTTAAATAAAGCATTTCTAGTCTCTAGTTTTTTACTCATTTCGTCATATAAATTCTTATTTTTTCTATATAAATTTAAATTTTCTGTATCAATTTTCATACATTCTTCATCTGTTGTTAAATCAAAATTTTCTACATAACAATATCCTGGTTGACTAATTGTTATCTGATTTAAGGATGAAATTGATTTACTTCTAATTCGATTAAAAAAACTCGACATAATTAAACAATAATACTATAATTAGATTATTTTTTTATTATAATTATTATATGAACAATCAATTTATAAACTTATTTTTATTATCTATTATTGAAATTTTTGGTGATTTCTCATACAAATATTATACTTATACTAGTAATTTTAAATATCTAATATATGGATTTATCAGTTATTTAGGTGTGCAATATTTTCTTATTAATGCACTAAGAAATTCATCAGTATTGTATGTAAATGGTATGTGGGATGGGTTATCAGGGCTAGTTGAATCTATTGCATCTATGATATTTCTGGGTGAGAGATTAACTGATTATACACAATATTTGGGTTTGATATTAATTATTATTGGAATAGTATTACTAAAAGCAAATAAAGATTATAAATATAAATGATAAAGGATAAATAAATTTTAATGATCAACAATCATAGATTTAAATAATTCATATTCAGGGTTTTCATCAAAATCTAATTCAACATAAAATAGCGTTCGTTGTGAATGAATTATATTCCCATTAACGCTTAATTCAATTGAATAATCATTAGTCTGATGTTGATCAATATGTACTGGTTCATTTTGATTAGTTAGAATTGCAATAATTTTTCCATCTAAATTTACTACACATTTTCTCCATTGATTTCCCCAAAATTTAACAGTTTGAATTGGATAAAAATAACCACTTGAAGGTGTATTTGGAATATATCCACAAAGAAGTTTCATTTTATAATATTATAATTTTTAAATATTTATATATTTTTATATCTATATTTTTTATAGATATTTTATTCAATTTTTATTTTATTTTTTATTTTAATTTACATAAAGGTGTATATCTATAACTATAAATAATGGACTTTTCATTTGTCGACCCTAATGTTTCAATTACTACCAATGTATTTGTTGTAATTGCTAATATCATTAATCTATTTTATAATATACCACAAATGTATAAAACATGGAAGACTAAATCAACAAAGGATTTTAGTTTAACTTTTATTGTTATGAGAATTATAGGAAATACTATTTGGATTGCATATGCAATTGAAATTTCTAGCTTTTTAATGTTATTAAATAATTGTGTAACTGTATTTTCTTCAATATTTATTTTTTATTATAAGGGATTGGAATTATATAAAGAAAGAAATCAAAATAAATCATTTGAGTTAGAAAATGTAATAGAAAATGAAATAGAAATAAATAATATCAATATAAAAGATACAGATAAAGACAAATTAATTGAATAATATTTTACAGATTAGTGTCAAGAGGTACTTCTATATAAATATCTGCCTCACATAATTTATTTGATCCATGATAACCGTATGGGTTACTTCTTAATGTAACTTGTTTATTATTTTTTAATGTTAGATCATAATTATATGTCGAATGTGAATGGCCAAAAATCCAATAATCAAAATCTAATTCAGATATTTCTTTTTTTATATCAGATGCATACATAGATCGCATCTTCATGTTAAATTCTTTTTTACTTGTCCAAGGCTCAATTATTTCTAAAAATGGAGTATGATGCGTTACAACAATAGTTTTTAATCTTGACTTTATTGTGAGATCTTGTTGTAATTTGGTAAATTGTTTTTCAAATAATGTTGCTGTTCCTTCGCGCGTAACATAATAAGATCTATCTAGAGGTATATAATTTTTAATCACTCTAAAATCTGAAGCATTTTTTTTCACAAATTCGTTATATTCATCATTTGAATCCATTTTTGTCCATAATGTTACACCATAGAATCTAATATTATCTTCTAGAAATTCAATAAAGGTATTTTGTAAAAAATATACATTATCATATATACATAAAATATTTTCTAATTGTATGTCATTTAATGACCAACGATGATATTCATGATTACCCGATACATATATTATTGCCTTGAATTTTGGTGTTATTAAATTAAAAAATTTTCTAAATTTTTCTTTTTCAAATATCTGACATATATCACCAGCTAATACTAAATATGATTTAGAATAAGTTTCTATCATTTCATCATTTTCATAAAGATAAAATGGTGAATCTTTATTATCTAAATCTTGGTATTCTAAATGTAAATCAGAAATATAAAAGATTTTAACTGACATTGATATTCTTATTTATAAATAAAATAAAAGTTAATTATCCAAATTAATATTCACTTCAATTTTTTTGAATAAATTATTTTAGAATGTTTATTGAGTTTGGTATTAAAAAATAAAAAAAATACGTGTATTTTTATTTATTTTTTTAAATTTTATATAAAATTTTTTTATTTATATAATATATAGAAAATGTCATTTTCACCAGATTTACAACTAAACGTTCCAATAATAGAAGAAGTTGGATTAAAATTCGTAGAAAACCTATTAGTACAAGCAACATTGAATTTAATGCAGATAAATATAATAACAAGTTATGTAAGAAATGAGGATGAAGTACCGCAATATTTAGTAAACCAAAGAAAAAAATTAGAAGAAGATATAGCAAAATTAGAATCTCAAATCAAAGAATATAAAAGTAAAAGTCAAAAAGGTGGAGCTAAAAAATTATCTAAAAAAGGTACTAAGAAAGGTTCTAAGAAAAAATCTAAAAAAGGATCTAAAAAATATTAAAATTCTAAATAAATATTTTATATATTAACTATTTATTTATCTATTTATTTATCTATGTGTTTATATTATTTTCTGAGTTTTTTCTATTTTTAATCAATGCATGTGCAATAAGAAAATGTTCACAAACATACTAAAAGTTATTTAGTAAAAGGAATATATACTTCTATATTAGAAAATTTAATAAAAAGTAAATTAAATGTGAAAAATATAAATATATTTATGAAAACAAATATGATATTACACCTTTTTCACTGAAAAATGGGTTGCTACTAGGTTGTCATCTTTTATTATTTTTTTCTTTACTAATTTTTTTATCTTATTTTCTTCTTTTGGTTTTTCTTTTATTTCTTGTTCCTCTGGAAATTTATATTCTCTTCTAAATTTCTCCGGACGCGTTTCATCTATATTAACTTTGCTTATTTCACATTCATTAATTTTTTTCATTATCATCAACTTCATCAATCACTTCATCAATCTTTTCATATGGACAATATGTTTTACAACAATATTGTCTTGGATTACAATATCCCATATTAACACCACATGATACACAATAATTTGATTCAATTAATTTATAAAATTTTTTTTCTCCTAATTCGTATGATTTACCAACAAGATATGTACCGTTTTCTAATGGCATTAAATCGTAGAAATTTGTTTTAACATCTCTATAATAATATGTACCCGATTCTAATTCAATATGATCTGTTTTGTTCCAACATTCTAAACTTTCATAATCTTTATCAATAGGATCATCATTTTCTTCAAAGATTACTATTAAATTTGACATCTTTTTGTTATTATTATATATTATAAATATTGAAATTTAAATATTTTCTGAATCAATTTTTTATTTAAAAAAATATTAATAATGAATATTATTATATTTATGTATATTTTTTCGAGTTTTATTATCCTTTTATGTTATGCACAAAATTTAAACACCATTGCTACGAATAAGCCGATTGTTTTATTACACGGTGTGGCAAGTAATAGTGATAACACGCAAGAATTAGCTGATTGGTTGTCAACTACATTTAATCGCGATGTATATAATATTGAAGTTGGTGATGGTATTGATACATCATTAATGCCAATGAAATTACAATTAAATTTGGTATGTAATGTTATCTATGCTAATCCAGAATTAATGAATGGTTTTGATTTTATTGGAATGTCTCAGGGTGGACTTTTGGCACGAGGATATGTCGAATATTGTAATAAATTTAAAGTTAGAAATCTTATTACGCTAGTATCTCCTCATGGTGGTGTATTTTATAAAAATCCCATTTTAGATTTTGTTAATATTTATTCACCTGAAATGCAAGATAAATATTCTTTTACAAATTATTGGAGAAATCCATTCAAATATAATCTATATTTAGAAAATTCAACGTATCTGGCTGAATTAAATAATGAAAAAGAATCTATTGATCGATTCAATCCACAATATGAACTAAATAAAAATAATATAGTGTCGCTAGAAAATTTCGTAATGCTTTACTCTCCATTAGATGCAATTGTAATTCCACCACAAAGTGGAATATTTTCTCTTTATGATTCAAATCTTGAAATTATTCCTCTCGAAAATACCGATATATTCAGATTAGATCTATTAGGTTTAAGAAGATTAAAAGAAGAAAATAAATTATGGTCATATAAAACTAATTGTACTCATATGGATCATAGAAAGCAAGTATGTTTTCCTCAATTATATGAAATATTAAAAAATTTCTTATCTGTTTAATCGGTTTAACAAAATGTTAAAACACAAATAAACTATTTAACAAATAATAATCTTGACTATTCTGATATTGGTGATATTTCTTGTTTTATTTGATTGTATGCTTGTTGTGTTTGTTGTAATGCTTGTTGTTGGTCTGGTGTTAAAAATTTATCTTGATTATCTATTATATATTGTTGAGCCATATTTTTTATATTAGTTTTTGTTAACACTGTGCCTGAATTACGTATATCTATTAATTTTTTAATACCGGTATTTGTTAATTTATTATAATCAAGATATGAATAATTATGACCTATAAAATATGTAAATCCTATATAAACTAATGCAACAAATATTAAAGTGATAATGTTATATTTAATTAATTTTACTAAAAAATCTTTATAACTTAACATTTTACCATCTGATAATCTTGAAAATTTCCATGCGATTACACATACACTAATTAAAGCAATTAATATTAAAATTGTAAGATATTTAATTGTTGATGTTAACAAATCTTTATTATGATCATCTATTTCTTTTATTACTGAGTCGCTATCTTTAGGTATTACCATTTGATTGGCGTAAACATTTAATTTTGTATTAATTTGTGGATATACGCGTGATATAGGTTGAATTGTTGTTGCAAGTAAATAATTTAATTCTTTTTCTACAACATGTTTTTCTACTTTTATTCCATATAAAAAATATATAGCTACAATAAGTACTGCTATAAAAACAACATGAGTTATAATATTTGCTATTTTGAAGGTTGTAAACATATTATATAATAATATAAATATATAATATTTATTATTATTATATTATTATATGTCCGAACAAAATATAAAAACTTGTATTAATAAAAATTTATCTGTAAATTTTGGTATTAATATTGTTACACATTGTACCTTCCTATTAGCAATTATTGGTGCTGTATTTTTCTTTTTTACATCTGATATAATGAAAAATGCATTAAACTCACAAATTCAAAATTTACTAGTTAATTCAATTGATAAATACTATTATAATTTAACACCAGAACAACAAACAACTTTAAGAACACAATTATCATATGCACAATTAGATACATTAGATAATTTAACTAATATACCAACTCAAACACAAATTATTAATAACGAATGGATAAAAAAAATAATATTAATTACAATTATATTATTAGTATTAGTTCTAGTTGGATGTTATGCAGTATCAAAAAGCTTATGTGGAACAACATCTATGACAGAAATTATTACAGAAAATATTATTATTTTTATTTTAGTTGGCGTTGTTGAATTCTTATTCTTTACTAAAATAATAATTAAATATATACCAGATTATCCATCAAGTCTTATGTCAATATTTGTTAATCAATTAAAAGATGTCACAACTACATCTACATCAACAACAACTACAAATACTGTACAAAAATAATTTAAAGCTCTTTAAGCTCTTTTTCATATGAAAGTAATTGTACATAAAATCCAAAATTAGGACATACACAATTTCTTTTTGATGATACGTAACTCAATGCATCAACCAAGCTCATATTTTCTTTTTTAATCAAATATGCAATAACAATTGTAGCGCTACGCGAAATGCCCGCCTGACAATGTACTAATACATTTTTTCCCTCTTTTTTAGCTTTTTCAATAATTTCATATGTTTGCAGAAAAAATTGTTTTATATTAACATCTCCAACATCTTTAATTGGTATATTATGATATTCAAAATCTTCAGGAAATAAATTTTTCACATGAGTTGTTACATTAATAATTATGTTTATATTATATCTTTTCAGCAATTCAAAATTACTTACAGGTGCTTCACCTGACAAATATAAACCAGCTTTAATCTCTGAAAATTTAAATATGTAAGAATCATCCGGCGATGGTATTGGTGAAAGTGTAACTGATGTTTCTGGTTGAAATATGTTAAATTTTATTGTAGTTTGATTTTCTTTAATATAATCATCATATGAATAAAAATTTATTATACCGTTATATTCCCTTAATAAACTATTTTTATATTCATCTGATGTATTTACATCAAACAAAATGAGAATTGTTCCAACAATTTGTTTTCTTAGTATTTGCTGGATTAAGTTAATTATTTTTAAATCATCTTCGGTTCCACCCATTATAACATCAGGTAAAATCGAAGGTGATCTAATTATTCGTTTTAATAAAATACCTGGAAAAGATAAATTATATGTTCCTTTAATATGTTTGTCAATAAATATTGTTGACGGACGTCCGTCAACAATGAGGTCTGTCGATATGTCATTCAAATTGGATTCAGATGATTCATTCGAAATCATTTGTAATAATAATTAATGAGGATAAATAAATTTATAAAAATTTTTATTTTTCAATTTTTTGATTTATTGAACTTTTTCTTTATTATAAAATTCTAATTTTTTAAGATAATCTTTAATCTTATCTTGACTAGTTTTGATGGTATTTGATGCAAGATCAATTAAAATTTGATCAATTTCTTTTTGTTTTGAATCAATCACTTTAGAATATCGCTCATACAATTCAATAAATTGTTGTGCAATTACACATGGTGCATATTGATCTTCAGGAATAGCATCAATTAGTTTTTGATTAGGATACTTTTTAAAAATATTATAATACAAATCTTTAATCATTTTATGATCACAATATTCAAATGTTACAAATAGATTTACCCTACGATCGCGAAACAATGCAAGATCTTCAATCTTTGTTGATTTAAAAATTTTTGATGGATCGTTTAAGTTTACAAATATAATTAATCCATCTTTAGATCCAGTTCCGTCAAATACTGTCAATAGTTCATGATATGAAATTGGTTCTTTTCTTACTGATTTTTTACTACGACGATTTTTTTTAGATGGTGAATCATCTGTGTCTGAATCTACATCAGACAATGATGATGGTGTCACATTATTACCTAGCTTACTGTGATAATGATCAAAATCATCAATCAATAAGATACCTTTTTTTGTATCCATTGTATCAATTAGATTTTTCAAATCACCTTTTGTAGTTTTATCAATATTTAATGAATAGATATTCATTTTATGTTGATTTGCAAGTGCAACAGCTGTTGTTGTTTTGCCTGTACCTGGTGGTCCCATGTTTACTATAACTAATTTACGTCGCAAACCATTTTCACCATAAAATTGTGGATTTTGTAAAAAGAATTCAACAGTATTTTCTAAAGATTCTTTCATATCATCGCGCATTACTACACTTTTTAAAGAATTCGGTGCTGTAATTTCTTGCGGTTCAAGCCATAAATCACCATCATTGTGATAAATATTTTGTTTCCATTCTTGTTTTGTTTTATTGAATTCAATAACAGCTAATTTAAATAACCGTTCAATGATATCTGAATCTGGATTAACATCATATGTTTCAAAATAATATGTGAAATTATCACGTTTACTTGTTTGTAACTCGCCCTTGATTTCTATGTCTGTTTTTTCCTTTGTACAGATAATCTCATGTGAATCAAAATTAATAACAATTTCCTCATTAATTGAATTACCCATTCCAAATTTTAATTTCTTAATGTTCAATTCATCGTAGTCATTGATGTAAACTTGTGATGGCAAATATAGTTCTTTGGAATTAGTCAGAACTTCTTTGTTTTTTTTCTTCTCACATTTATCACTACTCAAATACCATTGGATAACTTCAAACAAATCACTGTTACGAATAAATTCAGTTGTGTATTGACTACATGACCTCATAATTTTGTATTTGGTTTGATCACCATAAATTAATCGATGAATTAAATAATAACTCTTTTTAAAAGGAAATAAAAGTAATCTTAATACTTTTTTGATAAATTTTGTAAATATATTTTTCAATGTTTCCATTGATGTTGTACAATAAGCAGATAAAGCAGAGAATAATGATAACATAAAAATTTGTAAAAACATTCCACATGTCTCAGATATAAATGTTTCTGACATTAAAGAGTCGGTACTAAAATTTCCATGCAAATTCCCATTGAATTTAGACATGATATGATTGGAAACCATCATATTTGACATTAATGATGGCATTTGTAATGACATTGTTTTGTCAACCATTAGTTATATTTATTTTATCAATATTGTTTAAATTTAATATTCAATATATATTTCAATTTTTATTTACTTTTTAGTATAAAACATATAAAGATTTATTATTATTAAATTATTACTTTATAATGACTTCTTCACTTGTAATTATGACCCATTGGATTTTTAATGAGGATAAATCATTTACTTTTTATGAACCAAAAAAGAATCAACTATTTTCTACTGGTAAAACTAAAGAATTTAAATTTGAACATCAAGAAAAACCAGTTATACTTCATGAACATACTCTTCAACTTTCTGGTAAACTAATTGAATCTCAAGGTGTTAATGGATATCAATTTTCATTGTATGTAACGAAAACTAAAACAAAAATGACTGTTGTTGCTGCGTTTGGTAGACGTATGAAAGAAGGAAAAAATTATGTACAAGATCTAGATGATGTTCTTGTTATGATGGGACTAAAAGAACCAGAAGTTACCGATGTATCAGGAAATACCGATGTATCAGGAAATACCGATGTATCAGGAAATACCGATGTATCAGGAAATACCGATGTATCAGGAAATACCGATGTATCAGGAAATACCGATGTATCATCTGGTAATTGAATAAATAAAATAAATTAAAATAAATTAAATTAAAGAAGTTTAATTACATTTTCTAATTTTTTACCTTCATAAAATTTTTTATTTTTACCATTAACTTTTTGTATAAATAAATTTAGGAAATATTTATCATTAAATTTTTGACTATATTTATCAATTGATTTTATTTTATCATTGAATTTATCCTTATCAGTTAAATACAAATATAATAATACTAATATCAAATATTGATTTAATCTTATATCAACATTAACCATCGATTGTAATAATAATTTTACATAATCATCATATATAGTTAGATATGTTAACCAAGATTGTTTAGCTTTTAATGTATATCTAACAGTTTTATTATTTAAAATATCATCTCTAATTTTCATATCTGATATATCACCAACATTTAATGATCCATTTTTAATTATTAAGCATGCTCTTAGATTAAACATTAAAAGTGAAGTTAATTTTTGTGCTCGTTTTTTTGTTTTAAAATTTATAATATCTTTTATTTTTCTTATGTTATTTAATCCAGAATTATTATCATCGTCCGAATCAGTATCATCGTATGTAGAATATGTAAGTAAACCTAACTTTTTCATTTCATTTATTAATGGATGTTCACAATTACGAATGATATCAGTACTAGAAGCTTTTTCACCTTTTTGTAAACGTAAAAACATTTCATTCTTAATCGAACCAAATAAATTTCCTAATTTTGGATCATAATTTGTTATTTTTATAATTATAATTTTTTTGTCGTTAAACACATTTTTTTCTTTATCAGTCATGTATCTCTTATTTTTGATATTTTCTAATCTTTTCTTTTTTTCATAAAATACTGCTAATTTTTTATCATCATCTATCATATTAAATCGAATATAATATGGATCATCTGGATTAATTGGTTTACCTTCAATAAAATGTTTAAGAACTGTTAGTCGATGTTGTCCATCCATACACTCATATTTGTATCCTTTTTTATCATTTAATTTTATTAGAATAATTGGAGGGATAATAAAATTATTCATAATAGAATCTATAAATAGATCTTGTTTCTTATTATCCCATGCAAATTCACGTTGATATGGTGGTGTAAGATTAATTTCACCTGAATTTTTAAGATATGTCTCATAGATATATTTAATTTCATATGATGCAAAATCATATTTTAAATTCTTTAATAATTTAATCTTTTGTTTTTCATCATCAAGATCTCTTGATTCATTACTATCTGATTCACTTTCGGATGATTTTATTTCAGATGATTCACTTTCCGATGATTTACTATTGGATTCACTTTCAGATTCACTTTCAAATTCACTTTCTGATTCACTATAAGATTTATTTTTAGATTCACTTTCAGATTCACTTTCTGATTCACTTTCAGATTCACTTTCTGATGATATATTATTTGTTGAGATAGCTAAATTTTTTTTCTTTAATATTTCATTTGATTTTTCACTTTCACTATCGCTATCAGTATCATCAATAATTTTTTTAGTTTTAATCATTATAATATTTTTATATTACTTCATATTATTTTAAAAAAAATAAAAAATCGAACAAAAATTAAATGATATTGAATAATTCATTCATATCTAATCCATATTTATTAATTAATATTTCAAGGGGGATAATTCCATTATATAATAAATTTTTATATAATTCGATTGATTGACATGTGAATAATGGTTCTTTCTTTGATAATTTATGTATAAATATTTTTCTAAATACTTGATCACCTAATTTATAACATAATGCTTGTCCCGGCATTAATTTTAATCTCTTAATTTCTGATTCTATTTGTTTATTAGACATTAATGTATTGCTCTTATATAATTTATATACACTATTAGTGGATTTACCATAATAATGAATCATTATATCAGCAATTATTCTTATTGTTCTATGCATATTTGCAAATAATATTCCTAATAAATCATCTTCAGTTATATTTGGTATTAATTTTTCAGAAAATAATGCCCAACCTTCACATGATCCATTTCCAAAAACTGGAAAATAATAAATATTTAAATTATCATTATTGCTATTATTTTTATCTAAAGATATTTGTAAATGATGACCAGGTGCTGTTTCATGTGCGACTAGATCTTTTGTAGTAATGTTTAATTCATTCATCCATTCTGATCCATTTATAAAAAAAGTATCTTCAAAATATATACCATGAAAATAATCATTTTCATAATTTATTAAATTACATTTTTTATCAAATTTAAATCCAAGTTTGTTCTTATACAAATCATTTAAAATGTCTAATTCTTTTTGATATTCACTTAAAAAATTTTCTTTTGAACTAAATTTATATTTAGGTTGATTTTTAAGATATCGTATCATATGTTTTAATGAAGAATCACCAAGAATAAATTTCTTTTTTTTGCATATATTTCGTATCATTGTTTCTAATTTTTGTTGTTCTTTGTATGCAAAATCTAATAATACATCTAATTTTATAATTTTACAAATTGGCAATGTTGTATTTATTTCGGAACAATATAAATAATAATTTGAATCTATTTTACATAATCGTTGTTTTTTAATATTTTTATAAAGATCAATATATTTATCAATTATAGGTATAGTTTTTGATATACATTCTTTTAATAGTTCAATTGAATCTTTTTCTTTAATTAACCATTTCTTCCATTCAATAAATGAATTTTGATCATAAAAATATCTAAATTTACTTTTCCAAATAAATTCCAATTGTATATCTATTAATTTAGGAATCTCATTAATATATATTTGATTTTCTTTAATTTTTTTTACTATATCATTATCTTCAATATATTTGTTAGATAATAAAATGTATAATTGAAGAATAATATTTTCTCTGTAATTTTGTTGTAGTGCGATATAATATAGAAAATAATCATTAGTTATTAGTCTTTTAAGATATAAATTAATCTCATTTGAATTATTAAATAATGTTAGATATTCTTTATCACCAATAAATATATCTAATAATATTTTTATTGTATCAATAGGTGAAATTAATTTTTTATCTATTTCTAATTGTAACATTATATAATATTATATGAGTTTTAATTAATAAAAAAAATTATTTTAATAACAATATATAAATGTTTATTGATTTATTTATGAAAAGTACAATTAAAAAAGAAGATAATAAAAAATTAATTATCTTTAATTCTAAAGGTGAATTATTGAAATTATTTGATGTAACTTTTAGCAAAAAAATTATTGAATTAATGGGGATATTGCAAGAAAAAAAACTTCCAGTAAATCTTGAAAATTTAATTAAATTAGCAACATTATTTTCAAAACAATATAGATGTTTTCTCCCAGATTCAAATTATAAATTCTTAGAAGAAGATTATAAAATACTTAATAAATATTCATCACTTGTTGGAAAAGAAAGAATGAATGCTATTAAAAAAACTTTATATGAAAGTGGAACTATTATGTTTATGATTGTATTTCAATTGTATTCGCTATTTAATAAATATAATACAGTATTAACCCACACAAAAAAGATATTATATTCAATAATTGCTTTAATTATAATGATATGTATAATATTTATACCATTATATATTAACGTATTTAGTAAGAATTTTCTTGCTACTGAATATAGAGAAAATGCAAATCTTTTAACAAAATTAAAAGAATTAAATAATCACGAATTTGATATGTCATGTTTCACTTATAACAAAACAAATTCAACATTATATGTATCTATATTAAAAGATTTAATTAATTTATATCCAACTTTAGAAAATAAGTCTACATATGCTAAACATAAAAATTTAGATTCAGTTAAATCAATTTTAATACTTCAAACAGTTAATAATCCAATCGTAAATAATGATACTTTACCAATAATCAATGACGATGAAAATGAAGAAAAAATAATTTTATCTGTAAATCCTAAATCTGATGAATCAGATGAAAATATAATTAAAACAAAAGAATCAGGGGATAACAATAATAGTGGAGTGGTTGAAGTTTCTAAAGTTGAAGATGTTGAAGTAGTTGAAGATGTTGAAGTAGTTGAAGACGTTGAAGATGTTCAAGTAGTTGAAGCTGAAGATGTTGAAGATGATAAAGTTGTTGAAGTTACTAAAGCTGAAGTTGTTGAAGATGATAAAGTTGTTGAAGTTTCTAAAGCTGAAGTTGTTGAAGATGATAAAGTTGTAGATATTAATGTTGAAGTTCCAAAAGTTGAAGATGTTCAAGCTGAAATTCCAAAAGTTGAAGTTCCAAAAGTTGAAGTAAAGAAAGAATCGGAATTTCAAGAAGTTAAAACTAATAGAAAATATAAAAAAAATTATAAGAAAAATAAGACTAATTAGTATGTAGACAAATCAACCGGTTTATAATTAATAGATTTTAATACTTTACCAGTAGATTTATTCTTAACAACATAATATTTATCTTTTTGATAAAAATATGGTGAATCATATGGTGATTTACCATTTTTATATTCTTCTTCATATTTTTGTACTGTTTCAAGTGCTTCTTCCACTGACGTACATAATTTAGACATATTAGATTGATGAACTTTGTCAAATGCTTCATCAACATCAACGTTTAAAATAACACCCATTTTATAGGTTGTAATAATCATTACAAGTAAAAGTGTTGAGACTTTATCAAATTCACCATCACCAGATAACATAACTTTTCTAAATTCTGATTCTAGATTAACAAATTTTACATATAAATCAGTTAATCTAGTAATAATTACTGTTTCACTAGTTTTATTTAAATCTTTATAATTCATATATTCATTTTTAATAACAGTGAAATTTGTTGTTTCGGTTGGTGTATTAAATAATTGTTTAAAATGGTAATCAATATTAATTCCCATTGTCCAAGCCGCTCCATATAACACATATAGAGAATCACAAATAGCATCAACCATTTCAACACGATTATTTTCTTGTAGGGCTTTCCCAAATTCAATAACTCCTTCTTCTTTAATTAAATCACAACGATATTTAAACACTTTCTCTACATCAGGTGAAATCCAATTTTCTCTATCAAATGTTGTGTTATAGAAACGTTTACAGTCGAATACAACATTGAATTCTGCAACTTTATCGTAATTAGTTTTAGACATATTTATATTTTAGTTTATTTTATCATGTATATTTTAAATCTTTTTAAATCAATTTTTTATGTATTTTAATTTTTATTGATGTTAGTTTATTGTGGGTTTGTTGTAGTTGTTGTGGGTTTGTTGTAGTTGTTGTAGGTTTGTTGTAGTTGTTGTAGGTTTGTTGTAGATGTTGTTGTAGTTGTAGATGTTGTTAATGTTGTAGTTGTCGAAGTTTGTGTAGTTGTTGTAGTTGTAGATGATGTTGAAGTTGTTGTGGGTTTGTTGTAGTTGTAGTTGTTGTTGTAGTTGTAGATGTTGTAGTTGTAGATGTTGTAGTTGTTGTTGTAGTTGTTGATGATGTTAATGTTTATGTTGGAATAATTATTAAAGTTGTTTTATGAAAAAATTAAAAAAATTAAAATTTAAATAATGTTGTGTTATTAAAAATCTTTATAAAAACTTTTACAAAAATAAAAAATATTTCCTCTCTAGAATCACAAAAACTTTGTCGAATGTGAAAGAGACTACAAAATCATCATTTTTAACTTTGTCGAATTTACTAAATCATTGTTGTCAATTTAGCATCCATGTATACAAAAACACATTCGACAAGACTTTGTTGGAGCCTTATGTTGATTAATCATTAACGAAATGAACGGATATAGAGGCTACTATTTCACTGATCACAAAATTCATTTTGCATCTATATACACTTTTTTACTTTATAGAAAATGAAAATTATAGTAGTCATAATAACTTTTGTAGAAATTACTACTAAAAAAACTTTGTCGAATTCCAGTTGTGATCAAGATTTTAGCACTCACCGTATCCGTTCATTTCGTTAATGATTAATCAACATAAGGCTCCAACAAAGTCTTGTCGAAATTGGTTTTGCATATGATGCTACTATTTTTGGTGTAAAAATGGGTGGAAAAATATATCTGTCATAAATAAAATTAATTTATATACTTATTATTTTTGTATAGGTTATGTATTTTTTATTAAAGTTGTCGAAGTTGTTGAAGTTGTGGGTTTGTCGAAGTTGTTATAATCATTAAAGTTATTCTTAGTTGTTGTAATCGTTAAAGTTATTGTTGTTGTTGTTGTTGTGGGTTTGTCGAAGTTGTCGAAGTTGTAGATGTTGTAGATGTTGTAATCATTGAAGTTGTTGTAGTTGTCGAAGTTGTCGAAGTTGTAGTAGTTGTTGTAATCATTGAAGTTGTAGTTGTTGTAATCATTGAAGTTGTTGTAGTTGTCGAAGTTGTCGAAGTTGTCGAAGTTGTCAAAGTTGTCAAAGTGGTTGTGGGTTTGTCGAAGTTGTCAAAGTTGTCAAAGTTGTCAAAGTTGTCAAAGTTGTCAAAGTTGTCAAAGTTGTCAAAGTTGTCAAAGTTGTCAAAGTTGTCAAAGTTGTCAAAGTTGTCAAAGTTGTCAAAGTTG
>Ga0164294_10000874_pt1 | contig 28484 bp, 26 predicted proteins | sample GEODES005metaG_FD_111479 | JGI IMG/M metagenome (GOLD analysis project Ga0164294, IMG submission 111479) | Oligotrophic lake water microbial communities from Sparkling Lake, Wisconsin, USA - GEODES005 metaG | ecosystem: Environmental > Aquatic > Freshwater > Lake | place: USA: Sparkling Lake...
CACAGGCACAGGCACAGGCATGGCCCACACGTCCAGTGCGCATTGTTGTTCCTTATCCGCCTGGTGGTATCGGAGATACCGTTACCCGCGCTATTGCACAAGGATTGAGTGAGCAGCTGGGCCAAGCTTTTTTGATAGACAACAAACCAGGAGCAAGTCAAAAGATTGGTGCTGAGATGGTTGCCAAGTCTCCTGCTGACGGATACACGTTATTTTTGGGCAGTGTTACGAGCCTTGCGATCAACGTCAATTCACAAAAGAAAATGTCATATGACCCTGTCCGGGATTTTGCGCCTGTGTCGATGGCCTTTTTCTCTCCACTTTATTTGGTTGTGAATCCATTGGTTCCGGCCAACTCAGTTAACGAACTTATCGCGTTGGCCAAGGCCCAGCCTGGAAAGCTCAGCTTCGCCTCAATAGGTCAAGGTGGATCAATCCATCTGGCAGGTGAGTTGTTCCGTTCGATGGCTGGTATCGACATGCTGCACGTGCCATACAAGGGCAGTGCGCCGGCTTTGACTGATGTGATCGGTGGGCAGGTTAGTTTAATGTTTGATGCAGGCGTCTCTGCATTGCCACAAGTGCGTGCGGGTAAGTTGCGTGCTTTGGCCGTGACCAGTTCAAAGCGTAATTCTTCAGTACCTGATTTACCCACTGTGGCTGATGGCGGTAACCTTCCAGGCTATGAAGCAACCATCTGGTTCGGTTTTGTGGCACCCGCAGGAACCCCACGAGACATCCTGACCCGCCTCTCTCAGGAGATCAGTAAAGTTACTCGACAAACAGCATTGCGAGAACGTTTCGCACCGCAAGGTGTTGAACTGGCTTCAAGCCAGCCCGATGAATTTGCAGAATTTATAAAAATAGAAATTCCAAAGTGGGGTAAGGTGTTGCGCGATGCAAACGTAGCGCCTGAGTGACGCCACTGAAGTAAGTCAAAGATTTCGTTTGTCGTTTTCAATAGCTAAACAAGTCTGGTAAGTGAGTTGGACAGAACCAATTCGAGGATATTGAGAATGGCGATGAGAATGGCGAGGGAAAGAACCCTTGCGCGCACCTGTGCGTGAGCAGATTGGGGGCCTCACTCATCTGTCGGATGCCTCTGAGACGCGTACATTTCAAAGTACAAAACGGCTTCAAAACATGTGCTTTCATTCGGGAGACCTGACCATGCCCGAAAAAATCTGCAAAGAATATCGTGAGAGCGAATTTTTTATCAATCGTGTTCGCGCCCTGACGGTAAGCGGCTCGGCAATCTGCGGGGGCAAGGTCAAGGTCAAGTTTTTACACGGGTTTGTACGCGGTTTATAGATTGATCCTTGATGACATACTGAATTTTTGTGAGGCAGAACGCTTATCCGTTCGGTGACCGTGCCTGGAGTGCGGGGCCGTTCGAACTCTCGTACAAAGCGTTAATTTTCTAGGAAAGGTATCCATCAATGAATAAACGAACTCTCACCATGACGTGGGCCCTTGGAATTGCGTCAATACTTGCTTCGCACTGCGCGCTCGCGCAATACCCTTCACGCCCTGTCGAGATGATCGTGCCTATCGCCCCGGGCGGCGGGATGGACTTGCAGGCGCGGCTTTTGGCGGAACTGGTCGAGCCGGAATTAGGCCAGCGCGTAGTCGTGCTGAACCGGGCTGGCGCGGGCGGCACGCTTGGCGTCAGGCAGCTCACGCAGGCGAAAGCCGATGGCTACACCATTGCGGCAGTATGGAACGGTCCACTCACGTCGAGCCCACACAGCCAGCCAGTTCAGTACTCGCCCGGTGACTATGTTCCGATTGTGCAGTTCTCCAAGGCTCCGTTCGTGTTTTGTACTGCGCCCGACTTTCCGGCTGCTACCGGTGCCGAGCTGATCGCGAATATCCGCCAGAACCCCGACAAATACACCTACGGCCACGAGGGTGTCGGCGGCATGTTGCACCTCGGCGCGGAACGTGTCCTTGCAGCACTTGGCCTCTCGGTGCGTGCAGTGCCCTTCGCAGGCGCTACCGAGACCGCTCGTAACTTCATGGGTGGTCACATTACTTTTTATGCCGGTGGCATCACCAGCATCTTGCAGCAGTCGAAGGCCGGTAAGGCGAAATGCCTGCTGCTGACCTCGGCCGCCAACAACGCGCTCTTTCCGCAGGCAGTGGGCCTCGATGCGCTCGGTGTCGGCGCGATGGAGACGGTTTTCTGGCGGGCAATCGTCGTGCCCAAGGGTACGCCGGCAGACGTTGTCGCGAAACTCGAGCAGAGCTTCATGAAAGCCTCGCAGCATCCGAAGTTTCTTGATTATCTGGCTGGGTTGGGCGAGGTGCCCGCTAGCGTGCGCGGCGCAGCGCTAGCCCGCGAGCTGCGCGCCGAGTATGACGCGCTAGGCGTGCTGACCAGACAGGTGGCGCCCAAGTGAGTAAGCCCGCCGCTGGCGAGGTCTTCATCCGGACCCGGCGTGTTGATGACACGATTATCGAGCGCGCTCGCGAATGCTGGGTGTCCGACCTTCACGAAGCACTTGGCCCCATTGACGGGCGGATGGCGACGATGAGTGAACGGATGCGCCCGCTTGCCTTAGGCATCCGCATGGCAGGAGTCGCCATCACAGTGCGGCCTGCGCCGGGCGATAACCTGTTCCTGCATCGCGCACTGAAGAGTGCTGGCAGGAATGACGTGCTCGTCGTCGCAGCCGCCGGCGAGGCGGGCGCGCAGTGGGGTTACCTTGCCGCGCTCTACGCGCAACGGATCGGGCTCGCGGGTGTCATCGTGCATGGCACTATCCGCGATGTCGACCAGCTCGCCGAGATGCGCTACCCCGTGTGGGCGACAGCAATCTCGCCTGCACATCCGGAGAAAAAGGGGGCGGGCGCGCTCAATGTTCCTGTCGTGTGCGATGGTGTACTGGTGCACCCGGGCGACCTGGTCGTAGCTGATGGGGATGGCGTCATCGTGGTTCCCCGCAAGCGTGCGCGAGCAGCGGTCGAGACCTGCGGGCGGCGCTCAGTGGCCGAGGAAGAAGCGGCCAAGCGCATCGCGGCCGGCGCTACGTTGTGGGAACTGCACGACCTGGAAGACGCATACGCTCGTTTGGGCATCGTCGAGCACGGCGTGGGCTGGGATGAACAAGATCGCGATGCGTTCACTGAAGGAGAGGGCGCATGAAGCTCGGTTTCATTGGGGTCGGCAACATTGGCCTGCATCTCTGCGCGAACCTCGTTCGCAAGGGACACGAGGTTCTCGCGTTCGATTGCAATGCGGTGGCGCTCGGCAAAGCCGTCACGGCGGGGGCGCAGGCTGCCGACTCTGTACGAGCGGTAGCGCGATCGGCGGAAATAGTCTTTACATGCCTGCCCGGTCCCGCTGAAGTCGAGGCCGTCGTGCTCGGTGAAGAAGGCCTTGCGAAGTTCGCGCGGCCCGGATTCGTCCTCGTCGACCTGACAACCAATTTCCCCGCGCATGCGCGTCGGCTCGCGACTGCCATGCACGAACGCGGCATGGAAATGCTCGAAGCGCCTGTGGGCAATGGGGTTGTCGGCGCCCGCGAGGGACGCTCGTCGGTGATCTGCGGCGGCGACTCAGGGCTCTTCACCCGGATTGAGCCGCTGCTCCGCTGCTTTGCGACCACTGTCCACCACGTCGGGCCGATTGGCAATGCCTCGATCGTCAAGTCGATCGACATTCTCATCGCTGGCGTGAACCTCGCCGTTGCCTGTGAAGGGTTCATCCTCGGGGCCCGCGCGGGCATAGATCCTGACGTCCTGTTCGACGTGATCAGCACCAACAGCGGCTCTAGTGAGCAACTCAAGCGACGCATGAAACGCAAGATCATCGCGCGCGACTTCACCCCCGAAGGCAGCATGACGCTGGCTTTGAAGGACGTGCGCGTCACACTCGAGCTGGCCGCGGAAACGATGACGCCGATGCCCTATGGTTCGCTGCTGCAACAGCAGTTCGTCGCCGCGATCGCGAAGGGTTGGGGAGCAGAGGACTGGGCTTGCGTGATGAAAGTTCTCGAGCTTGCCTCGGGCACCGAGGTCAAGCGTAACCCTCCTGATATTTACGACGTGCCTGCATAGTTATTTTTTGATTACAGCCGCTCTTTGTATTGCTAAGCCAACTCAGCACCCGCCTTCAATTGACTTGGGCTGTTACAAAGATATGCAGCGGTAGTGCTGATGCTGCGTTGACCTGCAAGTGTTTTTAAGATGTGAGTCGAAGTGCCTTTGTTGGCAAGGTCGGTTAAAAAAGTCCTGCGTCCACTGTGACTGCTAGCGCCTTCAAAGACCAACGAAAAGGCGTCGAACCTCTTGATTTCTATTGCCAGTGCTAACTGCGCCCATCAAGAAAGCGGCATCAACTGGCGGGCAGGATAAAAAAATTCTATAGACGCCAAGTTTCTCCGAACAAACTCTATATACATTTAAGAATTTTAGATTCAGAATAGTCCAACTTTATTGTTTGCTGTTTGCTGGCGCAAAACTACCAGGCACTTTTCAAGAAAATGAAGGTAGTTTCAATGCTGCAAGAAACACCGCTGGGCAAGACGAATTTCAGCCTCAGGTGAAGCAATGAGGCAAAGAATCAATGACAGAAGCTCAGTCAACTTGAACTTGATACATAACTGAGTGATGTTTGGATGCCACGCTAATTGCGAGAATTACGAATTGAAAAATCTAATTAAAAGACGCAAGCCTGGTTTGCTTGCAAATACTGGAGACTTTAAATGAGTGCATTGATATTGAATTTTTTAAAGACAAGCGTGTTTGTCTTGATGGCCGCCTTATGTCTCGCCTTTTTGACACCCGTTCATGCAGCCTACCCCGAAGCCTCCATACGCATGGTCATTCCTTACACAACAGGGGCGGGGACTGATGTCATGTTCCGCCAAATTGCACCTTATCTAGAGAAGGAACTTGGAGCCAAGATAGTCCTTGAAAATAAGGCTGGCGGTAATGCTGACATTGGAAATGAGTTCGTTGCTCGAGCCCAGCCTGATGGTTACACCTTGATCGTCAACAGTACGAATGTTTTGTTGAGCCCACTGATGCAGGCCAATCCAAAGTACACGCTTGAAAAAAGTTTTGTGCCCATCAGCAAGATCACTACAGCCCAACTCATGATGATCGCTAACCCCAACTCCCAATTCAAAACTTTGCGGGAGTTTGTTGATTACACCAAAAACAATCCGGGAAAACTGAACTTCGGTGGAGCCGGCGTCGGTAGCCCGCCAGATCTTATGGCTGAATTGGTCAGGATGCGTGCACCTGCGCCCTTTACGACGGTTCCCTATAAGGGCATGGGCCAAGTCATGGTCGACCTGCTGGGGGGCTCTTTGGACTTCACTTTTACCAGTTCAGCAAATATCAAACAATTTATTGCTGAGGGTAAGTTGAGAGGGATCGTAATCTCCGGTAACCAACGCAGCCCCAACTACCCCAATGTGCCGACTTTCAAGGAAAGCGGCGTGGACGTTGCGCCGATGGCGGCTGGTTTCTGGTGGGGTCTTTTCGCGCCTATGGGAACGCCAGATGCGATTGTTCAATATGTGAGCCAAGCTCTGGCGCGGGCGCTGGTGATACCAGAGTTGGTGAAGAAACTCGAAGATGGCGGATATACACCAGCCCCAATGACTCCTCAGGCCTATGCGGCTGAGCTGGCACAAGAAAATGCAATTTGGAAGCAAGTTGTACCTAAGATGCTGTCACGTAACTAAGCCCTTTAATTCTTCAGCCTGCCAAGCACTTAGGCGGTGATGCCGCCGGCGGCACTGATGACCTGTCCAGTGATGTAGGAGGCTTCATCTGCAGCTAAGAAGCAGATCGCTGCCGCTACTTCTTGTGCTTGGCCAAGCCGGTGTAGGGGAATTTCTTCCACAGTGCGCGAATACATGTCCTTAATCCAGCCGCGTTCTGAATCAGACAGCGGATTGGGGTTTCGTGGCACTACCCGGTCAGCATTGTCCAATGCTCCGGGTGCCACGCAATTGACACGAACACCTGAGTCTCCGAGCTCATTGGCCATGCAAACTGTCATGGCATGAACACCACCTTTGGCGGCAGCGTAGGGAACTCGGTAGAGGCCTCCCCTTGTGACTGGTGATCCGACATTGATGATAGACCCCACTCCCTGGCTTCGCATGACCGGAATTACTTCTCGGCAACACCACAGAGCAGGCCAAAGTGAGCGCGAAATTTCCTTTTGAATCTCATCCGGGTGGTACTCCCAAAATGGTTTCATCCAGATGGTCCCGCCTACGTTATGCACCGATATGTCAATACGCCCGCGGAAAGCTATCGCGCTTCGCACCATCTCGACTGCTCCTGCATGCGTTTCCAGATCTGCCTGAACACATACAGCATGCCCGCCGTTTTTCTCTACGTATTCACGCACTCGCTCACAGTGTTCGATTGCGCGGTCTACAAGAACAACAGATGCACCCTCTGCTGCCATTCTCAGGGCTGTCGCTTTACCTACACCTTGAGCCGCTCCCGTGATGATGGCTGTTTTATCTTTAAATCGCATGGTAGCTCCCATGGAATTGGGTGTGATTACCCATTAAGCAGAAAGTCGATATGAATTTTGTTGAAGGTAGCTGGGTCTTCAAATTGTGGCCAGTGACCACAGCCGTCCATCACTACAAACTGGCTCTCAGGAATCGAGTCCGCCAGTTGTCGACCAGTTTCCACTGTTGCAGTGGGATCGTGGTCAGTCCATAGCACCAGGGTAGGGGCCTTTATGGATTTCCACTGTTCTGGGGTGATTGCGTATTTCGCACGTGCTTCTGGTGTGTGCATGGCCAGTACATGCTGAATTCCCTGCTTCATAGAGGGATGTGCGTAAATTTTTTGGCGACTGCTGACCAAGTCGTCGTGAACTTTGTCTTTATCCCACATCAACCACTCAAGTCGACTTTTGACCCGTTCCCAACTGGGGTCGTCAACCGCTGCGGTTGTGATCTCTCGGATACGGGCCAGCGTAGCGGCATCCAATTTGTCACCGCTTGCGGTGTTGAGCACCAGCTTGTGTACACGATCAGGATGGGTTACCGCCAGATGGGAGGTGACCCACCCACCCAATGACTCCCCAGAAATAGATGCCTTGGAAATACCCATTGCATCCATGAAACCTATCACCTGCTTAACGTACTCGGGCACCGTATAGTCATATTCGGGCTTATCGGAAAAACCATGTCCCAGCAGGTCCAATGCGTAGACGTCAAAGTGCTCTGCGTGCGCCTCGAGGTTGCGAACATAAGCTTCAGCATGACCGCCCGTACCGTGAAGGAAGATGAGCGCCGGCATGCCTTTTTTGCCAGCATGCAAGTAGCGGGTACGCACACTGCCAGCGTTTACAAAGCCTTGCTCAAATGCGACGCCTTGCAGGTCGCTCCAAATACTTTTGTGTGAGGATGTATGGTTCATGAATGTACAGGTGGATTGGGGTTAATTTGATTGACTGAATTGGCTGTTATCGCCCTCGCCATGCGTTGTTGCCATGCCTGATGCTGAACGATGAACAGGCCTTCGTCTTCGATCTTGGCCCCACTCATCACTGCCAGAAAACCTGATTTTTTTGCAAGTTCGTCAGGACCTTGGACCCAATGGCGAGCACCACGTGACAGGTCGTTCCAAGCGGATGGAGTGGCACGATGGCCATCCTGAACACCCTGAAACTCGGCCAGATCGTCTGGGGTGGCCATACCACTGGCGTTGTAAAAATCTTCGAACTGACGCAGTCGCCTACTTCGACTTTCGGCCGGCTCGCCTACTGGTGCAAAACAGTAGCTTGTGACTTCAGTGGTTTCTGGCCCGGTGGGTCGAAAGTGGCGAATCTGAGTACTCATAGAGTCCATCAGGAAGAGGTTGGGGTAAAGGCCAAGATTGCGAGAACGCCCCAACATCCAGAAGGCACGATCTTCACCATATTTGCCGATCAGTTCGTCTTGCATTGGAAAGTTAGGGCTTGCACGTGGGTCACCACGTTGTGACCAAAGCACGACGTGGCCATTTTCAAAAGCATAGAAACCGCCGGGACGTTTGCTTCCAACGCCTCCCGGTGTAAGCGTCTGAAGCCCGTGATTTGAAACACCAGTTTCGCGTTGTTGAACCACGGCAACATAGTTGGCGTGAACCGAAGCCACGTGATAGCCATCAGCCCCGTTTTCCATCTGCAGTTTCCAGTTACCGTCGTAGGTATAGGTTGAACTGCCCCGAAGTACTTCAATGCCATTGGGCGCTTGGTCTGTGACCAGATCCAGAAAATAGGCCGAGCCAGCAAGGTAGTTCCCGAGCGAGGCAACGTCTGTGATCAGGCTGGCAAACACGAAACCACGGTATGACTCGACTCGAGCCACGGGTTTTAAAGCATGGTTATTTTTGTTGAGTTCGACGGGATAACCCGCCCCTTTTTCCTCGCGAATGTCCACTAATTTTCCACTGCCGTCATACACCCAGCCGTGGAACGGGCAGGTAAACACGCCACGGTTTCCTCGTTTCTCACGGCAAACGGTAGCGCCGCGGTGCGCGCAAACATTGACGAAACCGCCGAGTTCGCCCTTGTTATTGCGCGTGATGACGACAGGCTTTCGCCCGATCCATCCGGAAATAAAGTCACGAGGCTTGGGAATCTGGCTCTCGTGGCACATGTAGACCCAGTTGCCTTCAAAAATATGTTCCATCTCCAGCTCATAAAGCTCATGGTCTGTGAACATAGCGCGCGACACACCGAATTGGCCGCCTTCATGCCTTACCATTTGAGCGACGCTATCGCGCGGAGTCGTCATGGCGAGCCCTTTCATTAAGATTAAAGATGATAAAAGTCGAGCACCTGGTCAATCAGGTCGTTGCAAACCAGGGTGTACGACTTCGCAATGAGAAGCCCTTGCGCATGTTGTCTCAGCCAAAGGGTGCGCCTTCCGAAGTAAGTATGACTTTTGCCAAGTCGATACGCGTGAGTGGACCAGTTGAATTGTGCGCAGGTTGTATCGCCCTCACGTTTGCATATCGCGGAGGTACGGATGTGAACAGTACGAAAAAGCGGCAGACTGGCAGCGGACTTGCCCGTTTTTATACGGAACACACGGTCTTCCAGCCCGCTACGCGACTGGTAGTAGATCAGCGACATCTCACGTTGTGGGTCGTTCGTAGGTTCACCATCGTCGTCCCACATGGGTACCCAATATTCACATCCAGGCTCGTACAAGGACAGCCACTGGTCCCAGTTTCGATCGTCTAAAAGTTGTCCTTCGCTCTGGACCAATTGGTTGATCTGAAAGGCCAGTTCGGTTGTTATGGTCATGGTAATTGGGTGTGTCTTGGCAAGTCAACAGATCACAGGTGTTTGTGGCCCCACGTGCTGGTAATGTTATAAGTGGAAACAGCCCAGTTCTGTGATTCATCCACCTCCAGGCCGCCGTAACCGTATTCGACTTGAACCTTGGACGGAGTTTCCATATAAAAGGAAATCATCTTATCGTTGATGTGTCGACCAAGCGAGCGAGTTTGCCGCAATCCGGATGCGGGGATGCGATCTTGTGCGTGACCCACATCGTCAAGCTCACGGCATTGCATCATGAAATGCATCAACCGTTTGCCCACTGGCAAATCGCCAACCGCCAAAGTGTGGTGACGGCTGTTACAACGCATGAAGATAAAATTTGCATCTCGTCCGTTGTAGTTAGTTACCACGTAGTCGCTGACACGAAAGCCTAGGACATCTCGATAAAACTGCTGTGCCTTACCCGTATCTGGTACCGACAAAAGGACATGCCCTAAGCCTTGATCGCCTGTCACAAACCCAGCATGTGCACGCGGCGCATGAAATGGAGTTTGAGGGCGGGCGAAGGCACCATAGGAGAACTCAACGCTCAAACCAGCAGGGTCCGTTGTCATCATGAGTTCCTTCACGCCCCTTGCCAATGTCTGCGCCTGCGTGGCCATCACGGGAGAATGACCTGCTGCCTGCAAGGCGCTGCGGGTTCGTTCAAATGCCTGCTGATCGTCAAGCTCCAACCCCAGTGCACAGATGTCATCCGTCGGACCTTGCTTCAAGGCGACACGAAAAACGCGATCGTCCATTCGCAAAAGAAGGGTGTCCGGACTATCGCCCTGAACAGCTTGCGCGCATAAAACATCCTGTGCAAAAGTCCGCCAAGCCTGCAGATCCTTGGCTTCGATCTCGATATAGGCCAGGCGGCGCACGTCGTTTGTAATCGTCATGGTTTATTTACGTTGCTAAGTGAGATCCAAAAAAATACATCTTCCGAACTGTTCCATTTTTAATGATTTTGGGAGAAATTCAGGGCGTATTTACCCTCGCACGCAAGCGGTTTATTGGAATCACTTAAATTCTGAATGTCGTGTACAAAAGAGTAGATACTTTATTGTGCGCGAATCGAAGCTTGGAGTTCGGACAATAACGGGGACTCCTCTGTCTAGACCCGCCGTTGCTGGCCAACCCAGAAGCGTTCACGAATTTCGCGTTTAAGGACCTTGCCAACCGAACTGCGCGGCAAGCTGTCCCAAACCTCCATACTCTTTGGTGTCTTCATACCTCCGAGCCGTTCTCGGCAAATGGACATGGCGGCCTCTTCATCCCATTGTGCCCCGGGCTTGAGCTCAATGATGGCCTTCACAGCCTCTCCCCATTGTTCATCGGGCACGCCGATGACGGCGCAATCGCTGACGGCCGGAATCGACCACAAGACTTGCTCTATTTCGCTCGGTGATATGTTGAAGCCACCGGAGATGATCAGATCTTTCAAACGGTCAACGATGTAAAAATAACCATCATCGTCACGGTAGCCCACATCCCCGGTGTGCAGCCAGCCAAACTTGAGGGCTTCAGCCGTGGCTTCGGCGTTTTTGTAATAACCACGCATCACCAGATCGCCTTGAACTACCACCTCACCTTTGATTCCGGCATCAAGCAGTTGACCGTTGTCATCCATAATTCCCAACTTTACGAAAGGGGAGGGACGACCGCAGCTGGCCAAACGATGACTTAACGATGGATTTAAAAGTATGTCCGCATGGTCTCGGCTTGTCATGCAAGTGCAGATGAATGGCGCTTCTGCTTGTCCATAACACTGCACCATCACAGGACCGAACACATCCAAGGCTTCACGTAGCTTCTCGACGGACATCGGTGCGGCAGAATAAACGAAATATTGAAGTGAACTGTAGTCTGAGGAACGAATATCGGGATGCGAAAGCAACTTGTAAACAACTGTCGGTGGCAGGAACAACTGCGTGACTTTGAATTTCTCAATGGCTTTTAATAAGGCGCCTGGTTCAGCAGAAGGCATGATGATGTTTACACCTCCATAGGCCATGGTGGCAAAGGTCACTGCACCTGCCGCGTGGGAGAGCGGCGTCGCGACCAAGTGGACTGGCCTGTCCTCGACCGGCATGGCTGCGAACCAGTTGGAAAACAGGGTGAAGTAATTGCGATGCGTCACAATCACGCCCTTGGGCAGTCCCGTTGTCCCACCCGTGCCGCGTATCGCCACCACATCGCTGGCTGTTGATTCGCAGCGCACGTGGTTTGCATCCTGCTTTCTGGCCCAGCTTTCCAAGTCTTCAATACCTTGAAGCGGACGATCAATGCAGACAATGCCGCGCAGGCCAGGCATTGCCTTGTGCAGTTGCACAACCTGGCCTTCAAATGCGCTGTGGATAAAAAGGAATTCGCAACCACCTCTGGCAAGGATATTGGTATTCTCTTCAGACGAATTTCGTGCGTTAACTGGCAGCCATACGCCCTTGGATCGAACAATGCCTAAAACGGCAACGAATGTCATTAAATGATTATTGGCGAGCACCCCTATTTGGCTTTGGGGGGTAATTCCAAGGGCATTCAAGCCGTTGGCGATACGGTGTGAAAAATCATTCACTTGGCCGTAGTTCAGGATACGGCCATCAGGCTCCATTAAACAGGGTGAATCAGCGCCATAGCTAAAACCACGGTCGAATATATCTATCAGTTGCATGTGGACAATTGATTCTATTTTCTACTCGGCCTTGGCACCGCTGGCGCGGACAACTTGCAACCAACGCTGGCGCTCGGCACCCATGATTGCGCTCCATTCGGAGTGACCCGTAAACTCCGCTTCCATGCCAATCGAGGTGGTGAAGTCTTTGTAGCCTGTGCCACGCGCTACGACACCAATGGCTTCGGAAAATTTCTGCACAATGTGCAATGGTGTTCCGGAGGGGGCAAAGAAAAAAGTGTTGGCCACATAGTCGTATCCCGTAACACCGGCCTCGGCTACAGTAGGTATATCGGGGTATGAGGTTGAGCGTCGAGCACCGCTGGCTGCAAGGATACGCATTTTTCCTGCTTGGATGAGCGGGCGGGCGGTGGTAATTGCAGCAAAGGAAAAATGCACTTCGCCAGTGGATGTGCCTACTGCGGCAGGGACTTGTCCTTTGTACGGAACGTGCAATAACTGCGCGCCAGTCAAAGTGGAAATCATCGATCCGGCAAGGTGCTGCGAGCTGCCATTACCGCCAGAGGCGTACGACACCTTGCCGGGATTGGCCTTTGCAAAATCTATCAAATCTTTCACGCTGTTAAAGGGTGAGTTGCTGGGAACAACCAGCATCAGCTGTACGGCCCCGACCTTTGCCACAGGTATGAAGCTCTTGATAGGATCGTAAGGCAACTTGGCCACCATGGCTTCATTGGTAAAGTAGCCCGTGGAGGTGATCATGAATGTATAGCCATCGGGCGCAGCGCGCGCGGCTAACTCTGTGCCAATGATGCCATTAGCACCGGCGCGGTGATCCATGACCAAAGGCACTTTCCATTTTTCACTAATCTGGTTGGCAATGTACCGGGCCGACCCATCTGTAGCTGTTCCTGGTGCGTAGGGTTGGATCAATGTGATCGCGCGGTCGGGCCATGGGGTGTCAGCCGCAAAAACTTTACCCAGTAGCAGTGAGGTCATCAGAACGACGATACCTATGGACGTCAATTTCTTTTCCATTCAGTTTCCTAGCATGAACAAAATTGGTTGATATAAATTTACTGTGACGATGTTCATTAGTTGGAGCCCCTTTGTCAAGGTCTCGCGGTTAACCAAAGTACACCGGAGGCCTGTCAATTCCTTCAGCCAACTTTGACATTGATAAGCGTGGCTATGTTCTGCCAGAGAGAAATTGCTGCTTGCAGCCGTGCGGTGAACTCTTTGGCATCTTCTGGCAAAGGATCCATTCCCAATCGCTCCCAAATAGCCAAGAACTTCGGGGTTCTAATGATCTTCATCACACGCGCAGTAATTTTTTGAACTGCTGCATTCGAAGTTCTTCCTGGTGTCCATAGCGCTTACGAAAATTCACACTGTGTTGAGCTGCTATCGTAAATTTTTTTGTTCGTACAACTCATCAAAATATTGAGGCCCTCCCTTAAAAATATAAATGTTAACATCGAAAATAAATTCGTCAAACTTGTACGCATACGTTTGCTGTGGCGGCTACTTGGCTTAGATGTTAATAGGAAAAAAATGAAACATTCGATCGCGCGGTGGTGCTGTCTGTCAATTCTTCTTTGTACGCTTGCAGGCGGCGCCGGCGCGCAAACCTTCCCCAGCCGACCCATCCACCTTGTCGTGGCCTTCCCGGCCGGCGGCGGCGCCGACGTACTGGCGCGTGCCGTGGCGCAGAAATTAACGGCAAGCCTTGGGCAGCCCGTCATCGTCGACAACCGCGTGGGCGCTAGCGGCATCGTCGGCTCCGACTCCGTGGCCAAATCTCCGCCCGACGGCCACACGCTGCTTCTGGTCAGTACCACCCAAGCCATTGCATCCAAGTTGTATGCCAAGGTGCCTTTCGACCTGGTAAAGAGCTTTTCGCCCGTGGCATTCATCGGAACCGCGCCACTGGTGCTGGTTGTCCATCCATCCGTGCAGGCCCGTACGCTGGGCGAATTCATGGACCAGGCCAAGGTCAGGAACATCAGCTACGCCTCCGCGGCAAACGGTACGGTGGGCCACTTGTCAATGGAGATGCTCAAAAGCATGGCCAAATTTGACATGCTGCACGTGCCCTACCGGGGAACCGCCCCCGCGACCAACGACCTGCTAGGTGGTCAGGTGGATGCAATGATGGACATTCTGCCCAACGCGCTGCCCTACATAAAAGCGGGGCGCATGCGCGCACTGGCGGTGACTTCGTTCGAACGGGCACCCGACTTACCGGAAACGCCGACGGTGGCGCAGGCCGGCATTGCGGGCTTCGAGGCGCTCAACTGGTATGGCGTGCTCGCCCCGGCCGGCACGCCGCCCGCCATCGTCAGCAAGCTCAACAGCGCGATATCGGCTGCTATTGCAGAGCCCGACGTTAGCGCTCGTCTGACGGGCCAGGGCTATGTGGTGAAACGGATGACTCCCGAGTCGTTCGGGGCACTGATCGAAAAGGACCTGGTGAACTGGGACCGGGCGATCAAAGTATCTGGAACGAAGCCCGACTAGCCGATGAGCGCTCTGTCCAGCGGCACCGCTGCGGCCATCTCGCCCGCGATGCGGGCTCTGTCTAAATACATCTCGGCAGGGGCCGTAGTCCCTGTACCTGCCGCCGTGGCGGCCAAGGCTAAGCACCACCTGCTCGACACCATCGCCGCGATGGTGTCAGGTGCTGCCCTGCCGCCCGGCCAACTTGCGCTGGCCTATGCCGCCAATCTGGGCGGCAACCGCGAGGCCTGCGTTCCCGGTTCGCGCCTCGTGACCTCCGCGGTGCACGCAGCCATGGCCGGCGGCTTTTGCGCCCATGCCGACGAGACCGACGATTCACACCAGCCGGCGTTCTTTCACCCGGGCTGCGCGATCGTGCCAGCGGCGCTAGCCATGGCCGAGCGTCAACACTCAAGTGGCGAACAGCTGATTCGTGCAGTGGTTCTGGGCTATGAGGTCGGCGCGCGCATCAGTCTGGCGCTGGGCGCCATGGCATTCCACCAGCGGGGCTTTTCATCGCACAGCGTTGGCGGACTTTTCGGCGCATCGGCCGCTGCGGGCGCGCTGGCGGGCCTGACACCTGACCAATGTCGCTGGCTGCTGTCATACACCGCGCAGCAGGCCTCCGGAGTCTCCTGCTGGATGCGCGACCCGAGCCACGTGGAGAAGGCCTTCGTGCTGGGCGGGATGACCGCGCGCAACGCTGTGTACACGGCCACCATGGTGCAGGCTGGAATGAGCGGCGTGGACGACGTTTTCGCCGGCTCACCGAATTTCTTCTCCACTTACAACCCCGCCGCGTCGATGGAGTCCTTGGTGGCGGGCCTGGGCGAGAGCCACGAGATCATGCGTGCCAATATCAAGAAGTGGTCGGTGGGAAGTCCGGTGCAGGCGGCGCTCGACTCCATGCACTCGCTCATGACTGCGCACCGGCTAACGGCAGACGACATCGAGGGCATACATGTGCAAGTGCGTGACGACGAAGCCGGCATTGTGGACGGCCGCGACGCGCCCAACATCAACCTGCAGCACCTGATCGCGCTGATGGTGGTCGACCAGGGGCTTGACTTCGCAAGCTCGCATGACTTCGAGCGCATGCGTGACCCGCGCGTGATGGCTCTGCGCGACCGGGTCGTGTTCGAAGGCAGTGTGGCATTGCGCGAAGCGGGTGGTCGGCAAGCGCTGCTGGAGGTAACGACCACAACGAAGGGTGTCCTGCGCCACCACACCCGGGCGGTCCGTGGCGCCGCAGACAACCCGATGACCGATGCCGAAGTTGACGCCAAGTGCGTGGGCCTGCTCGCGCCCGTGCTGGGTGCGCGGCGGGCGAGGCGGCTGGCCGACACAGTGTGGGCAATCGATACGCTTGATGACGTCGCGACGATGCGGGGCCTTCTACAGGCCCCCCGGAGCCCTGCCTGAACATGGTTAGGCGTCGCGATGATGGGCTTCGTCACGATGGCCGACGCGGCGATGGCCAAACATACGGTGAAGCGCTAACCCGTTACGCCTGCCTTCGCTCACTCATGAGCCGGCAGCACGCGAACTCCTAATTGACCTGCGTCAGCAACGGCTGCCCCGCGAACTGGGCACGTAGGTTGCGCAGCACCGTGTCCATGGAGGCTTCAGACGATTCCCGGGTAACGCCGGCGCAGTGCGGCGTGATGACGGCGTTCTCAAGCTCCAGCAGCTTCTCTGGCACAGCGGGCTCGCCGTCGATCACGTCCAGACCGGCCGCGTAGAGCCTGCCATCCGACAGCCGGTCGATGAGTGCCTGTTGGTCGATGATGCTGCCCCGTCCCACGTTGACCACCACACCCCTGGGGCCCAGCGCATCCAACACCGCGCCGTTAACCAGATGCTTCGTGCCCTCTCCACCCGGGGCGGCAATGACGAGGTAGTCGCACCATTCCGCCAGCTCCAGCGGGCTGCCGAAGTAACTGTGGTTCACGTCGGCACGAGGCTTGCGATTGTGATAGCCGACGTCCATGTCGAAGGCGACCGCCCGGCGGGCCACGGCGAGGCCGATCTGCCCCATGCCGAGGATGCCCAGCTTGCGGCCGTAGAAGCGCGGCGAGATCGGGTAGAGCTGCGGGTCCGCGCCGCCGAAACGCGCCGGCCACTTGCCTGTTCGCACAAAGCGCACTGCGGGCATCATGCCGCGAGCTGTGCTGATGAGCAGGCCCATCGCGAAGTCGGCGACGCAGCCCGAGTTGGTCGCCTCCACGTTGGTGACCTTGATGCCGCGCGCGCTCGCGGCCGCTAGGTCGACGCGCTCATAACCCGCGCCGAAGCCGCAGATGATCTCCAGCTTCGGCAACGCGTCCATGAAGGCGGGGTCGATCTTGATCGTCGCGCTGGTGAAGACAGCGCGAACGGTGCTGGCCAGTCCTTGCATGAAGGCTGTTTTGTCCTGTGCCTCCCAGAGGCGGTGGACGATGAACTCTTTTTCCATGATCGCGAGGATGCCCTCGTCGAAATGGAAGGTGGCGAGGATGTGCTCTTTCTGTGTCATTTGGATTCCCAGCGCCGTTGTGGCAAATGTTTGAAAAATGATGGCAGGTCGCTCATTGCCAGTGGTCGGAGCCCGCGCGCCGCAGCTCTTCCTGCAGGCTCGGCCATTCGCGCCCGCAAGCATAAGGACCGCCCTTGCGGAACATGGCCAGGCCTTGCTCGACTGAGCGCTTTTGCACCACATCGGACAGTGGGTTGAGCTCGCGGCCCGCACTGAGGGTGCTGATCTGCCACTTGCAAGCCTTCTCTAGTCGGTGCATCCAGACGAACGCCTCACCAACCGATTCACCGACCGTCAGCAGGCCGTGGTTGCGCAGGATCAGCAGCCGGCACTCGCCCAGGTCCCGCACGATACGGGTGCGCTCTTCCTCGTTGAGCGCCACCCCTTCGTAGTCGTGGTAAGCCAGCCATCCCATGAGGATCAGCGAATGCTGACTGAGCGGCAGCAGGCCTTCCTTCATACAAGAGACTGCGACACCGCCCGGCGCATGGCTGTGCAGAACGCAGGTGAGGTGCGGCTGCCCCATGTGGATGGCGCTGTGAATGACAAAGCCGGCCGGGTTGACCGGGTATTGGCTCTCGCCCACGATGCGGCCATCGCAGTCGATCTTCACCAGCGAAGAGGCCGTAATCTGGTCGTAAAGCATGCCATGCGGGTTGATGAGGAAGTGATGCTCCGGCCCCGGCACACGGGCCGAGATGTGGTTGCCCGCGAGCTCCGACCAGCCGTAGCGGTCCACCAGTCGGTAAGCAGCCGCCAAGTCTACGCGAATGGTCCATTCTTCCAGGCTGATACCGGCCGGCCGCTGCCCCTCAATGCGAGTGTCGATTGCGCTCATATCGTCTGCGCCTTATTCGCGGTACGAGCCGTCATGGCGGTCGAGCATGCGCAGCATGGCCGGCCATTCCAGCACGCCGTAGGGCCGCCGTGTCTCGGGCAGATAGCTGTGCGCGACAATTTCGGGCACGCCTTCGGGCGGCATGTTGATTTCGGCATTGCAAGCCAACACATCCATCTGCACCTGGCAGGCGCGCTCGAGCCAGTACATGGCGTTGAAGGCCTCGGCCACCGTGGCACAGGCTACCAGGATTCCGTGATTGCGCAGGAACAGGAAGCGCTCCGGCCCGAGGTCGGCGATGAGCCGGGCGCGCTCGTCCAGGTTGAAGGCCGGGCCCTCGTAGTCGTGATAGGCCACCTTGCCGTGAAAACGCATGGCCACCTGCGACAGCGGCAGCAGGCCACACTTTAGTGCGGCAACGCCCATGCCCGAGCGGGTATGGGTATGCATGACGCAGTGGGCCTCCGGCCGAGCCGCGTGCACCGCGCTGTGGATGGTGAAGCCCGCCGGGTTAAAGCTCAGCTCTGGGTTGGGGTTGTGCACTACGTTGCCGTCCAGGTCAATTTTGATCAGGCTGGACGCGTCGATCTCGTCAAACAGCAAGCCGTAGGGGTTGATGAGGAAATGGTGCTCTGGCCCCGGCACACGCGCCGAAATATGCGTGTAGATGAGGTCGCTCATGCCAAAGCGGTGCGTCAGCCGGTAGGCGGCGGCGAGGTCCACCCGGACGCTCCATTCCTCGGGTGAAACACCCTGTGGAAGGGGCTTAGCGGTGACAGGAGATAAATTATTTTTCATGGATGCCTCATTGCTCGACTGCGATGTTTCCGTCTTTAACAACCTGCGCCCAACGGACAAGATCACTCTTGATCACTTCGCCAAAGGCCTCCGGCGTGCCGGTGGCGGGCTCCAGCGCCATGGCCTGCAGGCGCGCGGCAACTTCGGGCGAGTTCATCACGGCCGAGACTTCACGGTTGAGTTTGTCGACGATGGGCCGCGGTGTGCCGGCCGGCACCAACAGTCCGATCCAGGCCGAGGCATCCATGCCGGTGATGCCGGATTCGCGGAAGGTCGGCACATCCGGCAGGACCGGCGAGCGCTTCGGGCTGGCCACGCCGAGGCCGACGAGCTTGCCGTCCTTGATGTGCGGAGCGGGCACCGAAACCGCAAAGAAGCCGGTCGACGTGAATCCGCCGAGCAGATCAATGAGCGCCTTACCGCTGCCGCTGCCGTAAGGCACGTGTCGCCAGTCAAGGTCGATGCGTTTCTTGAGCAGTTCGCCGGCCAGGTGCATGGTGGTGCCCGAACCGGTGGTGGCGAAGGTGATGGTGCCTGGCTCCTTTTTCGACAAGGCGGCGAGCTCGGCCAGGTTTTTGGCTTTGACCGAGGGATGGGCCACCACCATGATCGGGATGTCCACCAGCTTGGTGACTGGCTGGAAGTCTTTCACCGTGTCGTAGGGCAGGTTCTTCAACACCGTCGGCGCGACGGTGAGGATCCCGTCGAAACCGAGCAGCAGTGTGTATCCATCAGGCTTGGCCCTGGCGGCAATTCCCGAGCCGAGGGCACCACCGGCACCCGGCCGGTTTTCGATGACCACTGGCTGCCCGAGCCGCTGGCCGAGTTTTTCCACCAGGACGCGGGCAACGACGTCGGCCGCGCCGCCCGGGCCGAATGGCACAAGGAACTTGATCGGCCGATCAGGGTAGCCGGCAACAGCATCTTGGGCCTGCACGGCGGGCGTCACGGTGAATGCAATGGCGACGCAAGCCAGCATCACGCGCAAGGCACCTGGCGGTGGGGTGGTGAAAAGAGCTTGTCTCATCTTGTGCCTTTCGTTGGGGTCTGACGGGTGTTTAGGATCTGGTCCGCGGTTCATGCGGTGGAAGGGGAAATAATGGGTTGCGGCACCCTGGCCAGCAGGCGGTGCGCACGTTCGATGACGGGGCGATCCACCATCCTGCCGCGCAGCACGAAAGCGCCGTTTTGCTTCGTCGCGGCGGCGACCACTTCGGCAGCCCAGAGCAGTTCGTGCGCGGCCGGCGCGAATCCCTCGTTCACTGCGCCCACCTGCGACGGATGAATGCACAGCTTGCCGCCAAATCCGAGACGCCGAGCGCGGGCAACATCGGCCGCCAGCGCAGCGGCATCGCCGATTGCCAAGGTGACGCCATCGAGCGGAGAAGCAAGGCCGCCGAGCCGACTTGCCAGCACCAGGCGTGAGCGTGCGTAGAGCAGCGCATCGTCGTCACCCTCGATGCCGGCGTCGAGCTGGAAATCCACCGAGCCGAAAGCTAACCGGTGCACACCTGGAACGCGTGCGATCTCGCGCGCATTCCATATGCCTTCGGCTGTCTCGAGCAGCGGCACCAGCAAGGCCTCGTGCGGCAAAAGCGCGGCGATGGCCGCAACGGAGACGGGATCTTCCGCCTTGGGTAGCATCACGCCGCGCAGGCCTTTCAGGCGCAGCAGCGACAGGTCGTCGGCATGCCAGCGCGTGTCGGCGCTATTGATGCGCAGCAGCGCTTGGCGACCTGAGGCCAGCCAGCCCATGCAGGCCTCGCGAGCCGCGTCCTTGGCCTGGGGCGCGACGGCGTCCTCGAGGTCGAGGATTACCGCGTGTGCGCCCGCGGCCTGGGCCTTGACAAAACGCTCGGGCCGGTCGCCGGGAACAAATAGAAAGGAATGCATGGCGGGCGAGTTCATGTTTGCTCAGGACTCGATGGCGTGTCCAAGCTTGGGCACGAGCACCGTGCGCTCGAAGCTCATGAACTCCGTGCCGTCGGACTTTTTGCCAACGGTGCGCACCGTGACGACGCCTTGCGTTGGACGTGAAGCGGACTCCCGCTTGGCCAGCACCGTCGATTCGGCGTAGATGGTGTCGCCGGCAAACACCGGCGCACTGAGCTTTATATCGTTCCAGCCGAGATTGCCAATGGCCTTCTGGCTCACGTCGTTAACGCTCATGCCGACGACGATGGACAGCGTCAGGCAGCTGTTGACAAGTGGTTTGCCGAACTCGGATTTCGCGGCGTAGGCGTGGTCGAAGTGCAGCGGGTGGGTGTTCATCGTCAACAGCGTGAACCAGGTGTTGTCCGTGTCGCTGATGGTGCGGCCGGGTCGGTGCTCGTAGGTGTCACCGACAGTAAACTCTTCGTAACACCGGCCTTGCCCGGAGCGGATGCGGTGGCCGGCGTTGGGCTGGGCGTCAGAAGAGGGGGTTGTACCTACCATGGGGGTCTCCAGAAATTCAGTCTGCCGCGCGGCTTTGCGGCACATCATGCAGGGGGTTGTGCTCGCCCAGGGCCGGCGCCGTGAGGTCAATGCGCGCGGGCTCACGCAGAAAACGGATCGGCGTGCCAATGTGCGGTCTGCCGTCGGCGTCCCGCAGCAGCATGCCACGGGCCGTCAGGTGCGCGTCGGCGAACGCCTCCGGCAATGTGCGCACGGCGCCAAAGCAGACGTCCATGCCCGACAGCCAGGCCTCGCATTCGGTGAGGCTGCGGCCACCGATCTCGGACTGCAGCACGTCGATCACCGGTTGCTGGTGCGGGCCCGGCCCACGCAGCACCAAGGGAACCAGGTCGTCGCGGCCGATCGCCGCCATCAGCGTGCGAACGAATTTCGCCTCTTGGCCGGCGATGGCTAAATGCCGTCCGTCGCGCGTCGTGTAAAGGCGGTAGAAGGCCGAGCCGCCGGTCGTGCGCTCGTGCTTAGCGACCGGCTGGCGGCCTTGCGCGAATGTCGGCCCTGTAATGTTGGCGCAGGCTGAGGCCATGGAGTCGAGCATCGCAATGTCGATGTAGTCGCCTTGGCCAGTGGTCTGGCGGCGAAGCAGTGCCATGAGAACGCCTGTGAGCCCATGCAACCCGCTCAGCAGGTCTGCAACGGGAATGCCGGGGACCGTGGGCGCCCCATCGTCGCCGAGCGTGATACTGAGGACGCCCGACAGCGCCACCACCGCGAGGTCGTGCGCCGGCCGGCCCGCATATGCGCCGTCCTGGCCGAACGCGCTGACTGAGCAGTAGACGATGCGTGGGTTCACTGCGCACACCTGCTCGTAGTCGATACCTAAGCGCTGCATGACACCGGGACGGAAGGACTCGACGAAAACATCGGCCTCGGCGCATAGGCCCAAAAGCGCCTCGCGGCCGGCCGGGCTCTTGAGGTCCAGCACGATGCTCTGCTTGCCGCGGTTGAGGTTGCGAAAAAACACGCCGTGCCCGCCGTCGGGCAAACCGATGTGGCGGCCGGCGTCGCCCTCTCCGGGCATTTCGATCTTGACGACCTGGGCACCATGGTCGGCCAGCGCCATGGTGAGGTAGGGCCCCGGAAGGAAGCTGGACAGGTCGATGACCTTCAGGCCTTCGAGCTTCACGGTAGCACACCCTTTTTGCGCTGCGCGGCCGGTGATGGCGACACATCTGTCTGTTGCGGCACCAGCCGGGCATTGCCCGCACCCAGGGGGCTGCAGGGCGTTTGGGCCGGGCGCACACCGTCGATTTTCAGCGGATTCGCCAGCATGCGCATGTCCTGATTGAACGGATGCGGCACAGAGGCGATCATCCCGTTCTCGCCGACGAAGGGGTTCTCCAGCGCCTGCACCACGTCCAGTACTGGCGCCACCGGCAGCACGCTGCCCAGCATACCCAGCCAGTGGCTGCTGTCGTGCTTACGGAACTCGGCGTCCAATATCTGGCTGAGCGCCTCGCGGTGCTGCCCGCGCAGGGTGGGCGAGGCGAACCGGGCGTCAGCAGCCAGGTCGCGGCGGCCTAGCTTGTCCAATAATGCTTCCCAGAACTTCGCCGTCATGCACATGACGAAAATCCAGCCATCGCGTGTCGGGTAGGTCTGCACCGGCCCGACGGAAAAGTGCGCGCTGCGCGGCAGCCGCGTCGCCGCGAAGCCGGTATTGAGGTACCAGGTGGCGGAGTAGCCCAGCTGGTGAAGCGCCACGTCGAAAAGGCTGGTGTCCACGTCGCAGCCAAGGCCAGTCTGGCGCGCCCGCATGAGGCAGGACAAAAGCCCGACCATGCCCGTCATACCTGTCATGTAGTCGATGATTGAGGGCCCGAAGCGCGCGGGTGAGCTGCTGGGCTCGCCGGTCAGGCTCATGAGGCCCGCCTCGGCCTGCATCAAAAAGTCATAGCCCGGCCAGGCAGCGCGCCCGTTGTCGCGGCCGTAGGCAGAAATGTGCAGGCAGACGAGCTTCGGATTGACGCTGGAAAGGCTCGCGTAGTCGAGGCCCATGCTGGCGGGCAGGTCGCCGCGCAAGTTGTTAACGACGGCGTCGGCCGTTGCAGCGAGGCGGTCGAAGGCGAGGCGGTCCTGCGGTTGCTTCAGGTCCAGCGCAACGCTTTCCTTGTTGGAGCCCCAGGTCTGGTGGTAGTAGCTGTCGGCGTCGCCGAGGAGGTAAGGGCCGGTGCGCCGAGATGGGTCGCCGCCGGCCGGCAGGTTTTCGACCTTGATGACTTCAGCGCCCAGGTCAGCCAGGAACATGGAGCCGTAAGGCGCCGCGCCGAACTGCTCGATGGACAGCACGCGCACGCCTTGCAAGGGAGGGGGTTGCTTGTTCGACATGCTCATGCCGCCGGGTTCTGGCGGATCCATTGTTTTGCGATGATGATTCGCTGCATCTCGTTCGTGCCCTCGCCTATGCAGGTGAGCGGAGCGTCGCGATACAGACGCTCGATGTCGTATTCCTTAGAGTAGCCGTAGGCGCCGTGAATACGCATGGACTCGATGCTGTTTTCCAGCGCCGCCTCCGAAGCGAAATATTTGGCCATGCCCGCTTGCATGTCGCAGCGCTCCCCTCGGTCGAAGGCCTCCGCCGCATCCAGCGTCAGCAGGCGCGCGGCGCGCGCGCGCGTAGCCATCTCGCCGATCTTGAGGCCGATGGCTTGGTGCTCTGCGATGGGCTTGCCGAACGTCTTACGGATCTGGGCGTAGTTGGCACCCAGGCGCAGTGCGCCCTCAGCGATACCGACGCCGCGTGCCGCAACGTTGATGCGGCCAAGCTCCAGCCCGCCAGTGGCCTGGTAGAAGCCCTGTCCTTCCACGCCGCCGATCAGGTGGTCGACGCCGATGCGGTAGTTGTCGAAAACCAACTCGGCCGAGTCGATGCATTTGTAGCCGAGTTTCTCGAGCTTGCGGCCGACTGTGAATCCCTCCTGCTTCGGCGCGATGAAAAGGCTCATGCCCTTGTGGCGCGGGTCGGCCGCCGGATCGGTCTTGACAAGCAGCGCGAAGCACGAACCTTCAATGCCGTTCGAGATCCAGGTCTTGGTTCCGTTGATGACGTAGTCGTCACCGTCGCGCTTTGCCACCATGCGAATGCCCTGCAGGTCGGTCCCAGCGTCGGGCTCTGTGAGCGCCAGACCGCCGCGCACTTCACCGCTGGCGAATTTGGGCAGCCAGTACTGCTTTTGAGACTCGGTGCCGAATTTCTCGACGGCCAATGCCAGCATGAGATGCGAGTTGAATATGCCGGTGATAGCCATCCAGTAGGACGACACATTCATCACGATGCGCGCGTAGGTGGACGCGGGAAGGCCGAGGCCGCCGTACTCTTGGCTGATGGTGGCGCCGAACAGGCCCAGCTCCTTCATTTCCTCGACGATCGCGGTGGGGTAGAGGTCTTCATGGTCGTGGTGGCGAACCTGGGGTATCACCGACTTCTGTACCCATTTTTCGATAGCGTCGAGCAACTGTCGTTCTTCTTCGGCGGGCAGCGCCGGGCGGATGGTTTTGGAGGTCATGGTGGTCTTGTGTTGAATGCGTAAAGCGTGTGTTTTGGTTCTGGGAAGTCAGGTGACGTAGCTGGTAAATTCGGCCGTGCGAGCGCCGGCGTCGGGGTCGGTCCTGACGTTGACAACGGCGGCCTTCCCAGCGCGTACGGCGGCGGCGGCCCGCTCTAAAGCAGGGCGAATCTCATCGGGCGCCTCGACATATTCGCCGTGGCAGCCGAGCGCCTCGGCCATCAGGTCATAGCGGACGTAGCCAAGGTGTCGGCCGGGCTTGGCCGACTGCGGGTCGGCAGTCCAGCCGCCATTCAGACTGATGACGACCAGCACCGGAAGCTTGTGGCGAATAGCGGTGTCCAGCTCCATGGCGTTGAAACCGAAAGAGCCGTCGCCGTGCACCACCACCACCTGTGTGTCTGGCCGCGCGGCCTTGGCGCCGAGTGCGAACGGCAGGCCGACCCCCATCGTGCCGAAGGGGCCGGAGTTGAGGCGGTGCCCTGGCTGAAAGGTCGGGATGGACTGCCGCGCGAAGTTGAGAATTTCTTGGCCGTCTACCACCAGCACAGCATCCCGGTCGATGAAGTCACGAACTTCCTTGCACAGGCGTTGCGGGTGGATCGGCACGGCATCGGTTGCGAGCGCTGCTTCCGCCTTTGCGAGCTTGTGCTGGTTCGACGCCGCCAGTTCGCTCGTCCAGGCGGCGTAACGGCCGGCGGACGAAGACCCCAGCGCCTCGGACCACTGGCGCAGCACTGTGGCGCAATCGGCGGCGATGCCCAGCGCAAGGCGCGGCGCAATCATGGCTTCGGCGGGGTCAATGTCCACACGCACGAACTGCGCATCGACGGAAAAGCGGGGCGCTTCGCCATGGTTCCAGATGTAGTTGAGCCGGGTGCCAAGGACGATCACGAGGTCGGCATCCTTGAGTGCGCGTGTGCGGACTGCAGGAAAAGACAGCGCGTGGTCGTCGGGCACCACGCCGCGGCCCTGCGGCGTCGTATAGAACGGGATGCCGGCCTGCTCGACGAAGGCGCGCATCGGCGCCGACGCACCCGACCAGATAACGCCGCTGCCCGAAACAATGACCGGGCGGCGCGCCTGAGCCAGCAACGCCATCATCCGTTCGACGCTGTCCTGCGTGGCTGCGGGCGTTGCCAATGCCGTGGCCGCTTCACCGGGCCAGACGACGGCGTCCTCGTCCACGTCCTTATAGAGCACATCTCCCGGCAGGTCGAGGTAGGCTGGTCCGCGTTTGCCGCTCATGGCCTGGAGGTAAGCGGCGGCGATCATTTCGGGAATTCGCAGCGGGTCGGTAACACGCTCGGCCCATTTCGTTGCGGGCTTCATCACCGCCAGCTGGTCGAGGTCCTGGAAGGCACCCTTGCCGGACTGACCGATGGGGCTGGCGCCACCGATCGCGATAACGGGCGCGCAATCCACGAGGGCGTTCATCAGGCCAGCGGCAAGGTTGACCATGCCGGGGCCCGACGCGGCCATGCAGAATCCCGGCTTGCCGGAGACGCGGGCATAGGCCTGGGCCATGTAGGCCGCGGCCTGTTCGTGGCGCACATCGATCAGGCGCATGCCATTGGCGATGCAGGCGTTGCCTGCGCCGTGGGTCGGCCCACCCATGAGGAAGAAGCCGGTGTCCACACTGAGGCGGGCGAGGGTGCGTCCCACGAGTTCATAGGCTTTGATGATGGTCATGGGTTCTTCATGTGGCGTTGCACTCACGCAGCGTGCGGATTTCGTCCTCGCCCATGCCGAGCAGCTGCTCGAAGACATAGTCGTTGTCTGAGCCGAGCAGGGGAGCCGCGGTGACTTTCACATTCGAGTCCGACATGCGAACCGGCCAGCCTGGCATGGTGAAGGTGCCGCGCGTCGGGTGGTCGACTGTGGCAAAAGCGCCGCGATTGCGCAGGTCCACATCATTGATGAGCTCCTGCGTATCGAAGGCCGCGCCGGCCGGCACGCCGGCATCGCCCAGGGTTTGCATGACCGTGGCCTTATCGTGCTTGAGCGTCCATTCGCGCACGATGGGATCGATCACGTCCCGGTGCGCGTAGCGCATATCGGCAGTCCCCAGGCGCGGGTCGGCGGCGAGCTCGGTCTTGCCGATGACCTCGAGCAGCCTCTTCCACTGGCGGTCACCGGCGCGAGAGACGTAGATGAAGCAGTAGTCGTTTGGGCCGCCGCCCTTGCAGGGGTAGAGCTCGCTCGGCGAAGTGCCGCCCAGCAGGCTCTGATTGCCGTTGCGCGGCGTGGTCTTGTCGAACATCAGTTGGGCGGCGAAGGCCATCCGACAAAAATTGATAACGGCCTCCTGCATCGCGACCTGCACGCGCTGGCCGCGACCGGTGCGCATGCGCTGGTACAGCGCGGCGATGATGCCGATACTGCAGTGCAGCCCAGTACCGGTGTCGCCGATAGTCGGGCCGGGCTTGAGCGGGCGGCCGTCGGATTCACCGGTGATAGACACTGCGCCGCCGCAGGCCTGCGCGATCATGTCAAAGGCAGGGTACCCGCCATACGGGCTCTCGGGCGCGAAGCCCTTGATCTGCGCGTAGACGATGCGCGGATTGATGCGCGCCACCTCCTCGTAGGAGAAGCCCAGTCGCTCGATGGTGCCCGGCGCGAAATTCTCGATGAAGACGTCCGAGCGCTCAATAAGCCGCGTAAGGATGGCCTTGCCTTGCGGGCTCTTCAGGTTCAGCGTCATGCTGCGCTTGTTGGCGTTCAGTACCATGAAGAAGTAGGAGTCGGTGCCGAACTTGGCGGCGGATGCGTTGCGTGCTTGCTCGCCGGTGCCGGGCGGCTCGACCTTGATGACTTCAGCGCCCAGCCAGGCCAGACTTTGGGTGCACGAGGTGCCGGCCTCGAACTGGGTTAGGTCGAGCACACGCACTCCGGCGAGCGCCGGGTCGGAATCAGTAAGGTCTTCGGCTTGAGGTGCCTCAGCGGCGGGGTCTCGTGCGGTCATGAAAAGTCTCCGGCAATGCTGGGATGTCTGGGTTGCGGGTCGGCGTGGATCATTTCTGCGGCTCGGCCTTGATGTTCGCTTCATTGACGATCGCGGTCCACTTGGTGATGTCTGACTCGACGGTATCGCGCAAGTCCTCGGGCGTTCCATGCGAAGGCACCAGGCCGACCTCGCGGAACTTCTTCTGCACTGCGGGGCTTTCGAGCACGGACTTCATCTCGCGGTTGAGCGTGTCGATGATCGAGCGCGGCGTGCCGGCCGGTGCGAACAGCCCAAACCAGGACACAAGGTCAAGCCCCGGGAGGCCTTCCTCGCGCAACGTGGGCACATCGGGCAGGGACAGGCTGCGGCGCGGCGAGGCGACCGCCAGGGCTCGCAGCTTGCCGGCGGCGACGTGCGGCGACGCAACGGACACGGAGATAAAGGTCGACGGGGTCGTGCCGGCCACCACGTCCATGATGGCCTTGCCGCTGCCGGTGCCGTAGGGAATATGGGTCCAGTCCAGGCCGGCCTTCAGGCGCAACAGCTCGCTTTGCAGGTGGGTGGTGCTACCGATTCCGGTGGAGGCATAAGACAGCTTGCCCGGATTTGCCTTGGTGTACTGGATCAGCTCTTTCATATTGCGTGCCGGCACGCTCGGGTGCAACGCGATGACGTACTCCACGTCGGCGTAGCGCGCGATAGGCGCGAAGTCCAGGCGGGGGTTAAAAGGCAGCGGCTGAAGCACCGGCAGGATGGAGAAAGTGCCGTCGTAGCTCGCCACGAGGGTATAGCCGTCGGGGGCCGCGCGGGCGGCTATCTGAGCACCGATGCTACCGGTGGCGCCGGGGCGGTTGTCGACAACAAACTGTGTCTTGAGCCGCTCTCCGAGGCCTTCGGCCAGGATGCGCGTCGCGGTGTCGATGGAGCCGCCGGCTGCGAACGGCACGATGAGGCGCACTGGCTTGTTCGGGTAGGCGCCCTGGGCTGACGC
>Ga0164294_10000875_pt1 | contig 28483 bp, 34 predicted proteins | sample GEODES005metaG_FD_111479 | JGI IMG/M metagenome (GOLD analysis project Ga0164294, IMG submission 111479) | Oligotrophic lake water microbial communities from Sparkling Lake, Wisconsin, USA - GEODES005 metaG | ecosystem: Environmental > Aquatic > Freshwater > Lake | place: USA: Sparkling Lake...
CTCTCCTTGCTTTTCCGCCGCCCCTCCTTTATGCGCGCGCCTTCCGTGCCAGGGTCATCCCTGGAGGCCTGGCCGGATCGAACTAACTTTAGCTGATTGGAACGACACATGAGCGATACGCTTACGCTGTCGGCCGAGACGCGCGAGCAGGTTGGCAAGGGAGCCTCCCGCGAGCTTCGTCGTAATGGCCGCGTCCCCGCCGTAATCTACGGCAACAAGCAGGACCCCAAGGGCATCCACGTCGAGGAGCGCGAGCTCTATCGTCTGCTGATGACCGGGCACTTCTTCAATTCGGTCGTCATGATCAATGGCGAGCGCACCCTGCCCAAGGACGTGGCTTTCGACCCCGTCACGGATCGCCCGATCCATGCCGACTTCCTGCGCATCAGCGAGCACGCCACCGTGCACGTGAACGTGCCGATCGTCTTCACCGACGAGGAAGAGGCCCCCGGCCTGAAGCGCGGCGGCGTTCTGAACATCGTCCGTCACGAGCTCGACCTGGTCGTCGACGCCGCCGAGATCCCCAGCGAGATCACCATCTCCCTGAAGGGCCTCGAAGTCGGCGATTCGCTGCACATCTCGGCAGTGACCCTGCCGAAGGGCGCGACCTCGGCGATCACCGACCGCGACTTCACCATCGCGACCGTGGTTGCTCCGTCGGCGCTCAAGTCGAGCGAAGGCGACACGACCCAGACCGAGGGCGGCGAAGCTGCCGAGGGCGAGGAAGCGGGCGAGTAATCGTCCCCTCGAACTTACCGGTTCAAAAAATCGCCTCCGCATCCTAGGTGCGGAGGCGATTTTCGTTTGAGCAGGATTTGAGATGCAGCTGTGGGTCGGCCTGGGCAATCCGGGCCCGCAATATGCGATGCACCGGCACAATGTGGGCTTCATGGCGGTGGACGCCATTGCCGAGACCTATGGCTTCACCCCCGAGAAGAAGCAGTTCCAGGGCTGGACCCGCGAAGGCCGGATCGGCACCGAGAAGGTGATCCTGCTCAAGCCCGGCACCTATATGAACGAGAGCGGCCGCGCGGTGCGCGCGGCGATGGACTTCTACAAGCTCACGCCGGAAGACGTGACGCTGTTCCACGACGAGCTCGACCTGGTGCCGATGAAGGTCAAGGTGAAGCGCGGCGGCGGCACGGCGGGGCATAACGGCCTGCGCTCGACCGACAAGCATCTGGGGCCGGACTTCCGCCGCGTGCGGATCGGCATCGGCCATCCCGGGCACAAGGACCGGGTGCACGGCTATGTGCTGGGCAACTACGCCAAGAACGAGATCGATCCGCTGACCGACATGCTCGGCGCGATCGCAGCGGAGGCGAACTGGCTGGCAGCCGGCGACGACGTGCGGTTCATGAACGACGTGGCGATGCGGCTGCAGGGCTGACGCGCGCACGGCTCTGCGGATACCGCGTGAATCGGCCGGACACGCTCCCGCAACCGGCCCGCAACTGGCCCGAAACGCACTCGCCGATGAACCGACCAGACTCGGCTCACCGCACGAGGCGCTCGAATTACCCCCGGTTTCGCCCACCCTGCCTTGGGCGTTCATCTGGCAGACAGGTCGTTCTGAACACGCAAGGGCTCGCTGGGGGGCGGGTTAGAGGAGTCGCTCACAATGCGTGTCATTTCGAAGAGGCCTACGGTGTTCCTGCTTGCCGTGCTGGCCATGCCCGTGACGGGCAGCCTTTCCGCGCAGGCGCAGGAAAATTCCGATCCCAATATCGTCGTGAACGGCGTGCCGCCGCAGCCGGCCGCGATGGTCGCCGGCCCTGAGGTCAAGGGCGTCATCACCGGGCGCAGCGACGGCCGGATCAAGGTCACCACCGCCGACGGCGCCAGCACGATCATCGCGGTCAGCGAGGCGACCAAGGTCAAGTCCGGCGGCGGCCTGTTCGGCGGCGGGCGCAAGCTTACCCCGGCCTCGCTGCTCAACGGCATGCCGGTTACCGTGAAGACCTGGCAGGGCGGCAGCGAGCTGCTGGCCAACCAGATCACCTTCAAGACCAACGACCTGCGCACCGCGACGATGATCCGCGCAGGCACCGCCCAGGGCTTCGAGGAGCAGACCGCCGCCACCGAGGCGCTGCGCGGCCGTCTGGGCGATATCGACAAGTACAACATCAAGAGCACGACCAACGTGCACTTCGACACCGGCCGTTCGGACCTGTCCCCCGCGGACAAGGCGAGCCTGTGCTCGACCGCGACCAATGCCGATGCGACCGAGAACGCGCTGCTCCTGGTCGTCGGCTATACCGACTCGACCGGCAGCGAGGACACCAACCAGGCGCTCAGCGAGAAGCGCGCGGCGCGCGTGATCAACTATCTGCAGCAGGCCTGTGGCTGGAAGCCCTATCGCATGCTCACCCCGACCGGGATGGCCACCGCCGACCCGCTGGCACCCAACGACACCGAGGAAGGCAAGGCGATGAACCGTCGCGTCGCGGTGAACGTCATGGTCAGCAAGAGCGTCGACGGCCTCTAAGGGCCGGCGCCTCGAATATTGACGGGGCCGGGGGCGGCGCGTGCGCCCCCGGCCCGATATCCGCGCACGCCGCGCCGCCTTGGCGAAGCGCCGTTGCGCCGCCGGCGCGCCGGCCTATTCTCCCGCACGCCACCGTTCGGGAGATGCCTGCCATGTTGCCGCTGCTGATGCTTGCCGGGACGGCGCTGTGCGACGGGCCCGGCCCCTGCCCCACGCCGCAGGAGATCCTTGCCGCGGCGAAGGAACAGCATGACATGGACAATGGCGCGACCATGGCCGCGCTGAGCGCCGAGGATCCCGGCGTGCATTTCGATATCGACCGCTACCCGCCGCGGATCAGCCATGTGATCTGCGGCGCGCCCTGGCGAGACGAGTCGGTACCCAAAGTGGAGTGCAGCTTCCGGCTGCAGTTCCGGCGCACCCGGACCTATGAAGTGGCGCGGCTGGAGCAGGTCGAGGGCCGCTGGCGCATCGACCGGATCCAGCGCGTGATCCGCCAGCGCTGAACCCCGCGGACGGCGGGCAAAGAAAAAGGGGCCCCGGCGAACCGGAGCCCCTTTCCTGTTTTCGAAGCGCTGCGGCTTACTTCTTGCCGACGACCACGCCGATCAGGCGCTGCTGGGCGCCGCCGAAGGTGCCCGAGGCCGAGAAGACGGTGCCGACCTGCTCGCCCTGCGAGCCGAAGAAGCCGCCCGCCAGCGTGCCCGAGAGCGGGCTGCCGGTGGTGAAGCTGCCGGTCCACTGGTTCTGGCCGACCGGGATCGCGCCCTGCGCCGTGAAGGTGCCGTAAGCGACCGCGGCGCCGCCGCCGGCCGGGATGGTCGACAGGGTGAGGACCGAGTCGATCGTGCCGGTGGCGAAGTTGACCGACATCGTCACCGTGCCGGTGACCTTGTTGATCGTGGTGGTAGCGCCGACGGTGCTGACCAGGCGGCCGGTCACGGTCAGCGTGCTGTAGGCGACGGTGCCGGTGGTCGGCATGTCGCTATAGGCGGTCTGGAAGCCCCAGGTGGTGTAGGCGAGGCGCTTCTGGCCCGCGGTCGAATCGCCGCGCCACCAGTTGGCGTAGCTCACGCGGCTCAGCGCCAGCGCGGTGTTGCTCGTCGGCCCGAGGTTCGGCGTCACCGTGGTGCTCGCGGTGACCACGTTGTTCAGGAATTCGGCCTGCGCGAACTTGCCCGCGGTGGTCGTGTCGTCGGTCCGGAAGATGAATTCCTGATTCGCCGGGATCGCATTGGCGACCAGGGTCGACGTGCAGGTCTGGCCGGTCGGCACGCAGAAGCGCGACTCCTCGGTGTTCTCGCGCATCACATAGGTGCCGGTGGCGATCGCCGTGTCGGTGGCGAGGCGCACGCGCGTCGACAGCGTCTCGGTGCTGGCCGCACCCAGGGTGACGGCGCTGGTCGCCGGATCGCCGGTGTAGCTGATCGCGGCGCTGAAGGTGTTGAACTCGGCCGCTGCGGTCAGCGGGAGCGCCGCATAGGTGGGCGACGCGGTCGGCGTCGGCGTCGGGGTAGCAGTCGGCGTCGGCGTGGCCGACGAACTCTTGTTGCCACCGCAGCCCGACAGCGCAACCGTCGCGACGAGCGCGCTCATGAACATGTGACGGCGAATCATTCCCTGCTCCTCAAAAACACGCGGGCACCGAAAGGGCTGGCCCCTGTACCCCAGATGAACGGCCCCCAGTCAAGCCGCGTGAGACGAGGGGTGATCCCGGCCCAATGCGGCGCTTTGAGGGCCTTAGTGGCCGAAGCGATGCATCGCAACGCTTCCTCCTCGGCTGAGACGGAGACGGAGCCGATCCGCCCTTCCCGCAAGCCAAGCTGGCAATGCGGGCACTTTGCCTCTATCGGGCGCCTTTTCCAGCATATTGGCACAGGCAGTTTTCACATGGGTTTCCGCTGCGGCATCGTCGGCCTTCCGAACGTCGGCAAGTCCACGCTCTTCAACGCGCTGACCGAGACGGCGGCTGCACAGGCAGCCAATTATCCGTTCTGCACGATCGAGCCGAACGTCGGCAACGTCGCGGTCCCCGATGCGCGGCTGAACAAGCTCGCCGAGATCGCGGGCTCGCAGAAGATCATCGAGACGCAGCTCGGCTTCGTCGACATCGCCGGGCTGGTGCGCGGCGCGAGCAAGGGCGAAGGCCTGGGCAACCAGTTTCTCGGCAACATCCGCGAAGTCGACGCGATCGTCCATGTGCTGCGCTGCTTCGAGAATGACGACATCCAGCATGTCGACAACAAGGTCGATCCGATCGCCGATGCCGAGACCGTCGAGACCGAGCTGATGCTCGCCGACCTCGAGAGCCTCGAGAAGCGCGTGCCGAACCTGCAGAAAAAGGCATCGCAGGGCGACAAGGAATCGAAGGTCGCGGCCAGCGTGCTCGGCCAGGCGCTCGACCTGCTGCGCGACGGCAAGCCCGCCCGCCTGACCGAGCCGAAGGACGCCGACGAGGAGCGCGTGTTCAAGCAGGCGCAGCTGCTCACCGGCAAGCCGGTCCTGTACGTGTGCAACGTCAACGAGGAAGACGCCGCCAACGGCAACGACCTGTCCGCCAAGGTGTTCGCCAAGGCCAAGGCCGAGGGCGCCGAGGCCGTGGTCGTATCTGCCGCGATCGAAGCCGAGATCGCGACGATGCCGGTCGAGGACCGCGGCGAGTTCCTCGGCGAGCTGGGCCTCGAGGAGACCGGTCTCGCCCGCGTGATCCGCGCCGGCTACAAGCTGCTCCACCTGCTGACCTTCTTCACCGTCGGCCCGAAGGAAGCGCGCGCCTGGACCGTCGACGAAGGCGCCACCGCGCCGAACGCGGCGGGCGTGATCCACAGCGACTTCGAGAAGGGCTTCATCCGCGCCGAGACGATCGCCTATGACGATTTCGTCGCGCTGGGCGGCGAGTCCAAGGCCCGCGAAGCCGGCAAGCTGCGCGCCGAAGGCAAGGCGTACATCGTCAAGGACGGTGACGTGATGCACTTCCTCCACAGCTGATGCCGGTGCTCGGCCTGCTGGTCCCCGCGCTGATCGCGGTGGCGCCCGCCCAGGAAGCGCGGCGCCACTTCCTCGCCTTCTTCGAGTGGGACTCGACGACGCTCTCGCCCGAAGCCGCGGAGATCGTCGACTATGCCGCCGAGGAGATGCTGAAGAACCCGGCGCTGAAGGCGACGCTGTCGGGCCATACCGACCGGACCGGCACCACCGACTACAACATCGCCAAGAGCCAGCGCATGGCCGATGCGGTGGCAAGCTACCTCGTCATCCGCGGCGTGGCGCGCGAGCGGATCACCGTGATCGCGCTGGGCGACACCCGCCCCAGAGTGGAGACCGGCCCCGACATCCGCGAGCCGCTCAACCGGCGCGTAGAGATCGACCTGACCGGCGACTGACGGCGCGCGCCGGGAGCACAAACCTGCGCGGCTTCGCAAATATTATCGACCGACCCCTGACGATCCCTTGAAAGGATCTCGCCCGATACGCATGTGGAACAAGTTCTGCGTGTGTTTTGCGTATCGATTTGTGTGGCGTGTCCTCGTGTGGGGGAGTCAGGCAAATGGTCGAGCCCGGAATTACGGCCAAGGCCGTCAGTTTTGTCGGAGAGAAGCTCGCCAGCACGCTGGCCGAGAAGACTCTTGGCAAAGGCTCGGGCTGGGTACGCGATTCGCAGCCTGGCATTTGGTTCGGCGCGATAGGCGTTCGAAGCAGAGTGCATCGCATCCGCGGCATAGGCCGGCCCGACCCAGGCCCCTGCGAGCACTTCTCCCCGGATGGAAGCGCCGAGAATATCCTGCGCCTGTGCAAGATTCTCCACCGGGCGATGGATCCGAGCTTCGATCTCGGCAGCTTCTTCCAGGTCAACGGCGCGGCGATCCGCGAAAGCGTCGACGATTTCCTCGCAAGCGGGGAACCGCCGCCGCGGCGGACTCTGGATCTGGTGACCGCGCTCGCTTCGATAGCCCGCTTCCTCGATGCCGAAGCCCGGGCCGATTACGTCGCGGTCATCGAGAAACTCGTCCCCCATGTGAGCAGCCCCGCGTTCAGCCGCGCCTTTATCCGCGAGCATGAGCACTATGCCGACAATGGCGGCGCCAAGTTCGCCTATGAGGCCAATCTGGCGCGCGCGAGCCACCGTATCGATGCCCTCCACCTCCGCGGCCTCGCAGCGGAATCACCGACGGACGTCATGCGCCATGCGCTCTCCTGCGAAGATCTGAACGTCTATCTCCACCAGACGATGATCAAGGTGGTCGCCCTAATCAAAAGCGGCGACTTCGCCGGCGCCATCGCCCGGGCCGATTGCGGCATCGCGCGCTTCAAGAACCACCACCGAAGCGCAAAATATCTGCAGCATTACAAAGTTCTGGAAGGCGCGAATTCGACCGTCGAAATCGCCCTGGCCAACGTCGTCAGGGTCCGTGCCCGGGCCAAGCTTCTGCTCCACCTGGAGGAAGGAAGCAGCGCAACGCTCAGATCGGCCAGGCAGGATCTGCGGATCGCGCACTATCTGTTCAGCCGGCCATCGTCGCCGTGGAGGCATGGCATTGCGAACACGCTCCTGCTCGCCTCCGCCCTGGCGATCATGGCCGACCGCCACCAAGCCGGCGTGGGGCTGCTGGAGGAGACCTATACGCACTACGACTGGACCGGCGATCACGAGATCGCCGAGCAGGTCTTCCAGCGGCAGGAGCGGCTTTTGCAGGAAGGATGCTCCCCACAGCTGTCCCACGAAGTGCTCATGCTGGCAGTCTAGCCGCCATGGCGAGCGACGACCTCAGCCCTCGAACGCCGCCAGGATCGGGCACGGCCCCTTGCCGCCCTTGCCGCATTCCTGCGCGAGCTTGCCGAGCGCGTCGCGGGCGGCGGTGAGTTCGGCGATCTTGCCGTCGAGCACCGCGATCTGCTCGCGGGCCAGCGCGCGCGCCCTTGGACGGTCGTCGCGGGCATCGAGCTCGAGCAGCTCGGCGATCTGCTCGAGCGTGAAGCCCGCAGCCTGGGCCGAGCGGATGAACCGGAGCCGGCGCAGATCGCCATCGTCATAGCGACGCACCCCGGCGCCATAGCCGCGCTCGGGCTCGGCCAGCAGGCCGCGGCGCTGGTAATAGCGCACCGTCTCGACGCCGACGCCGCCCGCGTCCGCCAGTTTTCCGATCGTCAACGACATGCTTGACTCCGTACCATGGTACGGAACCTATATGGGCGGGCATGAGCGAGAATGCAAAGCATGCGACGCTGTACCGGATGGTCATGCCCGACCATGTCTGCCCGTTCGGCATCAAGTCGAAATACCAGCTGGAGCGGCACGGCTACACGGTCGACGATCGCTGGCTGACGACGCGCGAGCAGACCGACGCGTTCAAGGCCGAGCACGGCGTGAAGACCACGCCGCAGACCTTTATCGACGGCAAGCGGATCGGCGGCAATGACGACCTGACCCGCTTCTTCGGCGGCACCGTCGCCGAGCCGGGCGCGACCAGCTACCAGCCGGTGATCGCGCTGTTCGGGATGACCGCAGCGCTGGCGCTGGCGGCGAGCTTCGCGGTGACGGGATCGCCCTTCACGGTGCGCGCGGCCGAATGGTTCATCAGCTTCAGCATGTGCGTGCTGGCGATGCTCAAGCTCCAGGACATCGAGAAATTCTCGTCGATGTTCCTTGGCTACGACCTGCTCGCCCGGCGCTTCGTGCCCTATGCCTATGCCTATCCGTTCCTGGAGGGGCTCGCCGGCGTGCTGATGACCGCCGGCGCGCTGACCTGGTTCGCGGCGCCGCTCGGCCTCGTCATCGGCGGGATCGGCGCGGTCTCGGTGTTCAAGGCGGTCTATATCGACCGGCGGACGCTGAAATGCGCGTGCGTGGGCGGGAGCAGCAACGTGCCGCTCGGCTTCGTCTCGCTGACCGAGAATCTGTTCATGATCGGCATGGCCGTGTGGATGCTGGCCAAGCCGGCGGGAATGGGAATGTGACGATGAAGACGCTGCTGCTCGCCTCCGTGGCGCTCCTCGCCCCCCTGCCCGCCTTCGCGCAGGATCATTCGGGGCATGACATGCCGGGCATAGCCATGCCTGCCCCCGCGCCCACCCCGGCCCCTGCCTCGCAGGACCATTCCGGGCACGACATGCCGATGCCGGCGCCCAAAGCCGCGCCGCAGGCGCATGCGGGGCACGATATGGGCGCCATGGAAGCAAGCGGGCCGATCGTGATCGACGGCGGCATCCGCGTGCCGAGCGCGCTCGGCTCGGGCACCTCGCGCCTGCCCGCCTCGGACGGCATGAACGGCGGCTTCCATGTGATGACCGGCGACTGGATGCTGATGGCGATGGGATCGGCGACGCTGGCCTATACCGACCAGGGCGGCCCGCGCGGCGACAACGCGGTCTACACGGCGAACATGGCGATGTTCCAGGCCCAGCGGAGCTGGCAGGACGGGACCAGGCTCACCTTCGACGTGATGGGCAGCCTCGACGCGGTCAACGGCCAGCGCGGCTATCCCAATCTGTTCGCCACCGGCGAGACCGCGCATGGCGTGCCGCTGGTCGACCGCCAGCATCCGCACGACCTGTTCATGGAAATGACCGCGCGGCTCGACGTGCCGCTGGGCGGGGGCGTCAACGGCTTCGTCTATGGCGGCCCGGTCGGCGAGCCGGCGCTGGGCCCTTCGGCCTTCGTCCACCGCAAGTCGGCGCGCTATCTGCCGCTGTCTCCGATCTCGCACCACTGGTTCGACAGCACGCACATCACCTATGGCGTGGTGACCGGCGGGCTCTACACGCGCGGGGTGCAGCTCGAGGCTTCGGCATTCCGCGGGCGCGAGCCCGACGAGAAGCGCTGGGACATCGAGAGCCCCAAGCTCGACAGCTGGAGCCTGCGCGCGACCTGGACGCCCTCGCCCAACTGGGTGGTGCAGGCGAGCCATGGCCAGCTCAAGGACCCCGAGGAGATGCATGCGGGGCAGGACGAGAACCGCACCACGGCGAGCGTGCAATATGGCGGGAACGGCGTCTCGGCGATGCTCGCCTTTTCGGCCAAGGACCGGGTGCCCGGCGACACGCTGACCGCCTGGATCGCCGAAGCGAACTGGGACCTTTCGAAGCATCACAGCCTGTTCGGGCGGATCGAGAATGTCGCCAATGACGAGCTGTTCACCGATCATGCCGATCCGCTGCACGACACCAAATTCCGGGTGACGCGCTTCGAGGGCGGCTATGCCTATCGCATCCCGTTGTCCGACAAGGGTGAAGTGGCGCTGGGCGGGTCGCTGGCCGCCTATGCCAAGCCGGCGGCGCTCGATGCGGCCTATGGCAAGGCGCCAATCAGCTACACGCTGTTTGCTCGCCTGGGCCTGGGGATGTAACGACTTACCCCCGCAACATATCGCTGTCAGGGGGCCAGGCCATGCGCTGGTATTCGAAGATCGCCGCCGCGGCCCTTGCCGCCGTCCTCCAGGCCTGTGCGACCGCGCCGGTCGCCGCGCCGCCGCCCGCCATGGTGCCGGTGGCCGCCGTCCCGGCGCCGGCCGAAAGGCGTGCGCCGGTGACGATCCTGGTCTCGATCGACGGCTTCCGCACCGACTATCTCGGCCGGGGCGTGACGCCGAACCTGTCGCGCCTCGCCTCGGGCGGCGTCACCGCGCCGATGCGGCCGAGCTTCCCGTCCAAGACCTTCCCGAACCACTGGACTTTGGTGACCGGCCTCTATCCCGATCACCACGGCATCACCGCCAACAAGATGGAAGACTCGGCGCGCCCCGACGAAGTCTTCACCATGCAGAGCGACGATCCCTTCTGGTGGAACGAAGCGGCGCCGATCTGGGTGGACGCCGAGAAGGCGGGCAACCGCACCGCCACCGGCTTCTGGCCGGGCTCGAACGTCGCAGTCGGCGGGACCAAGGCGAGCGAATGGCCCTATCGCATCGAGGGCGGCACCCGGCCGAGCGACTGGACCCAGTTCAACCAGGCGGTGTCGGGCGAGCAGCGCGTCAACAACATCCTCGACTGGGTGCGCCGCCCGGCGGCGATCCGGCCCAAGTTCCTGACGCTCTATTTCGACACGGTCGACAATGCCGGCCATATGGACGGCCCCGATGCGCCGGGCACCACCCAGGCGGTCGCCGATGTCGACAAGTTGATCGGCATGCTGGTCGACGGCCTGGCCGCGATGGGCCAGCCGGCCAACCTGGTCATCGTCGCCGATCACGGCATGGCGCAGACTACCGGCGAGCGCTCGATCGTGATCTTCGGCAGCCTGAAGCCGACCGACTATCACCTGGTCGAGGCCGGCCCCTATGCCAGCCTCAACCCGGCGCCCGGCAAGACCGCCAAGGTCGAGAAGGCGCTGCTCGGCAAGCACGCGCATTACGAATGCTGGCGCAAGGCCGAGATCCCGGCGCGCTTCCATTACGGCACCAATCCGCGCGTGCCGGCGATCTTCTGCCTGGCCGAGACCGGCTGGCAGATCGGCGACAAGCCCGCCAAGCCGGGCAGCGTCGGCGGCAACCATGGCTATGACAATGAATCGCCCGAGATGGCCGCGCTGTTCATCGCCAATGGTCCGGCATTCAAGCAAGGCGTGCTGCCCGCCTTCACCAATGTCGACGTCTATCCGCTGCTGCGCGACCTGATCGGCCTGCCGGCCAAGCCCGGCGTGGACGGCAACGACGCGCCGTTCCGCGACGTGCTGATCCGCTAGCGCGCTAGCTCATCCAGAGGTTCTGCATCGAAACGGCGGGCCAGCCGCCATCGGGCTGGCGCTCGAGCAGGAAGAACTGGCCGATGCCCGACATCGGCCCCGACTGGAAGCTGGTCATGGTCAGCGCCTGGCTGCCGTCGGGGCTGACACTCGGCAGGGTGACGCCCAGCACATCGGCGGGATAGAGGCTGTTGGCGTCGGGCGCGCGTGTCGTGTCCGCCACCGCCTTTGCGCCATAGGGAATGTGGGCGCGGTCGAGATAGGCGCGCAGCGCCGGGCAGCGGGCGACCGCGCTGTCACGCGTCATCTCGGGCGCCTTCGCCAGCAGCGCGCGCGACGGCGTGGTGCCATATTCGCCGGTCAGCTTGAACCAGGGGCCCGGCGCCGGCGAGTTGAACAGGCTGTCGGGCGTATCGGAGAACACCACCGGGCGGCCGCCGCTGCGCCGCTTGAGCCAGCTGTCGACGAAGCGCACCGCGACCGTGCAGGCATCGTCCACCGCCGCGGCCATATCGGCCTTCGACTTCCCCGGAGACCCCGACGAACAGGAGGACAGGAGCGCTAAAAGCAGCATTCCCAATGCGAACCGCATCACTTCTCCCGTCCGGACCCTGCACCCCGCCTATACCGATTTGCGCCGGCGACAAAGCCGCTTGCCAAGGATGGGTTTTCATCCGAAACTGATTGCATGCTCTATCTCGAAGACATCCATGTCGGCATGAAGCGGAGCTTCGGCCGCTATGAAGTGACGCGCGAGGAAGTGCTCGACTTCGCGCGCAAATATGATCCCCAGCCCTTCCACCTCTCCGACGAGGCGGCGGCGCAGACGCATTTCGGGCGGCTGGCGGCGAGCGGCTGGCACACCTGCGCGATGACCATGTCGATGTTCGTCGCCGAGATGGGGGTGAACCCGCAGGCCAGCCTGGGCGCGGCCGGGGTGGACGAGCTGCGCTGGCTCAAGCCGGTCTATCCGGGCGACGTGCTGCGCTGCGAGAACGAGATCCTCGAAGTTACCCCTTCGCGCAGCCGGCCCGAGATGGGCAGCCTGAAGAGCCGGACGACGACCTACAACCAGCAGGACGAGCCGGCGCTGCGCTTCACCGCGCTGGCGCTGATGCGGCGGCGGCCGGCGGAAGGCTGAGCGTCTTCCGTAACCCCCCTCCCCGGTGAAGGGAGGGGAACTTCGAGCTCAGTGCCCCTCGAACGCCACCAGCGCGTGGACGGCGATGCCGTCGCCGCGCAGCGCGTCGGCGCCGCCCAGCTCGGGCAGGTCGACCACGAACGAGGCCTGGACCACTTCCGCACCGGCCTTGTGGAGCAGGCGCACCGCGGCGCGGGCAGTGCCGCCGGTGGCGATCAGGTCGTCGACCAGCAGCACACGGGCGCCGGGTGCCAGCGCATCGGCATGGATGGCGATGCGGTCGGTGCCGTACTCCAGCGCATAGTCCTCGGCGATCGTCGCGCCGGGCAGCTTGCCGTCCTTGCGGACCAGCAGCATGCCGGCGCCGAGCTTCACCGCCAGCGCCGCGCCGAACAGGAAGCCGCGCGCCTCGATCCCGGCGACCAGGTCGATCGGCCCCTCGACCGCTTCGGCCATCCGGTCGATCGTCAGCTTCAGCCCCTCGGCATCGAGCAGCAGCGTGGTGATGTCGCGGAACATGATGCCCGGCTTGGGGAAGTCGGGGATGGTCCGGATACGCTGCCGGATATCGTCATTCTCTGCCACTGGAAGCCCTTCACAAAAACAATCCCGCCCGGGGATGCCCCGGGCGGGATGCTGTTCGTTTACCGCGTTGCAGCGGGATTGTCAGTGCTTCACGTTCGCCCAGACGACGCGATAGGCGCCGTACGCCAGGATCGTCGCGAGCAGCAGGAAGCCCAGCACGACCCAGCCGACCATGCGGCGGGTTTCGAGCGTCGGCTCCGCCGTCCACACCAGGAAGGCCGCGACGTCCTTCGACATCTGGTCGACCGTGGCGCGGGTGCCGTCCGCATAGGTCACCTGACCATCCTGCGTGAGCGGCGGCGGCATCGCGATGTTGAGGTTCGCGAAATACGGGTTGAAGTGCATGCCCTCGGGCGTCTTCGCGAATTCCGGGAACTTCTTCACGGCCTCCGCCGGCGGCTTCTGGTTGTAGCCGGTCAGCAGCGAGTGGACATAGGCCGCGCCGTCATGCCGCGCCTTGGTGATCAGGCTGAGGTCGGGCGGGCTGCCGGTGCCGGCATAATAGACCTTGGGGAAGCGGTCGGCAGGCGCGTTGTCGCGCTCGCCCCAGGTGCCGCCCTTCTCGTCGAACACCGGCTGCTTCACCGCCCAGTCCTTGGCGATCTTCTTCACCTCGGGATCGGTGTAGCCGAGATCCTTGAGGTTGCGGAAGGAAACCAGGTTGAGCGAGTGGCAGGTCGCGCAGACTTCCTTGTAGACTTGGAAGCCGCGCTGGAGCTGCCGGCGGTCGAACTTGCCGAGCGGCCCGTCCGACGCGAGTGCCAGCTTCTCCGGATGCTTGTGCATCGCGTGCTCGGCGGTTTCCGCCGGCGGTTCCTGCACCACACCCCATACGGTCCAGAACAGGGCCCAGAGGAAGATGGCGGCAAAGAGGGCGCCGACCAGGTACTTGATCTTATCGATGATCCACGGAGTCATTGTTCCTGGTCCCCCTTACGCGCCGGTCTTGGCCAGCACGGCCTCGGTGATCGAGTTGGGCAGCGGCTTCGGCGTCTCGTAGCGCGAGATCAGCGGCACGATGATCAGGAAGTGCGCGAAATAATATGCGGCCCCGATCTGGCTGAGGATCACGTACAGCGGTTCCGCCGGCGAGCCACCGCACCAGCCCAGCAGCAGCACGTCGGCGACGAGCACCCAGAAGGCGATGCGATACGCCGGGCGATAGCTGCCCGAGCGCACCGGCGAATTGTCCAGCCAGGGCAGGAAGAACAGGACGAGGATCGATGCGAACATCGCGATCACGCCCCAGAGCTTCGCGTCGAGGATGAAGTTCGAGGTGCAGGCGCGCAGGATCGCGTAGAATGGCCAGAAATACCATTCGGGGACGATGTGCGCCGGGGTCGAGAGCGGGTTCGCCGGGATGTAGTTGTCCGGGTGGCCCAGATAGTCCGGCGCGAAGAAGATCAGCACCGAGAAGACCATCAGGAACACCAGCACGCCCACGCCGTCCTTCGCCGTGTAATACGGGTGGAACGGCACGGTATCCTGCTCGCCCTTCACTTCCACGCCCGTCGGGTTCGACGAGCCGGGGATGTGCAGCGCCCAGATATGCAGGATCACGGCGCCCGCCACCACGAACGGCAGCAGATAGTGGAGCGAGAAGAAGCGGTTCAGCGTCGCATCGTCCGGCGCATAGCCGCCGAGCAGCCAGATGCGGATCCAGTCGCCGACCACGGGGATCGCCGAGAAGAAGCCGGTGATCACCTGCGCGCCCCAGAAGCTCATCTGCCCCCAGGGGAGCACATAGCCCATGAAGGCGGTCGCCATCAGCAGCAGGAAGATCACCACGCCCAGCAGCCACACCATCTCGCGCGGCGCCTTGTACGATCCGTAGTAGAGGCCGCGGAACATGTGGATGTAGATGACGATGAAGAACATCGAGGCGCCGTTCGCGTGGGCGAAGCGCAGGAACCAGCCCGCGTTCACGTCGCGCATGATGCCGACATTCACCGATTCGAAGGCGCCGACCGCCGACGAATGGAAGTGCATCGCCAGCACGATGCCGGTGATCAGCTGACAGACCAGCGCCACGCCGGCGAGCACGCCGAAGTTCCACCAGTAGTTCAGGTTGCGCGGCACCGGATAACCGGCGCCGACGGCGTTGTAGACGAAGCGCGGCAGCGGCAGACGCGAGTCCACCCACTGCATCACCGGGTTCTTCGGCTCATAATGCTTGGCCCAGGGAAAGCTCATCGCGCCCTATCCTCACCCAACCACGACGACAGAGTCGGACGTGAAATTATATTTTGGAACCTCGAGGTTCTTCGGTGCCGGACCCTGGCGGATGCGGCCGGCAGTGTCATAGGCGGAGCCATGGCACGGGCAGAAATAGCCGCCGAACGGGCCGCGATTCTCGCCCTCGCCCGCGCCCAGCGGCACGCAGCCGAGATGGGTGCAGACGCCCAGCGTGATCAGCCAGTTCTTGTGGTCCTTCGCCGTGCGGTCCTCGAGCGACTGCGGATCGCGCAGGCTGGAGACCGGCACCGCGTCCGCCTCGGCAATTTCCTTCGGCGTCAGGTTACGCACGAACAGGGGCTGCTTACGGAAGCTGGTCTTGATCGCCATTCCGGGCTCGATCTTCGACACGTCCACCTCGGTGGTGGACTGTGCGAGCGTCGCCGCGTCGGGATTCATCGAATTGATCAGCGGCAATACCGCGACGCCGGCGCCTACAGCGGCCACCGAGACAGCGGCATATTGCAGATAATCGCGACGACGGGGATTTTCGAGACCGGCGATATCGCCTTCAATTGCCATGTTTACCCCTTGCACTTCGAACTTGTCGCGACGGAAGCACGACAGGACGGACGCAGACACGGGCGCTAAGGCCCCCCTCGTAACCCGCCGATGTAATCCCGGATTGGGTTAGCAGGCCTGATAGACGGCGCTCAAGCGCTTCGGCAACAGGGATTTTGAACAGCTTGTTACGCGGGGGAAGAGAAGGCTAGGAGCGAGCCCATGCGACTTGCCCTGTTCGAGCCCGATATTGCCGGCAATGTTGGCGCGGTGCTGCGCCTTGGCGCCTGCTTCGGCGCGCCCGTGGATCTGATCGAACCGATGGGATTCGCCTGGAACGACGCCGCCCGCAGGCGGGCCGCGATGGACTATGGCGAGATCGCCGAAGTCGAGCGCCATGCCGATTTCGACGCCTTCGCCGAAAAGCTGGCCGGCCGGGTGGTATTGTTCAGCACCAAGGGCGCGATCCGGCTCGACGCGGCCAGCTTCCAGCCGGGCGACACCTTGCTGTTCGGCTCGGAAAGCCGCGGCGCCCCCGATTTCGTCCATGATCGCGCGGATTTGATCGTGCGCATACCGCTGCGCGCCGGACTGCGCTCCTTGAATCTTGCGGTATCGGCGGGCATCGGGCTCGCCGAGGCGCTCCGCCAGACCAAAGGATTTCCGGAATGATCGACCTCGACGAACAGCAGCAGCGTGCGCGCACCTGGTTCGAGGGACTGCGCGATTCGATCTGCGCCGAGTTCGAAGCGATCGAGGCCGAGGCCGGCTCCGACGCGAAGTTCGAATATACCCCCTGGGATCGCACCGATCCGTCGGGCGCGCCGGGCGGCGGCGGCGTGCGCGGGGTGATCAAGGGCAAGGTGTTCGAGAAGGCGGGCGTCAACGTCTCGACCGTGGGCGGCACCTTTGAGGGCGATTTCGCCAAGACGATCCACGGCGCCAGCGAGAACCCGCACTTCTTCGCCACCGGCATCAGCCTGGTCGCGCACATGGCCAATCCGCATGTGCCGGCGGTGCACATGAACACGCGCTTCCTGGTGACCACCAAGCGCTGGTTCGGCGGCGGCGCCGACCTCAACCCGCCCCTTCCCTATGACGAGGATACCGAGGAGTTCCACGCCGTGCTGAAGACGGCGTGCGACGCGCACGACCCGCAGCATTATCCGCGCTTCAAGGCCTGGGCCGACGAGTATTTCTACATCCCCCACCGCAAGGTGCATCGCGGCGTCGGCGGGATCTTCTACGATCACCTGGAGGGCGCCGGAGACGCGGGCTGGGAAGCGAACTTCGCTTTCACCCAGGATGTCGGCCGGGCGTTCCTCGACGTCTTCCCGCGCATCATTCGCCGGCGGATGGGCCTGCCCTTCACCGAAGCCGAGCGCCAGCAGCAGCTCGAGTGGCGGGGCCGCTATGCCGAGTTCAACCTGATCTACGATCGCGGCACGCTGTTCGGGCTCAAGACCGGCGGCAATATCGACGCGATCCTGATGAGCCTGCCGCCGGTGACCGCTTGGTCGTGAGGACGACCTTCGTCGCTTCCCTTTACTTTCGTCACCCCGGCCTTGAGCCGGGGTCCCGCTACCTTGCCGGCGGAAGAAGCGGGATCCCGGCGCAAGGCCGGGATGACGGAAAGGCCCTATGGCCAGCGCAAGGAAGCCTGACATGGGGCTGATCCCGGTCGCCAGTGACCAGATCGCGACGGTCGTGACCGCACTCGAGATGCTCGAGCGGCCACGGCCGCGGCCCCTGCCCGATTCGCCGCTGAGGCTGGTGCGCTGGCCGCAGCCCGATCCGGCCAAGTACCGCGCGCTGTTCCGCCGTGTCGGGGAGCCCTGGCTGTGGTTCTCGCGGCTGGTGATGGACGAGGAACGGCTGGTCGCGATCATCCAGGACCCACAGGTCCATGTCTTCGCGGTGGTCGACCGCGCGGGGATCGAGGTCGGCATGCTCGAGCTCGATTTCCGCGCCGAGGGCGTGTGCGAGCTGGGGTTCGTCGGGCTGGTCCCCGAGCTGGCCGGCAAGGGCCATGGCGGCTGGCTGATGGCGCATGCGCTGATGCTCGCCTGGACGCCGGGGATTCGCCGGGTGTGGGTGCATACCTGCACGCTCGACCATCCCGGCGCGCTCGGCTTCTACCGCAAGCACGGCTTCGTGCCTTACAAGCGCACGGTGGAGACCTTCGCCGATCCGCGGCTGGCGGGCGTGCTGGCGCCCGACGCGGCGCCTCAGATCCCCTGCTTCACGCCCCCCAGTCGATAGGCCGCGACGCGGATCACCGCGAGCGCGGTCCAGGCGAAGCCGCCGATCAGCGCGGTGACCAGATAGGAGACGATCGCCACGACCTGGCCGCCTCCGGCAACTGCGCCGATCGTGCCCAGGATGCCGCCGGCGATCACCACCAGCCCGAAGGCGACGAACATCACCATCGAGGTGAGGCCGAGCAGCGCGAAGCCGCCGAGCCCGGCGCTGCGCAGCCAGCCCTGGCGATAGGCGGCGAGGATCCCCTGCTCCGGCGCGGCGGCATAGGCCGGCCCGGCAAGCCAGGTCCGCGCCAGGATGAACAGGCCGGGGACCACGAACATCGAGAAGCCGAACGAGAAGAGCAGCCCGGCCAGCGTGTTGAGCACGAAGAAGGCCGGGAAGCGCTTGAGCGCGAGCAGCAGCACTTCGCCCAGCGTGCGCCCGCCGCCCTGGAGGAACAGGTTGAAGATCGCGAAGCTGCCGAAGTCCATCGCCAGGCTGATCGCCAGGATCGGCAGCCAGTTGGTGGTGTAGAAGGCGCCGAGCGCGGCGCGCATCTTGTCCGGATCGGCGGCGGCGGCGCTCAGGTCGAGCGTGGAGACGAGCAGCACCGCGCCGAGCATCGGCACGACGAAGAACAGGCCTGCCAGCGCCACGAGCAGTTCGCGTTCGGCGCGCCAGAGGGTGACGGCATCGGTGAAGACGCCGCGGCTGGTGAAGCTCATGCGGTGACCACGCCGTCGCGCAGCCCGGCCTCGGCCGCCAGCGCCAGGTAGAGCTTGGCGGTGAACGCCGGGATCAGCACGGTGAAGCCGGTCTGCACCGTGGCCGCGACGATCGAGGTAAGCACCCCGGCCATCGACAGCCCGTCGGCCGGCCCGCCCTCGATCAGCGCGAAGATGCTGCCGAACACGGTCTTGGCGGCGAGCACCGCGACCAGCGAGACCATCGTATAGAGCAGGATCACGCCGACGATCCGCAGCGTCGACCCGCGGGTGAGCTGCCACGACCGGGCCAGCGCGCCGAACATCCTGCGCTCGCGCACGATCACCGGGTTGATCAGCAGCAGCCGCGCGGTCAGCCAGAGCAGCAGCAGGCCAAGCACCGCGAGATAGGCGAGGATGCCACCCCAGAGGTTCCGGCTCAGCATGACCTCGCCACGGGCGACCGCCATCATGTCATAGCCGCTGGCCTGAAGCAGGATCGGGACCGGCAGGCAGGCCACCAGCATCACCGCGAACAGCGCCACGGTGACGATCAGCGCGGGGATCAGCCGGTTGCGGGCGATCGTCCCCGGAGTCTGCGTGCCGCCCAGCTCGAGCGCCATCGCGGTGATCGCCAGCGATCCCCAGACCGAGAGCACGCCAAAGGCAAGCTGAAGCAGCGACAGCGTCAGCGCCAGGCCATAGTCGGCGCCCTGCAGGATCGGCTGGAAGCTTCCGGAGATCGAGGCAGGCACGAAAAAGGCGAGCAGCGCCACCGGCACCACCGCCGGCAGGTTGTCGCTCAGAAACTCCGCCGTCCGATCCCAGACGGTGCCCATCTTCGCCATGCGCCCCATGTCTCCCTTGTGCGGCGGTGTTAGCCGCACGGCAGTTTGTTGCCAATGCTTGCGCAATCGCTTCCGCATGCGCAATTCGCACCCATGACCAAGGAAATCGAATGGCGGGTCGCCCCCGAGCCCGTCGAATATGGCGCGGCGCTGGCCGAGATGGAGACGCATGTCGCCGCGCTCACCGCCGGCACCGCCCCCGAGCGGATCTGGCTGCTCGAGCATCCGCCCGTCTACACCGCCGGCACCAGCGCCAATGACGCGAGCGAGCTGGTCGATGCGGCGCGCTTCCCGGTGTTCCGCACCGGGCGCGGCGGGCGCTACACCTATCATGGCCCCGGCCAGCGCATCGGCTACCTCATGCTCGACCTGCGCGAGCGCAAGCGCGACGTGCGCGGCTATGTCCATGCCGTCGAAGGCTGGGTGATCGCGGCGCTGGGCGCGCTGGGCATCGAGGCGTTCCGCGCCGAGGGCCGGATCGGCATATGGACGCTCGACCAGGCCGGCCAGGAAGCCAAGATCGGCGCGATCGGGGTGCGCATCCGGCAATGGGTGACGATGCACGGCTTCGCCGTGAACCTCTCGCCGAACCTCAATGATTTCAACGGGATCGTGCCCTGCGGCATCGCCGAATTCCCGGTCACCAGCGCCGAGGCGCTGGGCAAGCCGGTCACACCCCAGCAATTCGATTCGGCGCTTTCTGCCACATTTTTGCCGTTTTTGGACGCTCTCTCCTGAGCGCAGGTCAAATCGAGTCTTGAGGGGTTTGCCCGAACCGTCTAATGTCCACTCCGGTTTGGGTATTAAACGGCGTATCCGTAATCCAAATCCATAATCTAGGGAGCTATCTACATGCGTGCAGTCATTTCGAAGATCGTTGCAGGTTCGATGATCGCCGGCGCGGCCCTCCTGGCCTCGGCGTGCACCAGCAACGAGTCGACCAACGTGACCAACACGACCGAGGTCGTTCCGACCGAGAACGTGACCACCACCGACACCATGGTGACCAACATCGACGCCGCCGCGACCGAGAACGGCGCGGTTGTCGAGAACACCACCACCGTGACGACCAACACCACCAACGCGATGTAATTTCGCGCTCGGTAGAGTGTTTGACGAAAGGGCCGTCCGGGCGACCGGGCGGCCTTTTTCTTTATGCTTTTCCTATGCTTTTGCGATGAAATGCCGGGATGGCACGGACCCATCTGAAAAAAGGGGCTTCTACCCGGACTCGGAACACCGTAACCCGTGCCCACGGGGTTAACTGGTAGTTTAGAGGGCAACATGCTCGCATCGCGTATCGCACTTGTGCTCGCCGGGGGGATCGGCCTGTTCGCTTCTGTGCCAGCTTCGGCACAGTTCTTCCTCAAGCCGGCCACGCTGGCCAGCGGCCGCGTCACCGGCGAGGAGCCGGGGATGACCGGCCCGGCGCTGCCCGGCGCCACCGCCGACGAGCTGCGCGCCGCGCTCGCCTGGAACCTACGCGCCGCGCTCAACGTCGCCGCGCTCCAGTGCCAGTTCGAGCCGACGCTGTTGTCGGTCGACAACTACAACTCGATGATCAGGGATCATGCGATCGAGCTGCGTGATTCCTACGCTACGCTCGAGAAATATTTCGTACGAGCGTACAAGAACAAGAAGCAGGGCCAGCTTGAACTCGACAAGTACGGCACCCGTATCTACTCGGGCTTCTCTACTGTTCAGGGTCAGCTTTCTTTCTGCCAGACGGCCGCCTCAATCGGCCATGATGCGGTGTTCGTGAAGGCGGGCCGTTTCAGCGAGCTGGCGCAGGACCGCATCAAGGAACTGCGCGCGAGCCTGGGCCCCTGGGGCGAGCAGTATCGCCCGTCGGGCTATGTGATCACCGGCATGTACGGCGTGAAGATGCCGCCCTTCGGCAACGACAAATGCTGGAAGAAGGGCATCTACCAGGTCAAGAAGTGCGGCCCGCTGCAGCTGAACTGAACGGCTGACCGCCAATCAACCAACCTCGTCATCCCCGCGAAAGCGGGGACCCATCTCGTGCAGACGCCACAAATATAACGGCTGTTATGCGCGAAGATATTTCAGGAGATGGCCCCCCGCTTTCGCGGGGGTGACGGCTGGAGCGCCAGTCTAGCGCAGCCCCAGCATCTTGTGCGTCTGCAGCGTCAGGCGCCATTTCGGCCGGGCCATCGCGAAGGCGATCGCCGCCTCGATATTCTCCTGCGCCGCGACGCTGTCCATCGGCTGGATCAGGAAGTTGGCGAAGTCCCAGCCCTCGATCGCCTCGACATCGGTGCCGGCCTGCGGCCAGACCAGCTTGAGCTCGTCCCCCGAGCGCTGGACGACCTCGCTGCCCGCCTTGGGGCTGATGCACACCCAGTCGATACCGGGATGCGCGGCGAGCGTGCCGTTGCTCTCGATCGCGATGCGGAAGCCGCGGGCATGGAGCGCGTCGACCAGCGCATCATCGACCTGGAGCATCGGCTCGCCGCCGGTGAGCACGACGAAGCGCTTCTCCGCCCCCGCGCCCCAGAACCCCTCGACCGCGTCGACCAGCGCATCGGCAGTGGCGAACTTGCCGCCGCCCAGCCCGTCGGTGCCGACGAATTCGGTGTCGCAGAACTGGCAGATCGCGCTTGCCCGGTCCTGCTCGCGCCCGGTCCACAGGTTGCAGCCGGCGAAGCGCACGAACACCGCGCGCGCGCCCGCATTCACTCCCTCACCCTGGAGCGTGAGGAACATTTCCTTGACGCTGTAGGTCATGGCCGGCGGTCCTAGGGCTTGGTCGCGTACTGCGTCGGATCGGGCACGCCGGCCTCCTCGAAGCCCTTGGAGCGAAGCCGGCAGCTGTCGCACAGGCCGCAATGCAGCCCGCCCGGCGCCGGATCGTAGCACGACCAGCTCATCCCCATGTCGAGCCCCAGCCGCGCCCCTTCGCGGACGATATCGGCCTTGGTCATGTGCTGGAGCGGCGCGCGGATATGGAAGGGCTCGCCTTCCACCCCGGCCTTGGTCGCCAGCTCGGCGAGGCGCTCGAACCCTTCGATGAATTCGGGGCGGCAATCGGGATAGCCCGAATAGTCGAGCGCGTTGACGCCGATATAGATGTCGCGCGCGCCCGAAGCCTCGGCCCAACCCAGCGCCAGGCTGAGGAAGATCGTGTTGCGTGCCGGCACATAGGTGACCGGGATATCGTCGCCCACGCCGTCCTTCGGCACGTCGATATCGGCAGTGAGCGCCGAACCGCCGAACGCGCGCAGGTCCATCGGCATGACGATATGGCGCTCGGCGCCCAGCGACGCGGCGATGCGGCGCGCGGCGGCCAGCTCGACCTGGTGGCGCTGATTATAGTCGAAGGACAGCGCCATCACCCGATGCCCCGCTTCGCGCGCGAGCGCCGCCGAGATCATCGAATCGAGTCCGCCGGAAACCAGTACAATTGCTACGCTGTCAGCCATTTCGGCGGCCTACTCCCGTTTTTGCTGCGACGCAAAGAGGGCCGCCGAGGCGGCCGCCGCGCCCGGGCGCAAAATGGGCCGCCGAAGCGGCCCAGTTGTTTGGGAAAACCCAGAGAGGAAAGAGCTCACAAGGGAGCAGGCACACGGTAGCGCGCCAGGAGTGAAATTAGGGTTAAGCCCCGTTCAGCCGCAGGCGCCGACCTTGCGCGCTTCATATTCCAGCTCGAACGGCGAACCATCGAGCACGCCCTGGGTCTGGATGCGGACCAGGCGGGGCGTCTCCACGGTCACCGTGGTCCGGCCGACGCCGTGCCCGGAGCAGCTGTAGCGGATCGTCGCCGCGCGATTGTCCTGCGCGATGACGAACTGGTCGCACGGCTGCTGGCCATGCTCGAGCTGGATGAAGGTCACGGGCGCAGTGAAGCAGATCTTGCGCTCGCCGCCGCCGCGCTGCTCCTTGAGCAGCCACTGGCCACGCTCGATCTGGGTAAGCACCGACTGGACGGGAGTCTGATGCGCCACGGCCGGCCCATCGCCTGCAAGAAACAGCGACGCACCGGCAAGTGCCGCGCACACGAAACGCTTGAACAACATGCGCTACTTCCTCCCGTCACGTGCCCGAAGGCCCGTGCCCTTCCTCCGATATGGCGCTATTCGGCAGAATTACAACGCCGGCGGAACGAAATCGGAGAGCTTGATCGAGAACTTGCTCGAGCAGAATGCGCAATCGACCGTGATCACGCCGTTCTCGTCCGCCATCTCCGCGCGCTCCTCCTCCGGGAACTTGGAGAGCACCTGCGTGATATAGTCCCCGTCGCAGCGGCAATTATTGGCGAGCGGCGAGGAGGAGAGGACGCGCACTTCCTCCTCCTCGTTGAACAGCCGCCAGATCAGCGATTCGAGCGCGATCGTCGGGTCGGCGAGCTCGTCCACCCCCATGGTCATGCCGAGCGCCTCGACATGCTCCCACTCGGGATGATCCATGCGCGCATGTAGCCGCTCGCGCCCCGCCTCGCCCTCCGGCAGATGCTGGAGGAACAGGCCGCCGGCCGCCCATTTGCCGCTCTCCTTGTCGCGCTGCGCACCCAGCCGCACCACGGTGGGAATCTGCTCGGACTGGAGGAAATAGCTCTGCGCCGCCTCGGCGAGCGAAGCGGTGTCGAGCGGCACGATGCCCTGGTAGCGCTCGTTGGTCGCCGGCTGGTCGAAGGTGACCGCCAGATGACCCTTGTTGAACAGCGCGAACAGCGACGGGTTCTTGCCGAGCTGCGACAGGCGCAGCGCGTCGAACTGCACATAGCCGCGCAGGTCGCCATTCTTGTAGTCGCACACCAGCAGGTTGACGATGCCGCCCTGGGTCTGCGCCTGGAGCGTGAGCTGGCCCTGCGCGTCCTTGAGCGTCGAGCCGAGCAGCGCCGCCAGCGTCAGCGCCTCGGCGAGCAGCCGCTCGATCACCGGGGGATAGGCATGCGCCGCCAGAATCACGTCCAGCGCCGGCCCCAGCCGCGTGACGCGGCCACGGGTGTGGCGGGCCGGAATGGTGAAGCCGACCGCGCGATCGAGGTCGGTGGTGGGGTCGGTATTGGTCACGTCGAAATCCTCGCTGCCCGGCGCATAGGCCGGGATGCCGTATCTGGCACTTATTTTCGGAAGTTGCCCGCTATGTAGGGCGCCGCCGCGCCGAAGCAACTCAGGCGGGGCGAAGCGGGCGCGGTCGCATCAGCAGCGCCATCCCCCAGCCGAACAGCAGCGCGAGCAGACCGGCGAGCGCAAGCGATCCAAGTATCGCCAGGGTCCGCTCAAGATACTCGAACATATTGAACAGGCCCACCGGCGGGATGAAGACCGAGATCCAGAACGGACACGCCGCGAGCGCGAGCAGCGGCAGGCCCCCGGCCAGCGCAATCCCCAGGCCCAGTGACATGCCGCGTACCCGCGCCCGGCGCAGGACCAGCACGGCGTTGACGGCCACCGCCAGGCTCAGCAGTTCTGGGACCGGCGGCTGGAGCCCTTCGCCGGGGCTGGCGACAAGGTTCGCGACCAGCAATGCCACCGCCAGTGCAATCTGCGCCATGACAATGACTGCAACCGGCATGCCCGCTCCTAGATCTGCCCGAAGCACCACCTTAGCACGGCCTTCTGCGCATGGAGGCGGTTTTCCGCTTCCTGCCAGATCAGCGACTGCGGGCCGTCGATCACTGCGTCGACCACTTCCTCGCCACGGTGCGCAGGCAGGCAGTGGAGGAACTTCGCGCCCGGATTGGCCTGCGCCATCAGCGCCTCGGTCACCTGGAAAGGCATCATCGCCGCGAGCTTGGTCTCGGCATGGGCCTGGCCCATCGAGATCCAGGTATCGGTGACGATGATGTCGGCGCCCTCGACCGCTTCCTGCGGCGTGCCGACGACCTTCGCCCGGCCCTTGCCGCGGGCGACGTCCGCGTCGGTCGGCTGGTAGCCCTGGGGGCAGGCCGCGACCACGTCGAAGCCCATCAGCCCGCCGGCCTCCATGATCGAGGCGAGGACGTTGTTGCCGTCGCCCAGCCAGGCGACCTTGAGCCCCGGCAGCGCGAAGCCGGCCTCGACGATCGTCTCCATGTCCGCCATGATCTGGCAGGGATGCGAGGCATCGGTGAGGCCGTTGATCACCGGCACGCTGGCATATTTCGCCATCTCGACCACCTTCTGGTGATCGTCGGTGCGGATCATGATCGCGTCGACATAGCCGGAGAGGATGCGCGCGGTATCGGCGATGCTCTCGCCGCGGCCGAGCTGCATCGAGCCGGCATCCATCACGATCGAGGTGCCGCCGAGCTGGCGGATCGCCATGTCGAACGAGACGCGGGTGCGCGTCGAGTTCTTCTCGAAGATCATCGCCAGCACGCGGCCGGCGAGCGGGGCGTCGGCATCGGCCTTGCCCCTGGGCCAGCCGGCACGCGCCTGCTTGCGGGCGATGGCGTCGTCGAGCATCGCCTGGATGCCCGACGCGCCGGCGTCACTCAGATCGAGGAAGTGGCGCAGCTCAGTCATCGCTCGGGATACCAAAGGTCCGCGCGCCTTCGCTCAGGCGCTCGACGCACTCGGCGATGTGATCCTCGTTGATCACCAGCGGCGGCAGCACGCGGAACACGTTCTCGCCGGCGGCCACGGTCAGCAGCCCGTGATTGTCGCGCAGATGGGCCACGAAGTCGCGGCTCACCGCCGGCTCCTTCATCTTGATGCCGAGCATCAGTCCCTTGCCGCGGATCTCCTCGAACAGACGATCATGGTTGGGGATCATCTGCTCGAAGGCCTGGCGCAGGCGCTCGCCCATCTTGGTGACGTTCTCGAGGAAGCCGTCCTCCAGCATCACGTCGAGCACGGCCTGGCCGGCCGCCATGCCGAGCGGGTTGCCGCCATAGGTCGAGCCGTGGGTGCCGATCACCATGCCCTTGGCCGCTTCCTCGGTCGCCAGGCAAGCGCCGAGCGGGAAGCCGCCGCCGATGCCCTTGGCCGCGGTCAGGATGTCCGGGGTGATGCCGTAATGCTCATAGGCCCACATCTTGCCGGTACGGCCATAGCCGCACTGGATCTCGTCGAGGATGAGCAACAGGCCATGCTCGTCGCACGCCTTGCGCAGGCCCTGGATGAACTCCGGGGTGCCCGCGGTCATGCCGCCTTCGCCCTGCACCGTCTCGACCAGGAAGCCGGCGGTCTCGTCGTCGATCAGCGCGAGCGCCGCTTCGAGATCGTTGAACTTCGCATAGTCGAAGCCCGGCAGCAGCGGCTCGAAGCCGTCGCGCATCTTCGCCTGGTCGGTCGCCGAGATCGCGCCCAGCGAACGGCCGTGGAAGGCGTTCTTGAAGGTGATCAGCTTGTGGCGCTGCGGGTTGCCATTGGCGAAATGGTAGCGGCGCGCGGTCTTGATCGCGCACTCGATCGCCTCGACGCCCGAATTGGTGAAGAACACCGTGTCGGCGAACGAATTGTCGACGATGCGCTGGGCCAGCGCCTCGCCCTGCGGGCTGCCATAGAGGTTCGACACGTGCATCAGCGTGGCGACCTGGTCCTGCAGCACCTTGGTCAAATGCGGATGGCCATGGCCGAGCGCGTTGACCGCGATGCCCGCGGCGAAGTCCAGATACTGCTCGCCTCGCTCACCATAAAGGTACACGCCCTCGCCTCGCACCGGCCGCACTGCGCACCGCGGGTAAACGGGCATGAGCGGGGTGATGGTCATGGGAACATACTCCTTAGAAAAAGCTCGAAACGAGACTCCAGAAACGCAAAAGGGCGGCCTTATCGGAACCGCCCGAGGCGGGTGTTTACGAGCGCGGGGCCGGAGGCGTCAATAATCGTTTCGGCGAGGGGCATGCCGGGGCGTTATCGGGCCGCCCCCTTCATGCGTCACCCCGGCCTTGAGCCGGGGTCCCGCTTCTTCTTCCTTCCCGCCTGGAATAGCGGGCCCCCGGCTCAAGGCCGGGGTGACGGAAGGGTCGTCAGTTCTTGATCTTCCACCCGCGGCGCAGCAGCGCGTAGCAGGCTAGGCCGAGCAGCACGTCGAGGCCGAGGATCACCAGGCTGCCGATCAGGATCGGCGAATCGGCGACGCCCAGGAAGCCGTAGCGGAAGCCCGAGATGATGTAGAAGAACGGATTGGCGTGGCTGATCGCCTGGAAGGCCGGGGCGAGGCGCTCGACCGAGTAGAAGGTGCCCGAGAGCAGCGCGAGCGGCGCGACGACGAAGTTGGTCACCGCTGCGGCATGGTCGAACTTCTCCGCCCAGATCGACGTCATCACGCCCATCAGCGCGAGGAACAGCGAGCCGAGGAAGCCGAACCAGAGCACCGCCCACAGGTGGTGCGGCCAGACATCGACGCCCCAGATCGCCATCGCGATCCACACCGCCCCGCCGACGCAGAAGGCGCGCGTCACCGCGCCGCCGGCGAGCGCGGTCAGCATCTCGAGCGTCGAGAGCGGCGGCATCAGATAGTCGACGATCGTGCCCTGGATCTTGCCGACGAGCAGCGAGAAACTGGCATTGGCGAAGGCATTCTGCAGCATGCCCATCACGATCAGGCCGGGCGCAATGAATTCGGCGAAGTGAATCTCGCGGTGCTGGAGGCTCACCACGCGCCCGCCGCCGCCCAGCGCGACCGTGAAGATCACCAGGAAAAGCAGCGTCGTGACCGCCGGTGCCCAGATCGTCTGGAGCTGCACCTTGAAGAAACGACGCACCTCCTTGATATAGAGGGTGCGCAAACCTCCCCAGTTGACGTTGCGGATTACCGGAACGCCGGGCTCGGGGAGCTGTTGACCGAATTCAGGCTGGCTGCTCATCGCGCGATCGCGTAACCGCTGCACGTGCCGCCTGCAAGGTGAAGGAAGAGAAGTTTTGAGCTGGACCGAAGAGCGGATCGATACGCTGAAGAAGATGTGGGACAGCGGGCTGACCGCAACCCAGATCGCCGAGGAGCTGGGCGGAGTGAGTCGCAATGCCGTGATCGGCAAGGCGCACCGCCTGGGCCTGCCGGCGCGTCCGTCGCCCGTGAAGCCCAATGAGAACAAGGCCGCGGCCGAGCCCAAGCCGGCCCCCGCGCCGCGCGCAGCAGCGCCTGCGCCGACGCCCGCGCCGGCCCCGC
>Ga0164294_10000876_pt1 | contig 28442 bp, 22 predicted proteins | sample GEODES005metaG_FD_111479 | JGI IMG/M metagenome (GOLD analysis project Ga0164294, IMG submission 111479) | Oligotrophic lake water microbial communities from Sparkling Lake, Wisconsin, USA - GEODES005 metaG | ecosystem: Environmental > Aquatic > Freshwater > Lake | place: USA: Sparkling Lake...
ACACGCTGGATCTGCCACTCATAGGCCTCCTGTTGACCGGTATCTTGCCGCTGTTCAGAGAACTCGGAAGACTCATAGGGTTCCCCCGTTTTCAGAGTATGGCGGAAGCAAGCCACGATCTTGCTAGCGACTCGTTTTCGCCAGAGAGTGTGAACGATTTCAGCAAAGTTACGGCCGATTAAAGGTTGGACATTGATAAACGAGGGCAGCGCTTTGGGATTCATTTGTTGCAGAAGAAAATCGGCACCCACCACGTAAACGCCCACAGGTGATTGAGCGATGAGAGATGAAAAGAGGACCTCACTGCGCTTGATGGCATCCTCCGCCCTTAGGCGCTCGGTGATGTCGCGCTGCACGCTGACAAAATGACTGATCTCTCCACTGGCATCTTTGAAGGGAGAGATACTCTGCTCACTCACATAAAGCTTCTTTTTTTTACCCCTGTTTGTGATTTGCCCGCTCCAGATCTGGCCTGAAAGTATGGTCTGCCAGATCTCAATAAAGAAGGATTCTGGATGGACGTCTGACTTTACGAGGCTGGCTTTTTTCCCGATTGTTTCAGCCGTACTGTAACCGCTTATTACAGAAAATGCGGGGTTTGCGTATTGAATGACACCTTGACGATCTGTAATGAAAATAGCATTGGCCACGGCTGCCAATGCAGAGCCTTGCAACCGGATGTCATGCTCGGCACGCTTTCGCTTGGTGATGTCGCGGATATTGAACTGAATGACAGGGTGGCCACTTTCTAGATATAGATTGGCCACAACCTCAACTTCTTGAAGTCGGCCATCCTGGCTCTTTAGCGGTAGATTTTCATAGCGTACTTGATGAGTTTTTTTGAGCTCACAAAACATCTCTTGGCTGGCGGCTTCATCTTTAAGTAGACCGATCTCAAAGAGTTCCTTCCCGACTAACTCATCGTGCTTGTAGCCCAGCAACGTCGTCATGTAGGGATTGGCATCTGTAATCAACCTTGTTCTAGGGTCCATCAGCAGAACGCCATCATGCGCAGTTTCAAAGAGGCGGCGGTAGCGCACCTCAGAATGACGCAATTTGGCTTCTGCCTTGATCTGCTCGGTGATATCCACCACGACGGCACTACACTCGAGCCCACTGAGTGAGCGCTGGGCTCTGATTTTCACGATGATGGCCGTCCGGTCTGGCCGTAAGAGATGAAAGTCACCTTTCTGCTGGGTATCGCTGGCAAAGATCTGCTCTAAAAAGTTGCGGAAGGCTGGGCGTTGATCTGGGGTAATCAGCTGCGTGAAGGAGTGACCGATCAACTTGGCTCGATTCGTGCCGCTGAGTGTGGCACCGGTGAGATTGACGAGTTGAACTTCACCTTCCGTTCCCAGGGTGAAGTACCCAACAGGGGAGAAATCATAGAGGTCGGTGTACTTCTCCAGCAAGGTCTCTAAGCTATCACGCGCCGTGTGTAGCTCAGCATTTTGCATTTCTAATTCGATCTGGTGAACTTGCAGCTCATGCAGCAACCTTTGGGTGTCTGCCGTGGTCTTTGTTTCAGCGGGCATATCGGCTTGATGCTTGTGCCGCTTACGTAGGCTGGCTTCTGCCTCACGGCGAAGCTGTGCCGCTGTGGATTTACTGGTCTGCTCAGGGATCATTTCCGGAGGACCTTTCTACCTTTGATGATGCGATGGGTTGGCTGATTCCGCTGACGGGCGATGTCGGCTTCTAGATTGGCGTGCTGGCTGCGCAACTCGGCTTCTAGCGTCTTAGCAACGGTGATGTCAGCAAATGTAATGACCACTCCATCAATCCGATCATCGATCGTGCGGTAGGGCATGATGCGCAGGCTGAACCAGCGACCATCCGCTGACGAGACGGGTTTTTCAATCGAAGCCAAAGTGAGAAGCACTTCACGCACATCGGCGGGGAGTGAGGGATCATCCAGATGGGAGACGAGATCGGTGATGGGCCTGCCAATATCACTGGGGATAAGTTTGATGATCTTAGTCATCTGATGAGTGAAGCGGCGCACGTTCAGATCACGATCCAGAAAGAGCGTGGCAATGTCCGTACTTTCGAGCAGATTTTTCATATCATTGCTGGCGCGTGAGAGTTCTTCCACCTTGGCTTGAAGTTCCGTATTCACCGTTTGCAGCTCTTCATTCAGGGACTGCATTTCTTCTTTGGAGGTGGTCAGTTCTTCGTTGGTGGATTGCAGTTCTTCATTGGTGGACTGTAACTCTTCATTAGCGCTGCGAATTTCTTCTTGAGAGGTCTGCATTTCTTCATGATTGGCGCGGGCTTCAGCTCGAACTCGCAAAAGCTCTTGCTCAGTGTCGTCTGACGCCTTTTTGTTTCCAGTGGCTTGGGTTCTTCGGGACGATGGTTCTGCGACGACATCGGTGAAGACGATCAAAATCAAACCATGAAGCGGGCCAACCTCATCAAGCTGCTGGAGCCTGATATCCACATGCTGCGAAGCACCATTGGTGCCGACCTTGAGGCCAGACACTTTAATGCCTTCTTTCTGACCTAAGGCTTTCTGAATGGCACTCGCCAACACATGGCGCAGTCCAGGGCGTACCATGACAAAGAGGTTCCAATTGGCCTTTCCAGCCGCTGGTTCAAGGTATTTTCCTGTTCGACCACTGATGTAAAAGATGTCTCCTTTATCATTGGTCAATACAGCAGGTGGTGCATAGTTCTGGAGGATCATCTGATCCGCTTGGCTTTGCAGGCTGACCCTAGGCTTTGATGAGGGCGAAATCTCCGTCTTCGTGGTCTGTGCCACGCTGTAGGATGACGGGAAATCGATCAGCTCCTTTTGTAACAGTGGCTCTGTGCGCCGGAAGAGACGTGATTTCCCACTGATGGCAGTAAAGAGATCAGTGCTGCTTCCGACAGTTTCTGCGCTGCCAAGCAGTAGAATCCCACCTCGCGTCAGGCTGAAGTGAAACAACGGTATGAGTTTCTTTTGCACTTCTGCAGTCAGGTAGATGAGCAGATTTCTACAGCTCAAAAAGTCCAGCTTGGTGAAGGGTGGATCCATGATGATATTCTGCGGAGCAAAGATGACCATCTCACGAATTTCCCGACGCACGCGATAGCCGTGGTCTTCTTTGCTAAAAAAGCGGGCCAAGCGCTCGGGTGAGACATCTGCGCTGATACTGGTTGGGTATGTGCCTAGGCGTGCTTTATCGATGGCGTCGCGATCTAAATCGGTGGCGAAAATTTGGAAGGCAAAGTTGACCTTGGGATTGAGCACCTCAACAGCTTCCTTAAAGACCATGGCCAGAGAGTAAGCCTCTTCACCCGTGGAGCATCCAGGAACCCAGACGCGCAGCGTCTGACCAGGCACACGAGTCGCTAGCAGTTCAGGCAGGATCTTTGCACGTAATTCTGCCCATACGGTGGGATCGCGAAAGAAGTTCGTCACGCCGATGAGTAACTCCTTAAACAGTAGATCTAGCTCTTGGGGATTCTCCTGCAAGTAGCGCACGTAGGCGGACATCTTGCTTATCTGGTGGATGCCCATACGCCGCTCGATCCGCCGATAAAGCGTGTTGCGCTTGTAAAGAGAGAAGTCATTCCTGGTGTGTGCACGGAGAAGAAGGATGACTTTTTCGAGCGCACTCTGGGACTTGTCCTCATGCTCTAGGCCACTCTGAGGGATAAGTGGCCTGTGTTGAAGATAAGTCAAAATTCTCTCTGGCAACTCACTGGCGGGAGCCACGATGTCGGCCAAACCCGCCTCAATGGCGCTTCGCGGCATGGAGTCAAACTTGGCCGTGGTGGCCTCCTGAACAATGGCAAGACCGGCTTTTTCTTTGATAGCGCGCAACCCAAGCGTACCGTCTGAACCCATGCCCGACAAGATCACGCCGATGCTATGCTGCTGCTGATCCTCAGCCAATGCGCGGAAGAAAAAATCGATCGGCAAGCGCTGTCCACGTGCTGAGGTAGGAGTCAGTAGATGCAAGACGCCATGAAGGATGGAGAGATCTTTATTCGGAGGAATGACATAGACACAATCAGGCTGCACTCTAGTGCGGTCTTTGATCTGAGAGACCTTCATCACAGTGCAGCGCTGAAGAAGCTCTGACATGATGCCTTTATGAGTGGGGTCCAGATGCTGGACAATGACATAGGCCATGCCGCTTCCTGGTGGCACACGCGAGATGAACTGCTCTAACGCCTCCAGCCCACCTGCTGAAGCACCAATAGCGACGACAGGAAAGGTATGCCTCTCTTCCAGAGGAACTATGGAAGGGGTTAGTGAAGGTTTCTTTTTCATTCAGATACGTCCTTCACTTTAAAAATCATGAATCGAGCTTGTCCCCTAGCACTGCAAGTCACAAGGCAAATCATGAACTCAGAGTTCGGCATGCCTCCTTCCATCCTGGCAAACCAGTTCGACTAACATAGGCGCGATCTCGGTAAGTGGAAGAATAAAGTCCACATCTCCTGTTTTGATGGAGGTCTCTGGCATCGAAAAGTCCTGCGAAGTAGGACGATCTTGCGCAATGACGATGCCACCGTTGTCCTTGATGATCTGCACACCAAATGAGCCATCCCCGTCACCCCCAGTGAGGACAACAGCGATGGCTCGCTCCTTATAAATCTCAGCCACCGAAGCAAACAACGGCTCAGCCGATGGCCGTGCAAAGTGGATCTTCTCTGCCTTTGCGGAAGACAGCCTTAGGATGCCACCCTTCATGACTGAAAGATGATGATTCGGTGGGGCTATAAAGACGCCAGCAGCAGACAGCACATCTCCATTTTCAGCCTGCTTCACTTGTAAAACGGTTCGGCTTCCTAAAATACCAGCTAAGAGGCTTTCATGATCTGGGGAAAGATGCATGACGATCGCAATGGCCGCTGGGAAGTCCACTGGCAGACCAGCCAGAATTACCGACAAGGCTTTCAATCCACCAGCGGAAGCTGCCATGGCAATGACTTGATTGACCGGCTTGTAGTTTATCTCATTCATTCCAATGGAGTGGTTTATTAAACGATGGTCAGCTGGACACTGCTCTCGATCACGCCAGTGGAAATTGCGTAACGGGTCAGGCCTGCGGTGTCGTGAATGTTGAGTTTTTCCATGAGGCTTTGGCGATGTTTTTCTACCGTTTTATAGCTAATATGCAGTATGTCTGCGGTTTCCTTATTGGCCTTTCCTTCAGCAATAAGTTGAAGCACCTCCATCTCACGAGTGCTCGGTGTGGCGTTCAAGTTCCCTGGCATTCCCCCCCGATCTCGGGCTTTGGCTCTGGCCTCCTTACGTCGCTTAGAGACGGTAGGGCTGAGGCTCTTTAACCCCTGATGCACTCTGCGAATAGCCTCTGGCAGAATGTGCGAAGCCGATTGCTTGATCAAGTAACCATAGGCACCCAGGTCCATCACTTTATTGACATAAGCGTCATCATTGTGAGCCGAAAGTATGAGAATCTTCACCTTCGGCTGCGTTAGCAAAATCTGCCGAGTGGCCTCCATGCCATTCAGCAGCGGCATGGCGATGTCCATAACGATGACATCAGGCCTGAGACTGTTAGCGAGAGCAACAGCCTCACGTCCATTGCTGGCTTCACCGACAATTTCAAAGTCGCTCTCCATCTTCAGTAAAGCGCGCAGGCCTTCACGCACAATGGTGTGATCTTCAGCTAACAAAATAGTGATCGTGTTCATGGATATTGGAATAGGTTTAACAAAGGTTTAAATCAGACTGGCGCATGTCTTCACTATTGGAAGTAGGGATCTCGACAGCCACGGTGGTAGGTTTCCCCAGCCCAGACTCAATGCAGAAGACGCCGCCGATCATCTCTACACGCTCCCGCATGCCTAGAAGCCCAAGGCGATTGGTCTTTTTCGCACTGGATGTGCCAGCAACTTCAAAGCCTTGGCCATCATCAACAATCTTCATTCGAATGATACCGTCATGGTTCTGGATACTCACATCAGCGCGACTGGCTTTGGCGTGGCGGGCAACGTTAGTCAATGCTTCCTGAACGATGCGATAAAGAGTAGTGCGGCGGTCACTATCACAGAGTTCGATATCGGCAAAGGCTTTGAGACTGACCCGGACACCCGTGTCCTCCGTGTATGCTTTCATATAGGCCTGTAAAGCGGGAATCAGACCCAAATCATCCAACACAGACGGCCGCAACTCACGCGCAAATCGATGCACAATCTCCACAGACTGCTCCACGAGTCTCTGCGTGGCAGCGATCTTTTCATGCAACTCTTGAGTGCTAGCCTTGGACTCTACTTTTAGTGCTGCCAGCCGCACATTGATGCTCGTGAGTGTTTGAGCGATGACGTCATGCAACTCACGACTAATCTTTCTACGCTCCTCCTCCTGTGCGGTCAAAAGCTGCCGAGAAAGGTCACGCAGCTCTTCTTGCATCTGGCGTGACTTTGCCAGCAGTTTGCTAGTCGTGTGCTGACTATCTCTAAGGCACGCTTCAACCGCTTGCCGCTGATCAATTTCCTGCTTCAGTTCTTCCACCGATTCAGCCAACTCAAGCGTTCGCTCACTTAAATCTTTGACCACTTGGTTCAAGCGGACATTGGCCTCTCTTGCGCCACGGTGTGTCTGCTCTATGGGTGTGATGGCCTCTGCAAAAAAGAGACCAGCGCGCCCCATCATGCTATTGCTCGTTGTTTTCGAGTAACTAGGAAGCACCAGAGAAATCAGTGCGATTTCATGAATGCGCGCCAGGTCTAAGGTCTCCTGCCCCATTGAAATGGCCTGGGTTCCTAGTTCGCGAGCAGACTCCATGCAGGCCCCAACTCCCTGCTTTAGGTAAGTTTTCAGCGCACTGTGGTAGAGCCGTGACAGCTCCACTCGCTTATCGTTGTTTGGCGGTGTCAAATTCACGCGTAAATGAGTTGATGGTTTTTGCCGATTTCTGAACCAACCGCTGAATGGTAGAGATCTCTTTGGTGTGGCTGGCCTGACTATTCGAGTGGGCTTTCTTTAGCGCCAAGAGACGCACATGAATGCCAAGCATTGTTTGGGCAATCTCGTCGTTGAGTTGCAGACTCATCTGCCAGCGCTCCACCTCATTCACGGATAGAATCTTGCGCACCACGTTTTGCAAATGACTCTCCAAGATGCGTGATTCTTTCAGCAGCCGTCTGAAATTTTCAGCGCCGGCTTCCAGTGCAGCTTCTGCTTGCTTGCGATCCTGGATACCCTTTTCCAAGTTACGATTGGAGTCTGCCAGATCAAGGGTGAGCCGACCTAGAGTAGTATGCATTTGTTTCAAGTCCGCATTAACCCTCACCGCGGCCTGATGGGTTCCTTCGATCTCAGTGAGGGCCTCAATAAAGAACATCGAGGCACAATCGGTTAAATCTTTTCGCGCGTTCATGCTAAGATCAGAGCTCAGCAATGAAGCCAGTGCCTCCTCATGAATGGTGGCAACATCGAGAGTCTCAAGCTTTAAAAAAACAGCCTGACAGCCAATCTCGTGAGCCTCATGCAAGCTAGCCTCTGCGCCTTTCTCTAGATGGGTCCGTAAAGCTGCCAGATACCTCTCTGACAGCTCGCTGATGGTGGGGGAATTCATGGTCACTTGGTCAAGTAATCTCCAGTATCAAAGAATCGTAACCGTCCAGCTATGGGGTGAATTCCTACTTTACTTTGGGGACTTCACCCCATGGCGGCATGACCTGGGCAGGGCCAATCTGAATTCCAGACTATGAAAACAATACCATACATCCTACTCCCCGTCACCACCCTTATCCTGAGTGCTTTACTTCTGGCAGCCTGCGATGAGCGTAAAGCCTCCATCGACGCTAAGGCGGAAGCTAAAAAAGAAATCCTCAACCAGGAGAAAGTCGCCGTCGATCAAGCGGCTGAGCAGGCCAAGAAACAGACCGATATTAACGCCACCATGGACAAAGCCAACATCGAAGCGACCAAAGCTGCCGAGCAGGCTGACCTAGACGCAGCGAAAAAGAAAGCCGACGCCGACGCTATCGCTGAAAAAGCTCGCCTAGATGCTCTTCGGAAGTGAATAGCCTCTGACTGGCGAGCCCAGGCAGCGGCTGAACCGCCAGCTTCCGCGCCATCAACCTGTAGCCACTGGCATCAGGCAGGCCGAGGTCGCTGATGAGCAGATCAAAGGTTTCCGTTTCCGCTAGAGCCCGCGCGCTGGCCACGTTGCAGGGCGTGGCAGCGGCGGACCTATCTTGAGAGAGGAGCATTTCCAGAGCTCCGGCAGCGTCTACGTGTTCGGCCACTCTGAGTCAGCGCAGGCCCCTTGGCAAATCTGAGGCCGAGCCCACACTCAGGACAGCGGAATCATAGAAAAAGTTGGCCATCTAAGAAGGTTAGATTTGCTGGGCCGTAATCGGTGCCTGAGGAAAGGTCACGGTAAGCTCAGACCTTAATAAGCCACAAATGAGCGTGCCTCCGTAGCGCGTCACGGTAGCGTTTAGTTCAGCGCTGACATCCGCCGCCAGTCCATCTGGCGACGAACCATCCAGCATCCGCCGCATCTGGAAACTGATCTTGCCTGCGCTAGCAGACGAATCAACCGTGCCACGGCCAGACAAAAACCAATGATCCGCAATCTCAAGGATGAGGACACTAACTGCTTGCGGGTCCACCTGTAACCAAGCCTCATCGCCATTCACAGTCCATTCGATAGTATTCTGAGTTGGGGCTGTCCTCTGCCGTGATCTGCATTGTTCGATAACTGAACTCAGAGAGACTGAAATGCAACTAGCAGCCCGAAAGCGCAGTCCTAGACGCAGCTGCATTTCAGCCATGCAGCCTATCTGTCTGCGCACAATGCCAAGGCATTCCATTGGCGCATTGAGGCTGCGCTGGAGCATCATCAGCTGTAGATCCATGGCAGACAAACAGTTCCCCATATCATGGGAATGGCGGCAGATGTAATGTTGTGGCACCTCAACTTGTTCAGCCTCTGGCGGCGGGGACAGTGGCGGTATGACAGACAAATCAATCAAGTTGATAGAGGGTAATTTGCCTGGCTGCTCTTGGGGGATTTCGTGAATCGTTGGCATGGGATGGTTCTGGAGAAACGAAACGAGCAATGGTCTTTAACGAGGAAGTACACCTTCCAATTTTATGCTGCTTGAACTGTTCCTTACACCCCATGGCAGCTAAGACCAAGAGGTTCCAGGTAGGTATTCACCCCATACCGCGGATGGGTATGGTTTTCTATTGCTAAGGTTAGGTGAGACAAGCCCTACCGATGATTGATCCAGATCCAGTAATACCGCCCCAACAAACTTCCACGGATGAAGAGGCGCCGCAGCGCCTAGAACTTCACATTCCGTGGATCACTTTTATCAAAGTCTTCGCTGCAATACTGATGGCATACGCAGTCTATCTGCTGTGGCCGCTGCTATTGCTGGTTTTCTTATCTTTGTTTCTAGCGGTGACACTGAATGCCTTTACAGCTTGGCTAGATAGCAAAGGTCTAGCGCATTGGTGCAGCCTGCTCGTGGTAATCGGGGGCCTAGTGAGTCTGCTCGTCGTCACTGTATCCCTTATTTTTCCTGCGCTGATTGACCAATCGGCTGCCTTTGGCCAAAGCCTCCCCAGACTGCATGAATTGGCGCTGAGCCAGCTCCCCATGAGCGGGGTCATTCGTCAGAGCATCGATCGAATGCTAGAAGGCACCAACTGGGCTGAGGCTAGCAGCTGGCTGGGCCATTTTTGGTTTGCAGGCGGCATCGCGCTCAGTGGTATCTCTGAGATCATGCTCTTGCTGGTGATCGCTTTGTACTTGTTGATCGACGGAAGCAAAACATTTGAATGGCTACTGGCATTCTTTTCACCTTTGAAGCGTGCCAAGCTACGTATCACCTCGGAAGAAATTTCGCAGGTTATTTTTGGTTATGTTTCCGGTCAGGTCATCACTTCCCTGTTGGTGACAACCTACGCTTTTGCCGTTTTGAGCTTACTTCATGTGCCTGGAGCTTTAATGCTGTCTATCCTCGCTGGGATTTTGGACATCCTGCCGATCTTGGGCGTCGTCTTTGCCACTGCGCCTGCTATCCTCTTGGCTTTAAGTGTCTCACCCAAAACAGCCGTGATTGTGGTCTGCCTGTATCTGCTTTTTCATGCACTGGAAATCTACTACATTGTGCCAAAAGTATATGGACGACATCTTCGAGTCTCCACACTCACCGTGCTTCTGGGCCTATTAGCAGGGGCTCTATTGGCAGGCATCCCGGGAGCTTTGGCAGCGCTGCCAGTAATCGCCTCCTACACCGCTATTGAACGCATTTGGCTAAAGCCATTCCTAAGAGAAGGCGTTTCAGAAAAACATGAGCTTCAAAAAGAACAAGTGTTTGGTGAAAAAGCCTGAATGCGATGAAAGCCATTCTGTCACTCCTGCGCGAAACTATTTACCAATGGGATGCACACCGCGTACCAAAGATGGGCGCAGCACTGTCCTTCTACACCGTCTTCTCGCTCGCACCGCTGGCTATCCTGGTGCTTTCACTCGTCAGTCTAGTGGTCAAGCGCATGGCAGCACGAACTGAAATCGTCGATCAGTTTAGGCACTTTGTAGGGGATGAAGGGGCTAAGGTCATGGAGATGATTTTGACCCAAAATGCTACTGAGAGTGCGGGGTTTTTCGGGACACTGATTGGCTTTTTCGTCCTACTTGTCGGCGCGTCCGGGGTGTTCGGTGAGCTGCAAGATTCTCTCAATCTAATCTGGGGTGTATCCTCGAAGCGCCATCCCGTTTTCGCCTTGGTAAAGGAACGCATTTTTTCATTCGCGATGGTTTTCGTCATGGGGTTTCTCATGCTCGTTTCGTTTCTATTCTCCGCAGCCCTCGCCGCCGCTGGTGGCTGGCTACATGCCCAGTATCCCTATCTCGATGGCTCATGGAACTTTGGCAATACGGTCATTTCGTTGGTGGTGATCGCGCTGCTTTTTGCGTTGATCTATCGTATGGTGCCTGACGCACGCATCACTTGGCGGGATGTCTGGCTAGGAGCCGTGATTGCAGCTGTGCTTTTTGAGTTGGGGAAGTTCTTGCTAGGCTTTTACTTCGCCCGCAGCACCATGGCGGCTAGCTATGGCGCGGCGGGTTCTCTCATCATCATTCTGGTCTGGGTGTTTTATTCCGCGCAGATCCTATTCTTCGGCGCAGCCTTCACTCGGGTTTATGCCATGCGTTACGGCTCGCACAGAGCAGTTAATCAACTGACAGCAGGAGCAGCAGCAACCAGATCTGATTCGCCGGCATAGAGGGTTTCACCCCATGGTGAATGTGGCCTATGAGACCTAGCGTAAGCACGATGACACTAAGATGAAGCCATCATCAACAATGCCAAAAATCCATGAGAACCCAAATGAACCGCCATGTAACTATCTCCGCGTTCGGCTTGTGTAGCCTGCTCCTGCTTACCAATTTCTGCACGGCTGAAGACAAGAAAACCACCCTGAACTCTGCCGATGAAAAGTTCATCAAACATGAAGCTGGCGCTGGTATGGCGCTAGTAAAGATCGCCGACTATGGTGTCAAAAAAGCGTCAAAGGCTGACATCAAATCCTTCGCTGAAACACTCCTCACCGACCACATCAAAGCTAACGAAGAACTGGCCAAGCTCGCCGCATCCAAAGGGGTAGAGACCTCTACGGTGATCGACCCCAAGCATGCTGAAACCTATCAGATGCTTGAAAGGCAGAACGGAACGGAGTTTGATAAAGAATTTCTCGCCACCATTGTTAGCGGTCACACGAAATGCGTGAACAACTTCGAAGAAGCCGCTGAGAACGCTAAAGACAGCGATCTCCAAGCGTGGGCACAAAAGATGCTGCCTACTCTCAAAATCCATCTCGAAAAAGCTAAGGAACTCAGTGGAGGCACTGGCGAAGCAATGGCCAAGGCTACTGGAAACAGAGCAAAGAACAGGCGTGATCGAGATAGCCGCACACTAACCCCGCTCGACCAGGGAAGCAGTAAGAGTGACACGGAGATCACTGCGCAGATTCGCAAAGACATCATCGCCGGACACGACATGTCTTTGAACGGCAAGAACATTAAGATCATCACCTTGAATGGCCTCGTTACCCTTCGCGGCGCAGTCAATTCCACCGAAGAGAAAAGTAAGATTGCCGAAATCGCTCAACGCCAAGTTGGCGCGCATAACCTCAGCAATCAACTCGAAGTCAAGTAAGCCAAATCGTTCGCAAAACACATCCAACCCAAAGAACCAACACATTATGTCTAAAAAATCTGTTCTCTGTCTCGCTACCTCACGTGACCAAGCTGACCGCATTGTCGATACCCTCAGAGACGCCAACTTCAATCACAATGACATCTCCGTTCTCTTCGCTGATCAAAGCACGAGTCACGACTTTGCTCATGAAATGAATACCAAAGCACCAGAGGGTGCCGTCACCGGAGCGGGCACAGGCGGCGTTCTCGGCGGAGCCCTCGGCTGGATCGCTGGCCTTGGTGCTCTTGCTGTTCCGGGGTTCGGCCCGTTCATCGCCGCAGGCCCTATCCTAGCAGCTCTGAGTGGGGCCGCAATCGGCGCAACACTGGGCGGCATCGCGGGTGGATTGATTGGCATGGGTATCCCAGAAATGGAAGCCAAGCGTTACGAAGGTCATCTCAAGGAGGGGAACATTCTCATCTCTGTCCATACGGAGAACTCCGAAGAGATCACCCGTGCCAAGAATATCTTCACCCGCGCAGGGGCACAGGACATTTGTTCGACTCAGGAGTCAGCTACGCCTAGCAATCATGCACGAAAAACAGCGGATGAATGCTGCACGCCCAGTGATCCATGCACCGCGAAAGACAACCGCATACTCCAGTCAACCTAGTCCTCAGAGGAACCACCGACCATCTCTAAAAGCAAAAAAGTGGAACCTCTTCAAAGACCGATCTAACATTTATGAAAACGCGCTCACTCAACAAACGCAGCCATGGTAAAATTGGTTGGGCCCTCCTCTGGCTGATTGGCATCCCCATTCCGCTTCTGCTTGTCTTCTTCCTGCTGCGTGGCTGTACCTGACTTACTCTCACGCTTCTTATTCAGCACCCTGCTTCCGGTCACTCGGTTGCAGGGTGTTTTTTTTGGAGCACTCTCAACTATAGATCCATGGCAGATAAGCAGTTTCCCACAACGTGGGAGTGGCGGCATGACAGGCAAATCAATCAAGTGGATGGAGGGTGACCTGCCTGAACTGTGCGATGCACCCGATGGCACCGAGCCCCATGCATTTCCAGATGGACATGGTTTTCTAAAGTCTATCGTTTTCTGAAGACCGCAGACACTTCCTTGGGTTTCCCCAATAAGCCTTCGTGCTTTAGCCTATTCAGCCTTCAATCATAAGCAGGCATTCACCCCATAGTAGATCCGACGCTAAGTCACCAAGGTTCATCGGGCTTCAGCACTACTTGTTGTTGTTCGCACAAACAAAAAATATAAACACCTATGAACCTCATCAAACGCACCCTCTTCACATTCACCATGGCTTTAGCGACTGCGCTACCGAATACATCATCAGCAGCTGAATCCACGGCTCCGACGCATTATAAGACCTGCATCACCGCTTGCCAGGAATGTGTCGTCGCCTGCGAAAGCTGCGCTACCGGCTGCTTAAACGAAACCGAGGTCAAATCTATGGTCGCCTGCATTAAGCTCTGTCGTGACTGTGCGGATGTTTGCAGTCTCTGCACCCAGCTCATGGCCCGCGACTCTGAGCATGCAGCCAATGCCTGCTCATTCTGCGCCAAGATCTGTCAAGCCTGCGCCGATGAATGTGCCAAGCACAAAATGGATCACTGCCAAACCTGCGCCAGCATTTGTCAGAAATGTGCAGATGAATGCAAAACAATGACGAAATAAAAAGCCCTTAATTCTTTTCTTATGACTCAAACTAGCACCCTAAACAACGCCACCATTGAAGCCTGCCAAGCAATGCTTCGTGGGGAAACCGCGGCTGTCGAAACCTATACTCAGGCCACAGAGAAGTTTGCCGACACCACCGACGACGATTCCTTGGGCAGCATCTGCGACGATCACCAGCAGAGTGCAGACCTGCTCCGGGAACTCATTCTTAGCAGCGGCGAGATACCCGACATCACCTCGGGTGCCTGGGGCCATTTTGCCCAAGCCCTCGAAGGTACCGCTAAACTCTTTGGCGAATCGCCCGCACTGTTCATCTTGGAACAAGGCGAGCAACACGGCGTCAACCAATACGAAGCAGCGCTCGCCGATTCAACCCTGTCGCCGCAAATCAAGGAACTCATCGAACAAGATCTACTCCCGCCTCTCTACGATCACCTCGTGGAACTTAAAAGCCGCCGCGAACACCTTGTCTGAAGATCACCCGTCAAGACACATCATCCCATGGCGAGAGGGCAGGTTCATCACCTGCCCTCTTACTTGCGTGAGCAAGCATTAAATTCACCCTGTGGAACATTCACAGACGGCACCCTCACCTCTTAACGATGCACCTTACATCTCATCGCACATCCAATGGCAACACCGTGAAAACACAAATCATTCAGGCACAGAGCATGTTTCATAAACTCTCAGCGAAAACCCAAGACGACTGGCTGACGCTAAACCTCACGACTTGGCGGTTGAATCCCTGAGCCATGCCCGAACAATCCAAACCGGCTGCATCGTGGCATCAACTTTCTGCTGAAGAAGTGCTCTTACAGTTCGGCACCTCCATGGCAGGTCTGTCGGCGGCTGAAGTAGCCAAACGCCAAAAAGACTCGGGCCCAAACCGCGTGAGCGCTGAGCGCGGCACACCCGCATGGCTGAAATTCATTCGACAATTTCATCAGCCACTTGTGTATATCATGATCATCGCCGTCGGGGTAACTTCATTCCTCGGCGAGTGGGTGGATGCGGTGGTAATCGGTGGCATCGTACTCGTGAATGCCATCGTCGGCTTTTTGCAGGAAACGAAAGCGGAAACGGCCATTGAAGCGCTAGCGAAAATGGTCGTCACAGAGACTCATGTACGACGTGCGAATAAAAAACAGCGTATTCCATCCGAATCGCTCGTCGCGGGCGATGTCGTGCTTCTGCAGTCAGGCGACCGCGTGCCAGCGGACTTGCGTTTGATTGAGCTTCGCAGCCTGCATGCCGATGAATCGGCGCTCACAGGCGAATCACTGCCCGTGGCGAAACAAGTAGAGGTCTTGCCCAGTGGAACGGATTTGCCAGATCGCACGAATCTAGCCTTTGCAGGCACATTCATCACCAGCGGACAGGCAGAGGGCGTCGTGTGTCTCATTGGCGATCAGACGGAAACAGGCCGCATCGCCGGACTCATCGCAAGCGCGGTGGATGTTTCAACCCCGCTGACAAAGCAGATCGCTCACTTTAGCAAACAAGCGCTGTGGATCATCCTCGGTCTTGCGGCGCTGACTTTTGCGGTGGGCGTGGCTCGCGGAGAAAAATCGGCGGAAATGTTCATGACTGCTGTCGCATTAGCAGTGGGCGCGATTCCCGAAGGTCTGCCTGCAGCGGTGACCATTGTTTTAGCCATCGGCGTATCACGCATGGCACGCCGACAGGCCATCATCCGCAAGCTGCCTGCGGTGGAAACACTCGGCAGCACCACCATCATCTGCTCCGACAAAACAGGCACGTTGACAGAGAACCAAATGACCGTGCAGGAAGTATTCGCTGGCAGCAAGCTCTTCACCCTGACTGGCAGCGGCTATGAACCCATGGGTGAGATCAGACTCAATGACAACGCTGTGCAATTAGATCAGCAGCCTGCTCTGCTTGAGTGCCTGCGCGCTGGGCTGCTCTGCAATGACAGCCAGCTCGTGCTCAAAGATGGCCGCCATGCCGTGCAGGGTGATCCCACTGAGGGCGCACTAATCGTCGCTGCTGAAAAAGCGGGCCTGAAGCAGAAGGCGACTCATGCAGAATCTCCCCGAGTGGATATGATCCCGTTTGAATCCGAGCACATGTTCCGCGCCACGCTTCACGAGGATGAAAACGAGCGTGTCATCTACCAAGTCGGTGCCCTCGAGCGCCTGCTCGACCGCTGCACCAATGCTCTCAGTGACGACGGCAGCTCCACCCTTTCAATCGATCGAGCTGCCGTGCTCCGCCACTCTGAAACCATGGCATCCCACGGCCTGCGTGTGATCGCTATGACTCGCCGGCAGGTGGGAAAAGCCCACGACAAGCTCGATCACTCGCACATCGCCACTGACCTGACTTTCCTCGGCCTGCAAGGAATGATCGATCCGCCACGAGCCGCTGCCGTGGAAGCTATTGCCCATTTTGCCAGGGCAGGTATCGCGGTTAAAATGATCACAGGCGACCATCTCCTGACTGCCCGCGCCATCGCCGCACAAATCGGACTGAAGACTGACGCCACACTCAGCGGCAGTGATTTAGAAAAGATCTCCGACACCGATCTGCCGGATGCCGCAGAGCGCACGACTGTTTTTGCGCGCGTGGTTCCCGAGCAAAAACTGCGACTGGTGAAGGCGCTCCAGGCACGCGGTCACGTCGTCGCCATGACGGGTGATGGTGTCAATGATGCACCCGCATTAAAACAGGCCAACATTGGAGTCGCTATGGGCCGCAGCGGCACAGACGTGGCCAAGGGAGCCGCCGCCATGATCCTCACCGATGACAACTTCGCCAGCATCGAATCTGCCGTGGAGGAAGGACGTGGCGTTTATGACAACCTCACCAAATTCATCGTTTGGATCATCCCCACAAATCTCGGTGAATCACTCATCCTGCTGAGCGCCATTTTGTTTGGCCTGCCACTGCCTATGGTGCCACTGCAGCTGCTGTGGATCAATCTCACCGATACCATTCTTGGGCTCTCGCTCGCCTTTGAGCCAAAGGAGAGCGATGTGATGAGCCGCCCGCCACGTCCGACAAAGCAACCGATGATGCCCTGGCCGCTGGTGCTGCGTTCAGCGATTGTTTCCAGCATCATGGTCACCGGCGGCATTGGCCTCTTCCTGTGGGAACTGCGCATGGAAAGCGCTAACCTCGCCGAAGCCCGCACTGTCGCGGTGAATGTCATCGTAATGATCCAGGTCCTCTATCTCTTCAACTGCCGCACCTTGAAGCATTCCGCCTTCTCGCTCGGTATCTTCACGAACCCCTGGGTCATTCTTGGCTCTCTCACCATGATCGGCGCGCAGATGCTCTTTACCTATTCGCCGCTCCTCAACACGCTCTTCCACGGCGCCCCCATATCTGGTGAGGCCTGGCTGCGCGTGACTGCTACCGCAATGCTAGTCTTCATCACTGTAGAATTGGAAAAGTGGCTACGCTTCCGGCATGAGTAGCTTAGACTTCTTTGGCACCTTGCATAAGCAGAGCCTCTGGTAGGCTTTCACCCCATAGCGGAAACCCTGAGTTGGGATGACTGGTGATGCCTTATGCACACCCACATCGGCCTCTGGATCGATCACCGCCGCGCGGTGATCGTCTTCCCCTCAAAACTTAGCGAGAAAACAACCACCATCCTCTCCATGGCGGAACGGCATCTGAGCCGTGCGCCGGGTGCGTCACCGGATGAATCGTTTGAAGCTCAGCGCGTGCTGGCTGATGATGTGCAGGAACGTAAATTCAAGCAGCAGCTTCAGGGGTTTTATGATGAAGTCATCACGGTGATCCATGAGGCCACATCACTGTTTATCTTTGGCCCTGGCGAGGCGAAAGGTGAACTAGTCAAGCGTCTCTCTCTAGAAAAGCCGAGCACCCGCCATCTCAATGTCGCAAGCGCCGACAAGATGACTGACGGACAAATCGCGGCAAAAGTGCGTGAGCATTTCTACACCAATACTCCCGTGATTGCTTCGCGCTAAATGGGGTATCAACCCCATGGCGGATAACCTGTAGCAGCAGCTATAACTCGGGTGATGAAAATCAAACTGACTCACACCCGCAATAGCCTCCCCGAAAAAATTCGTCTCGAAATCGCAGCCTTGCTGCAAGACCGATTAGCCGACTCCATCGACCTCATGATGCAGGCCAAGCAGGCCCACTGGAATGTCAAGGGGCCAAACTTCATCGCTCTCCATGAGCTCTTTGATAAAGTCTTCAATGAAAGCGTCACTTATGTGGATGTACTGGCAGAGAGGATCGTGCAGTTAGGCGGCATCGCCGAAGGAACGATCCGTTCAGCAGCGAAAAGGACGACCCTACCGGAGTACTCGGTAACCACCACCAAGAGCAGCAAGCACATCGCCGAGCTTGCGCATGCCATCGCCTTTTTTGGCGAACAGATCCGCAAAGCTATCGAGACAGCCAGTAAGCTAAAGGATGCTGATACCGCAGACATTTTCACCCAAGTCTCACGCGGAGCCGACATGAACCTCTGGTTCGTTGAGGCCCATGAACAAAAAGAACAATAAGCGCCTGCCATGAAAGCCCTCGTTTACCAAGGCTCTGGTTCCAAAAGCCTTCTGGATATGCCCAAGCCCGGCCTACGGGAAACCACAGATGCCATCGTGCGCATGACCAAGACGACGATTTGCGGCACGGATCTGCATATCCTTAAAGGTGATATTTCCAGTGTCAGCGAAGGCCGTATCTTGGGCCATGAGGGCACCGGTATCATTGAACAAATTGGCAGCAACGTCACCCGCTTTCATGTGGGTGACCACGTCATCATCTCCTGTATCACTGCCTGCGGAAAGTGTGATTTTTGCCGCCGTGGCATGTGTTCTCATTGCGAGCATGGTGGCTGGATTCTAGGTAACACCATTGACGGCACCCAAGCGGAATACGTGCGCATTCCCTGGGCAGACACAAGCCTTCACGCCATCCCAGCGGATGCGGATGAAGAAGCTATGGTCATGCTCAGTGACATATTACCCACTGGCTATGAGTGCGGTGTTCTCAACGGCTGCGTCAAACCGGGAGACACAGTCGCCATCATTGGCGCAGGCCCCATCGGCCTGGCGGCACTACTCACCGCGCGTTTTTATGCACCAGCAGACATCATCATGATCGACCGCGATGAGAGCCGACTCGATGTCGCAAAAAAACTTGCTGCCACAATGCTGATCAACACAAGCAACGGCCGAGTCGTCGAGAAAGCCATGTCCATGACACTTGGCAGGGGCGTGGACGTAGCCATCGAAGCCGTCGGCGCGCCGGAAACCTTTGAACTCTGTCAATCCATCATCGCCGCAGGCGGCCACATCGCCAATGTCGGTGTGCATGGAGAAATCGTGCCACTGCATCTGGAGACCTTATGGTCACGCAACATCACCATCACCACGCGTCTAGTGGATACCGTGACCACGCCCCTGCTACTGAAGACGGTGATCTCAGGCAAGCTGGATCCGAAACAGCTTATCACGCACCGGTTTGACCTGAAGGATGTGTTGGCAGCTTACGATACCTTTGGCAATGCGGCCCGTGAACAGGCACTTAAGGTTATTTTGAGCTGCTAATCATGATTGGGGCATAGACCCCATGGCATTTGCGTCAAGGACGGGGCGAGAATGGCGGCCATGAAACCTTACATGATCCCACCCGCCCTGCTTCTTGCAGTAGCTACCCTCACTCTGGGCCTCACCTCTTGTGAAGTGCCTGTGGGCTACAGCAATAACAGCTACAGCAACCGAGGCTACTCATCCTACGGCATCTACAACACACTGCCTTTGGGCTACTCCGGCAGCACTTACTACCATAACAGCCGCTACTACTCTGGCGGCCGTTACCAATCAGGCATCTTTAATTACCGAGGGCATAGCTACAACGGCCGCTATCAGCACAGGAACGGCCAATATCTCTACGGTGGCCAACAACAGCATCACGGCAGCAGTTCATCCTCGGGCCGTAGCTCTCACACTTCTTTTAAACCAAGCCGCAGTAGCTCAGGCTTCATTCCAGGTCGTTCCCACTAATGAAAATCATGAATCCGATCACACTTCAAAAGTGGACTGCCCATTTTGCTAGAATGCGATCCATGCTCTTCAAAGGCATCAAGGGAAAGGCCAGTATCACAGTTCCATGTCCCACATCAAACTGTGACCGATACGGCCATGAACTCTCGCCTGCGTCTAAAAACGTCAATTCGGATTCGGAAAGCAATCCAATCTCCTAATCCTAGATTCAGGAATGGCTGACCGCCGATTTGCATCCGTCATTGATTCCACAAGGCTTTTCGCCTCTCGAGCGGTGTCACCCAAGACACAGCCACTTCGAGTTGAAGAAGCCTTGTGAAACCAAGCCCCGGCGCAACTCAACGATCTTCCATTCCCGGATCTAGGCTCATTTTGGAGAGCTGTCTTTCACCCGCCTGCGAACCTTTCTGTGCCGATTTAAGCTCTAATTAGCCAAAACAAAACCCCTGACAGCGAAAGCTGACAGGGGTTTTTGGGTTCTACGCGCCTTGAAGCGCGCTTTGATTAAGCTTGGAGGGCTTCCTCGTCCTGCTCAGCCCCGCGACCCGCCGGGCGTTCGGTCTCGACGAGCTCGAAGTTGCGGTGGGTGATGAAGCCGGTTCCGGCTGGGATGAGGTGACCCATGATGACGTTTTCCTTGAAGCCACGGAGATAATCCGATTTGGCCAAGGTGGAGGCTTCGGTAAGAACACGAGTGGTGTCCTGGAAGGAAGCTGCCGAGATGAAGGATTCTGTTTCCAGAGAAGCTTTGGTGATGCCCAGAAGAACTGGCTCAGCTTCCGCTGGCTTACCACCCTCTTCAGAGACGCGCTCGTTCTCCTTGTCGAAGGACGTGCGGTCCACCTGATCTCCCCAGAGGAATTCAGTGTCTCCCGTGTCGGTGATCTTCACCTTACGAAGCATCTGACGAATGATGATCTCGACGTGCTTGTCATTGATTTCCACACCCTGGGCGCGGTAAACTTCCTGAACTTCGTTGACGAGATGTTCACGCAGGGCTTGAGGGCCAAGAATCTCAAGGATTTCATGCGGCACGACAGGTCCGTCGGTCAGCTGATCTCCGCGATTCACAATGTCGCCATTGAAGACAAGGATGTGCTTACTGCGAGGGATGAGATGTTCTTCCTGTTGACCAGACTTCTGATCAGTCACGATCACGCGGCGCTTGCCACGGACCAGACCACCGATTTCAACCACACCGTCAATTCGGGCGATTTCACAGGCATCTTTCGGTTTGCGGGCTTCGAAGAGTTCAGCAACACGTGGAAGACCACCGGTAATGTCCTTGGTCTTGCTCGCCTTACGTGGCGTCTTGGCAAGTGTGGTTCCGGCTTCGACCTTCTCACCGTTTCTCACGCTGATGTGAGCTCCGGCTGGAATGGTGTAGCTAGCGAGAACTTCGTGCGTCTTGGCATTGGTGACGACCACCTGTGGGTGGAGATCCTCTTTGTGCTCAATGACGACGGTTTCTTCGTTGCCAGTAGATTCGTTCTTCTCCTTGGTGAAGGTGATGCCAGCGATCATGTCACGGAACTCGATCTTACCAGCCTTCTCAGTGATGATCGGCATGTTGTAAGGATCCCAGGTCACAACCTGCTCACCTTTCTTCACGCTAGCACCATCGGGTTTAGCGATGATCGCACCGAGAACCAGCTTGTGGCTTTCGAGTTCCTTACCGTCGTCGTCAATGATAGCAATGACGCCATTCTTCGTGAGGGCGATCCACTGACCTTCCGCGGTCTGCACCGTGCGGATGTCTGTGTAGCGGATGGTTCCACTGGTCTTAACGTTGATGAACGGCTGCTTGAAGCTGCTCATGGCGGCACCACCGACGTGGAAAGTACGCATGGTCAACTGGGTTCCAGGTTCACCGATGGACTGAGCGGCGACGATACCGACGGCTTCACCGATGCGGACGAGGCGGCTGGTCGCAAGGCTGAGGCCGTAGCACATGGCACAGCAACCACGCTTGCTCTCGCAAGTGAGAACCGAGCGGATCTTCAGTTTCTCAACACCCAACTTGGAGAGATGGGCAGCTTCTTTTTCAAGAGCGAGCTGGTTGGCGGCAATGACGGTTTCCTTTGTAACAGGGTCGTGAATGGTCTCGCAGCTGGTGCGGCCATAAATGCGTGTCTTGAGATCGACCACTTCTTCGTCGCCTTGATAGATGGAGCAAAGGGTAATGCCATTGACGGTTCCACAATCCTCTTCAGTGACGATGACGTCCTGAGACACATCGACAAGCTTACGAGTCATGTAACCGGAGTCAGCCGTCTTCAGAGCCGTATCGGCAAGGCCTTTACGAGCTCCGTGAGTGGAGATGAAATACTCAAGCACGGTCAGACCTTCACGGAAGTTCGAGGTGATCGGACGTTCGATGATTTCACCGGATGGCTTGGCCATCAGACCACGCATACCAGCAAGCTGCTTAATCTGAGTCTTGTTACCACGAGCACCGGAGGTGACCATGACGTAAAGCGGATTGTGATGCTTCTTGCCATCGTTGTATTCCAGCGTGCGGAACACTTCGTCGGCAGTGGCGTCACCCGTTTGAGTCCAAACGTCAACGATCTTCTGGTAGCGCTCACCATGAGTGATGAGACCGCGACGATAAAGTTTCTCGACGGCATCGACTTCCTTGTAGGCTTTTTCAAGACCGAGCTTCTTAGCGTCAGGAATGACCATGTCCGTGATACCAATGGAGCAACCCGAGTTGGTAGCTTCACGGAAACCGAGAGTCTTCAGACGGTCCAAGCAAGCAACCGTTTCTTTTTGACCCACGGTCTGGAAGCAGCGCCAGATGATGTCGGAGATTTGTTTCTTACCGACGGTGTTGTTGATGAAACCAAGCTTTGCAGGCCAGATCTCATTGAAACGGACACGACCAATGGTGGTCTCGATGAAAGACTTGGTCGGATCACCGAAGGCGCGCTTTTCCTGCTGGTAGTCTGGATTGCGATAACGGATCTTATCATTGACGCCAGCATGGCCTTCGGAAAGGGCAAACTCGACTTCAGAGGGATCGTTGTAAATCGGCAGACGCTCGAAGACGTCAGCCTTCTTTTTCTCACCAAACTCACGCAGGTAAGTCAAGAAGTAACATCCCAGAGGAATGTCCTGGGATGGGGTCAGAATTGGCTTACCGCTGGCAGGGCTGAACAGGTTGTTCGGCGCAAGCATGAGCAGACGAGCTTCCAACTGAGCTTCCACAGAGAGTGGCACGTGAACGGCCATCTGGTCACCATCAAAGTCAGCATTGTAAGCACCGCAAACTAGCGGATGCACACGGATAGCTTCGCCTTCGATGAGTTTTGGCTCAAAGGCTTGTATGGAAAGACGATGGAGTGTCGGAGCACGGTTCAGGAGAACTGGGTGTCCCTTGGTGACTTCATCCAGAATGTCCCACACTTCAGGCGTGCGACGCTCAATCATCTTCTTGGCGGAACGGACGGTGTGAACCAGACCCATTTCCTTCAAGCGACGAATGATGAAGGGCTCGAACAAGACGAGAGCCATCTTCTTTGGAAGACCGCACTGATTGAGGGTGAGGTCAGGACCGATAACGATCACGGAACGGCCAGAGTAATCGACGCGCTTACCGAGAAGATTCTGACGGAAACGACCGGACTTGCCTTTCAGCATGTCGGAGAGGGACTTCAGCGGACGATTGCCCGCACCCGTTACTGGGCGGCCATGGCGACCGTTGTCGAACAGGGCGTCCACAGCTTCCTGCAACATGCGCTTCTCATTACGAATGATGACATCCGGTGTGCGCAGTTGAAGGAGGTTCTTGAGGCGATTGTTACGATTGATGACGCGACGATAGAGATCGTTCAAATCAGAGGTCGCAAAGCGGCCACCTTCCAGCGGCACCAGCGGACGAAGATCCGGAGGAATGACTGGAAGAACTTCCATGATCATGGCTTCTGGACGGCTGTGAGACTCAGCAAAGCCCTGGCAAAGCTTCAAGCGCTTGGCCAGCTTCTTGCGGATCTGCTTGGACTTGGTCTTGGTCATCGCCTCTTCCAATTCCTTGATGGCATCGGTAAGATTGATGCCACTGAAAATGTCGCGGATGGCTTCAGCACCCATGCCGACGCGGAAGGCGTCTGCACCGTATTGCTCTTCTGCTTCACGGAGATCGACTTCGGTCAGAAGCTGGCCACGTTGCAGGGGTGTGCTGCCTGGCTCAATGACCATGTAGTCTTCATAATAGATGACGCGCTCCAGGGAGCGGGCCGTCATGTCCAGCATCAGACCGATGCGTGAAGGCATGCATTTGTAGAACCAAATGTGAGTCACTGGCACAGCGAGCTCGATGTGGCCCATGCGCTCACGACGGACACGCGAGAGTGTCACTTCGACGCCGCAGCGATCGCAGATAACACCCTTATGCTTAATGCGCTTGTATTTACCGCAAGCACACTCCCAGTCACGGGTCGGTCCAAAAATACGCTCGCAGAAGAGGCCGCCCTTTTCTGGTTTGAACGTGCGGTAGTTAATGGTTTCAGGGTTCTTGACTTCTCCAGAACTCCAAGAGCGGATACGATCCGCAGAGGCGATACAGATCGACACAGAGTCGAACTCCTCACCGGTGGGTTTCTCCCCGAAGATTTCTTTCAAGCTCGCGTCAGCATTCATAGACATAGATTTGAAGCGTTAAGGTTTGTGATTCAGGGTTGGGATTAGAGACCTGCGGTGAAGCGTTCAATCACTTCAACATCCGCATCTTGGGTTGCACGTTTATGCACTCTCACGTCGAGACCGAGTGACTGCATTTCTTTAATGAGAACGTTGAAGGACTCAGGGGTTCCTGCTTCCAGCGAGTTATCGCCTTTGACGATCTGCTCATAGATGCGTGTGCGGCCCTGAACGTCATCCGATTTCACCGTCAGGAGTTCCTGAAGGGTGTAAGCGGCGCCATAGGCTTCAAGAGCCCAGACTTCCATTTCCCCGAAGCGCTGACCACCGTATTGGGCCTTACCGCCGAGAGGCTGCTGAGTCACAAGAGAGTAAGGTCCGACCGCACGTGCATGGATCTTATCAGCGACAAGATGTCCAAGTTTCAGCATGTAGATGTAACCAACAACGACGTCGAGATTGAAGGCATCACCCGTGCGTCCGTCATAGAGAGTCGATTTGCCATTGAGGCCCATCCACTCATAACCAGGAGTCTTCTTGGCGTCCTTGATGTATTCCATGATCTTGGTTTCAGGGATACCATCGAAAACGGGTGTAGCGATCTTCAGACCTAGAGCCTTGCAAGCAAGACCCAAGTGGGTTTCAAGAACCTGACCGACGTTCATTCGTGAAGGCACGCCGAGAGGATTCAAGACGATGTCTACAGGAGTTCCATTTTCGAGGAACGGCATGTCTTCTTCAGGAACAATGGTAGCGACAACGCCCTTGTTTCCGTGACGACCGGCCATCTTATCACCGACGCTCAGCTTACGCTTGCTGGCCACAAATACGCGAACCTGTTTGACAACACCGTCTGCGGCTCCGTCTTCACTGGTTTCAATGCGGTCGAGGTTACGCTCACGTTCCATGTCAGCATCAGCGAACTTCTGCTCGAAGCTCTGAATGATGTCGAAGATTTTGTTACGGATCGGGCTTGGATCAATTTCGATAGAATCATAAGTCTCAGCCAACTTGCGAAGGAGAGTCTTGGTGATTTTCTTGTTCGAACCGATGATGATTTCACCTGTCTGGCCGTTAACGACATCGAGAGGGATCTTCTCATTGAGAAGGATGTCGCTGAGCTTTTCAGTCAGCTGCTCAGTGAGGTCTTCCTTCTTCGTTCGGTAGTCTTCTTCGATCTGCTTGATCTGCTTCTTGGCCTCAGCTGGGGAAAGCTTCTCTTTCTCGCCAGCATTGATGCCACCGCGCTGAGCCAGTTTGACGTCCATGACGATCCCAGTGCAACCCGAAGGCACGCGCAAGGAGGTGTCCTTAACGTCAGCGGCTTTCTCACCGAAGATAGCGCGCAAGAGGCGCTCTTCAGGGGCAAGTTCAGTCTCCGACTTCGGGGTGATCTTACCGACCAGGATGTCGCCAGGCTTCACCTCAGCACCGATGCGGACAACGCCGTCTGCATCAAGGTTCTTCAGTGCTTCATCTCCAACATTCGGGATATCACGAGTGATTTCTTCAGGTCCGAGCTTCGTATCACGAGCAATGACATCGAAGTCTTCGATGTGAATGGATGTGTAGATGTCTTCTTTCGAAACACGACGGCTGATGACGATCGCATCTTCGAAGTTATAACCATTCCATGGCATGAAGGCGACGAGCACGTTCTTACCAATCGCAAGTTCACCCTGATCGGTACAAGGACCGTCAGCGATGACGTCACCCTTTTTGATTTTCTGACCACGCTTCACGAGAGGGCGCTGATTGATGCAGGTACCTGCATTGGAGCGGCCGAACTTGCGGAGAGGATAAACAAACGTTCCCTTCTCAGGGTCGGTTTGACAGGACTTGATCGGATCAGCCAGGAAGACTTTGTCCGAGACAGGAAGTGCGCCGTCCTTGGTGATGATGATCACGTCAGCGGTCGCCGTAGCAACGATACCAGCAGCGTCACAAACAACCACAGCACGAGAATCACGAGCGGTTTTGCCTTCCATGCCAGTCCCCACAAGCGGAGCTTCGGCTTCAAGAAGTGGCACGCCCTGACGTTGCATGTTCGAACCCATGAGAGCTCGGTTAGCATCATCGTGTTCCAGGAAAGGAATCAAGTTAGCAGCAATGGAGACGAGCTGCTTCGGCGAGACGTCCATGAGAGTCGGCTTCGAAGGCTCAACTTCCAGGAAGTCACCGCGATAACGCACGGTCACTTTTTCGCCAAGGAAGTTCCCTTTTTCGTCAAGGCGGTTATTGGCCTGAGCGATGTGGTGGTTCTCTTCTTGGTCAGCCGTGAGATACTCAATCTTATCAGCCACGACACCATCTTTAACCGGACGGTAAGGCGTTTCGATGAAACCGAATTCATTGATGCGGGCATAAGTGCCCAGGGAGTTTATCAGACCGATGTTCGGACCTTCGGGAGTCTCAATCGGGCAAATACGACCGTAGTGAGAAGGATGAACGTCACGAACTTCGAAACCAGCGCGGTCACGATTCAGACCACCAGGTCCAAGTGCAGACAGACGACGCTTGTGGGTCAGCTCAGCGAGTGGGTTGATCTGATCCATGAATTGGCTCAACTGACTGCGACCAAAGAAGTCACGCACCACGGCGGAAAGCGCCTTTGGATTGACCAGCTTTGCCGGAGTCATGGTGTCCATGTTCACGTCAAACAAGGTCATGCGCTCTTTCACCAGACGCTCCGTGCGGGCGAGGCCCACGCGGCATTGGTTAGCAAGCAATTCACCCACAGCACGCACACGGCGGCTACCAAGGTGATCAATATCATCAAGAAGACCTTCACCAGCGCGAAGCTTGAAGAGGTAACTCATGGCTGTGATCACGTCATTGGCATCCAGAATGCGCATGTCGCTATCAGTCTTGAGTGCCAGCTTTTGGTTGATCTTGTAACGGCCGACGCGAGTGAGGTCATAGCGCTTTGGATCAAAGAAGAGGCGCTTCACGAGTGCGCGTGCATTCGGGATCGTCGGTGGATCGCCTGGGCGCAAACGACGATAGATTTCCTTCAAGGCTTCATCTTCATCCTTGGCTGGATCTTTGCGAAGAGACGTGATGATGAGATCGTCTTGTGAGGCGGTGACAACTTTGATCGTCTTGTGCCCCAACTGAATGAGCTGACGCAAAACACCTGCGGTGAGCGGCTCATAAGCACGGGCAACGATGAGTTCACCGTCAAGAATGTCGCGGAAGAGCAACTTCGTGGCGATTTCCTCTTCGCTCAGGCCTTCCTTGAGCTTCATGTCCTCGATGTTGTAGAACAACTTCAGGATATCCTCATCCTTCGAGTAACCAATAACGCGGAGAAGAGTTGTCGCCAAGAACTTGCGGCGACGGCGGCGGCGATCGAGGTAAACGTAAAGAAGATCGTTCGTATCGAACTGTACTTCCAACCACGTTCCACGGTCAGGGATGATACGGAAGCCATAGAGCCAGCGACCATTCAGATGCTGGCTGCTTTCAAAACAAATACCAGGGGAGCGGTGAAGCTGGCTGACAACCACACGTTCAGCGCCGTTGATGACGAAGGTGCCGCGATCGGTCATGAGTGGGATTTCTCCCATGTAAACGCGCTCCTGCTTGGCACCAGCTTCGTCCTTTAGTTCAAAGGTCACATAAAGAGGTGCACTGTAAGTTTCCGCTTCACGGATAGCTTCCAGAGAATTCAGCTTTGGATCGCCGATCTCGTAGACGACGAAATCAAGGGTCATCTTCTGATCATAACTTTCGATCGGAAAGACTTCTTTAAAGACAGCTTGCAGGCCCACTTCCTTACGCTTGGAGGGGAGGACGTTTTTCTGGAGGAAATCCTCATAAGAGCGGAGCTGAATCTCGATAAGATTCGGTGGCTCGGCTACTTCGTGGATCTTGCCAAAGTTGGTGCGCTGGGACATAAGCAAGGTGGGGAGGCTACTGGATGGCGTTGGCTGTGAGGTTGTGGAGCAT
>Ga0164294_10000878_pt1 | contig 28422 bp, 24 predicted proteins | sample GEODES005metaG_FD_111479 | JGI IMG/M metagenome (GOLD analysis project Ga0164294, IMG submission 111479) | Oligotrophic lake water microbial communities from Sparkling Lake, Wisconsin, USA - GEODES005 metaG | ecosystem: Environmental > Aquatic > Freshwater > Lake | place: USA: Sparkling Lake...
GGGACGCAACTTCTTGGAATGAATATTTGGCAGATCGTGAAAAGAGCTTCGCTGATGTTTCAGAGGAGGTCTTTCCAGGTTTGTTCTAACTCTCATTTGTGGCCACTGCCGACCCTTCGAACGTAGCGACGCTCCTTCCCTGGCGCCGTTACAACAAAAAGATCCGTCGGCCGGCAGTGACCAGAGATGAGAGCTGGTAGTTAGTTCTATCGATAAACGAGAGGGGAAGAGATGACAAGTACGACCGAACACATATCGGTAATGCGCGATCGTTGCGTTGATCTTTTATCCCCATTGCTTGCAACCTCCAGTAACCCAGTTGTTGTCGATGCAACTTTAGGTCTGGGTGGACACACAGAAGCTTTGCTACGTAAGTTCCCACACTTAACTGTTATCGGAATCGATCGCGATCTGGATGCAATCGCAAAGGCAACAGCGCGCCTGGCTCCATTTGCAGAGCGTCTAAAAACTGCTCATTCTACTTTTGATGGTATTGCCGATGTAGTCGCAAGATTTGGGTACAAGCACATCGATGGTGCGTTGTTTGACTTAGGCGTTTCATCAATGCAACTTGATCAGACTGAGCGTGGCTTTTCTTATTCTCAGGACGCACCCCTTGATATGCGGATGGATCGCACACAGTCACTGACTGCTGGGGAGATCATCAATACTTACGAGCCAGGTCAATTAGTTCGCATTCTTCGCACCTATGGTGAAGAAAAGTTTGCTACACGAATCGTTGAATCAATTGTGAAGCAGCGCGCAATCGCGCCGATGAATTCAACAGCTCAGCTTGCAACACTTGTCAAAGAAGCAATTCCAGCAGCAACTCGTCGTACAGGTGGACATCCTGCAAAGCGCACTTTCCAGGCACTTCGCATCGAAACCAATGACGAACTAGGCACCATTACCCGCGCACTACCTGCGGCGTTAGAGCTTCTCAATGTTGGTGCTCGTTTAGTAGTTATGTCTTTCCAATCCCTGGAAGATCGCATCGTTAAGCAGCTCTTCGTTGCTTCAACAACATCTGGAACACCCCGCGATCTTCCATTTGATCTTCCTGAATTCGCTGCCAAGTTCCAAATGATTACTCGTGGCAGTGAAACACCAACCGATGTCGAACTAGAAGAGAACTCACGTTCTCAATCCGTACGTCTTCGCGCTATCGAAAGGTTGGCCGCATAATGGCAATGACCGCGCTAGCACCAGCGATTACTCGCTCAAAAGAAATTTTCGCCGAAAAGACATCACAAGTTGCTCTCAAACTTGTTCCCAATGTCTCCGACGGAAAGCAAGCTGATCGTAAATTCTTTGCAATCTTTGTATCGATCGTTGGTGGTATTGGTCTCATGCTACTTCTCCTGATCAATACCTTATTAGCGCAAGATGCATTTGAATTATCTAACCTCAAGTTAGAGGCAAAGTTGGTCAGTGATGAACGCGAAGCAATTGCTCGCCAGATTGACAAGATCTCTTCCCCTGAAGCTCTTGCAAAATCTGCAACAACATTAGGCATGAAGCCTTCTGAAAATCCAACTTTCTTATCACTAGATAAGCTAGTTATTGAGGTACCGGTTAAAAATGGGTAATTTTTCATTAGCGCATAAGCGAATCAGAGGCTTGGTCCTGATCCTTGCGGTAGTTATGTTTATGTTTGGCCTTCGCCTAGTTCAGGTACAGGCACTCCAAGCAGGCAACTATCGCGAACTCGCTGTTAATGAAATGGAAAAGGTAGGAACCCTTCAGGCACCCCGCGGAGATATCACCGATATCAATGGCGTGCCTTTTGCGCGAAGTGTTGCAGCAATGAGCATCGTGGTGGATCAAACCCAAATCACCGACCCTGCCAAGGTCGCAGCTTTCGTTGCCCCTATTCTTAATATGAAGTTTCAAGAGGTCCAAGAAGCGGTAACAGGTACTCGCAAATGGAACATGGTTGCTCGCAATGCAAAGCCTGCAACATGGTTAAAGCTCTCTGACGCCTTAGACCAGTACAACTCACGATTTAAAGCAATGAGCCCTGATCGAATCATTGGTTTCTTTCCAGAGCGCAGTTATGTCCGCGAATATCCATCAGGAAATTTGATTGCATCACTTATTGGCTTTGTGAATTATGATGGTATTGGCGCAACTGGACTCGAATCCAGCATGAACTCAAAAATTATAGGTATCGATGGCAAGTATTCATACGCCAATGGTTACAAGGCTGAAATTCCTGGCTCACAATCTGAAATTATCCCAGCAAAATCAGGCACGTCAATTCGCTTGACTGTAGATCGCGATATTCAATGGGTAGCGTCAAAGGCAATTGCAGAAGTTGTTAAATCATCTCGAGCACTCAGTGGAACTGTCATTGTTATGGATCCAAAGACAGGGCACATTTTGGCACACGCTACCGCACCAACTTTTGACCCAAATGACACAACTAAAGTTTCTTTAGTTGCTATGCGTAACCCATCTGTCCTAGATGTTTACGAGCCAGGTTCTACCGGCAAAGTAATGACGATCGCAGCGGCCATGGAAGAAAAGAAAATCACCCCTGAAACAGTTTTAACAGTCCCTTATAAGTTGAAACGCTCCATTAAAGTGTTTAAAGATCACGAGCCACATCCAACTCAACGCTTAACAACTGCCGGAGTTCTTGCGGTTTCAAGTAACACTGGATCCATCAAAATTGGTGAAATGATTTCTAATGACAAGCTGTATGACTACTTAACAAAGTTTGGAATTGGTTCTAAGACGGGGTCAGGTTTGCCTGGTGAATCACGCGGAATTTTGCCTAAGGTTGCAGATTGGTCCGGAACTACAGCGCCAACGATGGCCTTTGGACAGGGATATTCTTTAACAGCGATGCAGGCAACAAGTGTTTTTGCCACGATCGCTAATGATGGACTTCGCGTATCTCCAACAGTTATTGCAGGAACAAGTGATTCCAGTGGAAACTACACACCATCTGCAACTCGCGAGAGCGTTCGAGTAATCAGCCCAGAGACGGCATCACAGATGCGTTTAATGATGGAGAGCGTAGTTTCGGCAAACGGAACTGCGCCATCTGCAGCGATTCCTGGATATCGCGTGGCTGGTAAGACTGGAACTGCGCAACGTATTGATGACACGTGTGGTTGCTATCGCGGCTACACCGCATCATTTATTGGCTTTGCACCCGCTGACAAGCCTGCATATGTAATTTCAGTAACCATTCAAGATCCTAAAGGCTTGCACTGGGGTGGATACCTAGGTGGTCCAGTATTTAAAAAGGTGATGTCATTTGTGCTTCAGTCAAAGGGAATCGCGCCAACAGGTACTGTCGTTGACCCACTTCCATTGAACGAAAAAGCACTTCTTGCCGAAAGAAAGTTGATTGCAGATAAGAAGGCAGCAAATGTCAAGGCCAATTGAAGAATTTAAGAGAACACTTGAATCAGTTGCGGCAATTGCTAATGCACAATTAACCGGAGACCCAACAACAGTTATCACTGGCATCACGCTTTCAAGTAACAGCGTTCAAGAAGGTGACTTATTCATTGCGCTACCTGGTGAAAAGACACATGGCGCAGAGTTTGCAACAAATGCAATCGCACGGGGTGCTACCGCGGTTTTAACGGATGCAGCCGGTGCTGCCAAGATCTCTGGCGTTCCTGTCATCGTCAGCAGCAATCCACGTCGAGCCGCCGGAGTAATTAGTGCTTGGTTTTATAGCGAGCCAATGCGTGACCTGTATAGCGTAGGTGTCACTGGCACAAACGGAAAGACAACAGTTACAACTTTACTTCACCAGATCATGTCGCAAGCTGGTCGTGAAAGTGGTCTTATTGGGACTGTAGAAACACGCATTGGTGAAGAAGTAATTGCGAGCAAGAGAACAACCCCCGAAAGTAGCGATTTGCAAGCGTTATCGGCGATGATGCGTGAGCGTCATATGCGCAATCTAGTAATGGAAGTTTCTAGTCATGCAATCGCTCTTGAACGAATTCGGGGCAGTCACTTTGCTGTTGTTGCATTTACTAATCTTTCGCAAGATCACCTAGATTTTCATAAAACGATGGAAGCCTATTTTGCGACGAAGGCCAAGTTGTTTACCTTTGAGTTTGCTGATTTGGCTGTCATTAACATTGATGACACCTATGGCCTCAAACTTAAGGAAATAACTGAGCTTCCAGTGATGACGGTTTCACGCCATGATCAGAGTGCGACTTGGCATTATGCATCCATCACTAAGGATTATGTCGGTGCTCATGTTGCAATTAGAGGCGGCGGGGGAATCCTGATTGAAGGAAAAGTTCATCTTCATGGTGGGTACAACTTTGATAATCTCTTGATGGCGGTTGCAATTGCGACTGAAAGTGGAATTGACCCAATCGATATTGCAGCGATCTTGCCGCAATTAACCGGAGCAGCTGGTCGACTTGAATCAGTGCGACTGGGACAAAATTTCACCGCCTTTGTTGATTACGCACATTCTCCAGATGCGGTTACTCGGGTTTTAGAGACTGCTCATGAAATTAGCGGAGGTCGAGTTATTGCAGTGCTCGGGTGTGGTGGAGATCGAGATGCTTCTAAGAGAGCGCTGATGGGTAAGGCTTTACATGAGGGCGCAGATGTAGCGATTTTTACAAGCGACAATCCACGATCCGAAAAAGCAGATGCAATTCTGGTGCAAATGACCCTTGGTTTAGAGATTCAAGAACCAAGTGCAGTGATTGAAGATCGTTCCGCAGCCATTAAAGCTGCAGTTAATGAAGCCAAAGACGGTGATCTGGTTATTGTCTTAGGTAAAGGTCATGAAAAGGGTCAAGAGATTAACGGTGTTGTGCAGCTATTTGATGATCGCATTGAATTGGCTAAAGCGATTGAAGATAAGAAATGATTACTTTAACAGCTGGCGAAATCGGTCTATTGGTCGGTGGAGAAATGCACTGCGACAAAGATTTACTCGTATCTAAAGCACCAGTATTTGATTCGCGTAAAGCAACACCTGGTTGCATCTTTTTGGCACTGCAGGGTGAAGTTGTAGATGGACACGACTATGCAGCCGATGCTTATCGCGCCGGTGCAATGTTTTCATTGACGACTAAGCGCATCGATGGGCCTTGCATAGTTGTAGAAGATGTCATCGAAGCTTTATCGATCCTGGCTACCTTTGTTCGCAATCGTTTGACCAACTTAACTGTTATTGGAATTACTGGCTCGCAAGGAAAGACCAGCACAAAAGATTTGATGTCTCACATGTTGTCTGCGGCTGGTCCTACTGTTTCTCCGGCTGGCTCATTTAACAATGATTTGGGATTGCCAATTACGTTACTTGAATGCGATGAGAAAACTAGATTCTGTATTTTAGAAATGGGCGCTCGTCACACAGGAGACATCGCTCGTTTGTGTAGCATTGCGCAACCAAACATCGGAGTTGTTTTAACTGTTGGAACGGCGCATCTTGGAGAATTCGGTAGCGTAGAAGCAATCGCCCGCACGAAATCTGAACTCATTCAAGGATTAAACCCTGATGGAATCGCAGTTCTTGGAAATTATGATTCCTACACCCCAGCGATGGCCTCGTTACATTCTGGTCGAACAATCAAATTTGGCGCAGGATGTGAAATTCGTGCAACTGAAATCGAAATCCGCGAAGGTCGACCACACTTTGATTTAGTTACTCCTGCAGGCCGTGATGCGGTCGGAATGAGATTAGTTGGCGAACACCACATAGCAAATGCTTTAGCTGTGGCAGCGGTAGGTACTGCACTTGAACTTCCCATCGAATTGATTGCTAGTTCACTATCAACTGCCGAGAACTCCAGTAAGTGGCGGATGGAAATTCATGATCTCTTTGGCCTTTTGTTGATCAATGATGCTTACAACGCTAATCCCGAATCAATGTCGGCCGCTTTGCGATCTCTTGTTCTATTTGCGCAGGAACGAGGCGGCCAATCCTGGGCATTCCTTGGAAAGATGCATGAACTCGGCGAGTCAAGCCCCGAACATCACGCTGGAATTGGCACCCTTGCACAGGAGCTCGGAATCGATCATCTCGTGGCTATTGCGGCTCCGGAGTATGGAGATTCACTGGGCGGAACAGTTGTTCATCACTACGCCAGTATTGATGAATGTCTATCGATGACAGATCATTTCTCTGCAGGAGATGTCGTTCTAGTAAAAGCTTCACGTTCAGAAGGTTTTGAAGTACTGGCGCAAAAGTTAGAGAGCCTGTGGTTAGACAAGAGCGGAGTTGAAAGTTGAGACAGATCCTTATTGCAGGTGCTTTCGCCCTCATCTTTTCAATCTTCGGTACACGCGTTCTGATTGGCGCGCTTGCTCGCAAAGGCTATGGACAGATTATTCGTGAAGATGGTCCGAGCAGTCACCACATAAAGCACGGTACGCCAACTATGGGCGGAATCATTTTTATCCTAGCGACAATCCTTGGCTACTTATTCGCTCACCTTGTGACAGGAAATGCAGTAACCGCATCAGCGCTATTAGTAATTGGCTTAGTAGTTGCTTTAGGTTTTATTGGTTTTCTTGATGATTGGCTTAAAGTTTCGCGCCAAAATTCAAGAGGTTTGCCTGGGCGCTACAAGTTGCTGGGACAGGCGATTTTTGCGGGTGTCTTTGGTTACCTTGGATTGCAATTTGCTGATCAGGATTCGTTGACTCCTATCTCTGAATACCTTTCTGGTGTTCGCGAAACCGCAATTTACTTGGGACCAGCTCTGGTCATCATTTTCATTATTGTGATGGTGATGTCGGCAAGTAATGGAGTTAATCTGACAGATGGCCTGGATGGCTTAGCAACTGGTGCATCGATCATGACCTTCTTAGCTTTTGTTTTGATTGGAGTATGGGAGTTCGGTCAAAGCTGTGCGCTGAATGCAACTGCAGGTTGTTATGCAGTTCGCGATCCACTTGACCTTGCTGTCCTTGCAGCAGCATTTGCCGGAGCGTGCACAGGATTTTTGTGGTGGAACACTCCGCCGGCCAAGATCTTTATGGGAGACACAGGTTCCCTTGCGCTAGGCGGGGCAATCGCAGGATTAGCGGCAACTTTGCGCGTAGAACTGCTTTTGATTCCACTTGGCGGACTCTTTGTAATCATCACGATGTCGGTGTTAATCCAAACCGCATACTTCAAGATGAGCGGCGGAAAGCGCGTCTTCAAAATGGCCCCATTACATCACCACTTCGAATTAATTGGTTGGGCACAAATTACTATTACTATCCGTTTCTGGATCATTGCTGGATTGTGCGTAGCAATTGGTCTTGGACTTTTCTATGCGCAATGGGTCGTCAAGTAATTCATGTCTACCGACTTTGCCAATAAAAATGTGCTGGTTCTAGGTGCCGGAGTAACTGGAAACTCAGTTGCTCGTTTCCTGACCTCGCAAGGGGCAAAGGTGACATTTACCGATGACAACTCAATTGATGCAGTAAAGCCTGAAGCGGTTGATGTAAAAAACTTTGATGCCGCAGTGATTTCACCAGGATGGCGCCAGGATCATCCTTTGGTGGTAAATATTCTTAATAGTTCGCTAGAACTTCTGAATGAAATCGATATTGCATGGAAGCTACGTTCGTCGCGTGCACCACGCCAAAAGTGGATTGCGGTAACGGGTACTAATGGCAAGACAACAACAGTTGAAATGACCGCAGCGATTTTGCAGGCAGCGGGAATCAAGGCAACGGCATGTGGCAATGTTGGTGACACTGTCATTGATGCAGTCGATCGAGATGATGCCTATGAAGTTTTGGTGTTAGAACTTTCAAGTTTTCAACTGCATTGGGCTAAGCAGGCACAGTTTCAAGCGGCCGCAATTCTTAACATTGCTGATGACCACCTCGATTGGCACGGCACCTTCGAGGCTTACGCCGATGCAAAGTTTTCGATTCTGGATCGAGCAGAAATTGCGATTCTAAACGCTGATGATGGGGCGGTAGTAACGCGTGCCAACCGCTTTAGTGGACGCAAAGTTTTCTTTTCTATAGATACACCTGCTTCGGGTGAAATCGGAGTTGTCGAAGAACTGCTCGTTGACCGCGCCTTTGTTGCCGATCCACAGCAAGCATCAATGATTTGCGAATTAAATGACATTGTTCCGACGGTTCCGCACAATGTTTCTAACGCTCTTGCAGCAGCAGGTTTAGCCCGTGCCATCAATGTCTCGCACGAGGATATTCAAAAAACGCTGCAAGCTTTTCGTCCAGGTCGCCACCGCATCGAAGTAATTCACGAAGCAGATGGGGTCACCTGGATTGATGACTCGAAAGCAACTAACCCTCATGCCACCGCGGCCTCATTAATGTCGCATCTTTCAGTGGTGTGGATTGCTGGCGGATTAGCAAAGGGTGCGGACATGGAAGTGCTAATCCAACAATGTGCCCCGAGAATTAAGGTTGCGATTCTTATAGGTCAAGACCGTGAAATTATTCAAGCCGCATTAATCAAGTTTGCGCCAAATGTTCCAAGAGTGCTTCTTGATTCTCCCGATGATTACACCCGCGGGGGAGAATCCAACTCATTTATGGAGTCAGTTGTTGCTACAGCTTCCGAACACGCAGTCTCTGGGGATGCGGTTGTGCTGGCACCTGCATGTGCATCCATGGACCAATTCACTTCATACGCAGATCGCGGCAATAGATTTGCGGCTGCGGTTCGAAAGGTAATTGCGCATGAAGAGTGAGGAAACTTTTTTCACAAAGCCAGTAAATCTCTATTACATGCTTCTAGGCAGCACTCTGGGTTTAAGTCTTTTAGGACTGATCATGGTTTTTTCTGCTTCTTCAATTTATTCATTAGAAACAAGCGGTACATCTTACGGAGTTGTTGTCCGCCAGTTTCTTTTTCTCCTTATAGCATTACCAATGGCTTGGGTCTTATCACGGTTATCACTTCGCCAATGGAAAGACATAGCTCGCTTTGGTATGGTGATTTCAGTAGTTCTGCTGGCCATCGTCCAACTTATTGGAAATGACGTCAGCGGTAATCGAAACTGGATTAGCATTGGATTTGTAGATGTTCAACCCAGCGAGATCGCGAAGTTCTTAATGATTTTATGGGCAGGACATATGCTTGCAATTCGCGAACGTGCCGGAGCGATTTATAGCAATGTAGTTGCTTTGATTGGACCAGCTTTCTTGCTCTGCATGATTTTGGTGATGATCGGTCGTGATTTAGGGACCGCTTCAGTGTTTGCCTTTATCTTGGCTGGATTATTGTGGGTTTCAGGTTTGCGCCTAGGTGTCTTTGGAGTTGGTTTAACTGCAGGTGTATCTGCGATTGCAGTCTTTATTTTGACCAACCCAGAGCGCGTAGAGCGCTTTGTAGCTTTCCTAAATCCATTTGCGGAAGATCAATACAAGTCCTCCGGTTGGCAGCCAGCACATAGTTTGCTTGGCCTTGCCAGTGGGGGGTTGTTTGGTGTTGGTCTTGGTGCCAGCCGCCAGAAGTGGGGGAATCTTACCCAGGCCCACACAGATTTCATTTTTGCCATTATTGGTGAAGAGCTCGGCTTGTTCGGAACTTTAGTGACTTTACTTTTGTTAACTGTACTTTTGTTTGCAATCTTTAGAATAGCATTGCGCGCAAGTGATCCCATGGTGCGATATGTTTCCTCAGGACTAGGTTGCTGGTTTGCAATTCAAATAGTTTTAAACATCGGTTCTGCAATAAGTGTGTTGCCTGTTGTTGGCGTGACCCTGCCACTTGTTTCCTATGGTGGATCAGCGCTGGTTGCGACATATATGGGAATCGGGTTTGTTTTAGGCGCGGCGCGTAGAGACCCAGTAATCTACAAAGGATTACAAGAGACGGGAATTAAATGGCTACGGTAGTTCTGGCTGGTGGTGGCACCGCAGGACATATTCAGCCAGCCCTTGCAGTTGCACGTCAATGGTTGAAAACCAATCCAACAGATACATGCATTTTCTTAGGAACCAAGAGTGGTTTGGAAAATTCACTTGTTCCAGCAGCAGGTTTTGAACTGCGAATTATTCCTAAAGTAAAAATCTCAAGAATTCCATCGATATCGTGGTTACGAACCCCATTTGATTTGATTTCATCCGTCCTATCATCAATAAAGATAGTCATGAATGCCGATGTGCTGATTGGCTTTGGTGGTTATGTCAGCGCACCTGCCTATTTAGCTGCAGCCATTGTGCGCACCCCAATTGTTGTTCACGAAGCCAATGCAAAGCCAGGTTGGGCTAATCGACTAGGAGCTGTTTTAACTTCATATCTGGCAGTGGCTCACCCGGTGGAACAAGGAAAGTTTTCCAAGGCTCTTCTCACAGGTTTGCCGCTTCGCTCTGATGTTGCCGATGCTTGTGTTGCTGCTGCTTCAAACTGGGTGGTGGCCCGTACATCTGCAAAATCGCGGTTGGGATTTCCCGCTGATCGCCCACTTGTTTTCATTATGGGCGGATCCCAAGGTTCGCTTGCGATAAATGCCATTGTTGAACAAAGCGTTCACATCTTCAATGAAAAAGAGATCTCAGTTCTTCATTCAGTTGGAAAGCACAACGCTTTGCCAAAAGCGCAAGGGGAGTACAAGCCAGTTGCTTATGTCGATGCGATGGCAGATGCTTATTTGGCAGCTGACTTAATTATTGCCAGAAGCGGGGCGGTGACCTGTGGTGAATTTAGGGCATTGGGTCGTTACGCTCTTTTCGTACCGCTACCTATAGGAAATGGTGAACAGTTTGTTAACGCGGCATCGCTGGTTTCCGAGGGTCGGGCCGAAGTCATCATCCAAAAAGATTTCAGCTCAGATTTTATTTCCACCCGTATCAGTAGTTTGTTAATGACTGCCTCACATGCTCCGATAGATGGGGACAATCAAGACCTTGATGCCGCACAAAAAATCGTCGCACTTACTGAGTTTGCGCTGAAATCATGAAACCACAATTAGCCTCACTCATAGGCAAGCGCGTTCATTTCATCGGTATCGGTGGTGCGGGCATGAGTGGACTTGCGAGAATCGCGTTATCTCACGGAATCACCGTTAGCGGTTCCGATGCAAAAGATTCATCCGCTGTAACAGCTCTATCAGCACTTGGTGCAAACGTTTCGACATCTCATCGCGCAGAAAATGTTGATGGCGCTGATCTTGTTGTCTACTCGAACGCTATATCAGAGAGTAATTCTGAACGATTACGTGCCCAGCAGTTAAAGCTTCCGCTGCTAACTCGTGCTGAAGCCCTATCGGTGCTGATGTCGGAATCAAAGAGCGTGGCCGTTGCTGGAACACATGGCAAGACCACAACATCATCGATGCTTGCTGTCGCGCTTCAGGCATGTGGGGCAGATCCTTCCTTTGCCATTGGTGGAACAATCACAGCTTCGGGTTCAAATGCGCACCGAGGAACCGGTGAGATCTTTGTCGCAGAGGCCGATGAATCCGATGGTTCTTTCATCGAGTACCACCCATTTGCTGCCATAGTGACAAATGTTGAACACGATCACGTGGATTTCTTTGAAACTGCAGAATCAGTTTCACAAGCTTTTAGAGATTTTGCAGCCACCATTCAGCCAGACGGATTCCTTACTTACTGTGCTGATGATGCGGGTGCAGTTGCACTTGCCCAAGACCTTACTTCTATTGAAGTGATTTCTTACGGAGTCAATAAATCTGCTGATTTGCATATTGATCAGATCGAACTTCTTACTATGGGCTCCCGCGCTCGGGCCATCTGGAATGGCAAGAGCGTTGGTCATATCGAACTTCAAGTTCCTGGTCATCACAATCTCTTAAATGCTGCGGGCGTACTCGCAACAGCTCTGAAACTCGGATTTCCTCCAGTCGAACTTTTGACTGGCTTGGGTAGTTTCAGAGGTACGGGCCGTAGGTTTGAAGTAAAGGGAACTGTTCACGGAATTCGAGTAATTGATGATTATGGACACCACCCAACAGAAATCCATGTCACTCTTGAAGCCGCACGGCGATATGCAGCAGATGGCCGGTTAATTGTGATTTTCCAACCACATCGCTACTCAAGAACAAAAGCTTTTGCCGAACAATTCGCCGCCGAACTCGATGTCGCTGACCGTGCAATCGTTCTCGAGGTATTTGCCGCAAGTGAAAAGCCGATCGAGGGAGTTAATTCAAAGATGATTACCTCAAAAATGAGCAAGGGTGAGTACATTCCTAATTTTTTAGAGGTAACCGATTCAGTAATCGCAGATTCACGACCTGGCGATGTGATCATCACCTTAGGTGCAGGAGATGTTAGCTCTCTGGCCCCAATCATTTTTGAGGGTCTAGCTAGGCGTTTTGCTTAAATGAAGCGCTTTTTAGTTGTTGGATTAGTCGTAGCATTTTTGACAAGTGCTACATATGTGCTGGGTTATTCAACGCTATTTACTGTCTCCTCAATTGAAATAATCGGAAGCAACCGCCCGATAAACACCGGAATTGTCAAAGGGCAGAAGTTAGCTCGTGTCGAGCCACGAGCGGTCGAAAATCAGCTGAAAAAACTTGACTGGATTAGGTCAGCAGAAGTTTCCCGAAACTGGATAAGTGGCAAAGTAATTGTCGTGATTACATCGCGTATACCTATCGCTACTTTTGAAAACCAAGTGATTGACTCGACCGCTTCAAGCTTTATGCCCCAAGGAATGCCATTAGAAGGATTGATTCAGATTCAAGCCGCAAACCTTGCGGATGCGAAGAGTGGTGTGAAATTTCTAACGCAATTACCCCAGGAACTCAAGTCCACCTTGAAAGTTGTAAAGGTAAGTACCACCGGAGTTCTGGTCCTGATCACTCAAAACAGTGGCAAGGAGATTGAAATCCGATGGGGAAGTAGTTCAGAAAATGAGTTAAAACTAAAGGTATATAAGGCTCTGATTGCTCTTCCTGAAAATGCTGATATAAAACGAGTCGATGTCTCGGCACCAATTGCGCCAATCGTTAAATGATTTTTCATAAATAGAATTTTTGCGACACGTTAATAATTTCATGTCGGTGTTTGATAATCACCCTCATGCACTTTAAGTTCGCCTTATTGAAAAGTAGTGAGTTGTAAGCCTCAACTTGAGGTTTATGGTTCATAAGGGGGATAAACGTGGCTTCACCACAGAATTATTTAGCGGTCATCAAAGTTGTCGGCATTGGTGGTGGTGGAGTTAACGCTGTTAATCGAATGATAGATGTTGGGCTTAAAGGCGTCGAGTTCATTGCAATTAATACGGACGCACAACATTTGTTAATGAGTGATGCGGATGTGAAATTAGATATTGGCCGAAAGACAACTCGTGGTCTTGGAGCAGGAATGGATCCAGAGAAGGGGCGCGAAGCTGCACTGGATCATGCAGATGACATTGAAGAAATCTTGCGCGGTGCAGACTTGATTTTTGTAACCGCAGGTGAAGGTGGCGGCACAGGAACTGGTGCAGCTCCTATTGTTGCCAAGATTGCAAAAGATATTGGTGCATTAACTATTGGTGTTGTAACTCGACCTTTTTCTTTTGAAGCCAAGCTTCGTTCAGCCCAAGCAGATGTTGGTATCGAAGCATTGCGCGCAGAGGTCGACACATTGATTGTAATTCCTAATGATCGCTTGCTGGCGATTTCAGATCGCACAATTACTTTGGCAGATGCTTTCAAGAGCGCGGATCAGGTGTTACTTTCTGGAGTTCAGGGAATTACAGAAATCATTACGCAACCTGGTTTGATTAACTTGGACTTTGCAGATGTTAAGGCTGTAATGTCTGGTGCAGGTTCGGCATTGATGGGTATTGGATCTGCTCGCGGTGAGAACCGCGCAATTCGTGCAGCTGAGCTCGCAATTTCTAGCCCACTTCTTGAGGCATCAATCGATGGTGCAATGGGTGTACTGCTCTCAATTTCTGGCGGATCAGATCTTGGTCTCTTTGAAGTTAATGAAGCTTGTGAACTAGTGCAGTCTGCGGTACATCCAAATGCTAAGTTCATCTTTGGAACAACAATTGATGATGCACTGGGCGATGAGGTTCGTATTACTGTTGTAGCTGCAGGATTCGAAGGGGGAGCACCAAAGAAAGTGTCCACACCAGTAATCGATGCAGCAACTCTTGGCGGTGTTGCAGACCCAATCGCATCTAATGATCCGATCTCTGTTGCGCTGGATCTTGGCAATGAAACTCCAAAGCGTCGCGTGACCTTTGAAGATTTAGTTACCGAAGATGAGATCGACGTCCCTGACTTCATGAAGTAAGGCATTGCCTCACTTTTTCACGGATCGACGCGGAGGCGAAAGTCTTGGCGTTTATGAATCATTGAATTTTGCCCTGCATGTCGGTGATGATCCAGGGGTAGTTGATTCCAATCGAAAAAAGATTGGTTCTGCTCAGTTTATGAATCAAGTTCATGGGAATCACATAGAGGTTGTTGACTCGTTACGTCTTGAGACACCTACCTGTGATGGCCTCGTCACAAAGTCACCAAATCTTTCCTTGGCGGTCATGGTTGCCGATTGCATTCCGTTGTTACTTGTATCTAAGGAAGTTGTCGGGGCAATCCATGTTGGCCGTGCAGGGTTAGTAAATCGCATCGCACTTAAGGCCATTCAGATGATGCGATCACTTGGTGCAATTGAAATTCATGCGGTTTTAGGTCCATCGATTTGTGGCAGTTGTTATGAAGTCCCATTTCAGATGCAACAAGATGTGATTGCAGATCACCCTCGTGCCTTTGCCACGACCAGCAAAGGAACTCCGGGCCTGGATCTTCCGAAAGCATTGATTGCAGATTTAATCGCTGCAGGAGTTTCATATGAAGCATCGACAATTTGCACCTTCGAAGATGAGATGTACTTTTCACATCGTCGACAAAATCCAACGGGACGATTTGCTGGGATAGTTACATTATGAGTCGAATCGAAGAAATTGAGCAGAATCTGCAAACTGTTCGTGCAAATATTGCAGCGGTTGCTGCGCACCCAGTTACCTTGATCGCTGTAACTAAAACATTTCCGGTCAGCGATGTTCAAATTCTTAACCAGCTAGGAATCCAAGAGTTTGGTGAAAACAGAGATTCAGAAGGTGCTGAAAAGTCGGCAGTTGTGCCAGGTAACTGGCATTTCCAAGGTCAGATTCAGAGCAATAAATTGAAATCAATAACATCCTGGGCTTCTGTGATTCATTCGCTGGATGATCCGCGCCATTTCGAAATTATTGAAAAAGTAGCACCGTACCCCTTAAGTATTTTTCTTCAAGTGTCACTTGATGGTGCCCATAATCGAGGGGGAGCAGGGGTAGATCAGCTCTATCAATTGGCCGAATTAGTGTCGGGTTCTGCGACCCACACCTTGGCTGGGCTGATGTCAGTAACTCCTGTCGATATGGATCCCGAGGCTGCTTATTCGCAATTGTCAGTGATCCGCACTGAGTTTTTGACAAGATTTCCAAAGGCGAATTCTTTGTCAGCGGGCATGAGTGGTGATTACCAATTAGCGATTTCCCATGGTGCGACACATGTGCGCGTAGGCTCATCAATCCTCGGTTCTCGCTCACCACAGCAGTAACCTTTAACCATGTCTAATGCAATGCGCCGTGTCGCTAATTACCTTGGCTTGATGGATGATCCTGAATTCGATACTCCTCAGGCAGCAACTACAAACACCCCAGCAATCGCCCCAACCGGAGACGTTCGCATCAAAACTCGCGAACCTCGTTCAGTTGGTTCATTGCGTCATTCAACAGTTGTTGAGGTTGCACCACAGCTTGATCTTCCAACGATGGATCGCATCATTACCTTGCATCCACGTTATTACAACGAGGCACGTACGATCGGTGAGCATTTTCGTCAGGGAAATCCAGTGATCATCAACCTCACTGAAATGGATGAGTCAGAGCACAAGCGCCTCGTTGATTTTGCAAGCGGTCTTGCTTTTGGTTTGCACGGAACTATCGAGCGCGTGACAAAGAAGGTTTTCCTTCTCTCACCTGCAAATGTTTCAGTCAGCTCTGAAGATAAGTCAGCGGCGGCTCAAGCAAGTTTCTTTAACCAGAGCTGAACATGTTGAGCGTAGGCTCACTGCTAGCCAGTGTTCTTCAAATCTTTCTTTTGGCACTTTTGGGTCGCTTAATTTTTGATTATGTTCAGATGTTTTCCAGAACCTGGCGTCCCAAAGGAATCATTCTTTACTTTGTAGAAGCTATCTACACAATCACTGATCCACCGATGAAGTTTGTGGGTCGCTTTGTGCCACCACTTCGTTTGGGTGCAATCAGTTTAGACATGAGTTTTATTGTGCTCTTTTTCGGAACACAATTATTGATGAACTTGTTGCGCGGCCTGTAATTACGCTTTAACCAGTACGACCTCAACACCAATCTCGGTATCTTTGATTTCCAATCCAGCATCGCGATTCATAGACAGTGCGAGAACCTCATCGCCAATGTGCCCAAGATCAGATTCGATTGCAGCTGCCATCTCGTCAGTTGCATTCCAAGTAACGTTGATGCGATCTGAGATATCCAAACCATCGCTCTTGCGACGCTCTTGAATAAATCTGATTACTTCACGCACATTTCCGGCCGCAATCAACGCTGGTGTTAGCTCAAGATCCAACGCAACGCTCTCACCATCATGAGAAGAAACGCTCCAACCGCTCTTTGGAACTTCGGTGACAACTAGGTCATCTAGTGCGATCTCCCATGTGCCAACCGTTGTTGTCCCAGTTGAACGCAGAGTCTTTACCAGCACAGTTGCATCTGTTGCTGCAATTGCTTTAGCGATCTCCTGAACCGCGCCGCCAAATTTTGCGCCCAGTGATTTGAAGTTCGCTTTGACGCTGATATCGACCAGGTCACCATCAGCGGTTGCGATGTCCTGCAAAGTTTGAACATTGAGCTCATCAGCAATTTGTTCGCGCATAGCTTCAGGCAAAGTTGCCCAACCGCTGGCTGCAATTAAGGCACGACCTAAAGGTTGGCGAATTTTGATGCCAGATTCGGCGCGGGTCGCACGACCTAATTCAACAATGCGTCGAGTCAATGCAACTTGTGCCGCTAACTCTGTATCAATCGCACTGGCATTGACCGCAGGCCAATTTGAAAGGTGAACCGATGCAGGTTTCTTTGAATCTGCAGGGATAACCAACTCTTGCCATACCTGTTCAGTAATAAATGGAACTAAGGGAGCAAGTAATTGCGTCAGCGTTATTAAGCATTCGTGCAAAGTGCCCAGGGCGGCCGTCTCGCCATCCCAAAAACGTCGGCGAGAACGTCGTACGTACCAGTTAGATAAATCATCGATAAAGCGTGCAAGTGCGCGACCTGCAATTTGTGAATCAAAATCTTCAAGGGCCGCGTCAACCTCTTTCACCAAAAGGTTTAGTTCAGAGATAATCCAACGATCCATAAGTGGACGTTCAGATAACGCCGGAGTTTGAGAAAGCTCAAAGTTTGATGCATTTGCATACAGGGCATGAAAAGAAACGGTGTTCCAGTAGGTCAATAAAGTCTTCCGAACAACCTCATTGATACTGTCATGGCCAACGCGACGGGCAGCCCATGGCGAACCTGCGGCCAACATGTACCAACGAACTGCATCTGCGCCATGTTGATCCATCAGCGCCATTGGTTCTAGGACATTTCCTAGGTGCTTGCTCATTTTGCGGCCATCTTTATCCAAGATATGACCAAGACACAGCACGGTCTTATATGAGGATTTATCAAAGACCAAAGTTCCGATAGTCATCAAGGTATAGAACCAACCACGAGTTTGATCGATTGCTTCACAAATGAAGTCGGCAGGGTAGCTAGCCTTGAACTTTTCTACAGAGCCTTCCTTGTGCGGATAACCCCACTGTGCAAAAGGCATCGCACCCGAGTCATACCAACAGTCAATAACTTCAGGAACGCGTGTCATTGTCAGCGAGCACTCTGCACACGCAAAAGTTATGTCATCAACAAATGGTCGGTGTGGGTCCAAATTGGAAAGTTCTTGACCTGACAAAGCGCTGAGTTCTTTTAAGGAATCAACACAGATCTCGTGCTTGTTTTCGCAACGCCAGATAGGCAAAGGAGTTCCCCAATAGCGATTTCGAGAAAGCGCCCAGTCAATATTGTTATTGAGCCAATCGCCATAGCGACCTTCTTTAATTGTCTCTGGGTGCCAGTCTGTTGCCGCGTTTTCGCGCAGCAAGGCGTCCTTAATGGAAGTGGTGCGGATATACCAAGATGGTTGTGCGTAGTACATCAGCGCAGTGTGGCAACGCCAGCAGTGTGGGTATGAGTGCTCATATTGTTGATGCTTGTACAAAGCGCCACTGGCCTTTAACTCTTTCACTAAAGGTTTATCGGCATCTTTGAAAAAGATTCCGCCGACAACAGGAACATCGGCTAAAAAATGACCATCTGGTGCAATTGGATTTACAACGGGCAGGCCGTAGCTTCGACAGACCGCTAAGTCATCAGCACCGAAAGCGGGGGATTGATGAACTAATCCGGTTCCGTCCTCGGTCGTTACATATGTAGCAAGTACAACGTAATGAGCCTCAGGAATTTCGATGTAATCAAATGGACGCTTGTACGTGATGCGCTCCAGCTCTTTGCCCAGCATGGTCTTGAGGATCTTCTTCTCACCCTTAACAGATTCCATTAAATTCTTTGCAACAACTAGAACTTCAGTTGTTTCTTCTTCGGTAACCTCGACTACGACATATTCAACATCTGGATTAACGGCAATGGCGGTGTTTGAAACCAAAGTCCATGGAGTAGTAGTCCACACCAATAGCGAAGCCTTTAGTGCGGCAAGTTCTCCGGATGTAATTGGAAAGCGAACAAAGACCGATGGATCGGTAGCGTTTTCATACCCTTGAGCTAACTCGTGATCTGATAAACCAGTTCCACATCGAGGGCAATACGGTGCCACGCGATGATCTTGCACAAGTAAACCCTTTTTCCAGATCTCCTTCAGTGACCACCAGACTGATTCAACATATTCAGGTGACATAGTCCAATACGCTTCATCAAAATCAACCCAGAAGCCCATGCGATCTGTCATGTCGGTGAATGCGCTGACGTGACGCTGAACAGATTCGCGGCACTTGTCATTAAACGGTGCAATTCCAAATTTTTCGATGTCACCTTTTCCGGTGAAACCAAGTTCTTTTTCTACAGCGATTTCAACCGGCAAACCATGGCAATCCCAACCCGCTTTACGAGTTACTTGCTTGCCTTTCATGGTGTGAAAACGTGGAAACAAATCTTTAAATACGCGGGCTTCAATGTGGTGAGTTCCGGGCATTCCGTTGGCAGTTGGGGGACCTTCATAAAAAGTCCAAGCAGGTGCACCTTCACGTGCAGCAACAGTTTTTTCAAAGATCGAATTGTCGCGCCAGAACTTTAAGATTGAATGTTCGACGGCAGGCAGATCAACAGCTGCTGGGATGGCGCGAAACGGCATAAAAAAATCCTCCAGAAAAAAACTCTGGAGGGACGATCGCTGCGTTCACAGCTTTCGCGGTACCACCCGCCTTGCACACCGTGGTGTGCCACTTGAAATCTCCCGTGCCGGTTCTAGATGGGCGTGAACCCATTTCTTCCTGCTGGCTCGTGAGGTGATAGCCCCGTCAACACCCTGTACGCGAGGTTCTTAGTGTAGTTGATTGATTCGTTAAAAATTCACCGTGGCGAACTTGGTCAGGGCGTGTGTGAAGGCATAAGGTTCGCGACATGCCTAAGAAGCCAGTCAAGAAAGCCGCTAAAAAGTCGGCGGTAAAGAAGGCTGTTAAAAAGGTGATCAAGAAGGCAACACCTGTAAAGAAGGTCGCCAAGAAGGTTGCTAAAAAGGCGCCCACTAAGAAAGCTCCTGTTAAAAAGGCTGCGGCAAAGAAGGCAGCACCTGCCAAGAAAGCTGCGGTCAAGAGCATTCCCGTAAAGAAAGCTCCAGGAAAGCCATTTCCATCAAAGACCACTTTGACGGTTGATGAAAAATCTCAAACAGTTTCTGTTTCAACAATTACCGCACCAGTTGTAGCACCGGTTGTCGAAGAGCGTCGTCTAGTAATGCCGCCTCCACCACGTCCAGTTAAAAGTGGCAAGAAGATTGCACCGCTTAAGCCAATCAAGGTTGCACCGACTCCTGTAGTTGTCAGCGAAAACGAATCTCCATGGACCGCTGCTGAAATCAAAGCCATTAAGTCTGAGATATCAAAAGAGCTAGATCGCCTGCGTAAAGAACTTGCAGTTGTTGAGCAAGAAATGGATGCATTGATTCAAGAATCTGGTGAAGGTGCCGGTGATGATCAGGCCGATGCCGGAACCAAGACTTTTGAACGCGAACATGAAATGTCACTTGTCATCAACGCCCGCGACATGGTTTTGCAGACCGAACGCGCACTTGAGCGAATTGAAAACAAAACATATGGAAATTGCGAAGAGTGTGGATCGCCAATCGGTAAAGCACGTTTGCAAGTATTTCCTCGCGCAACTCTCTGCATGCTGTGCAAGCAGAAGGAAGAACGGCGCTAACAGTGCGCATGTGGCGCACACTCTTTAGTGTTGCCTGGGCGGTTTGGATCCTTGATTTAGCCACCAAGATCTGGGCGGTTAACAATCTTTCCTACAAATCTAATGTCAAAGTCATAGGTGAATTCTTCCAACTTACCTTTGTTCGAAATCCGGGAGCAGCTTTTTCTTTTGCTGCCGGCGCAACAATCTTTCTTTCGCTCTTTAGTTTGATCGTCATGATTGCAGTTTTGTACTACGCGCCGAGAATTTCTTCACGTGGATGGGCTGTGGTTCTGGGATTAGTTTTGGGTGGAATCTTGGGAAATATGGTCGATCGCATCTTCCGTGAGCCAGGTGCCTTAAGGGGACATGTAATTGATTGGCTGCAATTGCCAAATTGGCCGGTATTTAACATCGCTGATACCGCAATCGTTACTGCAGCCCTTCTTTCTATGGTTCTGACTGCTAGAAATATCCCACCTATAACAAAGGTAGGCTCATAGCCATGAGTAACCGCGAATTGCGCACCTTGTCGGTTCCCGAAGGAGTCGCGGGAGAGCGTATTGATAGCGCACTCACACGCGTGTTGGGTTTATCCCGGACCGCAGTTGTAAAGCTGTTAGAAGATGGAGACATCACAACTGGCGGCAAGGCAATGCCTAAATCTGATCGCGTTACTGCGGGTCAAGTTATTGAAGTATTGATGCCTGCACCAATTAATACAGATCCAATCCCATTGACGCCTTTAGAGGGATTAACAGTTGTCTATGACGATCAAGATATTGTCGTAATTGATAAACCAATAGGTTGCGCTGCTCATCCAAGTCCAGGATGGACTGGACCAACAGTTGTTGGAGCTTTGATGGCCGCTGGATACTCGGTCTCTACTTCTGGTCCGGCAGAGCGCCAAGGAATAGTTCATAGATTAGATGTTGGAACAAGTGGTTTGATGATCGTTGCAAAAAGTGACACCGCCTTTCATGTTCTTAAAGATGCTTTTAGAAATCGAACCGTAGAAAAGATTTATCACGCGATGGTGCAGGGTCATCTGGATCCAACAACCGGAACTATTGATGCACCGATTGATCGTCATCCAAAAGAGGATCATCGCTTTGCAGTAGTTGCTACTGGAAAAGAATCAATCACACATTACGAAGTTATTGAATTTTACCGAGGTGTTTCTATGGTTAAAGTAGAACTCGAAACCGGTCGCACACATCAAATTCGCGTTCACTTTTCCGCACTGCATCACCCACTGGTTGGTGACACAACGTATGGGGCCGATCCCGTTCTGGCAAAGAGTCTGCAGATGGCTAGACCCTGGCTTCATGCTGCGCAACTACGCTTTGCCCACCCTGTTACGGGCCAAGCTCTGGACTTTCAGGCCCTTTATCCAGCCGATCTCACAGGCTCGCTGGCGTTGCTTTCCGACGCCGTTCTGCCATAACCACTAATCTCGCCAATCATGTCCAAGGAAAATTTCGTACACCTGCACGTCCATACTGAGTATTCAATGCTCGATGGCGCTGCTCGTGTTGGCGATTTAATGTCTGAGGTCAAGGCCCAGGGTATGCCTGCCATTGCTATGACAGATCATGGAAATGTTTTTGGTGCCTTCGAATTCTATAAAGCGGCAAAAAAAGCCGATGTAAAGCCAATCATAGGTATTGAAGCTTATGTCGCACCCGAATCTAGATTTGATAAGAAACGCGTGCAGTGGGCAGCTGGTGGAGAAGATGATGTTTCTGGTGGTGGCGCATATACACACATGACAATTTTGGCTGAAAACAATGAAGGTCTTGGCAATCTCTTTAGATTGTCTTCACTTGCTTCACTTGAAGGTTACTACTACAAGCCGCGTATGGATCGTGAATTACTTGCTAAGCATTCTAAGGGTTTGATCGCAACGACCGGATGCCCAGGTGGTGAAATTCAAACTCGATTGCGCATGGGTGCTTATAAAGAGGCGATAAAGGCAGCAAGTGCTTACCGCGATATTTTTGGAATAGAAAACTTCTTTCTAGAAGTTATGGATCATGGAATCGAAATTGAAGCTCGGGTAAAAGCAGATTTGTTGAAGCTAGGCAAAGAACTTGGTTTGCCACTTCTTGCGACTAATGATCTGCACTACACACGACAAGAAGATGCTGGCGCACACGAAGCGCTTCTTTGTGTTCAATCTGGTTCAACTTTGGCGGATCCAAAAAGATTTAAATTTGATAATGACTCTTTCTATGTCAAGACCGCGGCGCAGATGCGCGAGCTCTTTAAGGATATTCCTGAAAGCTGCGATAACACCTTGTTGATTGCCGAACGTTGCAACATCACTTTGCGCGAAGGTGAAAATCTGCTTCCTCAGTTTGAAGTTCCAGCAGGTGAAACTGAAGATTCTTGGTTAAAGAAAGAGGCTGAGCGTGGCCTGAAGGAACGACTTGGTTCACGCATCACTCCGGCACACGAGGATCGCTTGAAATACGAACTTGGTGTTATGGAAAAAATGGGTTTCCCGGGTTACTTCCTGGTTGTTGCTGACCTTGTGGGACATGCAAAGAAGGTTGGTATTCGCGTTGGTCCTGGTCGTGGATCTGCAGCTGGCTCTTTGGTTGCGTACTCGCTAGGAATTACCGGTTTAGATCCGCTAGAACATGGTCTTTTGTTTGAGCGTTTTCTTAATCCAGAACGTATTTCGATGCCTGATATCGACTTGGACTTTGATGAACGTCGACGCAGCGAAATGATTCGATATGCAACCAATAAGTATGGTGAAGACCGTGTCGCACAGATCATTACGTACGGAACTATTAAGTCAAAGCAAGCGATTAAGGATTCGACTCGAGTTCTTGGTTATCCATATGTAATTGGTGAAAAGCTCACCAAAGCGCTTCCCCCATCCGTCATGGGTAAAGATATTTCCCTCGGCGGAGTCTTTGATCCAAAAGATGATCGTTATGGCGAAGCGGGTGAATTCCGTGCTTTGTATAACGCAGACCCAGATTCAAAGCGCGTAGTTGATACCGCCCGTGGTCTTGAAGGACTAAAGCGTCAATGGGGCGTGCATGCTGCTGGAGTGATTCTTTCGCGCGAACCTTTACTTGATGTAATTCCGATTCATCGCCGCGAAGCAGATGGTGCGATCATCACGCAATTTGATATGGGTGCGTGCGAAGCAACCGGCTTGCTCAAGATGGACTTTTTGGGATTGCGAAATCTTTCTGTACTTGATGATTGCTTGCTTAACATCAAAGCTAACCACGGTAAAGATGTCGTTCTTGAAGATTTAACGTTGGATGATCCAAAGACCTATGAACTCTTAAGCCGCGGAGATACTTTGGGTGTATTCCAGCTCGACGGTGGACCAATGCGTGCATTGCTCAAGAGCATGTCACCAGATTCATTTGAGGATATTTCGGCGGTTATTGCTTTGTATCGACCAGGTCCGATGGGCGAAAATGCGCACAACAACTATGCCGACCGTAAAAATGGTCGAAAGCCCGTAGAACCAATTCACCCAGAGCTATCTGTCCCGCTACAAGAAATTTTGGGCGACACCTATGGATTAATTGTTTATCAAGAGCAGGTAATGGCGATTGCTCAAAAAGTTGCTGGATTTACTCTGGGTCGCGCAGATCTTTTGCGTAAGGCGATGGGTAAGAAGAACAAGGAAATTCTAGATAAAGAGTATGTTCCCTTTGAAGCAGGTATGAAAGAAAACGGTTTCTCAACCGCAGCGATTAAGCGTTTATGGGAAGTTCTGATTCCATTCTCTGACTATGCATTTAACCGCGCACACTCTGCTGGATATGGTGTTGTTTCCTATTGGACCGCTTACCTGAAGGCGAATTACCCAACTGAATACATGGCGGCATTGTTGACTTCTGTTCGCGATGACAAAGATAAATCTGCGCTCTATCTTTCAGAATGTCGCCGTATGGGCATCAAAGTTTTGCCACCAGATGTCAATGAATCTGATGCTGAATACGCCCCACGCGGAGTCGATATCCGTTTTGGGTTAGCGGCGATTCGAAATGTCGGAGAAGGCGTGGTCGCCTCAATTAAGAACGCACGTGATGCAAAGGGTCGTTACACATCATTCGGAGATTTCCTGGCAAAAGTTGATGCTCAAGTGTGCAACAAAAAGACAATTGAATCTTTAATCAAAGCGGGTGCTTTTGGTTCACTTGGTTCCACACGTAAGGGACTCATTGCAGTTCACCTTGAAGCAATTGATTCGGTAATTGAATCAAAGCGTGCCGAAGCAATTGGTCAATTTGATCTCTTCGGGGGAGAAGCGGTCACCGCTGTATCTGGATTAGATATTGAAGTACCAACTGGCGAGTGGGATAAAGCGATGCTCTTGTCCTATGAACGCGAGATGTTAGGCCTTTACGTTTCAGATCACCCATTACTTGGTGTCGAACATGTGTTGCGCGCCAATACAGATATGTCCATTAGCGAACTTGCAGATGATGGCGCTCATCACGAATCTATTGTGACTATTGGTGGTTTGATTACTAGCGTTACGCGAAAGGTTTCGCGACAAGGTGCATCCTGGGCGGTTGTCACCGTTGAAGATCTAGAAGGCGCTCTAGAAGTTTTGTTCTTTGCAAATACATATAACCAATATTCAATGTCTCTGACCGAAGATCGAATTGTCATAATTAGAGGTCGAGTCGATCGTCGAGAAGATGCCCTTCGATTTACTGCCATTGAAATGTCTATGCCAGATATCAGTGCTGGCCCAACTGGACCGCTGATTATTTCTCTGCCGATTCAGCAGTGCACACCACCAGTTGTAGATCGCATTAAAGAGATTCTGCGATCACATCCTGGAAAGCGTGAAGTTCACCTACAGCTTGTAGATAATGGAAGTAGCACTGTGATGAAGGTTGATGCATTGATCACTTCATCACCTAGCCTGAGCGCTGATTTGAAATCAATTTTGGGCCCGAACTGCCTGGTTTAAATCATTAGGCATGTCACACCGCCTTGCCGTTACAATTACCTAATGATTCGTACCGTTGACCTGCGCGGACGGTCCTTGTCTAAAGCTCAATACAACTCTGAATTACCCCGAGCAACGCTTAATGTTGCCGAAGCGATGAATTTGATCGAGCCTATTCTTGAAAGAGTAAAGAATGGAACAGAAGCAGATTTAATCGCGCTAGCCCAAGAGTTTGATGGTGTGACACCACCCAGTATGCGAGTTCCACAAAGCGCACTAGATGCGGCCTTGTCTCAATTAGATCCTGCGATTAGAAGTGCATTAGAACTATCTATCTCGCGAATCACGAAAGTTCACAACGATCAGTTACGTTCTGAAAAGACGACAACTGTTGTAGATGGCGGAACTGTTACTGAAAAATGGATTCCAGTAGATCGCGTAGGTCTCTATGTGCCTGGTGGACGCGCTGTTTATCCAAGTAGCGTGATGATGAATGTTATTCCTGCACAAATTGCTAAGGTGCAATCAATCGCAGTTGCTTCACCACCACAAAAGGATTTTGGCGGTTTGCCACATCCAATAATTCTTGCAACATGTGCGTTGCTCGGAATCACCGAGGTCTACGCCGTTGGGGGAGCACAAGCAATTGCACTCTTTGCTTACGGTATGGAAGGCATCTGCGAAAAGGCTGACCTTGTTACGGGTCCGGGAAACATTTACGTTGCTGCAGCTAAGCGCGCACTGCGCGGAATTATCGGAATTGATTCAGAAGCAGGACCGACAGAGATAGCTATTTTGGCTGACTCATCTGCAATTGCCGCTGATGTTGCCGCAGACTTAATCAGCCAAGCAGAACATGATGTTATTGCGGCGGCAGTATTAGTGACTGATTCACCCGAATTAGCTCTCGCAGTTGAGGCCGAACTCAAAGTTCGTGTTGAAGCAACCAAGCATGCTGATCGAATCAAGAGCGCACTTTCTGGTGTTCAATCTGCAATCGCTTTAGTAGATGACATGCAACAAGGCTTGGATGTTGTTAATGCTTATGCTGCTGAACACTTAGAGATTCAAACGCGTAACTCACGTAGGGATGCTGAGAAGATTCGCAATGCTGGCGCAGTATTTATCGGACGCTTTTCACCGGTTTCATTAGGTGATTACTCTGCAGGCTCCAATCACGTATTGCCTACTGGTGGTTGTGCGTGTCACTCAAGTGGGCTTTCCGTGCAGACATTTCTTCGGGGATTGCACTTTATTGAATACAATCAAACGGCATTTACTGACATTGTTGACACCGTTGTCACACTTGCAAACTCTGAAGATTTGCCAGCACACGGTGAGGCAATGACTGCGCGTTTGGAGAATCTGTAATGAGTTGGCCTAGTTGGTTGCCCTTGCGCGAAACCCTGCGTCCGATGTCACCATATGGTGCGCCTCAGGTTCCGGCAGTAGCTGCGCTCAACACAAATGAGAATCCTTATTCACCTTCACCTGCCTTACAAAAAGCAATTACAGATGCGGTAGCAAAGGTTGCCGTTGACTTAAATCGTTACCCAGATCGCGATGCAACTATCTTGCGCACCAAACTTGCCACTTACATCAATGAAGGCAACGGAACTAGTTTCACTCTGGATAACATCTGGGCGGCCAATGGCTCCAATGAAATTATCCAATCTATCTTTTTGGCTTTTGCACAAGGTGCGGTTTTAGGATTTACGCCCTCGTATTCGATGCACCCGTTAATCGCAAAAACAACTGGCGCACAGTGGATCGATGGAAAACGAAACGCTGACTTTTCGCTCAATACTTCTGAAGCTATTTCTGAAATTCTCAAAAACAAACCGACTCTGACATTTATCACAACACCTAATAATCCAACTGGCGGAGCGGTGACGCTGGCTGAAATTCAAAAGCTGGCAGATGCAGTCAAAGAAGTAGGCGGATTACTTGTTGTTGACGAGGCGTACGCAGAGTTTTCACAAGAAGTATCTGCAGTTACTTTGGTTGCAAATAACCCACACGTCGTTGTCATTCGTACCATGAGCAAGGCTTTTGCTTTTGCCGGTGCACGACTTGGATATTTAGTCAGTGATGTTGCGGTCAAAGATGCAATGATGATTGTGCGTTTGCCGTATCACCTCAGCGCGCTAACTCAAGCAGCAGCACAGGTAGCTATCGATCACCGCGCTGAATTGTTAGGCGGAGTTTCAACCTTGATCAAAGCCAGAGGCGAAGTTGTACAGGCACTGCACCATATGGGTCTGGCCACCATCACCAGTAGCGCGAACTTTGTTCTCTTCACAGGTTTCAAACACGATGCGCCACAACTGTGGGCAGCTTTGCTAGAAAAGGGTGTTCTGATTAGAGATGTGGGATTATCAGGGTACTTAAGAGTCACTATTGGCAATGAAACCGAGAACAAATTGTTTGTTTCAGCCCTCAAAGAGCTCATTTAAAGGAGAGACCCATGAGAACAGCACGCGTCGAAAGAAAGACCAAAGAATCACACGTTCTGGTTGAGATCAATCTAGATGGCCAAGGTGTTATCAATGTTGACACTGGCGTTCCATTCTTTGATCACATGATGTCTCAATTGGGTAAGCACTCAGGTTTTGATTTAACTGTTAAGACAACTGGTGATGTTGATGTTGATTCACACCACACAGTTGAAGATACATCCCTTGCCTTTGGACAAGCGTTGCGTGAAGCGTTGGGTGATAAAGCAGGTATCCGTCGCTTCGGCGATTCAATGGTTCCTCTTGATGAGGTCCTGGTGCAGGCTGCAGTAGATCTTTCAGGTCGTCCATACCTTGTACACCGTCAACCAGAAATCGTCGAACTGATTGGCACATTTGATACGACCCTTGGAAAGCACATTTGGGAATCCATTGTTGCTGAAGCACGTATCGCACTGCACATCCGTGTTCTTGAAGGTCGCAACGCCCACCATGTTTTTGAAGCGCAGTTCAAAGCTGTAGCTCGCGCACTTCGTGATGCAGTCTCACTCGATGGCAGAGTTGCCGGAATCCCCTCGACAAAAGGTTCTCTTTGA